>Ga0307515_10016214_pt1 | contig 13656 bp, 17 predicted proteins | sample 17_EM_MG_FD_194513 | JGI IMG/M metagenome (GOLD analysis project Ga0307515, IMG submission 194513) | Populus trichocarpa ectomycorrhiza microbial communities from riparian zone in the Pacific Northwest, United States - 17_EM | ecosystem: Host-associated > Plants > Roots > Unclassified | place... | reverse complement strand
TTTATATAATTCACAATAAATATTCATTCTATCTTTTTCATAAATATGGTGAAAATTGTGTTAAATTTGTAGTGGTTTGATTGTAGAATTCACTGTAAATATCACTACAAGACGTGTTGATATTCACTGTAAGTACAGCCCAAGAAAACACCATAAATCGGACAAATCTACTATTAAAATTCACCAGATTGTCAAGTGAAATACACCAGATCTCCAGGTGAACTTCACCGGGCCTTGAATCACCACATTTCGTGGTGAAACATGTGGTGAGAGATATGGTGTATTACTGTGGTGAAATTCACTATATACATTTCGCTCAGTGAATGGGCAGCGCATCATCTCTGGATTTGTTGACAAGACGATTTGAATCTGGGATGCTGAGACTGGTGCTGCAATTGGAAAACCTCTGGAGGGGCATAGCTCGGTTGTGGAGTCCGTTGCCTACTCTCCCGATGGGCGGCACATCATTTCTGGCTCTGATGACAGGACGATTCGAATATGGGATGCTAATACTGGTGCTGCAGTTGGCAAACCTTTGGAGGGGCATAGCTGGAATGTGTTGTCCGTCGCCTACTCTCCCTATGGGCGGTGCATCATCTCTGGATCTGGTGACAACACGATTTGAATCTGGGATGCTGAGACTGGTGCTGCAGTTGGCAAACCCCTGAAGGGGCATAGCTGGAGTGTGTGGTCCATCGCCTACTCTCCCGATGGGCGGCGCATCATCTCTGGATCACAAGATAGCACGGTTTGAATCTGGGATGCCGAGATGGGTGCTGCAATCGGCAAACCTCTGGAGGGGCATAGCTCGTCCGTGTCGTCCGTCGCCTACTCTCCCGATGGGCAGCGCATCATCTCTGGATCTGGAGACAACACAATTTGAATCTGGAATGCCAAGATGGGTGCTGCAATTTGCAAACCTCTGGAGGGGCATAGCGTATATGTGTCGTCTGTCGCCTACGCCCCCGATGGGCAGCGCATCCTCTCTGGATCTGGTGACAACACAATTCGAACCTGGGATGCGGAGACTGGTGCTGCAATTGGAAAACCTCTGGAGGGGCATAGCTCGGTTGTGGAGTCCATCACCTACTCTCCCGATGGGCGACGCATCATCTCTGGATCTGGTGACAAGACGATTCGAATATGGGATGCCGAGACTGGTGCTGCAGGTGGTAGGCCTCTAGAGGGAGACATTGTGAATGTGCTGTCCGTTGCTTCCTCTCCCAGTGTGCAGCACAATGTTCCTGGATCTAATAGCACCACCATCCGTGTGTCGGAGCCATTTTCGCATCAACCATCCTCATCTTGTAATCCGCTCCATGCCTGTTTTTATTCACAACCTGACTCACACGGCTGGGTCAGAGACTCAGACCGCGGCTTGCTCTATTGGGTACCCATAGATTGTCGTAGCGGCCTCCATTCACCTGCTCTCATTACGATCCCTTTTACATCTGACGTTCGATCAATATCTCTTGATTTCGAAGACTTTGTCTTTGGAACCGATTGGCCCCAAATTTTCAACAGTGCAAAGCGCTAACCATTTTTTTCTTAAGCTTTTGTATATAATCTGGTGTATGAGATGCTTGGTGGCTATCGAAACTCGATCCCATCTGCCTTAAGCTTCTGATCGGTAGCTCAGTCACTTCGATTCGCACCGTAGTTAGTTCTCAGAGTTAGTTAGTTCCCCCTACCCTCATGTATTTAGGCTCCGACCTTTTTGTATGTTTGGACTACTCTCCCGCACGCAGTCCTCTATTTTGTATTTAAGGACTATGTACAAGTGCTAGAAAGTCTCGTCGGATTATCGACTTAGTTCAGCCTTTTTCCTTCGTTCTAAGCCTCCCGTCTCAGTTATTCGTCGTCCTGGGTGTTTTCTGAAGCCCGACAGCAATACTCTAGCTCTCGGGGATATCCGTTTCCGCTAGGTGCAAGCATAACACCCGACTCGGGAACGACTACGGACGTACACTCGCAGAAGCTGAGGGGACCGATGTCAAGAAGGTAGATGATACGTCCCATTCATGGTAGCACAGCAGAATAGTATTTATTTGCACAGACAACCAACCAGCGAGATGTACGCGGCAAGGCACCGAAGAAACAGAGAATGACCCAAGAGGTGAGTTAGGACTTCAGAGACCCGATAGGTGCAATGGGGAGGCCAAAGACGAGTCAAAAAGCAAAGAAAATGAAAAAATGAACTAGTATTCGAAAGCAGACGTGAAAACTGAAATCGTGAAAATTCTTTGAGCATATACTTAATCAGGAGACGTTCATAACCGATATGAAAAATGATCAAGATTGAGAAATTGGAGCTGAGGTGCCACAGAACACGAAGGATGCGCGTCTCTTCTGGAAGGTCTGGGGGAAAATTACGCGATAATCTTTTGGAAAAACAGAGGGTGAGAGAACGAAACGGAGCGAAACAAAACAAACACTACATCGGTTTTCGAGAAACACGGAGAGCAAACTAGAAGAGCATTATGTGATAGACTTAGTTGAGGAGAGAGTCTTGGAGGGGTAGGGAGAGAGGAAACAAGCAGGCGCGAACGGCGAGGAGCGGGTTCGTTGCTCTTATTGCAGTATGTCCATAGTATTGTGCCATGAAGAGGGGGAGAGAAGGGTGGGTCGTGTGGTTGGGTTGTTGACTCGAGTGAAAGAAGGAAGGGCGAATGTCGAGCCCATGTGAGTTTCACAGTCGACATGTTGTGCTGGGATTCGGATTTGCGGGTGATAGAGAGTCGGAGTCGGATTTGACTTTACGTGTGTATTCGTATGTGGGCCGGTGGTCGTATGTCGAGTCGAAAGAGGCTTGCGTAAACCGCTATTACACAAGCTCAATTTCATCCCTAGCTTAAGTATACCTCGACGCATACACTCCGGCGCCACCAGACGCTGTAGCAGACACTGTAGCAGTCGCAGCCGCATCGGGAGCACGGTTCGCATCGGGAGCACCCCCACCAACGCGGAAGGAAGGGACGACCCAGGGAACTGATCAACGCCCGAGCAGTAACCCGCAGCCGAATGGTGACCACTTGGTCCCCCACCCGCACCCCTTCCAATCGTACTGTTGCCGCAGCCAGCACTGGGAAGGCTATAGAGAGTCTCCACGAAGGATATAGGACGTAGCGGGGAACTGTGGGCTCGCGTCGTCGAGCTCGAATCTTCCAACACCGAGCGTACCACTGGGTGCGGCACCCCCTTTGCTCATACCCATTCCAAGTCCCTATACAGCACAACCAACATGATTCATACCACCCTGACCACCAAATCCTTCATAGGCGGCACCACCGGTACCACGACCGAGGGGGAAATCGCTGTAACCGCCTCCGCCGCCGTATCCACCTGCAGGGCGGGCAAGAGAGCTCTGGAGTCTGCCAGGCCGTAGTGCCAAGGGGCTGGTAGTGAGGACAGAAGACGGGCTGGCCCCGACCCCAGTAGCTCCATATGCTCTGTGATCCATCCCCATGCCGCGTCCGTAGCCCTGCGCAAGGTGCCCATGGTATCTGCTATCATGATAGCCATCTTCATCTCCTTGGCCGAACTCACCGCCACGGGGTGACAGACGCAGGTAATACACGTCCAGGACGGTTGGAATAAGGTATCCCGTAGGCAATGGGTGGTGGCGGGGTGAGCCGCAGTTGACGAGGTGCTCCTCCATTCTGGGTGAGACCACCACGATTGTTGAGAATGATATCCTGAAGGCGTTGAATCATGGTTGACTTGACCATTGGCCAGGGGACCTTCAGGCGCTGGAGTGGGGATACTAGGTGGGAAGCAGTTCCCATAAGGACCGCTATTAGGTTTTGAGGCGACTGTGGGGTTGTGGACCAGCCGGAGGGGCGGGGTTGGAGCGGCCGAGGTACGATCTAGAAATGGTCAAGTCAACAGCGGTACCGGAAATAGTAAAGATACGCACTGCGGCCCCAGCTCAGGCATACCTTACTGCCTCCAAACGAATAGCCGCCAAATGCCTCAATAACGCACTCTGCGTCGGCCTTACAGTTGAATTGGACGAAGCCGCATGATTTGGCGGGAGGGACATTGACCTAGGGAGACGTAAGTACTAGGGACAATAGAGAATTTCACAAGAGGTGAGATGAACATACGTAGCGCGTAGTGAATTGGGCCAAATGGCGTGGAGAGGGTTCTCGGAGATGAGTGGCGAAAGACCTAGTAAACGTCCATTGACGTTGCAGCTGCAGGTGGTTTGATAGGCACCGTTGTGTTTGAGAGGGTCGAGGGGCGCTCCGTTCCAGTGCTCAAGCATAGTACGAGAGTGGGGGTTTTGGTGCACCCACTGTTGGATCTGAGCGGGAGTCACTCCAGGGGAAGGCAAGATGCTGGGGTTGTTCGGATAAGGGCCTTGCGGACGGTGCTGACCATGCTGGGCCATGGTGTTGGACAGGTGCGCGATGCGGGCGACGAGACTGAGGTACAACTCGTTGCGGTAGTTGTTCTTTGAGATCTGAGAATCAACGACTGTGCTCGTGATGCTACGAAGCCGTTGGATTGTTCTGGTGTCGGTCAATGTGGGGTCGATCAATGTGGGGGGGACAACGGGGGGTATTGCCTGTCTTGTGCACTGTGACGGGACTTTATCAGACGCTTCCTCGCCTAGCGGCTGCGGCCTTGTTCGTGACCATAGCTAGCATGCGACAAGCGCACTGGGAGGGAAAACCGGAAAGTCAGACAGGACAGAATTTGCAACATTGAAAATACCACATACTGAGGGTGAGACTTGTAGTGGAGGCCTTGGATCGCTGTGAGTGCGCGGATTCGATTAGCGTCACTCGTGAATCTGTTGCACAACGGGGTCAGAGGTTACGGCAATAGCAAAACCTGCGAGAAGGTGCCATCCCGATTGAGGACAATCGAGAAAGAGCAGCGGGGAGTGGAGGGTGAAATTTGCGGACCTTGTGGTGGTGGTGTTTGTGGGAGGAGCAAGACTGGATTTACGTACGTTGATAGCTAGATATGAGGTTTATAAATTTGAAAGGCAGCGATATCGGTGGGAAGCGATTGCGCAGAAACAGTTATCGACAGCGTTTGTTGAGGTACGAGTACGAGACGGGCGAGAGCCGAGTGTTGGAGAGAATACGTGGTTGCTCAAGCACATTGCAGCTGCAGGGAACGGTGTCGAGCAGGAGAGACGGTGGTCGATGCGTTGAGGTGAGAGTCGGAGGGAGAACGTGTCCAAGGCTTGGGAGGAAGGAAATTTTTGAAATAAATAAATAAAGTTTCAACATATATAAATTTCAATAGAACTATTGAGTAGTAAAATATATAAACGAATAAATAAGACAAGATTACAAGATTACAACTTCCGCCGTTATGTTATCCAGATGGTGGCGTGTCATGTTCCGGTTCTGGCTAAGCCGGGGCACGTCGCGTATCAGGCTCTCTGGGTTCCAAGGGGGTGTCAAGCAGGGTGTCAAGCAGAGACCAAGATCGGCTGAGGTCTGGCCTATTAGCGCAATCCGGATGTTTTATACATAGACTAGAATACAGGTGTGTACATCATATATGATAATACGATTGATGTGACAGTGTCTTAAATACCAACCAGCAATTAACCATCCCCGGCGATGATCGATAACATATGACAAGAGAGTGAATGAGGGCATGAGTGGGCGTGGAATGAGATGAGATGATAACATGAAATGATTTGCAGTTTGCTTACTTAACTGCATGCCTGACTGACGGCCTGAACGACTCCACAACCGATAACAATAAAGCTGAAAACCTTTGCATCGATAACATGTGCCATCAATGAAAGACATAAGACTCGAGTCAACTCCTACTGCTTTTTAGCTACATCCTTGTTGCTCTAAACCTAAACCTACTAATACCACATTCCAAATATTTTGGACTTTTGAAACAGACGTACTCATATTGTCCAGTGAAGACTGCCTGCTTGTAATGTCTTTTGCCAACAGGTAATCTATTTGCTCACAGGTACAGCTTTATTCCAGGAATCGTGATGTTGTTGTTTGTGTTGCACCTTGAACCTGACAACAATGAAGGACCATTGGAGTCATTTGCAACCGAACCCCTCAATCTTAAGCACCATGCGGCATATATTAGGCTTGCGTTACAGATGGAAGATGGTGGAGAAATCGCTACAGACGCGCAGTCTCAGACGGTAAACGCAGTACAGTACTTCACCAGGCAATGTGCCACACCACCCTGTGTGCCATTGGTACTTGTGGGTGTCAATAGAGGCTATCCTGTATATAGTATGTCGTATAATACCAGTAGAATTAGTGGTCCAAAAGAGGAGTGGATCAGCCTCATGTGGCCAGTGGAGTGCACCTGAAAGCCTGTGCAGAGCCAATTTTTAAGGCCCTTTGCCACCCAGTGCAGCAAACAGTCAGGATCCTGCAGATTTGCTGTGCTCACCATGTGCATATATGTTATCTACATATGTGATAATTATTATGTGGTTGTCCGATTTGTTTTCACAAGGCATCAATGCAATCTATATCAAGTTTGAGGATTAAAGTGTAAATTGCAGAGAGCCCCCCACACAATGCCAATCTCCAAACAAATGGCTACAACAGCTAAAGAAGATGTTCAAAATTCTATGGTCCTTGCTCTGAAGTTCTATACTGAGCACCTTGAGGCTGGCCACCCATTTTTTTATTTTATTTTATTTTTTGTAATCCAATTTTACGTGCTAAGATCTACTCTATGTTACACAATTCATCAGATGTGTTATGTATCTATGCTCTGACCTGTTGCTCCCTGTCAGAAGGAATTAGACGTGGTCTGGATGAGTGCTCGTGTGGTAGTACTGTGTGGATAGTTGTTTCATAACAGTTGCCCGCAGGCAAAGCGTGATGCGCTAGTTTCCCCATTGTCTCTCCTTATCGGGTGTGATATCTCCGTATATGTGTCTAAATTGTCCGATTTTGTTGAGGAAGTCGAGTGTATGGGGGATGGTGTGCCTGTCAGCTAGTAGCTTGGTCGAGTTGAATGCCTTTCCTCCGGTTTTCTGTGTGAGCTGATATCTTTCGTGAATGTATCGTGGGCAGGTGAACAGGAGGTGATGTATATCTTCGATTTTGTTGTGGCATGTTGGTTGCGGGCAGTTCGGCATTTCGTTCTTCCATATCCTGTGGAGGTGTTTGTTGATAGGAGCGTGGCCTGTGCGTAACTGGGTCAGTACACTTGTTTGTCTACAGTTAAGTGAACTCGTGATTTTAATAAATTTGTCCGAGGGGAGTGAGGGGTTGATCATTCTCATCCTTCTGTATCTCGGTGATTTCTTCCACCACCTCGATGTCAGTGTCTTCATTTTCGCTCTGATTGATTGCTTGATTGCTGAGATGCTGACCGGAAGTTGGCGTCAGAGGAATATTGGGAGGTTGTTTTCTGGACTAGACCCGAATTCCACAGCCTCCTTGGCCAGGATGTCAGCTCTTTCATTACCTGTAGAGTCCATATGTTCAGCTACCCATGTGAAGGATAGTGTCGTGCCGTTGTTTGCATTTGCCTCCCCCTGTTGACGACGAAAGATGATGTCCTCTCTCTGCTCGTTGTCCAGGAGGTGTTGTAGTTCTCTTGTGCACTGATGGATTTCGTCTATGAGATACTGAGCCAGTTGTCTTGTGTTATTTTGCATCGATTTCATTGTAGCCTGGTTGTCGATACTGTAGTTGATTGTGGTGTGCAGTGTGGGTGTTTTGTCGCCAGGCCACCCAGTTTCATTCTGTGCTTGTGAAAACAAGTTTGGGGTCTCCAGGGAGACACTACGCCAGCATATAGCAGGCAGGAGGACATTTAAGGAAGCCAATAATGATATGGCATGGTTTACACTTGAGGAGGACCAGGTTCTTATCAGGTTCTCATGGAGATTGCTGAGAATGGCTTCCCTGACACAAAAAGGTACCTCAGGGAGTGTGTCAATGCCATTCTAAGGGCAAAGAAAGTAGATCCTGTTGAACGAGCATGACCAGACCTAACGCTGGAGTCGGGAGACAACCGTGTAGTATATAAGGGCAAACAATGCGCTAAATATACAAAACAGGTACGAAACACAAAACACCAAAAACATGGCATGTGATGAGTCACACCCACTCAACACAACCCCCTGACACATCACACGACCCCCCAAGCATGAGAGCTAAACAAACAGAGAGAAACAAGTGAGTTCGAGGCTCGGGAGGGAACATCGGCAGGGCCTGGAGAGGTGGTAAGAGTGGCAGATGAAAAGGGGCCATGGTGGTATGGTGGTGGGGCAGAAGAGGAATGGGCCACGGCTGTGGGCAGAGGCACGAGTGTGGGCACGGTTGAGTAGCCATGGCTGAAGCGACTGTAGTGGTAGCACGATAGCTCACATCAGATATCAGTGAGGATCACAGCGGTTCAGGTCTGGCAAACGACCAGCAGCAAGTCATGAGGTGTGGCGAAAGAGTATGAGGGCCGGGCCTAGGCGGTGCAGGTTGGTCAGGTCGAGTGGCGACCGCAGACGAGGGCCACATGAGCGCAACAGGTCGGGCGGCGGACCAGGGCCACATGGGCACAGCAGGTCGGGTCGCATCGACAATGGACAGGGGCGCAGCAGGCCACAGCAACAACATAAAGGGCGACAGCGGTGGTCGGTCATGTCGAGTGGTGACAGCAGACGAGGGGTACATGGGTGCAGCACGCTTGGCCGTAGAGCGATGGTGGACGAGGGGGCATACAGGGGCAGCGGGTCGGTCGCATTGACGGTGGACGTGGAGGTAGCATCGATCACACGATCCCCTGAGTGCAAGGGTGGCGATGTCGGGGATCCGCAGGGTGGCGATGTCGGGGATCCGCAGGGTGGCGACGACACTTCCGCTCTTGATAAGTGACCTCCAATGCGCGGGAATCACCCCTCGCGACTTCGTTTGCGCAGTAGTAACCTCCCTGCGACTTCTAGTGTGTGGTACTGACCTGCCCGTGACTTCCATTACGCGGTATTGACCTCCCGCGACTTCCTTTGCACGGTACTGGCCTTCCCGTGACTCCATTTGCGCAGTACTGACCTTCCTGCGACTTTCCTTGCGCGGTATTGGCCTCCCGCGACTTCCTGTGTGCGGTACTGGCCTTCCCGCGACTTCCCTTGCGCGGTATTGACCTCCCGCGGCTTCATTCGCGCAGTACTGACCTTCCTGCGACTTCTAGTGCGTGGTACCAATCCTCCTGCGACTTCCTTGCGCTGTACTAACCTTCTCACGACTTCCATTGCGCGGTAATGACCTCCCACGACTTTCTTTGCCTCTTGACTCGGCTTTCCCAACCTCCATGGTTCCTACCGGCCCGTACCTGCACACTGCACGTGCAGTTCACAGTGCCCCCTAATGCCCAGCACCCGGACTGGCACAGATTACTGACCTCCAAGGGTGCTGGCAAACAAGGGGCACAACTGCGGTGTCGTTGCTGGTCCGGCGTGGCCAGGTTCCATAGGAGAGAGGATGCCTCGAGATGATGAGGACTTTGGCTGATTAAACAGGAGCCACCTGGGGCAGACGGGGGGGGAGCTAGTTGGGCGGCAGAAGGGGGGGCCAGTGGCAAGGGCAGTGCGGCAGGCAACTGTGATAAGTCATAACCCATCGGCATGACCTCCTGACGCATCACACGACCCCTAGATGGAAGGCCATGCAACTGGTGAAGAGAATGGCATCGGGGGGGGCACGTCGGAGACAGGATGGAGTGGGTATGAATGAGTTCTGTCGGCTGTGGCACGGAGGGTCAGCTGTTGCAGGGCGGCGGTCTGAGCTTCCGGTCTGAATAGCAGTTTTATGAGGTGCTATACTCAGGCCAGGTACCCTATTCCAGGGCGAGACGATCCGGCCGCAGTTTCATGAGATGCAGCTCAGGACGAGGTGCCACGCTCATGTTCTCGGCAGCAGTTTCATGAGGTGCAGCTCAGGACGAGGTGCCATACTCGCATTCTTGGCAGCTAGGTGCTACCTATGCAACCCAGCAGCAGTTTTACGAGGTGCAGCTCAGGCCGGGCATTACCCCAGCAGCAGTTTACCGAGATGCAGCTCGGGCCAGGTGCTACCCATGCAACCCAGCAGCAGTTTTACGAGGTGCAGCTCAGGCCGGGCGTTACCCCAGCAGCAGTTTTACTGAGATGCTAAGCTCGGGCCGGGTGTTACCCCAGCAGCAGTTTAACAAGGTGCTAAGCTCGGACGGCAGTACTCTTCTGCAGGCGAAAGGTGAAGGGGTCCAGGCTGCTGTTAAGCAGTCTGGATGGACTTGGTGGTCGTGGGGACAGGCAGTGCAGGCAGAGTGCAGGTGGTGTCCAAGTTGCTGCTAACGGTCTGGACGGCTGCGCAGGCTGAGCGCAGGGCTCATAACCTGTTGAACGAGCATGACCAGACCTAACACTGGAGAGTCGGGAGACAACCGTGTAGTATATAAGGGCAAACAATGCACTAAATATACAAAACAGGTACAAAACACAAAACACCAAAAACATGGTGTGTGATGAGTCACACCCACTCAACAGATCCAACCTTCTCTGTTGGTATCAATTGGGTTGATTGCTGGCTGGAGCACCACAATACCATCAGAGGCTGCTCCAGCACAATTGGCCACCAAACCAATGAAACGGACAAGAAAGCGCCATGTGATGAAGAAACATGAGGTCACTGATGCTCTAGAGGGGCCAGTTATGGTGTCTACACAAGCTACACGCCCTTGCAGAGGTGTTGTATGCAAGAACTACTGTGAGGACTTAGATTCTGACTATGTTCCCTGACTCGAATTTGTGACCAAAAATCATTGTATATTCATGAAATACTATATATGATTTTTTCCGATTTTCTCCTTCTCTTGTCCAGTACTGGCACTGGGTGGCACGTTGGGTGGTGGGCCTCGAAAGTGGCCCGAAAATGGCATCGCCACTGACAGCTCTGACAGTTCACCACTGCCCTTCTACCGCTCATATTCCACTTATCTAAGTTCATACTACATGGGGACTATAATATAAATACTCTGTGCTATGTACATGAAGCGCTATGGTGCCATCTTCTTAGGTGGCACGGAAGGTGGTGAAGTACTGTACCAGCAACAAACAGCAAGTCATCGTGTATTAGGCGCGTATCAGAGTCCCCCTAACAATCTGACTCATATATAGATGTATGGCTACCGTTACTGCGGCACAAACCTGCACACCACCTAACTTGTGCGAAGAGCGACTAAGAGCGTGCCTGGTAGCGGTACCATGTGGTCTGCATATCTTTGTCTGTTGGAACGAACGGGGGAGAGGAGATTAACGATATTGAAATCGTGCCTGGTAATGAGCGAGCTGAATGAAACCCTTACTCTCTGCTGAATCTCTTCTCAGGGGTATATGAACGTGCGATGGCTATGAACATCCTTCATTCGAGTCTGGATGACTTTGGGCTAGTGGTCATGGCTCGCGCCGCCTGGCGTCTTCGGTGAGGAAGGCGAGGGAGTGACTTTTGGTTGGTGTCGTTTGCCGCCGCGCAATCTAATGTCCAACATGGGGTGCAGACGAGGATGAGGTTGTCGGTGTGCTTCGCGTTCTTCAGGAAGCAATCACTGGAACTCGCACGCACCCAGGAGACGATCCTCGTATGCGACTTGAAAGCTTCTTGGCCGACTTCGTGAGCACCGTAGTCAATGATAACGGGAGAGGTGTCGTGGAAACGAGGTGCTTAGTACCTCACATTCCTGCCAGTGCATGGCCGATCAAGCACTCGAAATGTGGCAGAATGCAATAGCAAGTCCTACTTCGGGTGGCAGACCTTCGTCGACCTTCTCATGTCAGCTCTATCATCTTCCAACTCTTTATCTGAATCCTGACTCGCCAGTCGTGCAGCGAAGAAAAACAAATCTCCGATGCGCGTAAGGTCCTCAAGAACCTGAGCCAACGCAAAGGATCAACTGGCATCGGGCGACCTAGGACCGTTGGATCTCGCCGGAACACCTCTTCGGTAGAAATGACGATGTGCAGAAGTGCCTTGCCGTTATTACCGAGTAGAGGCGATTTGAAGAAGGCGGAGTAATGCTTAGGTTACAGCAGATTATCCATCTGCTTACCAGCAAGCCGAGGAGCCCATACTCAGGAGGCAATGGAAGTGGATGCTCTCAATTCTGCTGCAGGAAACAGAGGCGTCGAGCGCAAGAGGGAAGGAGATGGTGATGGAGTGAAGGATTCACCGTCTAGGAGGGCCAAGGCTGTTGAACCTGCATATCCGCCACCTGTCCCAGCGACCGCTCTTACACCTGGGGCATTGAGGCACAAGCTCAACCCGCTGGGCCCCTCAAGTGGTGAGAGGTCCCGATTTATAGCAATGCTCACGCTCATCGTGCACCAGGGATCGAGAAAATGCGACCATGATCAGGCACCACAGCGGAGGATCTAAACAAACTCTTCAAGGACATGAGTGCCCATAAGGAGCAAATCACGACATTGAAGTCGCTTTTAGTGTGGTTCCATCCGCGCGGATTCATGACGAGGATATCGCCGTTAGCGACGCTTGGAGGTCGATACTCTATGTCACGGCCTTCTGGGAAGGGATGGACGACGTACAGATAGGAGAGATTGTTTAGCAAGGTGCGTCAAGTCGATTCACAAAGTTCGTTTTCCGATTGGTTTCGGTTTTCCGATTGGTACAATCCTAGATGTTCGCTGTCCCTCAAAGTGAATTAACTCTACCAGAGGGTCCTGCTACATACAGTACACGTCTCCAGTTGGTTTTCTTGTTAATAATTATCCTGAAACCAACTGAAGCTTGTCGATAGGGCCACGCTCAAGCCGCGTTGTGGTTGAATGGCTTGGAGACAAAACCTGGATTGGCAATGGACGTTTCTTTTCCCGATCCTTGGCGTAAGAAACAGCGGGCCGAGGCGCGCTCGAAGGTGCCTCGCGTCACTGGTGTCGCTAAGTGAGTGAAAATGTCTGATCTGGAGAGCCTGTTTTCCAAGGTAAGCCCGAGTCCTACTGGTGCCGAATTTGACTAAGGTGAGCGTTGACGTATGGTCAAGTAAAGGAGGTGCGATTGGTTGCGCGCGGCTGGTGGTGACCAAACTGCCTTCGTTGTTTTTACAAGGAGGTTCGTATTCCAAAATAACCCTCCGCGAATATATGTTAAACTCTAATGCAGGAAGACGCGCAAGACGCGCTTGCTGTGAATGATCAGCTTTTCAAAGGCCGGCGATTGGCCGCCATTCTCACTGACGCCAGCCTAAAAAAGAGGTGGCGTATATTCAACAGCTGTGGACGACCGTATCTGATTTTTCCATGTGTGCCTGGCTCTCACCCAGATGCGGCCGCTTGCTCCCTGCTTATCAAGAACCTTCTGGGAGATACCCAAGAGCCCCTTCTACAGCAAGTGTTTGAGAGGGTTGTGCCTGTAAAAGAGGATGGAAACCTTCATTGATTCAGGTGATCGTGAAGCAGTGGTCGAACTCGCAAACTTGTAAGTACGGTAAGCCACATACCTGACACGAGACTCATGGTGGTGTGTCACGATAAGATGTTGGAAGACTGCTCTTATTGTCTGACGCTATCGAATTTGGAGGTACAGTTGAAATGCTAATAATGCAAAAGGTCGGTCGACGCTCAATCCTTTGCATTATTACATATTTGCGTTATCAGATCAAGGTTTGTATTTCAAGGAAAGATGGTCCTAGTTCGAATTGTAATTA
>Ga0307515_10016213_pt1 | contig 13658 bp, 7 predicted proteins | sample 17_EM_MG_FD_194513 | JGI IMG/M metagenome (GOLD analysis project Ga0307515, IMG submission 194513) | Populus trichocarpa ectomycorrhiza microbial communities from riparian zone in the Pacific Northwest, United States - 17_EM | ecosystem: Host-associated > Plants > Roots > Unclassified | place... | reverse complement strand
AAATGACAAAATTTATTCATGTGTGTTTGAAAACTAAAATATTTATAGTTTATCAAAAATAATAATAATATTTAAAAAACATTATTAAATGGAAGAAGATAAAAATAGAAAAACATCTTAAAATATATTGAAAGTCCAATTATAATATTTTTGATATTATTACCTTACAAAATAAATCCAAAAATATTAAAAAAAAATTATCAACAATAATTCAAGTGAATTATACTTGACACAAAAAACAAGTGAGATTTCTATTATTTTTGACTCGGCAAATATGACCTACTTAGTGTCAATATTGATGATTTTTTTTTAATATCTTTAGATTTGTTTTATAAATTTTTTTTTGTAGTACTAATAATATTGCAATTAAAGTTTTATTATGTCTCCAAAAATGTTTTTATTCTTCTCTATCCTATCTTCAATTTATTTGTCATTTGTTTTTTGAAGTTGCTATTCTGAGTAACTAAAAATTATAAATATCTTGTTTTCTAATCATAATATATATAAAAATTGTTATTTCACTATTTTAATTATATTATTTCACTAGCATTTTCTTAAAAATATTAATAAGAAAAATAGCCCTTAATTGGTTATAAAGCTTGCAGGAAAGTAAATTAAAAAAAAAAAGAGAGAGAAGGGATTCTAAACAAAGATAATAACCAGGAGAAAGACAGAACGTTTTGGGCCTTAGCGAACGGTTTTCATTTATATCCGAGAGAATGGGCTTTGCAAGAACTGGAATTTATTTTGTGACATCGACGAACCCAATAACTGGAATTTTCTACGACGGAGTGAAAAAGTTATCAAGAAATGCTGAGCAAGTGGTTTATATTCTTGTCTTTTTTTAATTTAATTATTTATATTATTTTAATATATTTTTAAATAATTTTTTTTTTAAAAAAAAACGTTCTAAATGATAACAAGGCATGATCTTCTAGATAATATGGTTCAACAAATAAATAAACGTGGATGCACAGCAATAGATGTTGATTATTTGGAAGAACGATTATTCATATGAATTAATTCTAATTCTAACTCGATGAAACATGGCAAAAAACTCTTATGGAGAGAGGGCATGTCATGAAAGGAAAAAAACAACCACCATAATTCATGAAGCTATTGTACAGCAAGTACTTGCAGGAAGCAAGAACAGATTAATGACACAGAGGGGGATCGTCCGGATTATATGATCCTCTCATCAATAAGATTCAAATCTTAAGACATGCTATCAAGATTAAAATTCTTAGAAATTTTTGAACTCCGGCGTTGAAGATCCACACCTGAAGAGATGGATTTAGCCATGTTGTAATTTAAGGGTAACAATAGACAGGAAAACCAAGGGAAATAAAAAGAATCATTCTCTTTTTTTTTTTGAAATATTTATCTCAAATTAGTTTCTTCAACAACGATTTACCTGTGAGATCCATACCTTTTTCTTTCTTTCTTATCAACCGTGGGGAATTTACTTCGTATCACATATTTTTTACAGCAAAGTGGGGGCATAGATTCATGTACATTTTTTACAGCAAAGTGGGGGCATAGATTCATGTACATTTTTTGCATTATATTTCGCTTATCATTTTTTACAATTGCAAGAGAGGTCGTCCAATTCCTAATCGAGTCTGACAAAAGCAGACCATTAAATTTTCCTCACTTTTTGGACGTCTGTGGTACCAAAATATGGTTGGATTCTCAGTGGCATGCGTGAATCGAGTTAGGTATGCCACCTAACGTCGATGTTGTCATAATTTTCTTTCCCATTTTTTCCTAGATAATTAAATGCACTTTGGATCAACTTAACATCTAGACTTGGCCTTGATTCAATGATTTGCGTTTTTTTCACAGAATTTCATGTAAAGACAGCCGTTTGCTGGCAGAGATGGTTGATCTTGCTTGAATGTGTAATACCTAACTTGCTTTTTGATGTAGCAGAAAAGGCTAAAGAGAGAACGAAGGCTGGATGATAACACCAGGAGTCTCAATTGCTATAAACCGACGAGTATAATGCAATCAAACTGTGACAGCATGTTCTGTAGATCAAATAAACGAAGCCACTACTGTAGCATATACCACAATGGAATATCCCCAATACATGAATTCAGTAACCACTAACTCTGACATATCTCCATACCAAATCTAGCTCCTCTCCATCGTATATGTGAATACAAAGCTATCTGCCCCTCGTCTCCTAATGGATACATAGCTTCAAAAGTTATAGAAAAATATAGCCAAGTAAATCAGGCGTAAGACACAGTAATTACACCATGATAACAAGCCACAACCGTCGAGCATCTGCCTGTTAGTTCTACATCACTCAATCACAGGCAGCAACATCATCAATGCCATCAGCCAAAGGAATTTTTCTTGCAGGATTGAAGAAGCTGCAAAAGAGATGAGGCAACCCACGAATGTTAAATATAGGAGCACTAGCCTCAGGCTATGTAAGCACAAAACTGATTGCGGTATCAAATACAGATATACGAATGAAATTGGAATAACATGCTCTCAAAATTAATAACTTTTTGACAGGCTTTTTGGTCACTCAGCAACCTCAAAACTAGAAAGCATGCTTCTCCTAAAATAAGCCAAGAAAAAAGGAATCATTTACTTAAGCTGGTGTTCTAATCGCATTAAATAGATCTGTAGATCCCTAAGAAAAGTTCATGAGTTGTATCATGGCTCGGGTATTACATGGTCAGAGAACGAGTTTCCATTTAGAAATAGATAAAGATTCAAAACTAAGATGGTCTACGCAGATTTTTCAAGTTTTCTAGGGATTTTAAGTGCTTGGATTGAGAGGACCTAGGGGATTCTTCCACGGCAGTATGGCCATGAGTCTTCAAGAAAAATATGGAGATGTGCTGCCACTTGCGTTGGAAAACTCTATCATGAAACTGAGGATGCAAGCTTAATTTATGGGTGTTTCTCAAATATTTAAACTCTAAAACATTGAAGGATTGTAAACAAAGCTAAATTAGAGTCAGATGACTAAGAACTTTTGATGATAAAGAATACCAATTAAGCACTAAAGGGAGGCATGCACATGGAATTTCCCTTCCCCTTTTCCTTGCCAAGAGAAATTGCGAAGAATGGTAAGATTATAGGCAGACCGATACAGTCCTCAATTGACAGCCTCACCTTGGTTCATACTATTGCCAGCCATAACAGGTGTTGGAGCAGCTGATTTGTTTGACATCATAATACCAAGGTTTGAACAATCCATTCCAATTGCACCTGGTTTAAATCAAGAATCAGAAACACGTACATATTTTTAAAGCAAAATATTAATCCCAGAAATATTTAATCAAACTGAAAACTCTTATGTAGAGAGGTCTTATATTTAGCGAGTCATAGTATGGTCTCTTACAATCTTTGTAACAAGGAAAGGTAGAGACATTCAGAAGGTTACTATAACCCTCTGCACATGCGCAACTGTAAGTGAGCTGAGATGTCTTGTTGCACGAGCCACCTCCACAATCAGCCCAAAAGCAGGCTACAAAAACAGATTTACCAAAAAGCCTAAGAATGTATTAAGAAAACAACAAACGAAAGTATGAAGTTCTGGTTGTAACAGGGCTTACGATCGAAAATCGACTGATTATCTCTGCTTGCTTTCTCTTGAACAGGTGATGGTGCTGCTGTGCACGAGAAGTTCACGGTACCTGAGAAAATCAGAATCAAGTAATCGATCAGAATTTTGAAGTGTCAAAGCTGCAAAAAAGTTGTTCACGAAATTGAATCACAAGAAAATGTTACGGGTCACATTAATCTTTCAGTCTATTTATCTAACATTTTTTGAAGATAATTAAACAACAAGCTGATCTTTGACTCGACGATGTTGGTAAATATCACCGTAAACCCTTGACAAGTATTTGGTTTTCTCTCTTAAGTGATTTAGACATCTCAGCACGTCCTTGAAAGGTTGTGATTGGCATACGTTACCAACTCAAATAAAATAATATTTGGTTTCCAAATTCAGATTTTGTTTGAGTTAATTCCATTCCCTCGTAAAAAAATATTATCTTAACCAGTCTTAGTCTAAGTACATTGCCTTCCAAATCAGCATACCTTTAACACGGATTTTACTCTGTTCTTACTCGTAGTGATCTTGGATTTCAAACAATTTGTAAATGTAACAATTTACCATGTTTTACCCAGCATGGACAAACCAGAGCTAGCTAAATCATCAAAATGAACACAGAGGACTCATAGTTGAACAGGTGTGTACGTAGTACCACGATTAAGGGCAGGCGGCAAAAGAAGAAACAGAGAACTCACAATTGGGAACTACGCAAGGAAGAAACTGGAGATGATCATCTTGATCAAAGCGAGTCTGCGTCCACCCAGGATCACATTCACATTCATAAAACCAAGTGCTATTGTCAGAAGGCTTGCAAGTTCCTTTCCCACATTCCACTTTTTTGCACACATCATCTAGTAATAAAAAACCAGATTAAAATCACAATACGATGATGTTATAGCCAAAATCACAGTGAAAATGAAAAGCCAAGAAAACTCTGTTGATAAACGTCATTAACATCGATCGAAACCCATGAAAGAAAATCGACAGCTGTGCAAACTAGTTAAAGAAAAATGAATAAAGAAGAAGCTAATTAATCATCAAGAAGTCCAAAGTACGAGATGGTGATCAGGGATCGAAGAACAAGTACCAAAGATAGGGGACAGTAGGGGAGATAAAAGGTCACTACTAGCAATCAAAGGCTGCGAAAGAAAAAGGATTGCAATCCAGGCAATACTGGTACTAGCATAAGCCATCTCTGGAAACAGCAGAGAATCAGACACAGATATGGTGAGGTGAAAGGTACTTGAATTTGTGTAGTTCAAAACTAGGATCGAGGATAAAAATGGAAGCTTCTTCCGTTGGATCACACATGAGACTTTTAATCTTGTTTGCCAAAAGCTACCTGAGAACGTGGCTTCCCGAAGGACCCTAATAAATGTTGATGCTCCGTTAAACTGGGCAGTTGGGATTTTGGTTCAGAGGATCCAGGGCAGTTATGGTTTTGCGGCCACCCAGATGTCACCACATGCATATTCCTGGTTCCCGTGCGGCGCGTATCCATTGTTGCGATTCAAATTCTAACAAAGAGAGAAATCAATGTGGTCCAAATTAATCTATTCATGAGCAAAATATTGATTTCTCTTACACGAGCATGATTGTTTTTTTACATTGAAAGTTCAGTGATTGAAATGTAGTTTGCTCAGACAGAGACTAGCATAGTGACTTTTGCAGAATCGCCACGGCGCACGAAAACTTATGCAAAAGTCAACACTTTTGCAACCATAACAATTGAAAGCTGACTAATACAGTTGGGTGATTAATGTTGGAATGTTAATGTGATGACCGGCCAAAATTGGAGTTTTGATCGTGTACGTGTCACCAACATTCCAAGATTAATAAACCTCATACGCTGTCGTCTAAACCATAGATCACGAGTCTGGGGTTAACTTCATGTGGAAAACCCTAATGAAGCATGTGAATTTGGTCAGATCATGTCTTTGTAATGGCCGGTGCAAATGGAAACAAGTGACTAAAAGTCAGACACTAGGAAATCCTAGCTATATATTTAACATGTTCACAGCTGCCAACTTGGCAGGTAGGGCTTCAAATGAATAGAATCAAGCTTGAACGTGTTCAAAGTTGCCTCTTCTAGTTTTAACAAAGTAAAAACTATGCTTATGTTCATGACAAACTTAGAGTATAATACTTAGAGCGGAGGGAAAGGAGAGAGTTAATTATTATATTTTAAAAGTGATTTTTACTTAGAAATATATTAAAATAATTTATTTTTTATATTCGAACATTAAAATAATTAAAAAACATAAAAAAAATTAGAAGCTAAAAAAAATTAAAAAAATCTTCAAAAATATAATTAAACCGCAGTGTCAAATATCATCATAGTTTATTGCGGTTGATCTTAGTAACTAACAGTAAACTCAGATGGTTTAAAAGTTGTTAGACTAAGATTTACTTGGCTAGCTAGATTATTTATTTAGCAAGTATATAAACTAGATAGACTGAAAATCTAAGATATTTGAAAATCTTATTTAATATCTTTTATAATATATCTTATTTAATTTTAAAAATAATATATTTACATCTTTTAAGTATTTCATTAGCACATATGTTTAAATTTTACATTTCTTATTAAATTTTATTCTATAAAATGTTTTTATTTATCTATTAAATTAGTTTATTTTATGAAGTGTTACACAAATTGTTTATCCCTTTAAGTTTTTATGAGTTTATAAATAATTTTTTAAATAAGTCTCTCTATAAGACGGCCTAGGAGCCTAATTAAGTTGGGTTATGAGCCTTCGAAGTTTAGTTAATTTCAACTCATTTATATATAAAATAAATTCGCATAAACTACGAATTCGAATAAACTCTTGAGCGAGCCGAGCTTTGACTCACAAGCCGCTTAGCTGATTTGGTAGCACTGTTTTTGGCAGGAATACTTAAATAGCACAGTGCACACTCCCGGTGAGGGCTGGATTTGGGTCTGTGGTCATTATTTGGGCCTGGTTAGGGCTTGTTTAGCCTTTCTAATCTTGGGCTTTACTCATTTTACTTCCCAAATTCATGTTTTAGTCCGGTGGGGATATTTTTAAGCGAGTATACTGTATACACCTAGAATGTGATGGAAGCGGAAGTAAAACCGATGCTATCATCACAAATCAAAATACAAATTATTTTTTCATGAAAAGACTATTTTTTTTTAGTTTGACGTGGGTGTCCGGATCAGCTTGCGCGTACCTCAACTAATCTCACGGATCCTGAAGTTAACGACCATGTAAGCCTCCAGTGGCCATCATATGAGCAACCACATAGCTCGAACCTGAGACCACAGAGGAATCAAACCTCTTGGTTCCAAGCTCTTACCACTGGGCCACCACCTAGATGATTATGAAAAGACTATTATTTGCCCCTGTTAATGCTATGTATCAAGAATTTGAGCTAGCATCATTGTGCCCCCTTTTTTTATATATATAAAAAAACTTAAATTAAATTCCACTAATATGTAATTATAAAGATAAAATTGTAAGAACTTGAGGTCGTGGTTTAGCGGTGGAAGAGACTTGTTCCCTTTCTCTGCATCTGGGTTCGATTTTCTCTGTGCATGTTTGTTATCCTTGCGGTGCCTTACATGCCCATTTGGCTTGCAGGATGTTCAGTGGGTCCAGGGATTAGTTATGGTGCGCGTAAACTGGCCCGGATACTGCAGATTATAAAAATAAAATAAAATAAAATTATAAAGGAATTTATATTCAACTCTAAGTCACATAGGATTGCAAAATCTCACTGATAACTTAAATTCTTAATTTGCTTTGCTAACTCTTTCTGCAGTATAATAAAATAATATTGAAATTTGATTTCTTTTTCTATCCAACTAATTGCACACACAGTTAATTTTCCATCAAACTTCGGGGAGGATTTGTAAGATGTATATATAGTGCTATACTTTATTACTCCTAGAAAACATGGAGTGGAGAGAGGGTGTTTTTTCATCTATAAACATAAACATGTACCTTTTACACGTGGAGGAATATTAGAGCGAATGTATCAAACTCCTGTACACCTGATAAGAGTTCCGCATGTCTTGTCATCTTGTTACTTGCGTTCCTGCCAAGGTTCCAAGTGGTTAGATACTTAGATAGGAAGAATGAAGAAGACTCGACACGATGGTGTTTCCCCGAAACAATCAACTTCTCGTAGTGTATAATAAACACACCATGTGAACGCCACCTAATCTTCTCATCATCAAGTGATATTTATTCTTCCATGTACTATATAGCATCTTTAATGCACCAACCGCTACTAGTCCATGAGGCTTCAGCGTTTTTTTTTTTTTTAACGAGGCTTCAGTGTCCTTTCCGATTATTTAGAAGTTCGAGACTATAAAACACGGTTTTCTTTCTTTTTTCGCATTTGTCTTCAGTGCATGGAAGAAGCAATCGGAATATAAAATGAATGTCAAGAGAGAAAAGGATGCAGGCATGGTGAGAGTCTACTTGTTTGGTTTATCACTATCTTTTTATCTTTAATTCGATCAATTTTATTTTTAATCTATTGAGATGTTTAGATAAGTTCATAATTATTCATGGAACTTGCACATAGAAAAATAGAAGACTTACTACACTACTCTTAAGGATAGGATAAAAAAAAAAAAAAAACTTGACAAAAAAGACAGTTAAAGAATCAACCAGCAGGGATAGGATAAGCACGTGCACCCCGGCCCTTACTACACTTCTCTAAGGACCCCACCATCCCACAAGTTCTAAGTTCCATGACCCAAAGTGGACAAGTCCCACCACCCTGAGAAGAGTATTTTACAAGGAGACTGCATGTTCTGGACTGCTTTTCACATGGTTCTGCAACTCCCCCATTTCTTAATTGCCAGTGTAACATGATTTTAGTTACCAATACACCCTTTCAGTCCATAATGGCTATACAAGGATGAGCCCCGATTCCATAGAAGGCAAGGCATCTCTGCCTGTAATTTTCCCAGAGGTTGGTAAGCGGGCAGACCAGGAACTTCCTCTCTGCTTCTAATATTCTCCCTCGCAGACTTTTTTGCTAAAAAACATAGCACAAAAATCATATCAACCTCTGGAAAAGGTGCTGACAGGAGAAAAATAATAAAACAGTAAGAGTTAGGCTGTCGAAATAAGGGTGATTAAATTATGTACTAATTAGTCGGACTATTATGGTGTTGAAAGCCACACTTGATAAGTAGAGACAGAAGAGAGATCTGAATCTCATTTGGTGCTTACTTATTTATATGTTCTTGCTGAGATAAGTTGGTATCTTAGGAGGAATTGACAGAGATGGGGAAGTCAGGCAAATGGCTTAAAAGTTTCTTGACAGGGAAGAAAGACAAGGAGAGGGAGAAGAAGGGTACAACTCAACAGAATTCACCTATTATTGAGAATCCAGTGACCCCAATCTCGATCCCACCTGCTACTCCTAAAGAAAAAAGAAGATGGAGTTTTCGCAGATCATCAGCCACTGCAGCTGCTCCCAAGGACTCGAATTCTACAGAACCAATTGCCACCACACAACCAGCTGCGGTGCAGGGAACGTTGGATTCAGATAATGAACAGAAAATGCACGCGATGGCTATGGCAGCTGCTGCGGATGCAGCTATGGCCGCTGCACAGGCTGCAGCTGCTGTGATCCGTCTAACTACTGCCACCTCCAGGAGAAACAGTACAATCGAAGAGGATGCTGCCGTAAAAATTCAATCAGTCTTTCGATCTTATTTGGTAAGCAATTCTTGAATTTCCATCGGTTCTTGTCTAGTGAACGCATCAGTCTCAAGACTGAAATTATAAAAACCAATGCTTCAGAGATGAAAATGATGAATTGCGTGATTGGTTTTGGTATTTTTAACAGGCAAGAAAAGCATTATGTGCATTGAAAGGCTTAGTGAAGTTGCAGGCACTCGTGAGGGGTCACCTGGTGAGGAAACAGGCAACTGCTACACTCAGGTGCATGCAGGCATTGGTGAATGTACAGACTAGAGCTCGGGCTCAGAGGATCTGGATGGCTGAAGACGTAAAGCCCAGCCAGAGGAATTCGATCCACAGAAAATCGACACAAGAGAATAGGATTAGGCACACAAATGATGTAAGGATTCTTTTCTTCTTTTGAACTAACCCAGTTCATGACCTTGTCTTCCGTTATCAAACAGAGGAGGTATGCATTCATTCGACAAGGAATGAGTCAGATTAATTCATAAACGGCAAAACATAAGAATGCATTTCATGCTTAAAAACATGTTTCTTAACTATTTTCTTTCCATTTTTATTCGACAGTAATTATTAACGAAGAATAAGGACACTGTCAGAACTTTAATTAAAAAAAGTAGTTCCATATACGTGGTCTTAATGAATAATAAAATATTTAGTATTCTCATCTAAAAGTAGCAGAACAAAATCTTTCCTTTATTCTTAGTTCATTGCTAACATCACATCAAGATGCAACTATCTAAATTTTTCCTTTTTTTTTCTGGGAAAATTATTTTCTGGAATTTCTGACATTGTCAATGGCAAGCATATGCAACAGTTATTCACGTATATAATATCTGTACTTCGAATCCACTATGAGCGATCTGCCATTCTGTTTCGGTACACGTAGGAGAATAATAGAGGCATGGATCAGGAGAACATCAAGATTGTAGAGGTGGATGTTGGAGAATCGAAGGGAAGTATAAAGAGCAGAAATGGCTTCTCTCATCGTCCACAAACAGATCTAACAGAGCATAGATTTTCCACACATTATGCCTCAAATCATGCGTACTTGAAGAAAGAGAACCACCAGATCTCTCCAGCTCCATCAGCTCTAACAGATATGAGCCCCAGAGCTTGCAGTGGGCATTTTGAGGAAAATTCCTTCAGCACAGCACATAGCAGCCCTCAGTACTACTCTGCAGTATCAAAACCTGATCCATCAAGAATTCCATTCGCCTTACCAAGGCCAGAGTACGCAGAATCTCTGTCCTATGACTACCCATTATTTCCAAATTACATGGCAAACACAGAATCTTTCAGGGCCAAAGTTCGGTCACATAGTGCACCAAAACAAAGGCCAGACTCATTTGAGAGGCAACCAAGTAGGAAGAGGGCATCAATAGAGGGAAGGAATGTCCCAAGGCCTATGCGGATGCAGCGGTCGTCTTCCAATGTTGGAGCCACAGCTCAAGGCTATATATATCCATGGTCAATTAAGCTTGACAGAACAACAGTATCACTTAGAGATAGTGAGTGCGGATCCACAAGTACAGTGCTCACAAACACCAATGACTGCAGTTCTCTTGTTGGATTTGAAGTAAGCATCAGCCATCCTTAATTAAATCACGACAATAAATTATGAATTAGAGGACAAACCACTAAACAGATTAAATATATCAAACTTGCGAATTACTCCAAATCTAATCAGTTAAATCATTGCTTTTTTAATCTGCAGGTTCGTGGAAATAGGTACTAACAGTACACTAGCCAGCCTTTGCAACTCAGTATGTTGTGTGCCCCAATAATATGACATATGCGGAAAGCTGGTGGAATGTTGTGCAACTTTTCACATTGCAAGTTTAAGCAAGAAAGAAACTGAAGAAATTTAAATCTTCAACGCAGAAAGCTGCTGGAATATTGTACAACTTTTCATTCTTCTTCGTTCTAGTGTCATTGTGGAGTGAAGTGTCGGAAACCCCCATGTAGAGTCGTCATCTTTTTTCATTTTTCCATTATATGGACTAACGTGTTCCTTAGCAGAAGCACAGATGCAAAGACAACTAACGTGTGAGTAAATGCAGGAACGCAGTTTAATTAACTGTGTAAATTATAATGTGTCCATGAAAAAATTATTTGAGGGTGAATTGTTTTTCCCAGATTGTCACTTGTTTTGTGCATATGATTTCATATTAATCCTGCAAAAACCATTCATTTCTTTGAAAGCAATAACAGAAATAATCTTATATAGCCATCAACGTAATGATTTACCTAATCTAACAGCAAATATTGCCCAGAGCGTGGCATTTCCATTTTTTTTGTCTCAGAAATACCGGTAACTTGTCTTGCTGTGCCAATCCTCTATCAATTTATTCATTCAGAGTTAGTTTGACATGGCTTATAAGGGAATTGGTTGATCGAAATAATCAAGATTTCGTTACACGCTTTTGTTTTTGCTGTCCAACGTTATGTACGCAGCAATTTTTTTCTTACCTAACTGAACTGCACAAATTGAAGACTTAGATCAAAGCAAGATCGAACGTTATGTGCGTGCTGATTTTTAAAAGCTGCCTGGGATTGGATTGCGATTGTTCCAAATCTCTTCTCAAATAAGCAGTGCCAAAAAAAAAGGACCTGAAGCATGAGCTGACAACAGAAGAAATGCTTCTAGGCTCAAGAATATTACAAGGATTTCGGCGATGAAGTCCAACCTCTTGCGCAGTTCAAACTTAGACCATCAAAACAGTAACCTATTCAGGGCTTGCTCTCCGAGCCCAACCCAATACAGATCACAGAAGTTGCAGCCACCACTGCATGGAACCCTCCATGACTCCCAAATAACAAATAACTAAAAAGCACGAACACTATATTCGTCTGACAAATATACTATTGAATTAGTTTTATTAAGAAATTTATTAATAAATACGAAATATCTTATCTTATCTTAAAATATTTTATTCTATATACTAAAATTAGAAAAACTAAACTCTACATACCCAGGAATATGATATCTGAACTCTGTCGTTTTCATGCATGCCAATTCTCTCCCCATTTATCTCAATTAATTTCTCTACTACCTCTATTATTTGTTAATAAGTGGTAATTGAAAATAAGAATCCTTTGTTATATATTACATTCCAAATCCATTCCCTTTTTAGAAAACAAGAAAAGGATGAACTGCGTAGCAAACTTTAATTGAAAATATTGACACACATGCATGCTCCCCCGCACTTCTTTGGTGAGCAAAAAAGATCGAGACGTCATGGAGTATAGGAATCTCTAAAAAAACACATGAAACCAAATGCTATTTATTTATTTATTTATAAGTGATGAGATTGAATTTACACTAACAGTATCTAAACATATGATTTAACTGTAAGATAATTTAATTAGTAATGAAAAATTAATAGGATACTTCCTGTTATGATTGATTACGTACATATTAAAATAATTGTTCATTTATATTTTGATATTCGGTTATTAAAAATAAAGATTCTTCTAATTTATACTAAGCTTTAGATTGATTATGTAGAGATGAAACATACAAGATTGGTTTTTAAAATTTTTATTATTATATTAGAGATACTTTATATATAACATAATTTTTTCATCTTCATCCATCCATTGGTTATACTTGGCCCATTATTAGAGTTTAATAGACTCTAAGCTTTAATTGTCATTTAATTTAAAAACTATATAACATATGGGTTGTGTTAAAGATATTTTTCTAATATTTTTTCACTTGATCTACATTACATCACCTGAAAAATAACAATATTTTTATAGAATTCAAAATATTTCAAAAGTGAAAATACTCATTTAAATTATAAATACACCATATAAATCATAGCGTTCACACTTTAAAATTAAGTACTTCCTTTCATTTATTACAACATATTGCATCCTTAAAATAAGTATTTAATGAACAAATAAACTTTATGAATGAATTTCTAATAAGAGGGTGTTTAACATTGAGTTTTAATTTGCTTTCTATCAAATTTTATAAATTTTTGCTTCAAATTAAAATTTATTTGGTGTTTTTAAATTATTTTGATGTGATGATATCAAAAATAATTTTCAAAAAATAAAAAAAAAATTTAATATATTTTCAAATAAAATAACACTTTTAAAAAAACAACTAGCAAATTCTCAAACACCTCCTAATTCAATTCTCCGACGGTCATTTCTTCGCTTCTTCAATTCGCTTTGATCTGCAATCTTTTATTTTCTTCCTTCATGTTAAAGTGTGACATATTACAAATTGGAAAGCTATCAGATTCGAAATTTAAAGATATTAAAGGAGAAGAGTTTTATTGATTTGTTGGACGGAATCATATATGAATATGAAAGAATGTGGCGGATATTTTTAATTTGCATGAACAACAAGCCATGGATTTTCAATTTTT
>Ga0307515_10016212_pt1 | contig 13658 bp, 13 predicted proteins | sample 17_EM_MG_FD_194513 | JGI IMG/M metagenome (GOLD analysis project Ga0307515, IMG submission 194513) | Populus trichocarpa ectomycorrhiza microbial communities from riparian zone in the Pacific Northwest, United States - 17_EM | ecosystem: Host-associated > Plants > Roots > Unclassified | place... | reverse complement strand
AAAATAACTCAGCATGTATCCAGTGGTTTCTTGCTGGGTGAAGTGCTTAAAAAATCACAATGTAATCACCATGTATCCTCTGGATACATGTACCCTCGCCCCCAGTGTGAGGAAGCTTGCAGACCAGGGCCAAGCCATCCTTTGCACGATTCATCAACCTTCATCTCTCCTGTTCTCCAGCTTCAATCGTCTTTTGTTATTGGAAAGGGGTGGTCAAACTGTGAGTCCGAGTTTTATCATTCTGTCAGGGGATTTCAAGTTGAGTTCTGACTGGTTCCTTCTGTGCCATAGGTCTACTTCAGAGATATCAGTGAGGACATAGCTGCTATTCAAGAGTACTCTGCTCCTCATGGAGCTGTTTGCCCCAATAAGGTAAATCCTGCAGAGTACATACTTGATGCTATCGGTGCCAGTCTTACCCTGCGTGTTGGTGACCGTGACTGGGCAGACATCTGGCACAATTCTCCCAAATTCAAGGAGACCATCGAGGAGATCAAGCGGATTAAAGCAAACAGCCTGAAGAAGCCAGTCAAGGGGGAGTCTAGCATTACAAGATACTCAACACCATTCCTGTTCCAGATGAAGACTGTCACTGTGAGGTCCTTTGTCATGTTATGGAGGTTGCTGAACTATGTCTACACTCACTTGTTCCTCCATGTTGTTATATCACTCATTGTCTCCCTGAGTTACCTGCAACTCGGGACCAGTGCTCGTGGCCTTCAATCTCGAGTGTTCTCCATGTAAGATTTCCACCATGTTGTGCTTTAATTCAATTTCACTGATGGAGGTACCTTAGTTTCTTGGTGTGCATTATGTCCGCAATTATCAAGGCACAGTTGACACCACCATGGGTGTTGAACAGGATGATCTTCATCCACAAATACCACAGTCAGATCTACTCCACCGAGGCCTTCACCATTGCCCAGTTGGTTTCCAAGATCCCATACTCTGTCCTCTGCGCAGTCCTGTACTGGGTCCTGATGGTCTACCCCATCGGATTCGGTCAAGGTGCCTCAGGTCTCCACGGAACAGGATTCCAACTCCTTGTCTTGATCTTTGTCAAATTCTTCAGTGTCACACTCACACAACTTGTCAGTGCCATCTCGCCTTCCATCCAGATCGCAGTGTTGTGCAACCTGCTTCTTGCAACAATCCTTATGACCTTTTGCAGTGTCGTGATCCTGTATCCCAACATCAGAGAGTGGGCGAGGATGTGGTTGTACTGCCTGGATCCGTTCACTCATGTGATGGGTGCAATGATCTCCGCTGAACTTCACAGACTCAAGATTGAGTGCAAGTCCAACAAGTTTTCTGTGTTCAAGCCACCAGAGGGACAGGCATGCAGTGCTTGGGTGAACGAGTTTGTGTCAGCATTTGGTGTATACCTGGATAACACAAATGATACATCAGCTTGCCAGTATTGCCCTTACTCTGTTGGAGAGGATTTCTTCATTCTGTTGAAAATCAGGTACAAGGATAGGTGGAGAGATGTGTTTATGTTGTTTGGTTTCTTCATCTTCAACATGATCACGTCCAGACTCTACCTAAAATCTTCATGCCTGCTTGCTTTGATCGGTGTGGCCCCTGTTAGTATCTCTTGTACATATGTTTTTGGATTCCCTACCTCATCTCAATGTATTGATACTCTATATTCACCACTGTTACTAGATGAGCATGGACTAAGGGATCGAGTGTGCACAAATTTGATCATATGCTGTGGGACTCACCACTGTTGTCTCTTCTGACTGCCACACTTTCTGAGAGCTTATACTCTATATTCTCCATTATCTTAGCACCCATTGTAACAGTTGGCCTGCCTTATTTCCCCACCACAGTACTTTTGGACTTTCCATTGCTTGCAGTGATAACACCTGTGGTAGGATATGTCCCAGTTCTCACTATCCTATCTATTAATGAAACTCCATCTGTTTATTCATAGAATAGTGGGCAGCTGTGGCCACATCCTCTCCTTCATTGTGAGGCCCTACCACCTGCTTGTATTGGTGATCAGAACCCAAATCTGACCTGGGACATTCTCTACTGGCCTACAGCTTTCACTGGGCAATCTCTGATCCTCCACCATGATTGTCTGCCCTGCAGAGGAGTGCTCTAAGTAATGCAACTCCTTCAAAGCTCTATCCTCTCATATTGTAAGTTTATACCTGGAGTTCTTGCTGCTACAGCAAAACACTGTGCAGAATTAGATAGGCCCAAAAAGAGGCATAGGACATTACTTCCAACAGCAGCTGGTGACAAAGAAGAGCAGGATAATCATAGGTAGAAGGACCTCAGCCACAACCCTCTCCCCTCCCCACTGGAGACCTCATTAATTACTTTAGTGAGGTTCCTGAACCATCCAGTAGCTGCCCAAGATAGAACACTCAACTCCCTCTGAGGATTTGAGATACAGACCTAAACTCCCACCTCCTAAATTACATGTCTCGGAGATAACAGAGGGAATCAGCTGTGATCAAGGGGGGCTACTGGAAAAGTTTATTTCTCCACTTCCCCACTCAGTTTCCCCAGTCAAACTATAGATGATCCAGACTGAATCAGATAAGTTTGGTTGATACAGGATCTACCAAGGGCTTCCAGACCATGAACCAGGAAACCACCCTTAGCCTGACCACAATGTTTTTACTACAGAAACTCATCAGAGGAGTTCTGAAGACCTTACCTCTGGCCTTTGCATGTCAATCACCTTATTCTCTGACCTCCTAAGCATAGTTGGGTTATTCATCAATGTGGCAATTGCTCTCCTTACCCAATGGTTCTATTGTAGAAAATCAACAAAGTCCCTCACCAATGTTCAGCACCTCATTGACAATTTTGGTTATAGTGCTTCTTGATAGAATGTCATGATCATATACCTTTGTAAATCTCATGGATCCCAAATATGCAACTGTAAACCTACTGATGACCTCATAAGCTTGATGTCACCCACATAAGGCTCATATGAGATTCTCCAACTGATGAAAAATCTGCTAAACCCATATGAGCCTCACACAAGATTTACATATGTTCATATCCCCACATGGGGTTCTCCACAGGTTTGTAAACCTAGTGACCAGAGTATATATCTCAGCTCAAACAGATGAGGCCATTACAAGACTCACCACCTGATAAAAAGTCTAGTGGGACCCTTCTGAGTCCTGTGTGAGATATGTGTGTGATTGTATGCCCTACACAAGGCCTTCCACACCCCCACACAGCCAATGGAACTCACATGAGCCAGGTGTGAGGCTCACCATATACTAACAAGGCTCATGGTAACCAAATAAGGCCTGCATCAGGCTTATGACATATTCCTGAGCTTGACACCATGTATATAACCTCATATATAATATCTAATGCACAGGTATACTTAACAGACCCAATATATGCCCTACAGTAAGCTCACAGAGGCCTCACAAGCCCCTCACCCCACCTAATGGCCATTCATATGCCAACATTTATTCCAGCAATGCCATGTAATTTTAGCAGCTGCTTATTAGCCCCATATAGCCACATATGGATTTGGGCTTTTTACTGATGTATGGAGACTACAGAACCAAAATGCAACTACATATCAAAACACTTTTCCCTAATTTTGACCTATGAGAATGGATATAGAAAAGAATTCAGGAATGAAAATAAAGAATAGGGAGGGCAGGTGGAAGCTGCCTTGCGGCAGCAACACTCGGGTATGGGACAGTCGAGGCGGGTTTGAGAGTAGATGACGAGTGACAGGACAACGTAGTGGGATTCAGAAAAGAGAGAATGATCTAACTACGAGTCGTCCGTGTTCTTATATACTGGAATTCTATGGTTGAAGTCTGCATGGTTGATAGGCCCTGATGTCGAGACCCTGAAGTCGAGACCTCGGCTCAATGATCCGTCGTAACTGATCTGTCGTAATCTTGGGATTACACTCCTCCCCGCTCTCCCCTCCTCTTCCTCAGCCACTCATCCAATGCTATCATCTCCTCCATCTCTCTCCTTGGCAACCACTCGTCATCTCCCAGACCGTAACCCTTCCACCGCACCAAGTATTGCCATCCTCTTCCTCACCTCTGCTCATCCAAGATCCGCTCAATCGCATGCTCCTCTTGCCCATTTGCCAATAACACTGGTCCATCCCTCGACAACTCTCATCCTGGAAAAAGCTCCCGATCGTTAGGTACATATCGTCGAAGTTGTGATGCATGGAAAGTGAGACAGAAGTTTGATGGCACGTTCGGGATGTCGAGTCAATAAGTAGACGTCTGTGGGAAGGCCTTGATCACTCAATACGGGCCATCGTGCCTTGGGAACAGTTTGGCGCTGCGTCCGCTTCCTGGCGAGGCGTATTCCTTTCTTCTGTTAGCTATAGATAGCATAACCATCTCGTCCACCTTGTAAGTGTCTTCTGGTCAGCAGCTGCAGCCCAGAATTTATAAATCTCCAGTCATCAACCTAGGCATATTTATAATTGTTCCAGGTTAATCTCACATTTACATTTGTACTGTCAATAGGGATAAACAAATATAATTGTAGCCGGTTCCGAGCATTTGGCCCATCAGCCCATCACTGTCACCAACCCAAGGAGCAGTTCCCACGGTTGGTTCCACTTCCCGATCGGGCACCCGACCCATTCCTTCGGTCCACAAAGAAATATTCGTTGCTCACGGTACGTATTGTCTAGTAATATGCCATTTGGAGTTATTGAATACAGACACTATAGGCTTATTTTCCCGCCCTTCCCGCCTGGTTTATCCCAGGTCCCATTGCCATCGCTTAGTGGGCTGGTGGGACAAAATTGCAAATAGCACACGGCGGCTGCTACCTAGCACTTCGCCCTTTCATGGGGTCCTAATATATGTACGTCTCTTTCAAACGCCACCCTTCCTGTTAAGTTTCCAGGTGTTTTTAATGTACCTGCCCCAGGCTCGCACAACCAAAAAAATGCGATACCTCGCAATCCGCACCCTCAAACCGGAAACCTGCTGGGGGGGGGTCTATCACGGACATGTTCCTTGCTATTCCCACCCTTCCCGTTTAATTTGCTGAAGGTTTGGTCTGCATCGCCTCGTGGGCTGGCGCACGAAAATCCCCGATAGCGCGTGACCACCACCGCCTAGCCCTTTACCCTCCTAGAAGCTTCTAAGGTATGCATATTCTGTTCGAATGCCGCGCATTCCGTTTGATTCCATGATGTTTTCAAGGTGCTCGCCTCGAACTCATGTGACCGAAAACCCGCGATACTCCGCGATCCCCTGCTTCCCGACCCTAGCCCTTTGGGGTAAATATATTTCAAGGGTCCGTAACGCGAGCGCCACCACCCCCGTCCACTCCGACGCAGGTTTCATCGACATTGCTCGGCGGGACTGCGAATGAAAATCTTCAATAGCGCGCGACCACCGGCACCCGTAGCTCCTCCCTTCCAGTGGCTTCAAAGGTACGTATATTATCCCTGAATGCCACCTCTCCCGCATAACCTCACAACGTTTTCAGTGTGCTCGCCCCGGCCCCGCGTGGCGAAAAATTCACGATACCTCACGGTTCACTCCTTCCTTCCGCTAGCCCGCCGGGCAGAACCTATCGCAGGGGCCTACCTTGCAAACCCCACCATCCCTATCCCGTTCGGTCAAGGTTTCGCTGACATCGCCCGGTAGGCTGGCACACGAAAATCTTCAATAAGGCATGGACACCAGTACCCGGGCCTTTAACATTCTGTGGGCTTCTCATGTGCGTATATTCGCGCCGAATAACACTCTTCCTATTTGTTCTCACAGTGTTTCCAGGGTTCCCGTCCCGAGCCTGCGCGGCCAAAAACTCGCAATACTTGGCGATCCTCCACTTCTCGCCACACGCCCGCTGGGGAGTATTTACTGTCGATATGTACCCTTCAAACGCCGCTACTCCGGTCTTATTCGGCCAACATTTCAGCGCCATCACCTTACAAACCGGGACACAAAAATCGTCAATAGTTTGCGACCATCGGTACCTAGACCTTTGCCCTTCTGGGAGTGATCAAGGCACATACGTACCTTCTGAATGCCATCCCTTTTGTTTGATTTTATGATATTTTTTGTTGCTTTCCTCAAGGTCGCGCAATAAAAAAACTACAATATTCCCCGATCACCCGTGCACGATTTCGGGCCTTGTTGGGGGTATATCTGATGTATGCATACATCCCTCGGTTTCTGCTTGTTGGTTTGACCCAGCGTTGCTCTTAGAACCCTCGTTCTGCGCTAATGTCTGCGGGCGTCACCGGTGTCATGGTACTGTACTCACGCGACAACTCCGGCATCAATCTTGTCATCACCCGTGCCAAACTGAATTGAACGATGACTGATTGATGCCGGAGTTGTCGCGGTGCTACAGTACTGGGACTCGTCGCGCTTGTGTCCGCAGGCGTCACTGATATCATAGTACCCTTAGTGTCTTACATATGTTGTTCAGATCCCGTAGATCCCATTCAATTTAACGCGTTTTCGCCAATTCATTACCACCAAGCAACCGTGCCACGTCAAGTCTTACTCTCAGCCCAGAAATCAGCACAACACCATGCTGGAGAATAACCCAATCGGGTCATAACCTGCGGCAAAGAGTCCCGCCATGCGCGGACACTTGCTCTGCGTCTGGCTTTTGGAATAGATCTTAAAATACTAGGCACAATATCTTAGCACACAAACACAGGGGGTTGTATTGGTAGGCATCACGGACAGAGGGACAAGATACAGCGGGTAGAACGGGTAATAAAAGTTCGAACTCGACGAGGCAATATGCCACGGGGTGAGGAGAGGCGACATGCGGCCGCAGTGGGAAAGTGTAGGATCTAGAATCAAATGTCATCTCCGTCCACCTCCATAGCATCGAAACTGAGATCAGTAGGGTTGAAAGGTTTGGTCAGGTGCTCTCATGGTAACTCTAAACCTTTCCAGATGCCCAAGAAGTGGTTGAAAATGCTACGGAAGACATCCGCTTGCCGGTATGCATAAGCGCAAAGACCCTCGAGCTGGAAAGGACAGGTCGTGAGTGAGGAAATGGCCTGGTGATCACCCCTTCTGAGCCAGTCCTTGGACCTCCACATCAAGAACTCGAGGACACGTCTCATCTCCTCCTTGAGTAAAACGACCTCCTCGTTCCATCGGGCTTTCCGTGCATAAGCCTTTGACCATTCATGACGAAACTCTATTTGTGGACGCAATCAACAAACAAACATGCAGCAGGAAGGCGCTGACCAACCTTCGCTATACTCATCTTGTGCGCTCTGATCCTTGGGGTTGTCCTTGAGCGAGCCCCTCCAGATCCAGGAAATCATCCGGTTTCCTTCGGGTGTGGCGCCGCCGTTGAGTAGGGTCCTTGCATGGAGCTCTTCTGCACGTTCCTGGGTTGGGGCACTGGGCAACTCTGCCTGGGACAAACAACGCACATCTTGCTTCCGGAGTTCAAGGAACTCCGAGCGCCATGCGGATGTACCGTCTTGATCCAGGGCTTGCAGCATCACCAACGCGTCACGATATTTGGCGGCGATGGCGTCAATCTTGTCATTAATGCGGTTGAGGAGGTTTCGAGCGCACGTGTTTGGGACCTGGTGACGAACATGAATGAACTTGTGTTTGAGAAGGCGTGCTTGAGCAGTGAGTTTTGTCCGTAGTTGAGCCAGGGAATCGCGACATTGACCAACCCGAAGGTCTGTCTCCATCGAAACTAGTCGTTCCGAGCACTTGCTGAGGGCTTCAGAAGGTAAAGAAGAGGGGAGAAGGAGACGTGTCTCGTGGAGGTTATCGAGATCTTGACCGATCGGGGGGAGCTGGGCGAGTAATGGAACAGCTTCCGGCTGGTAATGTGCTTGTAGTTGACGAAACTTGACTAGACAACGGCGGAAGGTCATTCGGAGATCAACCACAGAGGTGGGAAGTAACTCCGAAGTTGTTGATGCGAGTGCAGCCTGCAATTTTCGCCTACCATGCAATCAGTTCTACAAATTTAATACCAATACAACAGATACATACTGCTGTTCCTCGAGGTCCAATCCATATAGGAGGTACTTGGTTTGATTGAAGTCATCAACGGTGTCGGTCGTGGTGGAAGCGGCGGCCGCATCCCTCTCCTCCTCCAAAGTCAGACGCCTACGGATTTCTGACTCAGAGGGACCTGATCGTACTAGAATTATGAGTGCCCATAAGATTTTAACTGTCAGACGTACCAGAAGATGGGTTGAAGTAGGGGTTGGGCTGATTCCTGTCACGCTCCCAGGAGAGGATCCTCGTTGTCCACAAGTCAAGCGTGTCCTTGGGGATGTCAATGCAGAGAGCGGTGAATTCGTCTGTATGGCCGGTTGATTGCGTGAGGGCGTTAGTGTACTTCCTCACAAGGAGTGTGCCTGAAGGCAAGGATTGGGTTATTGTACGCGAGAAAGAAAACAAGATGAACCTACCAAGACGAACGAGTTTAGACCAGTTCCAGTGGCCAAATTTGTCATCCATGGCATCGCTCCAATACCCTGGTCCCTGGTCCTTTGTCGACCCGCCTCCTTGGAGACCGAACCACGTCCTTTCGGGTCCTTCCATATCACTACGGCCAACACCAGGTTCATAATTCAGAGAGAAATCAATTCGACATTGTTCCTTGTGAGCGGCCAAGTGGAATTTAGGAACGACGCGGGCAACGATCTGGTGATCTAGACGCTCCGCGTACTTGTGTGGGAAGTCCTCGAGACGATTCTGAAGGTTGACACTCCACTGGCACATGATGTCATACGATGCGACCTTCTTCGTTTCGGGGTTGTGAGATGTACTTCTGACAACCACATAGTCTGTATTGGCGTATCTTTTGGTGAAGGTTAAGAGTGAACGACCTAAAACAAGATAAAACGCGACACCAACCGCTCGCCCTTTTGGAGGGGTCCTGCCCCTTCCGGGAGTACGAACTCATGCCGGCAGGTGGTGCACACAATTCCAGATGTCGCATATCCTTTCGAGTACTTGCTATTGGCATGGTCGAGGGCGGAGAGACCGCTACATGTGCTCATCTGTTTGAGAAACATGTTAATCGAGGATAAGTCCCAACAAATGAACACAACACACCTCTTCCTGATTGGTGAACCGACGGAGATACTCACTATATGAGTCCCATGCAACAAGGTACGCGTAACCGGGTCCCAATTCTGGATCCCTCTCGTAGCTCGAAATCTGCCTCCTCTTGAACCGAAAACAAGCGTCAATCCCGAACGACTGGTAGTAGAGATATCTGGTATAAATAGAATCAGAGCGGGTGATGTGGGGTGGCCGTACGTACTCAAGATCTTTCCCGATCGAGTGCCAGTCGGGGGGTAGATTAACAGAAGGAATAGGACACGCTGGACAGAGAACAGCAAGTTCTCCGGGTGAAGTACCCTTGATTCCAGTCGAATTGTACGACCGACCACCGCGTTTCGTCATCTTGATGTGGCGCCACATACGGAGTGACCGTAGGAATGCTTTGTACCGGTCCTTTTAAAACGTTAGACCAATGACCAGAGAATGGTTAGAAGGGCAACCTACGTTAACGCCAGCCGTACCAGTTGCATCCGTCAATTGTTCTATGGAAAGGTAGTAGTCGTAGAGCGAAAGTTTCGATTGAAGGCTAAGCAATTGCGCTGACTTGAGCAACAAGAATATACAAGCAGTTTGTGGATCGATTGTTGTGGTGGGGAAGAGACGTCGGCGAAGGAGTTGTTGGACTCGGGTTCCGTAGTTGCCAGCATGATTACACCCGCAGAACGCTAGGTCAACGCAATGAATCCCATTAACGTGGACAATGGTGAAAGGTTTAGTGCTCCGCTGGGGGTTCGTACACTGATCGGCAGGGTGGTGACCAAGTTGTAGGAGGTGACCGGTTTCTCGGAGCGAAGAGCTCTTGAAATACCGGCCGTTCCACTTCTATTCTCATCAACATGTTAGAACTGCACGGAACGGCGCGCATAACATGATCAACTCACCTCTATTACATGGAAGGGGTTAAAGGAATGAACTCGACTCATGCAGCCTCCACAGAGAAATTGAACTGCGAGACAGTCAACACAACGGTATGCGCCTTCGTTGCGGCAGAGCTCGCATTTGTCGTCAGTAGGCACTCCCCGGCCTTCAAGTCGGATAAATTCTTCAAGGAATAGCTGGCGTTCCGCTCTCCATAGCAGGAGCGGATTGTCCTAGGAACGATCAGTCTCCACGTATGGCGGTAGGTGAGTGCGTACTCGGGCCACATGATACTCCCTGGAGACGTCTTCATCGCCAGTGGTGTCCCCAGTAGGTTCCTCGCCGAAGTTTGCTGGGTCGAAGTTGAGAATGAGCGGGTCGACCGGGGGAACCGGAGGGTGGCGAATGGGGTTGACGGTCTTTGTAACGCGTGCTCCACTCCGAGCTGCATGTTGGGAGACGGCGAACGGCTTGTGTTTGAGAGAACTCGGGTCAATCTTGGTGAGAGTTTTCTTTGCCGTACTGCGCCCCACCATCTGGGTGGAAACTTGGAGTGAGCTGGCAATCGATCACGTGGTTGATCACTTAGCACAAATTCCCTGGCACTCGCCCGCCGACGATAAGACAATCGACCGTATCAGCTGGACCCCAGTGCACCAACGTCTAAACGTGGTCCACTCCCCAGTTGGGTAAATCCAAAAACCCCTCGTGCGGTACAAAGTGTTGCCGCGTCCGGTGAGTTGTAAAGGACTTTGTTGCGATACATGATATGATCTGACGAGTTAACACCGTTGAAGGCCCTCACTCTTTGTTGAGTACGATGCCATACATTTCAGTCCTAGGACCTGCCGTCCATTACACTGGTGATAAACATTAACACATTCGTTATCCCGCGAATTTACTGATGTGGCTGCGTGCACAGTTGATCAATCACTCGCGGTCATGCATTGAGCTTCTGGCAAGCGTAATCCGCTCTTGACATGGAACAACTTATTTTTTTACATCGCTTCCCCACACCTATCCCACATGTTCTCTGGTCCCGCATCCTACCGGCAGTTGTCAGTTATTTGTCATGAAATTCAACATTGGACCCAACAAGGGTTTCGCAGAAGCATGCACTAGAACTCTGGACCAGAGATCGACACCGGCGCGCCGAGGACTCCGCGTGAGACAACGACTACATCTGATATTTGTACTGGCTGGTAGACCACGATCGATGTGACCGAACGCGATCTGAAGCCGCAAATGAGATGGACAAGTAATCAGCCTACTGGGAGGTCACCGGTTCGCCGGTCGGTCGCCAGTGGGTGTACCTGTCGGAATACTGGTACCTGAGTCTACTACGAATGTGCACATTACGCGTTGTCACCAAGTGGCAAGCCTGTGATCTCCAGACACAGTGTGCGACCGCACCGGTGAATACCCTCCCTTTTCTGGAATGTGGAAACCTAGCACATACGCACGCGGAAAACTAACCGGACGCTTAATCAATGTTCAACGTCAACGCTCAATGTCCACCTGTGCGATATGTCTCACAACTGTATTTGTTAGAACTGTACAGAACTCTGTCGTTCCCATGGTATGCATGGGTTGTTCAAAACGGCCCGTGTAAAATTCGGTGAGCACGAGGACTACCACTGCTCGGTCTCATAGGCGGCCATAGTATGGCCTATCTGGCACCGAACCAACAATTGGTATTTGTATGTACGCGGCAACATAGAGTGTGGCATACGACCTTGCGTGCGCCGGCTGGTCAGTTGTATCAACCGATTAAATCAACCACACAGAAACGAAGAATGAACCCTGGGAGGAGAGCGGCACTGCGAGACCACGACTAACACACGGTAACAGTTGCAAGAAGAAAATATTTCACATTGGACAGCAATACCGTATGCGAACGGGAACTAGATAAACAAATTGATATCCCTACTCGTCCTTGTTCACCCAGAAAACTTTCCCATCAAGGACCAACTCGTGGAACAACGCATCGGCTGATTCTTTGTCAAGCGCACACCGGAATCCTCCTGGTTTGGGTCCTGCAGCCTTTAATGTTTCCCTGGAGTGTACGTTAGAGTGGCGTTGAATAAATAAAGGAGAAGTTGTACTCACACGCCGTAGTATACACCCGGAAGAACTGCACAATGTGCAACATACCATCCGTCGACGTGGTGAGGGGTCTTGGATCTGCGTGAGGATCGGGCGCCATCGCGGTTTAACGCCATTTTCGATGATTCCGCAACACCATCTGATCCCGTGTTCCACGACTTTGTGGCTGGAAGCGCCAATGGAAGCTTCGGAAGCACGAGGACAGGGGTTGTGGGTTGTACGGCCGATGTCACCCGCTGTTTACCGTCAGTCCCCCCCTGCCCAAGCGTCAAACTATCCACGTCGGAGAACGGATCCGTCGCTTTAAACATTTGGGCGACTCTCTCTGAAAAGAGCTGGAATTTGATCTTCCCCTCGGTAGTTGAGGAACAAGACCGAAATATAGCACCACTGTAGCCTTTGACAGAACCCTCGAGCTCAGTACTTGAAGACGGCATCAGACATTCAGCACGTTAACGTGTAGCAAGCGGAGGCACTCGCACTTTAGTAAAGACTCCAAGTCGCTGCCCAAGGTAAACCACCCATGGACTTCTGCCGTAATCAGGGTAGGTTCCATCTCGATTGAAGGCAGACCATGCGAGTTCAGCGGCATCGCGAGTGGGGAAACACCTCTGGAAGGCATCACTGAAGCCTTGAGTTTGCATCGCTGCAGATTCGCTGAAACGACCGAGTGAGCACATAGACCATTTTGTACTCGATGAAAAACCCCACCAATAATCATAGACCCCTGGGGTTTTTCCACGAAAGACGACCCACGTCTTCCGGTTCCGGGAGAGATCCGGAAAAACTCCACTGTTCTGGGGGGGGGATGCGTTCGCCTGAGAACTTTCAGCTGCGATAATAGTGTCGGAAGCCGAATCAATCCGGCGGAAGTCTTCATCCATGTCCTCGCTATAGGTAAAATCGTCGAAGAGATCCGGCGAGGGCGTACACCTACTACTGGTCTGGGTGAACGAGAAAGCTGGCGATGAGTTGAACGGAGAGGCGGTGACTGGGTACGGTCTCAACGTCCCACTGGCGAGAGGGGAGGACCGAACGACCGAGAGGGAACGCTGGGAAAGTGGGGAAAACGGAGGGGGGTTCCTCGCAGCCATGCTGGCAAAAACTTCTCTGGGCCCCCTATTTATAAGGATCACATGCTCGAGTCACCTAAGAACAAAAAATGGGGGACTTGTGACGTGTCCGTGGATACCTCACACCTACCCAATCAGAAAAACGGAGAAGAAAAAGATTGTGGTGCATTTTCGAAAGGGTGCTACGCCTGTTGCAGAAAGAAGGCTGGTTTCACGGCGGCGTTGCGCTAAGTACGTGGTGCGATCTTCGGCCGGGTCTGGGCACAAACGGATTGGAATAAGCTGGAAGGTCAGGTGTCAATCTAGGGCGTACATCGGACAGATCCTGACGCACGGCGATGAGCTTCCGTGGAGGAAAAAAGCGGAAGCGGGAACGCCGAGTCATGGTGTTTTGTGTTTTTGAGGTCTGCTGAAGCAGTTGTTCGATGACTGGGGTGTAGTCGTGGAGGGATATGTAGAAATATTGCCGTTGCTGGGTTTGGCAGTGGTCGGGATGGAAGCTCCATCAGGTGTCGTGGAACCCCCGTCAGGCGTTACCAAGGCCGCATTTCGGAGT
>Ga0307515_10016211_pt1 | contig 13659 bp, 16 predicted proteins | sample 17_EM_MG_FD_194513 | JGI IMG/M metagenome (GOLD analysis project Ga0307515, IMG submission 194513) | Populus trichocarpa ectomycorrhiza microbial communities from riparian zone in the Pacific Northwest, United States - 17_EM | ecosystem: Host-associated > Plants > Roots > Unclassified | place... | reverse complement strand
AGGATCGAGGGCTGGCACAAGGAATCCCCCAGCAATCCCACGCGTTCCCTGCTCTTCTACCATCTATCTCTCATTTCGCGATGTTGTTCTCTAAAAACCTCTTCGCAGCATTCCTCGCCGTCGCGGCGGTCGCTGTCAATGGGAGGAGGATACATGAAAGACAATTTGCCCTATTCGTCAACAATGGATTCGCTGACGGTTTGTTTAACCCTATGACATGGCCCAAGTTCGAGGAGCATGAGTGCAAAAAGCTCAACGGCAAGTTTTACCGTACGGCCAGCTCTGTAGTGATCGATCAAAATCTGGAGTGTCATTTCTTCTCGTGAGTTAAATTTTCTCTTCTCGTTTTTTTGTTGACCCCTCTTGTTGCGGCCGCATTATAGGACGGACGATTGTACTGAGGGAGAGTGGATCAAATTGCGGTACCCTGGATGTGGTGACCTTGGAGGCGTCAACTTTAATGACAAGATCTCTTCGTTCAAGTGCTACCCACCCCCCTAGTGGCACCTGAATCATTGTGGGTTATGTCTCCTTCAGATGCGAGTGATCTTACTCAACGACTTGCAGTAGCAGCTTGGAGTGCCCATTCCCACAAAAGTACTTGTTTGTGTTGTTAGGTACTTTGCGTACATATGCGTTGTATGTGCGTCAGTCTGGCACCTGGCTGTTTTCACGAATGCACGGCGAACTCTCTCCCAAATTGAGTGATCTTGAGGTATTTCCGCGGGAACATTTAATTCAGAACCGTCCAAATTGTGCGCGGCCCTTTGAAAACAATTCGGCTCATTCAATCCTCTTCCCGAACCGTCGCTCGAGGTACACAATACCTCGCCAACGTTCCATCTAAGTCTCCCCCAATGCACTCCAGCACAAGGGAACAAACTGCGGACGCGTCCTTTTGATGCCGGTGTGCATGACAAGCGTGATCGCGAATGTTGTCAACATGGGGACATGTGTTCGTCCGTCGGCGTGTTCAATATAGCAGGTACTTACGCCGGCCACGATCTTCGCGTCCTGACGCGTGAAACGCTTGGCTCGGACTTACAGATGAGGCACGGGAGAATTCGGGGGTCTCCCACCGTTTCCCCTGACCGTGACTGTACAAATGCCTATTACCTTCGCAAACGGTCTGAACCCAAGCTGAGAGACGGAAATTCACCAGGGGGACCCGTTGACATTTCCCGATGGTAACATCTGGTGAAAACGCACACGGGTAGTCCCCGAATTGGAACCATTGTCCACCAAGTAGGCCCTCTCGTGGTTGCGTGGCAGGCCCTTGAGTAGGAAAGAGACGCCATAATTTCCGTCTTGCAAAACAGGGATAGAAATCAGCCGTGCCCTCAAGGGAATCAGACAATCCAGGCGAGTCCTGGGGAGAGCGATCAGGTAAGTTTCATTACATAGTATTGTGCGTAGGTGGGGCCCGCTTCAGCCTTAAGGAAACATTAATTACATAATAGTCATAACCGCCAACGTTCCGACTCTCACAACCAGTAGTGAGCGTACGGATCCTTCACGAGGCCAAGAGCCTTCTCGGACCGGGGCTTCACAATGCAGTTAAATGGTAATGGATGCCTGCGCATGACGAAACCCAATCAGCACGTATTGAATACGAGGGAACAAGATCACACTGACCGTACTAGTGAGTACTCGAATGCTGGCGGAGGTGGTTGGGGGTGCCCATGTTCATCGACAGGGGGGAGAATATCAAATGCGGTGAGGACGTTGGCGATCACAAGGTGCAAGTTTCGGAGGACAAAGTGTCTCCCCGGGCAAATCCTAAGTCATTGACATTCATCAGAGTGCGATTGTAGATCACATCGTGTGCCTGACCTTCGTCCGCTGCCAAAGATCCTCAATTCAGGATCCTTGACCGATGGGTCGATCTTTCCATCTTTGCCGATGAACCTGTCTGGGTTAAATGTATCCGGATCTGGATACACCTCTTCGTCATGACATATTCCCCTGTTCGGCACGTCCGCGTCAGGAGCCGTCCGGTCTCAAATGAAAGGGATGGACCAACCAGATGTTTTCCAATAGCGTTGTTCCTGCTGGGATAAACATCCCTTTGTACACATCGTCCTCCATCAACCGGTGAGAAGTGCCAATGGGAACCGGAGGAGACCATCGGAAGATTTCCTTGATGATCGCGGTGATGTATGGAAGATCGTCCATATCTGAGTGCTCAGGCAGCCTTCCCCCACCGAGTACGTCGTCCAACTGCTTTTGTGCTTTCTTCACCACGTGCGTGTTACGAGCCATTGCCAGGAAGAACGTGTTCAGGACCGTATTTGTCTAAGATGATTTCGTGAGATTGAGGATCGTTTTCGTACAACATGGAGATACGAACCGTATCGGCCATTGCTATGTCAAGGTAAGGCCAAGGTTTGGGCGTGTGCATACGGGGAAATGCAGCTTACCTACGTACACCAACCCTAGAACATTCCTGATTGCCTCCTCGTCCACACCCCGTTCCCGGAGGTTCTCCATATTCTCCAAACAATCCGTGGCCAAGCAGTCGCTACTTTTACCACCGGCCTGTCCAGCTTAGATGTTGGGCTCTAATACTCACGAGCTGAACGTACCTTGTGTCGCTCAGTAGCGTGCCGCATTGGCAGCGTTATACTGTCCATTGAGCACTTGTAAACGCGTTCCCCGTAGCTGCGAGCACCTCCGCCAGGGAGCCACGATGGAACGTAACGAACTATCCAGAGGGTTAGGTTTGGTTCGGCGTTGGAAAAGCTAGTGTGACAAAGATAACTCACGAATCGGTAAGAAGTCGACTGGAAATGCACCTGGAACCAGGGCTGCTTCGAGAGTTTCAGTCGCCTCTTCGGCTGCACGAAAGTAGGGGTTTTCCGTGGAGTCCACTCGAATGTCGTACGTAATTGAGAGGGCAATGGAGCCTGTCGCCAGTCGGACGTGGCGACGGAAATCTGCTGGGTGCTCGCTCAAATTCTGCAAAAACCTCGAAACTGCTTTCTTTTGGTCTTCATCGAACCTCTTCACGGCCGCAACGTTGAAGAATTCGTGGAAGAGTCGACGGTACGTCCTCCATTTTTCGCCATATTCAAACACCGTGAACGACCACTTGTTCAGGCCCATCAGTTCCACTATTGGCGTTTGAGGCTGTCACGGGGAAGAAATGCACAGCAGCGTTAGTCTCAGGTCGAACAAACGTAGTATACGGTGGCCACCTTGTCTGAGTAAATTGCCGACCTCTTGTCCAGTAGATCTGCGATGGCCTCGCTTGTGTTCAGAACCACAATGTCGGTTCCAAGGACGTCAAGGTACATGACGTCCGTCTCTAAGTAAGGTTCCGATTATGAACTCTCCACCGAGTTGTGCGAACAATTGACGTACGGTATTTTTCAGCCATCTGCGAAAACCCTTCCCATACTGGCACGTTGCGAGGGAAGTCCAACGCGTTCCCAATCAACGGCAGGGCCTTGGGTCCCGGCGGGTATGGGAGCTTGGACTTGCTAGAGGATCCTCGGGACACGAGGTACTTCGTGACTGCGATAAGGGCAACGGCAGCACCGACAGGGGTGGCTAGACGGGAGAGTATCTCAGTGTTGTTGGGCATGATGAGGGGTGTTTTTTTGAGGAGGGACACGGCGGATAGACTTTGCTTCATTCACACTTATAGGGAGTATTTGCAGCGAGTCAATCTAAATATACCGCTTTCACGCGACCTAGGCATGAATGCCCGTAGTTCTTTGTGCCGCATGAGGATAGTACGGCCACGCCCCCCACCAGGCAGGCCAGTCAACGCCCGAGATATGTCACCGCTGGCGGGCATCCGATCATTTTAAGCGCTTAGGTCCAGGTCTAACGTCCAACAGTTTTCCACAACGATGTATCCGGTAAGGTTCCCTGCCGATAGTCGAGAGGACCAGACCAGAAGCCATTGATTGGGGATCTACAACAGGATTCTAGATAGTTAGGGCCCGAGACCTCGGAGTCTCATTGGATTCCACCTTGGTATATTCGGGCGCCCCACCTGATGGAGTTACTCGACGGGTCAGGCGAAGAGGAGGATACTGATCAAAGCTCGAACTCCGGAGTGTTGTTAACGCATGATCCATGAAACTCTATCCCACCTCGCCACAATACGCATTTCAAGGCGTGTGCGATAGGCGATGGATCGGCGTTAACGTTATCAAATAAGCGCGATCTCGAGCATTCTCCGATACGGATTACTTTGTCTGTATTAGGGATAAAGAATTGAGCTCTGGCTGCAACGTCACGCGTCAATCCTAAGAGACAACGAGTTCAGGTCTATGACAATTCTTCCCGTGCCGTGTCATTATGCATTAAAAGTCGACGGTAATCGAATGCCTCGTGTATGGTGTTTGAACCGCTTCGTATAATCCCCCAGAGGCTACTAGCTTAGTTGGTGTGGTCTCATCTCGAACAGTACCTTTTCCGTTGCAACCGTCGATCGGCGGGGTTTATGGGAAGTAGGTAAATCCCTCTTCCGCATCTTCCCCGAACATTCCGGTGTGGTGTCGTGTCAGGTATGGGCTGTCAATGAGATCACGGAATCCACGGCTTAGCTAGTGATCTTGATCAAAGACAGTCGCTAGTCCTGCTTACATTCCAGACCCGGCCACAGATAAATCTGCTGTCGTATCACGGAGCTATCGGATGCGGAATCGGTCGCACTTTAGACGTGATCCATTCCATCAAAGATCACTCAGTGGCTTTGAACTTCCTTCTTTGGCCATGAACTTTGTCTCCCTGACGCATGAAACGCCTGGCTCGAACTGACAGGCGAGGTCCGTGAGAATTCGGGGGTCCCTCCTGGGCCCAAAATGTTTTAGATAACAATAGACATTTGCTCAGCTACGGTCAGGGGATACGGTGGGAGATGGAAGTCCACCTACACTGTGCGGGTAGAATAGATAAAAAGTCGGGGCGTTGCTGGTAAAGATCAGATTTTTCGGGGTTTGCTGGATAAAACTTTAGCAACCGGTGAGTTGACACTATGGTTCCCGTCGTCGTGTAAGCAGAGATAGAAACCAGCTGTACCTTTAACGGGATCAAACAATCCGAGTGAGCCCCAGGGAGAGCGATCAGGCGGGATTCACTACATATCGTACATAGTTGGAGCTCGCTTCAGCGGAAGCCTGAGGCATGGATTGAATAATAGAATAAACAGAATAATAGTCACAACCGCGATCTTGAAAGGAGCCTAAACTCCTTTGCTTAGCATGTTTAAAGCATGCGCGCAAACACTAGTGTTCCGACTCTCACAACCAGTAGTGAGCGTACAGATCCTTCACGAGGCCAAGAGCCTTCTCGGACCGGGGCTTCACAAGGCACTTGAATGGAAATGGGTGCCTACGCATGACGAAACCCAATCAACACGTACTGTATGCGAGGGAGCAATATCACACTGACCGTACTAACAAGTACCTGAATGCTGGCGGAGGTGGTTGTGGGTGTCCATTCTCATCGACAGGGGGGAGAATATCAAATGCGGTGAGGACGTTGGCGATCAAAAGGTGGAGGTTTCGGAGGACAAAGTGTCTCCCCGGACAAATCCTAAGTAACTGACGTTCATCAGAGCGTAGTGGTAGATTGCAATTTATGCCCGACCTTCGTCCGCTGCCAAAGATCCTCTCTTCAGGATCCTTGACCGATGGGTCGATCTTTCCATCTTCCCCGATGAACCTGTCTGGGTTAAATGTATCCGGGTCCGGATACACCTCTTCGTCGTGACATATTCCCCTGCTCGGCATGTCAGGTCGGAGCCGTCCAATCTCACATGAAAGGGATGAACCGACCAGATGTTTTCCAATAGCACTGTTCCTGCGGGAATAAACATCCCTTTGTACACATCATCCTCCATCAACCGGTGAGGAGAGCCAATGGGAACCGGAGGAGACCATCGGAAGATTTCCTTGATGATCGCGGTGATGTATGGAAGATCGTCCATATCTGAGTGCTCAGGCAGCCTTCCCCCACCGAGTACGTCGTCCAACTGCTTTTGTGCTTTCTTCACCACGTGCGTGTTACGAGCCATTGTCAGGAAGAATGTGTTCAGGACCGTGTTTGTCTAGGATAATTTTGTGAGATCGAGGAGCGTTGTCGTACAACTTGCAATGATACGAACGGTATCGGCCATTGCTGTGTGTCAAGGTGAGGTTTAGGCGCACGTACGGGAAAATGCAGGCTTACCTAGGTACACCAACCCTACAACGTCTCTAATTGCCTCATCGTCCACACCCCGTTCCCGGAGGTTCTCCATATTCTCCAAGCAATCCGTGGCCAGGCAGCCACTACTTTTACCACCGGCCTGTCCAGCTTAGATGTTGGACTCTAACACGCACGAACCGAACACACCTTGTGTCGCTCAGTGGCGAGTCGCATTGGCAGCGTTATACTGTCCATTGAGCACTTGTAAACGCGTTCCCCGTAGCTGCGGGCACCTCCGCCAGGGAGCCATGATGGAACATAACGAACTATCCAGAGGGTTGAATTCGGTCTCGCATTGGAGAAGCTATTGGAACAAAGATGACTCACGAATCGGTAAAAAGTCGACCAGAAATGCACCTGGAACCAGGGCCTCTTCAAGACTTTCGGTCGCCTCTTCGGCTACACGGAAGTAGGGGTTTTCCGCGGAGTCCACTCGGATATCATACGTAATCGAGAGGGCAACTGAGCCTGTCGCCAGTTGGATGTGGCGATGGAAATCTGCTGGGTGTTCACTCAAGTTCTGTAAAAACCTCGAGGCAGCTTTCTTTTGATCCTCGTCGTATCTCTTCACGGCCGCGACGTTGAAGAATTCGTGGAAGAGTCGACGGTACGTCCTCCATTTTTCGCCGTATTCAAATACTGTGAATGACCACTTGTTAAAGCCCATCAGTTCCACTATTGGCGTTTGAGGCTGTCACGGGGAAGTAATGGTCAATTGTGTCAGCCTCTGGTCGAACAAACGTGATATACGGTGTCCACCTTGTCTGAGTAGATTGCCGACCTCTTGTCCAATAAATCTGCGATGACCTCGCTTGAGTTCAGAACCACGAGGTCGGTTCCAAGCACGTTGAGATACATGACGTCCGTCTCTACGTAATGTTCCGGTTATGAACTCTCCACCAAGTTGTGCGAACAATTGACGTACGGTATTTTTCAGCCATCTGCGAAAACCCTTCCCATACTGGCACGTTGCGAGGGAAGTCCAACGCGTTCCCAATCAACGGCAGGGCCTTGGGTCCCGGCGGGTATGGGAGCTTGGACTTGCCAAGGGAACCTCGGGACACGATGTACCTCGTGAGTGCGATAAGGGCAACGGCAGCACCGATAGGGATGGCTAGACGGGAGAGTATCTCAGTGTTGTTGGACATGATGAGGGGTGTTTTTTTGAGGAGGGAAACGACGGATGGACTCCGCTGCGTTCACATTTATAGGAAGCATTTTCAGCGAGTCGATCTCGGCGTACCACAGTGTAACGGATTCACGCGGCCTAGGCATGAATGGCGGCCCGTAGTTCATGTATCACATGAGGAAAGTACGTCCACGCCCCCACCGGACAGGCCGGTCAACACCCCAGATTTGTCACCGCTGGCGGGCGTCGATTTCAAGCGCTTGAGCCCAGGTCTGACAGTTGTTCACAACGATGGATTCGGCGGGGTTTCTTGCAGATAATTGGGAGGACCAGACTCGAAACCATAGATTGGGGATCGGCAACAGGCCTTGAGGTCTCATGGATTCCAGGTTTGTACGTTCGGTCCCGCCTGAGTGGAGTTACTTGACTGGTGACCAGTCAAGCGAAGAGGATTCTGATCAAAACTCGGATTCCTACTTTTCTATGTAATTTCCCGCCGGAGTGCTTACCGCATGAAACTCTACACCGCTTCCTCACAATAATTTGCATTTTCAAAGCGTGTGTGGTACGCGATGGATCGGCGTTGTCGGGTTTGCACAATCCCAAGTTGGATGGCGGGCGGCCCTATGCCGGTGACCTGAGCGTGGTAACAGCAGACCTTACCGCTCTTAACTTCAACGTTTCCCATGGAACCAGTTGCGAGAGAATGCAATCCCAGAGCTTCGAGTGGTGGGCGCGCGGGGGCCGAGACAGTGCACGCCATCTGAAGGGTTCGGTAATCCCCGACATTGAATGAAACTCAGCCTGAGGTATTGGTGACGTGTTATATACTTCAGACTTATCTCACCATAGACAGAAGATAACCCGATGCACCATGGGGCTATTGAATACGGGGAAATGGCGAGAGGTCGGCGAGCTGCAATAAGGTGCGCATTGAAGTCCGAAATCAGCTTGGGGCCTACCTGCAGATGCCTGAGCTTCAAAGACGGTCACTAATCTTACTCACATCCCAGACCCGGCCACGGATAAATGTATTAGGAGCTATCAGATACAGTGGGAGCTTGCGAGAGATTGATAGGTTACAATATGCGGAGGAGTAGTGCAAGCTGACAATTAGTTAAGATGATACAATGGAAATGCAACATTGCCGTCGGTGAAGATACGGGTGTGCCGTAGGGCATTTTAAGAGCAAATTGTGTTGGATAGCTGTGGCCGAGGGTACACCAGAAGGCGTCCCCGATAATTAGTGTGGGATTAAGACGCGAATCCCTGAGTGATCACCCGAGGACGATCGCTGGGACTAAGGGGTTCAGTGACTTGAGGCTACCGCCGCTTCTTTAGGTCGATAAATAGGGAGCTACGTCTCGACCTCTACTAAAACCGATCCAGGGCCGACGGTGTCAATGACCCCGTGGACTCCCCAACCCAGTCGTCGTGCTCGGGAGTGACGGAACGTTCGTAAGCTCGGACGCTGGAAGAACGATACTGGAGGGGGGTGAAAGGTGGATGTACCGAGGTGGCTTCCTCTGGAGAGGGGGTAGAGGCGCAACCCGCGAGGATGGGTTCCAACGCATCCAGCAACGAATCCACCTGTGCCGGAACGACAGGGCTCGGGGGAGAGCAAGTATCGTTTGTAAGGTAAGTCTCGCCGGTAATCTCGCCAGTGGACCCCATTTCCGCGTCGCCATCTTCTGAATTCGCACTTTGTTCAGACATGACGTGGCGAGGGGGGTACTGGGGTTCACTAAGTGCATCTTCGGCTGCGGAAGACGTGGATGAGCAACGGTGAAAATTTCAGAGGATGAAACAACACACCAAGTGTCTCTTCGCATAAACAGCCATCCATATGGTCATCCCCGCAGGTATAGATATCCTTCAACCATGCGAAACGGACATCCCTGGGCCTGATGCTGGTCCGGCCTTTTCTACGGTGAGAACAGTTTTCCCTGTGAGCGTTTTCCCTGCGCGCCTTGGTACCCGAGTTGATGAGAGCCGTCTCCTGTTAGTAAAAGCAGGTCAGGAAATACAACCAAGAGATGTAGAACCAACGCACAAAAGAAGAAAACCCACGATGGTGGATTGGAATATTTATGGGACACGCGGGAGAGCCAAGAGGGACAATGTCTAAGAGTTCGCCAGATAAGTCGGCGATTCATGGAGAGCGATAATCATGACCTACCACGTGTGCCTGTATCTTCGACTTCGAGGTCCGAAACCAACGTATGTGCACCAGACTGGGGGTTATGGTCAGCGAAAAGGGTGCCCTCCTTGGATTCGAAGATACAGTCCAAGTCCTGAGGTCCTGAGGTGAGGGGGGAGCGGTCACTTAAGCCTCGAACTAGAAGAAGGAATATGAAATCCTCGGCTTTGGCAGGGGCATAACTGTCCTCTTTCGCGGGCATGTACCACTCAGATACTGGAGACGGGTTAGTTTTTGAGGAGGTTAAGCACGGCCAAAGCGGCGTACCTGTAGGGGCGTCCAGTGATGCGATAACATCGATGGAGAAAGACACGGTGGAAGCGGTTGCAGATGACTCAGTGACTACATGGTTCGATGAGAGTTTGATCTCCGCGTTGAAAAGTGTCTGGCCACCGGAATTGGTGACGACGACGGGAAAGGTCCGAGATGCGGTGGAAAAGTCGACACGGGAGCCTTGAGGACGACCTGACGAGCCTCTCGATCTAAATTCCGAGAAGTCTACCTCCGATCCTGGATACGAGGGTATAGAAGTGGCCGTGAATATGGAGTGAAAATCTTCCACCGGGATCTGGCAGTCCACGTCGCAGGTTAAAGTTGGTCTCGGCACATATACAAACTGACGAGGACGGTGATTCTGTGACACGTTCAGAAAGAAGGACAATTGCGATGAGCGTGGCCTGCTTACCTTCAACCAGGTGAGTTTCGACATGTAAACAAGGCACGAGATAAACCCTGTGAGACCCAAGAACCAAGCCACCGGAGACGTGATCACTGATAGGGTGGATCGGGTGGCCGGATAGATCGAAGAGGTGAGATTGGGAAGGGGGGCTGTGGGCACTAAATTGTTTGTTGGTTTGGTGGGGGAAGAGGGAGACGAGGGGAGACCAGTTGGGGGAAAGGCGAAGTCTGAGACTGTTTGAGCTTTGCCGGAGCCATCAACCAAGTCCAGTATTCTGACCGCAGAACTGCGATAGACCCATTCTGCATGGTGTAGGGTTGGGGAATAGACTGGGGAGGAAGTGCGAGGTGGAGGGGCGATTATATCCAAGTAGCTCTCGTAGGCCGCGGTGGTTGTTTCCTCGAGAGCATAGATTGCACGGTCTAAGGTGTGCCACCTGCTGGTGGAGGGGCTATTCCGGTTATTTGAAACGTGAAGTAGTGCGCAGAAATTGAACACAATGGCGATGAGCGCGAGCGTTGGTGTGAGCAACATTCCGCACAACGCGCCAGAGGGAGACGGTGGTGGCGAAAGATAAGAATCAAAATGGGCCAAGGAATCCGTCGCGCTTTAAGTGGTAAGCACGTGATCCGTTCCATCAAAGATCACTTTGAACTTCCTCTTTTGGCCACAAATGCACCCTGACGCGTGAGACGCCAGGCTCGAACTCACAGGTGAGGTACATATGAATCCAAGGGTCCGTCTCGGGTTCAAAATGCTTTGGGTGGCAAGGGGAAACAGCGGAGACCCGCTGCAACAAAGGAGGGAGAGATAGCCGGGGAAGCATTGTGGAGCCTATCGAAATTTCACGATGGTGAAATCCAGCCGAAATACGGGTGGTCCCCACATTGGGGTCGTCGTCCACCAAGCAGATCTTGTGATGGTTCCGTAGCGGGGTTGAGTTGGAAGGCGATACTAGAGTTTCCGTCGCCGTGTAATCAGAGATAGAAACCAGCTGTACCTTCAAGGGAATCAAGCAATCTGGGAAGGCCCCAGGGAGAGTGATCGGTGGGTTTCATTATAAATCGTACATAAATAGAGTCCGCTGTAGCATAAGGAGGCGTGAATCAGAAAGTAGTCATAATCACGAACTTGGAAGGAACATGAATCCCTTCTTTGGTCTTTTCCCAGCACGTCGAAAGCGTGCGCGCAGGGGGCAGCAAATAACCACGTTCCGACTCTCACAACCAGTAGTGAGAGTACAGATCCTTCACGAGGCCAAGAGCCTTCTCGGAGCGAGGTCTTATAATACAGTTGAATGGTAATGGATACCTGCGAATGACGAAACCCAATCAACACGCTCTGAATACGAGAGAACAAGATCATACTGACCGTATTATTGAATGCCTGAATGCTGGCGGAGGCGGTTGGGGATGCCCATTCTCATCGACAGGGGGGAGAATATCGAATGTGGTGAGGACGTTGGCGATCACAAGGTGCAAGTTTCGGAGGGCAAAGTGTTTCCCCGGACAAATCCTAAGTCATTGACATTCATCAGAGTGTTGTGGTAGATCTTAACGTGTGCCTGACCTTCGTCCGCTGCCAAAGATCCTCAATTCAGGATCCTTGACCGATGGGTCGATCTTTCCATCTTCGCCGATGAACCTGTCTGGGTTAAATGTATCCGGGTCCGGATACACCTCTTCGTCGTGACATATTCCCCTGCTCGGCACGTTAGGAACCGTCCGGTCTCAAATGAATGGGTTGAACCGACCAGATGTTTTCCATTAGCATTGTTCCTGCGGGGATAAACATCCCTTTGTACACATCGTCCTCCATCAAGCGATGAGTAGTGCCAACTGGAACCGGAGGAGACCACCGGAATATTTCTTTGATGATCGCGGTGATGTATGGAAGATCGTCCATATCTGAGTGCTCAGGCAGCCTTCCCCCACCGAGTACGTCGTCCAACTGTTGTTGTGCTTTCTTCACCACGTGCGTGTTACGAGCCATTGCCAGGAAGAAGGTTTTCAGGACCGTTTTTGTCTGTGCCAACTTCGTGAGAACTGAAGATCGTATTGATGCAGGTTGCAGATACGAACGGTATCGGTCATCGCTACAGGTCAAGGTGAGACCAAGGTTTAGGTGTGCGCACGAGATGGCGCAGGCTTACCATTATACACTGTCCCCGCAACGTCCCTGATTACTGTCTCATCCACGCCCTGTTTTCGGAGGTTCTCCAGATTCTCCAAGCAATCCGTGACCAAGGAGCTACTACTTTTACCGCCGGCCTGTCCAACTTAGATGTCACATTCTCACACGCGCGAGCTGAGCGTACCTTATGTTGTTCCATGGCGTATTGCATTGGTAGATTTATACTGTCCATTGAAGCCTTATAAACGCGTTCCCCGTAGCTGCGGGAGCCACCGCCAGGGAGCCACGATGGAACATAACGAACTATCCAGAAAGCTGAGCTTAGTTTCATGATGGAAAAGCCATTGCAAAAAAGATAACTCACGAATAGGAAAGACTTCGACTGGAAATGCACCTGGAACCATCGCCGGTTCGAAAATTTCAGTCGCCTCTTCGGATACACGGAAGTAGAGGTTTTCTGCGGAGTCCACTTGGATATCGTACGTAATCGAGAGGGCAATGGAGCCTGTCGCCAGTAGGATGTGACGATTGAAATCTGCTGGGTGCTCGCTCAAGTTCTGCAAAAACCTCGAAGCTGCTTTCTTTAGGTCTTCGTCGTACCTCTTCACGGCTGCAACGTGGAAGAATTCGTGGAAGAGTCGACGGTACGTCCTCCATTTTTCGCCGTATTCAAATACTGTGAACGACCACTCGTTCAAGCCCGTCAGTTTCGTTAATGGTGTTTGAGGCTGTCACGGGGAAGCAATGCACAGCAACGTTAGCCTCTGGCCGAACGGACGTGATATACGGTGGTTACTTTGTCCGAGTAAATCGCCGACCTCTTGTCCAGTAGGTCCGCGATGGCCTCGCTTGAGTTCAAAACCACGTGGTGAGTGCCAAACAAGTCAAGGAACAGGACGTCCGTCTCTTCGCAAGGTTCCGATGAGTCCTCCACCAAGTTGTAAGAACCGTTGACGTACGGTATTTTTCAGCCATCTGCGAAAATCCTTCCCATACTGGCACGTCCTGAGGGATGGCCAACGCGTTCCCAATCAACGGCAGGACCTTGGGTCCCGGCGGATACGGGAGCTTGGACTTGCCAGAGGTACCTCGGGACATGAGGTACCTCGTGAGTGCGATAAGAGAAACGGCAGCACCGGCAGGGACAGCGAAACGGGAGAGTATCTCCGTATTGGGCATGACGTCGACGGGGGGAGCTGTTTATGATCTTAGAAGAAGGAAATGGCCGACAGACTCCGCTGCGTTCACATTTATATACATTTGCGGTGGACCAATCTGGGCGTACGTGCGCGAGCCAAGCCTTACGAAAGCGCC
>Ga0307515_10016210_pt1 | contig 13659 bp, 12 predicted proteins | sample 17_EM_MG_FD_194513 | JGI IMG/M metagenome (GOLD analysis project Ga0307515, IMG submission 194513) | Populus trichocarpa ectomycorrhiza microbial communities from riparian zone in the Pacific Northwest, United States - 17_EM | ecosystem: Host-associated > Plants > Roots > Unclassified | place... | reverse complement strand
CTTCCGAGGACAGTTCATGACATCGGCGAGTAGAACTACGCCTCAATCGCGCCTTGCCGCTTTAATCACTTGCACCAATCCAGGTCGACGGTTTCCACTATTCAAATGGATATGTCAATGTTCTAATATCCCATCATACAGATTGTCCTCATACGTACCTTTTGTCTGAAGAAGGCATCTTCTTCCAAGTGAGCGATTACCTCCCACGTTCCATGGCTCTTCATCCAACTCCGGACGCCATATACTGGTAACACAATGGGCAGAAACCCTGAATCACCAGGGAGCTACTGTCGGTTACCGAAGGATTAATACATGATCGGCGTTCGAACCACCACCGGCCACACTTCGTCCTCCATGGAAGTAAACGAACATTGAACCGTGTTACTTCGGATTCCATGGTATTCCAACGACTTTAGTGGGTAGGCAGGACCAAGGGTGCGTCCATTTTGAACGGTTTTGACGAGATATTGCAGATGACTCAGCAGGATGTCGCCTCCAAAACTCTGAGGGCCATACACAGCCGCCATGAGCGCCTTATTTGTTGACGACATAAAAGGATGGGAGCCCTTGGTGGTAAATTACAGATAACACCATTTTCGCGGCTCAGTCCCCCCCGTAGTTCGCCGTACCGCCCAATTGAAGAGGTATATCTGAACAGAGGTGCTGTGTATCTCAAGGTGCTCCGAATTTTGGCGTGGCTGAATCCCAACACGTTAAACTAAGAAAAGTGTCGTTGAGAGGCAGACGAGGGAGCACGGACTTACGCGGAGGGTACGTACATTCTTTAATAAGGCATCGGGTAAGAAATTTCATGGGACCTTCGCCGGAACTTCTCCGGAAACCCAGGAGAATGGTGCATACAGTCGGTTAGGGCGGTTCTACCGTACGCGGGAGAATGCCCATGCTAAATAGTTTCCAGAGAGCGCGCATATACATGCTCCTGAATAAAATGGTGACTAGCCTCCGTTGTCTCGGGAGTGGTTGGAGAGATGGTTGTGAACTGCTTTTTGATTGATCGGGTTTCCTCCGAAATCAAACCACTCTGCTCCGCAAACGTGGATGCCTCACTGAGTATAAGTCTGCATAATCTATGAGCGCGCCTGGTTCAAGAACAAAACGCGTCTGAGGGTGCGACCCTTCAATCAAAATTTTCAACCCAAGGAGGTGAGTCATGCAGATTCTGTCTAGCATCAGTCGTCTCCTGCAGGACAGCCCGTGGGTGTTGCCCCCTGTGTATGCCCGTCAAAGGCACCTCCGTGCACTACGGCCACTCCACCCAGTGAGAACTAACCGCCCGACTGCGGTGTTTATTCAAAGGAACATTTTTGCGCTTGTAGATGTCACTCCCACCCAACGTCTCCCCACATTATCTCCTAGCCTAGGCAATCGTTTCAGACCTGCAATTTTTTGTAGTGTTTGCGTCATTGCTTGGCCAAAGGGTTTCCACCGGCAACCGGCTCCACCGGCTGGCCCGAGCCGCTGAGTCGATGACGTACTCTCTCCCGGCCGGGGATCCGGCCGGGGCCGGCCATGCCGGGCTGATGACGTATAAATAAGTCCGCTTGCACAGCGGGTGTAGCGGTTATTTATATGTGGCCTCGCTTGTATCGGTAAGAAGTCTGCTTGTATGTAAGCGGTAAGCGAAGATCCAAAAGGGATGTTTAGATGGAGAACGCGAACTACGTTGAAGAGGAAAAAAATTGTGTGACCGCTTTCAGGGCGGTAGAAATTGAACGAGTGGTTCTCTCAATACTCGCGGATGCGGGAGTGAAGCATTAAAGGGGAAAAATACTATTTGATAGCTGAGACAATCGCTCGGCGTTAGGGATCTGGGTGCACCTTATTGAAACTGAGAAACTTGGCAATATCATGCGGCAATGCCCTTTAGGTTTCCTGCTCAATCGGCAATCGATATCGTACCACTGATACGTACTATTCGCCAGGCATTCAGCCTATATGATATTGGTATGATAGTACTGACTGGCGGTCGCGCGCAGCGAGTTCCAAACTTAGGAATTGATCAAGCTTGAACCATCTTTGGCGGGTTTTAATTCCATGTGTGCCGACACTACAAAGGCGTCAACGAAGCCACCTCTCCTAGTCAATGCAAAGGAGGACGTGGCCGGGACCACCGTGTTGTACGCGTCCCTCTGGTCGCCTCCACAACGTGTCTGGATAAGCGGCTTTTCTGGAGTATATTCGGCCACAGGGCGAGTTTCTTGAGGAAGTTCACCCCAGTGTATGGCCCGGGTGTAGCGTTACTCTACTGCGAGTTCTACAGTGGGTCATTAGCTGCAGACTCGGATCAAATATACCTTGCCCTGGGGGTAAAAAGCGGGCTGGGCCCAAAGTGAACCTCATGAGAATAAAGGAGTACTACTCTTGATACTCACAAGTGCTCGTGTGAGTACTAGTACTCAAGGTCCAAGATAATATTATGGCAAGCCTACCAAGTAAAAATTAGCCACTCCATCTGCCTGCCACATCGCTCATGTGCTGAGCACGTTGTTGCATCCCTTCACGAAGCCACCGCGACAATCCTCTTGGTTTTAGAGATATGGTAGAGATACGTACAGTACAGTTGCATATTTTGATGTAGAATACTCGACAAAACCATAAATAATGCATGGTAGGTATCTAAATAGTCAACCAGATGGTACGGTTGGGTCAGCTCAGGCGAGAGTGATCGTCAGGCTCAACGCTTTGACCCTTCCACACTCAAGAGGGGAGGTACCAACCTGTCGCACACTCCCACCATTTATTCAAGACCAGATATTACTGAGCCAAACCCTTGTGCATTCTGCTGTGTCTTGCCTAATTTTCAAGAACCTGCGTAATTTAACTACACCGAATTACTATACGCCTTGAACAGAGGAAGCTGATTACCTGAATTACACAGATCAAGGGGTTTTCGCCATACCGTATTCAGATGTAAGCATGTGGTGCAGAGAGCGAATTAACCAAAGTAGTCAACACAAGAGCAGGTTTCCAGTCTGGAGCTGTGTCTTCTTGCATAATGTCCACTATTGGATTGCCACCCAGGGGAGGGTACATCGGCCTATAAATGTCAACAAAGCAATTAATTATAATCGGTCATAAGCAAAACGAGTCTGGCACTTCGATTCAACAGGGCTGAACTAGTAATGTGGGACGTTTGGCTATACCACCGAATTCAGTATAGATTCCCCAAGGAGGGAAGTCAATTTGAAGCCAGGCCTGTGGGGTGAGGTGCCCACTTCCCCAAACTTGCCCCTTCACCAGCAAAATTGGGGTGTCCCACCTATCGCCGTTGACAGTGCCCTGCATTAGCCCTGCTTGGTTGATAAAGCGAACCCCGGTGGTCCACCTCAGGTGAGCAGGAATCTCAAATGCGTGGTGGTGGGGTGGTGAGGTCATTATCAACTGCCTGAGAAATCCAGCACCACTCATGAGCGATCAAAATGGAAGATGTTCAAGGTCAAATCACACCCTCAGGTGAGAGAAAGGCGGCTGATTGCAGAACTCACTAAGGCTAACAGTGGGTTCTATAAGCCGCATGGTTGGGCCAGGTTCCCTTCCCATTGTCCAATGGAGGCACTAGTCTGAGGTTGGTGGAAGGAAGTGTGCCCTAGAGGAGCACCAGGGGGAAGATGACTGTCCAAGGCGTACGGAGAGACGGCGATTGACATGGAGAAGTAGTCATATTCCTTGGCTTCGTAGGTGAGGCTGTCAGTGCCAGGGCGGATTGTCCAGCGCACCGTCAGTCTCCCAAGTTCCAGTGGCGCTAGCCAGCTGCAGCGTCAGGAGCAGGGGAGAACGAGAATCCAAGGAGTTGTTTACTCCATGTCTTTGGTTTCCCTCATGCAGAGAGCTAGCCGAGGTGCGCATGTGGCGCAATAATCGCAATAATCGCGTAGCGAGCACCCGCGATAGGATCAGCATGCTGACCGGCTAGTTTGTGCGGGCTTTATTGCTCCCCTGACTGGCCCATCGCCTTCCTCGGCTGCTCGGTCGTATGGCCCAAAAGGTATGTACAACCACTCGGGTATTCGGGGGGTCCAAATTAGGATCAAAGATAAATGTGTACGGCCATTCTTTTCACTCTGGTTTACAGCCCTGTAAACCATTACACACACCCCGACTCTCTCGCAAAGAGCATGGAGAGTTTGACATTAATTTAGAGGGGGTGCTCCCTTCTGGTCAGGAGTGCTCTAGTTAATTCAAGCCGGGTCCTTAGACCGGCTCCAATTGCACATGCACTAAGCAATCATGTAGGATATCTCCTCCCCACACATCATTAACGACCTTTCAGCAGAGAGCGAAGGTCAGATACCATGGAAAACCAGCATGAGGATAAACCGACAAAGGGTCGTTTTAATGGCTATTGAGAGGAGGAAACGAGCCGGACCGACCACCGAGGGAACCTTGGAGAGTGGAAGCCTGGTGGCGGCTGGACGGATCACCTAGCGATAAAGCTGCAATGTCATGGGGTTTCACCGAAAGATGCATCCCCTAAAGGCTGAGGGCTACTTGGGTATACTGGATACCATAAGAGCAAGACCTTAACCTTCCACCACAACGAAAATCGCAGATGGTGGGAGGCCCGTTGGTATAGTTAATATTGAACTGAGGCAAAATAGGTGGTCTAGACTGGTGGAAACGGTCCCGAAGCGAGTTGGAAATGAGGAGGCTTGATCCAGCCTAACCCCATTGCGTCAGGAGCCTGGCAGTCCCCTTGTACGTGTGAGATACCAGAGGACCAGCCTTCCCAGGACAGAGGGGTTCCTCCAGAGTCTGTGTGTCCAACCCACTCGGGAGTGATTGCCATCCTCCTTCAGAGGCTATTAACATTCCCACATGTTTATTACCTGTTAAACAGCTCCGTTCAGATGCAGAATATGAATGAAACACGACCCGAGAGGCTCAATGCCTCAGGCCACCTGGCTGGGAAAGCTGCAGGGGTGAATTGACGGGCTGGAAGGATAGCACGGCCAGTACGAAAGTCGTACGATGAGAGCTAAGATGAAAGTCGGAGCCATTTGACGAGAAGGTGGATGACCGCGTCGTCCATATTAACGAGATATCAAACGGACCAACCTGGGGTCGAACCTGTGACCCCCTATATAGGTCGCATCACCTGTGCTACCTCTAGGCTACCAGATTTGAATATGCACTCTGCCAGGTTTGAGGAGCTTCGCAAGAGAGATGTTCGCAAAAGAGATTTCAGAGACAGTCACGTTGAGAGATGTTTCCTGATAGAATGTCGGACATGCACGCTTGGGAATCTGGCGAAGAAGCGTCCACTTCAGGGTAGCTTGAACCCGACTCCTCCGAAAAGCGGCGGAGACGGCCGACAGTTGGCCATCCCGGCAGTATAAATCGACAGTGGACCTTCTACGGTCCGTCCTATGGATCATTGTCACAAGCCCATCACCGTGGATGCGCTGGCCTTGTCGTTCTTGCCACATTCTGCTCCTATTGTTGATGCAGCTCCATCCTCGACTGCCCTAGGAATGCAGGATGACCCATTTGATATACCTCCACATGCACCATTTGATGCCTCCCAGTCAATACACGCAAACGACTCTGCAGCGCCGGTATGGTTTACCCCATTCCATAGCGTTGTCAATGCTGACCTCTGCCCGGCTTGTGAATATACAGGGAGAACTTGTTCTTGTGGATAGCGCCGAAAAGATAGCGCAAACTGTTGGATCGGCTCCAGCCAGTCCCGCGGTCATGGCAGCAGCCACTGACACCAAGGTACGGCATAGACATTCCTTTAGGCTCTATGAATATCTTCTCTTGGGAAACGTGTCATTTGGAGGACTTGATCGTTGACCCGCTCAAGAAAGAATTCGGAGTCTCGCTCTCTTTTTTTTGGATTAATTGGTGAACTAAAAATGGCCCTTGAAGGAACATCCTGAGTCTTCTCAATTTAATCCATCGCCTCCTGCCTCAACATTTTCACCGCTGACGGACATGAACAGGGGCGATTCACAATTGGTGCGTTCCACCCCTTTTCTTCTTGTCTAAAAATCTGACGCAACTGTGAGCAGTCTCTACATTCTCCACCGGATGACGTATACCTTTCTATCGACGTAGAATCTTGTCGAGCTAGGCGAGAAATGGAAAACCGGGAGGCACAAATTGCCTCCCTTAAGGATAAAATAGCAGAATACAACGATGGTCTTCGTAATATGCAGGAAAAAGAATTAGAGGTTCTCCGCCCTATTATGGACGAATTACACGCCAAGATATGTGCTATTCAACATGAAATGGCATCTCGATGGACCGACTACACGACTCGCATGTCCAAGGCCCAAGAATACACCCAGCAACAAATCGCCGACCTCCAGAAACAAATCGGAGATCTCGAACTGGAGAACAGCACCTCTACATCGCTCCCCACTCCTATACTTCACCTCCCAACCGAGTTGCTGGCAGAAATATTTGGGATCGTCATCGAGTGGTACGAACAGAATCCTTTCGCGATCATGCGCGTATGTCGGTCTTGGCGTGCTACTGTACTCAGTATGGCGCGCGTTTGGTCACGGTTCACAGTACGACCGTGGACATCACAGGAGCAAATAGAATTTGTCGTGGAAAGAACCAAGCAGGTCCCTCTGGATGTAGTGGTCAACTTGGACTTGAGTCGTCCCTCGTTCATGCATTCTACCAAGGCAAGGGGGGACTACAAAGGGTTGGCTTCGGCCATGACTACGATGTCACGGTGGAGAACGTTGGATGTAGCGGCGTTCCCCCACGAACCAGACGTTTCAGCAGCATCAGCAGGGGAAGGTGAATTACCTGTGACCTTTTCCGGACCATTGGAACGACTTGAAGCCTTCAAGGTTACAGGCATTTGCCAGCCGAGCGCGTCGTTCAACCAACTCCTAGACACTGTTGCAACCACTTCGACAGAACGACTCACGTATATCGAGATTGCCACCCCCAATGCCCTATGGCACTTCGCCTCATCGAACTATCACTTCCTCTTCAGCCGTCTTAGACACTTCAAAGTCGATGTTCGGGAAATGGGGGACCCAGCAGACATCCTTCCCTACTTCGAAAATCTAGAGGTCCTCGAAGCATACCGACTTCACCTTCCCGTATACCACCACGACGTTGACCTCCCGATTGTCCGCACCCTGAGGCGGATGAGCATCAAAATTGTCTCTGTACAGTGGATGTCTGGGCGTACCTTCCCATCCCTGGAAGAGTGCACGATCATCTGGCCACATCATCCAGAGACCCTCTGTCTACGAGGAGGCGTCGATCTTCCTGTATGCACGCAGTTTACATACGACGACCACTTGATCGAGCCAATGTCGGAGTTCCGTGTTCCGCAACTCGATAAGATGGTCGTACGGAATGAGGCGTGGAATAGACCGAGGGGTAGCGCACAGCTTGCCTCTGTTTGGGGGGAATCGGTGAACACGAGGTGGCTACGACCGCGTATATTGCACCTTGATACCCAATGCTTTGATCAATACCTGATCAATGCACTTCAGCTGCACTCTGACCTGGAGGAATTGGTCTTGGGGCTAGTGCGTCCGGATGGACTTGGCAAGAAGTTCTTCAACAACTTGGTTGCGAGGAGGTTGAAAGGAACGTCGTCATCATCGGTTTCTCCCTCGGGACCAGAACAGCCAAATGCAGGACCCAGTGGACTCTTGGTTGCCCCTCTTGTACCGAAACTGAGGGTTTTCGGGGTGCGTTATCGACGATGGATCAAGGAGGGCGAGAAGGATGAGATAAGGCCGATGCTGGTGAAAATTATTCAGTCGCGTGAGAAGACGGAGGATCCACTACACAGTGTGAAGTTTTGGCCAACTAAGGACACGCCTGAGGCGGATGCTGAAGAGCTAGTACAAATATGAAGTGGTCGTGGGCGGTGTTACATTCAGGTCCGACCTTCAAGCAGGCTTTTCCTATCATCAATATGGGTGCCAGACTTGGTACGCCCCTCGAGGAGGGTATGACATGCAACTTGGTCACACTGTTTATGTCGACATGCTCAGTACCCTGTCGACACAAGATCAGGGTTCCCGCGTCCAAATTGGTCCACCCCAGGCGCCAAAGGATCCTGTTTTATTATCAAAAGGCCTGTCATTGTAGCATGCGCTAATATAAAATATTAAACTCACTCCCAGACCAATGATGGAGTCACCCGATTCGATTAATTTATGGCCCCATGTTGATGACCAGTCTTGCTGAGTGATTACATATTATTGTTATATGTCATTCACCAGGGGGCTTCACTGAAGGAGTCAATACCTACTTCACACCACGAGCCCCGACCATAACGGGAGAGTAAGCCACCATTTGTGCCAATGCAAGTCGTGGGTTGACTAATTGTCACAGATAACATGGGACAATTTGTATTTCTCAGCCCACTCATATCATCATTTGAAACCACGATCCTATTTACAACCTCTCTTCGAAAAGACATGTAGCAGCACACACCTATATAATGAAGAAGATCGAAAGGATGGAAACCCTCACCATATGTTGAAGCTATCAAGAGCACGGGTTCGAAAACTGAAACCATAGCTATTTGTGGCAATCCCAAACCAGGAACCAAACGTTATGAAATCGACACAGGGAGTTGGGCATAGTACAGAAATAGAAGGGTTTGGGTGGGTGAAACTGACGAAACAAGGGCAAGGGAAGTACGCCACTTCACCAAAAGCACCGACGGTTGCGTGAGAAGTGTACCGCCCGCAGTCATAGGACCATCCCTGATGCAAGTAGACTCGGAGTGCCTGAGTATTTAAGCATCTCCATGTGTGGGATCGTCTCAGCCACCGTAGCATTGGTCATGGTGTGGCCTGACCCTGGGGTTTTGAATAGTGTTTGGCCAATTGACTGGCAATGAACAACGGATCATCAATTGATATGCCGGCAGGGAGGAAGAGAGGAATTGGATTTGGGTTGACAGGAATGTGCGTCGCCAGTGGAGTGGGATGCGGGTGCTGTTTGACGAGTAGCATTCCTCCTGTATCTGTTATTGAAATGACGTGTGCATATCAGTACTGGGAAGGAGACTTACAGATGATTGCGACTCACCTTCCCCCGGTCCCTCTGGACCATCTTGGGCCACCAGCTGTTGCACCACCCGTTGCGCATGTGATATTCCGTCCTCCTCGTCGAGAGCAATGATCGCGGGCCCGGCATTATGGACCCTTCCAGGTGAGGGGCTCCGTTCTTCGTTCTCGGTGTCGTAACCGACGATAGTTGGAACTGGGGAAGGGTTTTCCGTAGGACCAGGCATAGAGTGCAGGAGCTCGAGTTGTATCAAGAGGGAGTTAATCAGCGAGTCGCCCAGCACTGATGGGACGCGATGTGCGTTGATCTGGTAGGTTGGGAATGAAGCAGATGGGGATGAGAAGGTGAAAAAGTCAGTGGGATATTGATCTTCGATAGGGATTGAAGGAGATGCGCTGAAAGGAAAAACACCTCCATGACCGTCGCTGCGCGATTGGACGTATGGCGGTCACCCGACCAGATGGAGCGCTCCAAAAGTGTGTAGGGAGTTAGAAGAATCTACACTATATAGTGTGTCTCTTCCGCACACAGGAGCACCGTCCACGTGGACGGTGGCGGAGGGCCAGAGGGGGGTAGTTGAGAGTATAACTACTTGCCTGTGCTAGTTAGGGATCAGGGTGGAGGAATGCCTGAGCTCTGGTAGGGGCTTCGGCGACAGATCGAATGCTGTGGCAACCAGGCAGATTGCGAAGTGGAACGATGGTCAAGGTCGAAGAGCCGGGCAGTCCAACCGGGCGTAATACGGGGCTACCGTCAATTCTTAGACCCCTGTTCCTCCGCCATTGCCCACAGACACCCTCGTGTGGGGGGGTGTTTATCCTTTGAGCATCTGTGTACCTTAATTTTAGTTCATTCGGCGCGTGAATTGACTGTGTCCTCCCTACCTGGCGTGCTGACACCACGACTAGAATATTATCGGCAAGGCCTCGGAATACTGAATCGGATTGTACTAGGGTGGTGCGTAAGCCAATGTTTGTTACCACAGAAAGTGGGTAGGTCTTTAGACTTACTGGCTCCATGTCTGTGCTCTACATCAACCGAAATCCCCTTCCGCTATGAATACCTCTTCATCGACAATAACGGTAGGGCCAAACTGAAGGCAAATGGGCCCTTACATCGTACTATAGTGATATAAAGGTATTGGCGGCACAATCTAACGAGTTTTTAGACGACGCACCAAGGACCCGGACAACTCGGCGGCTTATCCGAAGTAACGTGATCATATCAAACCAATCATAGTGGTTCGGTGACTACTTTGGTAGTCTCGGAGAAGCACCGACTAGATCAGGCAGGAGCGAACCGAATTTCCTGGACGGTGGCTGGACCACAAACTGTGCTATCCCGGTTCTCACTATGAAAGGAGCAGTGGAGGAGTAGACGACGTTCCTCATTCCCACCCAGGAGTCCGAATCACCTCAAGCAGAGTCGCTTCATGGCGGCTTGTACACACAGACTCATTGATGGTACTGTGTTGTGTCATGAAGAGCTTTGGGGTTTCTCCTTGCCAGTTTCCTTGAGAGGAGGACCAACCACCCGACAACGGAGGCGGAGACTTTTGAATGGAAGCAGAATTTAGAGCAGGGAATGGGTAAGTATTCACTGGATACACTGAAAGTGATTAGATGATAATCGTCTACTGCCTGGAAGGCTGCAACGCCTCGAGGTGAACGTCTAGGCGCGAAGAGGCATCCTCGCTCGATTATTGGCGATCACTTTGCAGCATACAAGTACGGTAGACACGGTAGACGATCCGAGGCGAGAGGGACGACACCCCAATGCCGACTACGATGTGGTTGCGGTTCAACATATGTGACAGCTCAGTGATGACCACTCGCGGACGTCTGTTCAACCTCGTAGTATGCCACAGAGAACAAATGGCGCATGTCAAGCTAGTTCAATTAAATTGCACGAGGCCTGGTTAAAAAGTTCCAAGGCAACAACAACAATCAAAGCTGCTTCTTCCTACCAGTTCGACGGTCAGCATGCAATATGGACTCACCTTGCATCTCGGTGTTAATTACTGGATCGTTGGACTATACCCCCGCGCCCAGGTCGCCTGAATTTCAGAAAGCGAGCTGTCAGGAGGGCCAGGGTTGTGACCAGAGGGCAGTTTTACGTATCTTCACTCCTCTGGCGCCCAGAACTCACATTCAACATATTTACTACACCCTTCAGACCCCTTGCCACACCCTTCAGGCATATGATGGCAGCGCGTCACTTCCGGATACGAACGAGTTACCCCCTCACAGCGTCCATCCAGAATATGAGATATCGTCTTGGGAAGGGCAGTGAAATGCTTGGTTACGGGAAATCATAATAGAGTCAATTTCGGACTCACCGGCTTATTCTTATGGTCAATTGTCACGTGTAATGATGGGGTACTTCTGATAGGGTTGGCAGGCCAGGGTTAAATTGCCCATTTTTTATACTGGTGCAGTTGAGCAAGCACAGCGGATAGTCTGCGTACCGCCGGGGTTTTACCGCTGAACTTTGGAGAATGATCACAAAGCTCACAAGGCAAACGGGATAAAATTTAAAAGAAATTTCGATTCAATCGGGGAGTACAAAAAGCAACTCTGGGTCGCTACGGCGAATATAGGAGGCAACATTTGGGCAAGAGAATAGAAAGGGAGAATTATAGCCTGGGAATAGCACGGGTGGTTTTATGGATGGTGAGAATAGAATACAGGCAATGAACGGAGCAGGCGGATCAGGATTGTATGTTAAATTTGTCGGCAATTAAATCGTGCCGAGAGAAGACATAGAGGCGCTCCAAACGAGAGGGTGGTTGGTAATGGATACCCTTGAGAGCGTAATAGACTGTGAGTGGCCCTTGAGTACTCAGGATGATTGCCTAAGTGTGGGAATGTTCGCCACCGAAGCAGCCGAAGTGGGGGAAACACAGTTCACACCAGGCTGATGTGCCTAAAAAGGGTCCATCATTCATCCCGATTGGAAGTGGCGCTCCTGTTGCTGATGCAGGAGGGCAAGCTCGCGTGTAGTTGCCTCGTAGCCACAAACCCGGCAGGAGAGCTCGTCCATATCGACGAAGGCGGTGAGGACCGACTTTCCTTTCACCCCATAGCGATCGGCGACTCCGCCATGATCGGATTCGATGGCACCAACGATGGGGGGCGGGAGTGTGGGGTCGTGGTGATAGAGCCACTGCCCAAGCGTGCGAAGTTCTTGGATCTGCTCTTTCGGCGCCGTTGCCACTTCGGCCGAGGTGTGTCTGACACACTGGCACGGAAGTCGCCGACTTGGTGAATGGAGTGAGGCTGCTGCATGACGGACGAATTTGAATGATGGGAGCAACAGCACGTTAAGCTTAGACGTTGAATGGTTTTCAACTGTGGCGGTATCTAGGTTCTGGGTGCGATAGCAAGGCTGATACGGCGTTGACAGCGTCTGGACTTGGGCACATGGGGCTAGATAGATCGAGGGAAAACGGGAGGTTAACGACATAAATAATGTGTCCAGGAGGGCACACTAACTGTCCGTCCCACTTGGCCCCCCTCCAGCAGCCAATGCAACAACATAGTCTATCGAACTCTGCTCACGGACCGCAATGAGCGGTGGATTAGAGTCTCCTGCTAGTCCAGCGGCAAGCTCGTCCTGCCATGTGACGCGGGAACCCCCTTCTGGGTTTTTATTGGACTGAGGGATGCCCGAGGCCATTCGACTTATAATCAATGAATGTTATGTCGCGTCAGCTGCATTTTTCCAGTGAAGGATCGAAAGAAACCACGAACCTTCACCAAAGCGAACACGAGGAGAGGCGGGACTAAAGGGATACGAGAGAGCGATGGCAAATGATCATGTAAGAGATACTTCAGATCGATTCAGGGCTAGAGATGCGCACCAGACTGCTGACTGTGTGACCCTCCTGTCTCCTTCAGAGTTTCGGGCCTGGGTTCGAGGCGGCCTCCAAGATTACTTAGCTGGTAGACTAGGTGACCGGGTATATAACCTGAATATTTCTATGTTATCTCCACGGCAGCCCAAACTAAGAAAACTTACGCTCGAAGAGCTAAAGACGGGGCTGGATGAGAAGAGGTCCAAGATGAGAAGACGGGGCTTTACCCAAGAAGTAGGGTCACCTCCTCTGGTGAATCGCCCAGGAAATTGAAGCCTGGGACGCGCTGAGACTGGACGTCGGGGAAGAAACCGAAAAAAAAGCAGTGATGGCGGAACGGAAGGGCCGACGCACAAACTTGATGAGGAGTGGAGGCCGTCGCCTGGCTCCATCATTCACACCGAGTCACATTCCCTTGGGTTTGTGGTTTTGCCACGATCCTTGATCCTGTCGCCATCATGCATCGCACACGGTTGAAACCACTGGGCACTCGCTTCAAATGGATGCACCTCCTCTTGGCAGCGCGCCTAGAAATGGAGTAAGTCTCGATCGTTTCTGTCACGTTCTTGCACTGAGCCTGGCCCACAGCTTCTACCAGCCAGACAGGCAACAATTGTAATATGGTGACAACAGTGTTAATACGGTGCTTTCATATCAATGATCCTCGTACATACCAGTGGTCCATGAGGGCGCATCCTCATCCGAGGCGGGAGCTGGCTCCTCCGTTCACCGGCTCTCATCTAACTCTAAACCTCCATATGGTTGTAGGACAATTG
>Ga0307515_10016208_pt1 | contig 13660 bp, 1 predicted proteins | sample 17_EM_MG_FD_194513 | JGI IMG/M metagenome (GOLD analysis project Ga0307515, IMG submission 194513) | Populus trichocarpa ectomycorrhiza microbial communities from riparian zone in the Pacific Northwest, United States - 17_EM | ecosystem: Host-associated > Plants > Roots > Unclassified | place... | reverse complement strand
GAGTTAGGGCAGCAAGTTATAAGGCACTTCTACTTATAATAGGAGGCAGTAAATAGAAGCTTAAGGTTATCCTAGTTAATAGTTACCTTATATAGCTTTATTTAAGGTTATCTAAGAATTACTAGGTAACCTAAAGTAGTAACAAAAAGCTTAATTAGTTCTTTATAGTTTAGGTATCGGAGTCTTAGGGCTGCCACATAGGTAATACAGCCTAAGACGGTACGTTTACCGTTAAATCCAAATACATCAATATGCCGGTTAAGGGGGGTTAGGGTAAAACCATTATCTTACGCAAAGATCTTATTAATAAATCCTATACCGCTAGCTCCTGTATTAATTAGGATTTAAGCGTTAGCCTATTAACTATTCTGCTAAAGACGGCAGTTAATAGTTATACTACGGTCCCAAGAGTTAGAGTTCGTAACGTTAAATACGTTTAACAAGATCCTAAGGCAGAGCTGTCTTAGAGAGCGACTTAGCTCCGGGACCTTCCTTTTAGAGGTAATTAGGGCGGGGTTCTTATAGAGCGTTGGTTAGAGCTTTATCCTTATAAATAGTGCTTACTAAACATAGGGCTGGAACTAGATAAAGATTGGGGACGGTAACCGGAAGATTAATGCGGTAAACGGCTATTAGTATTAGCCGTTTATAAATCGTTTTAGTGCGTAGGTAGGGGAATAAGGTAGTATTTTAAGATATAATCCTTCCTTCCACATTTAAAGCAGAGGCCTAGCTTAAGGCGTCGTTCTTATTTAAAGGACCCTAGTAGGGCGTAATCCAAAATTCTAGTATTAATATCCATGGCGTTAGGGTGCTTAGGCTAAGATAATAACTTAGTGGATATTCGTAGGGTTGTCGTATTATATTAGGGGGCAGGCTTTAGTGTTAGGCGTAGTATATTATTATACCGTTTATTAATAATATTTACGTAGGCATTAAGGGCTCCTAGTAGGTCTACGCCTATTAGGGAGGTTTTTAGTTTAGAGCTTAAGGATTTAATAAGGCTATTAATTAGTACGGAGTTATTCCAGCCTGTTTCCTTTACATAACAGTTAAATTTAAAGAAGTATACTAGAAAGCTTTTCGTTCCTTAAGTTATATAGTTTATCTTTCTTTAAGTAGTAGCTTGGTGGTTCGGGTTACCGTATATAGCTTTAAGAAGTATAACTAGACTTAGTACTAAGTTTAGTTAAAGGGGTTTAATAAGGTTAGCTATATCTCCTCCTAGTTAACTTAGGGCGTAGTAGAGTTGGTTAGCTTTAGTTAGGTAGCGGTTAATATTACCGGTTAGCTTATTTTTAAGCTAGCTTAAAAATAATCGGAGTTTTTATTATTGCTAGTAAATATTAAAGGGTCTAGTAGTTGTTTAGATCGTTACGGTATAGTAATTAGTTCGGGGTAAGTAACTACTGCAAGTTTAGGGCTCGCGTTCCACGTGTTCATTTCTAGAGACAGCGTTCGGTCTTAAGGTCCTAGCGTAAATATCTTAAGGGTGCGGACTTCTTCTTAGAGGTCCTTAATTAATTATTAGTATCGTGCTTCTTATTCGGCTTATTATTAATTTAAAGTGGCTTAGTTCTATATAAGGGCGTCTATAAAAGACTTCTATATTTTTACTAATTATTTTTAGAGTGCGGATATAATACCGGCGGTTGTTATAAGGGCTTCGGGTTCGGTCTGTATTTTAACGGTAGTATAGGTAGTTAACGCAATATAGTATTACAGAGTAAGTATAAGCGGCGATAATATATAGCAAAGTAGATACTATTAAGCTATATATATAAACTATATAATAAGGTTAAGACGTTACGTAAGGAGAGAAGGTAGGGAAACAGGAAGAAAGGGTATATATCGTTAGCTTAGTTGCTTAGTTAATACATGCACGGAGTAAAATAGGATTTAGGTGGTAGTCCTGGCAGAACTTGGCAGGATTTAGTGAAACTTGGCGGAATATAGCAGAATATGGCAGATTGCCGTCAGATTGCCGCAAATTGCCGTCTTGTGGTCAGTCTTTAGTTGCTAAGTCGGTGGAAACAGGTGGACGTGTATAAGGTGTCACGGGGGTGTCCCGTGATAGTAGGCACGCTAAAGCCTTTACGTACTGGTTTAAAGCGATTTCGGTTCTTAACAGCATTCCGCTTAGCGTTTCTTCCATAGTAGGTAGCAAAACTTTCTATACTAAATGCGGGTTTAAGATAAAGGAGGAAGTCCCTATATCAGAATATTAAGATTATCTAAAAATCTTTCTTTATATATATATTTTCTAACTATCCGCATAGTGTATCCTAGTAAATAAAAGGGAGTTCGCTAATAATATGGGATATATAGTAAATAGCATAGAATAGCAGAAGGAATTTAAAGACTTTAAGGTAGGTTTCTCTCCTATCTAGATTATCTCTTAGATTAACTATAAACAGGACTAAGTCCGGATTAAGCTTAGATCTCTACTACTAGGCCACCTCTAAAATTTCCCCAAAGGATAGAATAATATTATGGAGGAAAAAATAAGGGCTGTAGAATATAGGATTATCTAAAATAGAAACCAAAATGGGCGGTATATAAAAGGATGGTATATAGAGGATAAACATAAGTCGCGTAATGGGATTATTCGATTTTATATAAAAGCTATCTATAAGGGAACTTTAAAGGAAATCCTAGCTGGGGAATAGGCGAATATAATATAATACTGCTAGAGTAGCATATAAGCGTTAGGATCGTTATCTTTATCCCTCTTTATAATACTAAAAGAGTAGTTAGATATATACTCTAGCACAGTAGGATACCCTAACCATATTAGAGCTAAATTCCATTACACTGTAATAGGATAGTTACGGCGGAGTTTAGCGGAGAATCTAGATAAGATGACAATTTATAAATATATTTAGCTTAAGTTTAGGGCCAAGTTATTATAAAAGAGCTCTTACTAAGTAGGCTAGCGTACACTATTTACTAAGCCTAGGCCTTCTATAGTACTAAGCGTTGGTTAGTTAATCTATTTAGGGGCTTAGCTATTAAATTTTGCTATACCAAGAATACACTATATACAATTAGGAAATCACGTAAAAAGAACTACACTTCCTTTATTAATTTTAGTATTAAAATAGGAAATTATAAAGGCGCTTAAAAATATCTATAGAAAGCAGAATATAGTGCTTAAGAGGGTAATCCTGTTTAACTTAGCCTTTTACCACTAGTTGCATAAAAGGCGGTTATAAAACTAATTCTAATATAGTAGGCAAAAGTAGGTATATGGGATTAAGCCTAGTTTTATACGCGTATATATATAGCATTTAGTATATATTACGCCAGGTTAATAGACGCCATGCTAACTACGGTAAAAGACTATATATTAAAAAACTTCTCTAATTTTACCGCTGCTATAATTATAGACGCCTTAATTTTTCTTCTTTACTAGATATAAAGCCGACTTTTTTTATAGAGGCTAATGCTTGCTAGTTATATGGAGTAGGGCGTAAGCTAGGCTAAGCTAACGCCGCCTAAATCATTTTCACGTTAATCTCTTATTGGGCACCAATACCTTAAGCACTTATACGCCTATTAGACTCTATAACTTATTTATATTCTTAAATCCTTTCTACTCTACTCTATTTAAGTATACAATCCACCTCTTTTATACCTCTTTAATCTCTTTATCGCGTAAAAGCTATATACTTACCATCACCCGCACTAGTTCTTCCTTAGCTAATAAAATAGGCTACTAAATCTATTACGTAAGATACAGCCTTTATTTACTTCTTAACTAGTATATTTCCTACTAGAACCTCCTAGGGCCCATTTCTATAATAACTTTGACGCCCTTACCTACAATCCTTAGGTCGCTATTTCCCCCTACTTTAGGTCCTTTTTAATAGCGCGAACCTATATAGAGAACGTATACTACTCCTAGATAGAGCTTAGCTTTGTCTAAATTTATACTATTTGTTTACTAGCAATATATTCCCTCTTAGAGTTATACCTTTACAAAATTTATTATATCTAGAAAGGTCTATTAAAGCCAAACCCAGTTAAATAAACTTTAAGCTAACTTAGGATTTATATACAGGTTAGGGAGGGAGAAAAGCTAGACTATATATCATTCCATATATTCGATATAGTAGATTACAATTAAACAATAACATTTAGAGGCGTATTTATTAGGATCTCTAATCTTAAAATACCCAAAGGCACTAAACTACTTAAAGACATTGTATAGGATGAATCACATCCTGTTCCTACTAGGTGTAGGGTTAAGGTAATAGATAGCTAGGTAAAGATAACACCTAAGTCCGCTAGAGCTTAAATAAGTTGTGTATTAGAACCGCCTCTTAATAACCAACCTAGAGGGTAATAGAGATATCTATATTTTCTCCCTTAGGAATTAGTGTAGTTAAATATTCTATTATCGGAAGTCCTAGTCTTCTTTCCTTTTCCTATTAATTGCTAGTCTGGACTGCCTTGGAAAGAAAGTCGCCTAAAAGGGGGATATAATTAGTAGGCGCGTTTATAAATGCGTATTAAATTTCTATAGTATATATTGTTAGCACAGCCTTTAATGCAACAAAGGTGAATCCTACTCACGTTTATATACAGGCTTATTAATACGCCTCCGTTTCCTTAACCGATTTAATACTATAGGTTTTTCCCTATCTTTTATAGCGGCTAGTAGCCGTCAGCTTCGTGCTTAAAAGTTCTCACTAAAGTAAACCTTACCTTTTAGGAACTCATGATATTTTTAAGATTTTTATAATAGCTCTTCGGTTTCTAAACCATTTAGTATATAATATACATTAGATAGCCACACCTAAATATCCTTTAGGTTAATCCGCTCGACCATAAAGTCGAATATATCCTTTAATATCAAATTTGCCATCCACATGGTAGGGTTAAAGGCCGCTACCTAGGAAATTATCCCGTTAGGACTTAGGCTATAAATCCGCTTATACCTTTCTTAGGTCGCCTACTTCCTTATTTAGGTTACGTCTAAATTAATAACCGAATCCTTTAGACCGCTAAAGAAAAGTGCTATATTTTTTGTAAATATCCCTTAATTCTTTAAGTTTAAACTAGTAATAGTGTCTTTTCTATTCTCTTGTGCCTAGTTTAACCGCTGTTTGCCCTCCTTATAAGCTGACTCTATACGTCTTTTTTTAAGTGCTTTAATCTCCACTAGGAGCTTTTCTATAGCCTTAAAAAGCCTTATACCTAAATCCTTAATTGTCTGATAGTTGCTTTTTATAGGATGTATATAAGAGCGCGGGACACTTTTAATAACCCGTTTAAGCTTCTTAGTAAGGTCTACAAGTTATAAGATAAATTTAGTAGTCGCTATATTAGGGTTTAATCTAAACGTTATAAATTAGGCTAGGAAAAGGAGTAGTTCTAAATATCTCTCTAAGGACGATTGGGGGCGGGGGCTGTTAAGAACATTATTATCTTATATATATCTGTAAGCTTTTATTGCAGTTAGGTAACTAGGGTAGCCGAGGGGCAATATACCCAAGTTTTACAAGCTAGGGTGCAATATTAGGAGAACGGAAGCCGTAGGGCATTAGTTCCTATAGGGGAGAGGAAAACGTAGCTATAGGCTCCCGTAGGGGAGTAAAAGCTATATAGGAGTGTAAGCCATAAGGGATTGGTTCCCGTAGGGCGGTAGAACACGTAGGCATTGGCACCTATAGGGGATTCGTTAGAGTAAGGGATTTGTTAGCGTAGGGGATTTATTAGAGTAGGGGATTTATTAGAGTAGGGGATTTATTAGCACAGGGGATTTATTAAAGTAGGGGATTTATTAGTATAGGGGATTTATTGGTATAGGGGATTCGTTAGAGTAGGGGACTAAATCCCATAGGGGATTTATTAGAGTAGGGGACTGATTCCTATAGGGCGGCGAAATATGTAGGTAATTGCTTCTGTAGGGGATTTGTTTAAATAGGGGACTTATTTAAGTAGGGGATTGGTTAAAAGATAGGATTAATTCCCCTACGGCCTCTATTTAGGCGGCATAAAGCGGCTTCTAATAGGCTAGAGAGTGGATTGCGCGCTTTATAGAAAAATAAAGCCTATATAGGATAATAGGGTATAGGGACCTAATAATCTGGTGGAAGATTAGGTTATCCACTCTCCCAAGTTTTATTTAGCCTAGGCGACTCGCCCAACGCTATTTTATATATATTTTAATCAAGGCTGCTACCTAGCCTTAGCCGCCCAAATCTCTATAAAACTTTAACTCGTACGGTAGAAGAATATAGGATAATGAAATATTATTCTATCTACTCTGCTAACACCTCTAGATCCTTCTATACTTACTAGAGAATCTCTTTTATTTAGGAATAAAGCGCCCTATCTTCCTTCTCCTACTTCCCGTTTATAGGGAAAACTACCTTCTATACCTTATTAACCTATAGGACTAGCGGCTGGTAGTAAGGTATAAATGCCTTAGCTATACGGTTAAGAAAATGCCCTTCCCTGTTTACTAGCCCCGATTTTAACTCAGCTAACTTAGTAGTATTCTTATAGTTTTAATGCTTAAACTTAGTTGGACCGATATTTTTATTTAACCCATTATAGTATACGCATATCTAAAAAAGTACCTAAAAGAACGACTCTAGATTATACCTAAAGGAGTATTTCTCGCCTAGAAGCACTCCTATAGCCATAAACGCTCTTATATTAGTCTTACCCCGTACTCCTAAAAGTCCTTCTTACTTCTCTTTAATCGCGAGATTAAAGTTAATTAAGAATGCCGGCTAAGAAGGATTATTATTTTCCTTATTTATTATAAGGTTGCCTGTTAAAATATTATATTAGATAACGCCGGCCTACGTATATAAAGACTCGTATCCTTTAATGCTACCTTTTAGTGTAGTAAGTATTACAGCCTAAGAGCCTGCCTTATAAAAAGGCTTCCTGTAGTCACTAGTGATAACGTATTAATGCACACGATTCTACTTAATAGGGCGCTTAGTTAGAGAGGTTAAATATGGGCACTTACTAGGCGGTAATAGGGCGCTATAACTAGAAGACCTCTTTTTACTAGAACTTTAACCTTTTCTTATACTGCCTTACACTCTAGCTAGTCTTAGAGGCATTATTAAGCCCTCTAGCTTATAGTTTATTGCTTTAGTAATATCCAACCCCTTATAGATATTAAAGATGTTATTATCTTGTCCACCTATATAAATAGTCTTATAGTAATAGTACCTAGCTATGTTAACTACTCCTTTCTCTAATATCTTATATAGCAGTTTACCTTCTTCCTCGCGCTTTGGGTACTGCTACAAGTCTTTAATAATAAGGGGTTTCTTAGAGGTATCCCCTTTATAGTATCCTTTTTAGCAAGTTATTATCTAACCCGCGATATAGTATGCCCGCTTAATAATATTATTAAGGATAAGACACTTAGTCTGGCCGTTATGTATAATTTTAATATACCATTTGCCGTCTAATATTAGAATGGTAGGATTAAACCTAAGCTACTCCTTATTTATTTAGAGAAATCCTAACATTGCCAAGGTAAATTGTAGTCTATTTTTATTAATATCGAATAGTAAAAATACAATGCCTTCTACCTAGTTATACTCCTATAGCCGTATAATAGATCTATAGAGGGTAAAGCCTAGAATAAAGTGATGAGTGTCCTAAGTAGCGAAGACTTCTCTTATATATTTTCCTAAATCAAACTATGCCTATAAGGGTATATCGGTATTTAGATTACTCTTTAGCTCTCCTAGCACAAGTATATACAACTAACGGCATTAAGAGCTTTCGCTAGCTATTAGATTATCCATAAAACTAATATCTAGCTTTCACTTTGCTGTAGACCCTTATAAGGGCTGCTCAGTATATACGACAAGCTTTTATTATATCTTTAGGGCGGACCCGTACTCCTTAGCGAGGCCTAAAAATAATCTAATTAGGTTATTAAACCACTCCAGGACATTATCTTGCTCTATACTTTTAGGCTAGTCACGCTAGCCGCCCTCGGCGTATAGTAGATTATTCCCTTCCTTGCATTTCTTAAAAACAACAGCGCTTACCTCTTTAAGATCTTCTACTTCCCTAAAGAATGCTTTATAAAAGCCAGGAATCCCTATATAAAGAGGGCCTAGCTCCTTCTTCAGAACATTATCTACGTATTTCCTATATTCGGACAAGTTAGCGAAGCTGCTTATATTGCGTATATTTAGGGTTTAAACGTAAAATAGTAGCGGTTAGGGGGGGGGGGCGTGGACTCTATAATAGTAGCGTATACCTTTTTTTAGATAACCTTATTAGGTTTAATCCAAAGGATCACATTTAGAAGAGGTAGGAACTGTTTAATATCAAAGCCGTCGGAATTAATTGCTAAATTAAGTCTTAATAGATTACTAAGGAGGTTTTTATTGCCGCTGTTGGACGGCAATAAATAAAAAGTAGGAAGGCTTTATAGAGCAAGTATTAGATTAAGTAAAATATCCTTTAGTCCTATAGGCATTAGATAAAAACTTATAATAGGTCTATTAATAGTTACCTTTATTACCTATCTAGTGCAATAAGTCTAAAGAGCTAGGGATGCCCAGATCTTAATAAGTTAAGTTAAATAAATTGCGAAAGTCATTTAGCCCTTCCCTAATAGGCTTCGTTTTTATTATCTTTAATTTAAGGAGATTCGCCATTACAGGCGGGTACGCTAAGAGCTATATTAGGAGGGCTAATGTAATAGGCGGGTAGGTAGGCAAGGGGAGATTAAAGGGGCCAGTATATAAGGACGGTATAATGGCAGAGAAGTAAATAAGTATAGGGAGGTTAAATACACGTCGGGCGCGTCTTAAAATAAGGGAATAATGAGGGAGGAAAGTATAAGGGAGGAAGTAAGGTACGAGCGGAACGCGAGGAGGATTTAAAGGTTAGGCGCGGAAAAGTTAAGCCAATCTAATATGGCTTAGACTAAGGCTTTACGGGGCTTAGTTAAATGCTAAGCTATAATAACCTAAAGTGGAAAGTTGTAGGTAGCATTTATTAGTAATTATAGTTATTAGCTTTTAGTTTATTCCGCGACGCATAAAGCTTAAATAGAGTAAGGCTCTAATGTAGTGATGCTAAAAGGCGCTAGGTAAGGTATAGCTGGCGATAGTAGGTTAATTATTAGGTTAGTTATATAAGCACCTATAATTAATTACGTAGCTAGTCCTAAAATAAGCTAAACCTAATATACTAAATATAGATATAGCTAACCCCATTTTATAGCGCTTAATTAACCTATTTCCTATAACCGGGATCTAGTTCTTAAAACCAGATCCTTTTTAAAAATCGCGCCCTTTTTATAGTAGTTAATTGGTTTACTTTATAAACCTAAATTAGGATCTTAGTTTTAGAATTAGATTCCGTTCCTAGAATTATAACTTAAGCTATAACTAAAAATAGCTCCTTTCTTCTAAGACCATTGAACCGCTTAGCTTAACGCTATACTTTTTTGGCTACATTTAGTACGTTTAGCTTAGAATCGGATCTAGTTCTTAGAATAAGATCCCATTTTCAATATTAAGAGATATATCCTATATTTATTCTTAACATTCCCACCTTATTAATATGAAATTTAGAGTTAACCCGCACCCTAGTTACCTATAAAAACACTAAAGACTTTAATACCTTAACTTTAATTCTTTATGGAGGACCAAGCGAGTTATAGGGCGGCTAACTTATCGCTACTAAGTATATAAAGGTGGAGGACTTATAAGCTTACTATAAGCGAGTTTTTAACTTTAATTTAACGTACATGCAAACGATAACGAGATACTCTTAATATGGAAGCAACTAGATAGAAAAATAATACTAAGCTAAGGAAATCCTAATTAGCGCCTTAATTCTTAGCGCCAGAAAACATAAACGTAATTACGAAAATCTTTTCTTATAAGAAATTTCTCATTTCTTTGGCTTCTTAGAGGCTCTATCTACGGTATAATCTACCTTTTTTTTACGTGCCCCTCTTATTAATAGATCTTCTAAATAATTATCTAGCGCCTCTTTTAGTTGGTCTCTTTGCTTATATAGTTTACCCCTCTAAGCTATCTCTATTATAACATCTTTAAGCGGTTTATATATCCTAGCATAACGACAAAGGTAACGTAGGTTCTTAATATAGTATAATACAAGTCTCTTATACGGTATACCCGCGGGTAAAACCTAGGTAAAATACTAGGATACTATTGTAATAGGACTATATATAGATATAACTAATCTATATCTAGGGTTTTGGAGACGCTTTAAGTCCTCTATTATATAGTAAGTTAGCAACTATAACAAGAGATACTTTAGCCATCTATCTAAAATTATAGTATTGGAAATTGTTAATACTTTAGTTAGGGGAGGTATATCTCTAAGGAAGTTTATAGAATTAGCTAAACTATTTTCTACTTAATTATTAGTATTGCTAAATAATATATAGGTGTTTTATAAACATACCTAAAGGCACCGGTAAACCTTTAATATAAACCTCTTTTAGTTAAGGTAAGTCTGTCTTAGCCTTGCCATAGCTCTCTATTGGCTTAGGTAAGACTATTTTAGTTTTACTGCGGCCTTCTAGGCTCTTAAGGTAATTGGCGTACATTTCCGTATCCTCTTATATATCACCCTCTATATTATTGTTAATTTTATAAAAGTTAACCTCCTTAGTTGTATAAGCAGGTATAGAGGGCATCTGCTACTATCTTAGTTAATCTCCTTACTTATACAGTTTACCCTTCTTAGCTATCTCAATTATAATATCTTTAAGCGGTTTGTGTATCTTAGTATAACAGTAAAGGTAATAAGGATTCTTAGTATAGTATAATAAAAGTTTCTTTTATAGTATAGCCACCGCTAAAAACCTAGGTAGGATACTAGTATATTACTACAATAGGACCGTATAAAGATATAATTCCTCTATAACTAGGGTTTCGGAAATATGTTATGTCCTTTATTATATAATAAGTAAGTAACTAGGATATAAGATACTTTACTTATCCGCTTAAGATTTTAGCATTGGAAATTGTTAACACTTTAGATAGATATATAGGGACTAAACCATTCTCTACTTAATTATTAGTATTGCTAAATAATATAGATGTTTTGCAAATATACCTCTAAGTACCGGCGAAATATATTTAGAACCTATAACTATATTTATCTGCTAGGATAAGCCTTTAATATAGTTCTCTTTCGGTTAAGGCGAGTCTATCTTAGCCTCGCTATGGTCCTCTATTGGCTTAGGTAAGTCTATTTTAGTTTCGCCGTAGCCTTATAATCCCCTAAGATAATTAAGGTATATTTTTTATACACCTTCCCAAACCATATCCTCTTATATATCGCCCTTTATATTATCGTCGTTTTCGTAAAAATAGGCTTTATTAGGTATTTAAGCAGGCGTATAAAGCATCTATTTCTATATAGGGTTAGAAAGCTGCAATTATTTCTCCTCCCCGCTACTAGATGCCGTATCTTTATTATTAATACGATTCTAGAATAATTTAAGGTTTCTAGTAGGTTAATAATTAGGTATATTATCTTCGGGGTAATAGTATATTATAATGTTTTTATAAGCACTAATTAAGGACCTATAGGTTATGTTAGCAATATATCTAAGCTTAGTTAAGGTAATATATATAATGTCTAGTATTCTTATAAAGATAGTAAGGGATATATAGTTAAGAGGTTAGATTTGAAGGTAAGTTAAATTAATGGCATATGAGAACTAGGAGTATAACATTTATATTCCATTTCTCTCCTAAGGCGGAGTTAGGACAGAAGGTAGAAGGAAAAAGCGGAGCATACTAGCCACCCCTTTCCACTTTATATAGTGTCTGTGGTACAATATTTAGTAGCTATAATTACTTTCAGCTTACGTATCATCTGCGCCCAAGATTATAGGTGCCTAGAGTAATCCACAAGTAAGGCATTGTTAGGGGTAGCTATTGGCTAAGCTGCTACTAAACTTAAATAGCTAACAATCCCTAACGGACGCCGTATACCTTAGTAGGGTTTAAAAGCGTTTGTATAAAGTTATAAACTAGAATTAGAAGTTAATAATAACCCCTAATAATGCCTTTCTTAGTAGGAATAGCATTATATAATCTACTTCCGACGCCTATCCTTCTTGGGGCAAGATACTGCCTAAGTAGTAGACTTATCCTAGCCAGTCAATCTTATATATTAACCCCCTATCTGTGGCAAAGGAGCTATTAGTGCCTCTAGGGTAGTTTAATTGCTATTTTAGCTAAGCCCTTTATAAGCGCTCCGCCTTATATAGGCGGCAATTAACTTCTGTTAATCTGCCTTACGTTAGAGGAGATCTTTTACTTAAAGCGCTAAGTAGCCGGTACTTAGAGGTCTATAGGCTTATTCTATATCCTAATAACATTAACTATAATTTCTCCTTAAGTAATATCTAAAACCCTAAGTACCTACAAGCGCAGCGTCCCTAAATTATTAGCTAGTAAATAGGCATTTATAGATAGAAAAACCAACTTTAGAGATAACGGTAACGTAGAGGCGTTAGCTAGTTAGAAAAGTGACTTTAGTAATAAGGATTAAGAATGGGACGTAGAGACATTATATAACGGAGAAAATGGTTTTAGCACTAAAGATTAAGAAATAGGGGCAGATAGTAATAAAGAGATATCGAGCGATAAGGCCATATAGGTAACGGTTAGATACGGTGGCCTTAGCTTTATAGTCTTAAATTTATAAATATAGGATATAAATATAAAGAAGATTTCTAATAAAAGCTAGTAAAAGGGTTAAAACTTTAGCCTCTTTTTGTTTAGCCTATCGCGAAATAAAATAATATTTTACTATTCCTACTAGAGTCTCTACCCGCTTGACTTATAGCGAGCTATAAAGTATTTGCGATAATCTATGCTTTCACTTAGATAAATTTATTCACTACCTTAAAAGCAATAATAGTAGGTAAATCTATACTAACGACCTAGGATTTTTTAAATTTCTTATGGACCTGGGACGTATGCCACCTTAACAACTATTAGTCGTGTTTAAGACTACGGTACTTATAGATTTATATCTTAAGGATATAAATATATTTTTTTATAGTGTTTTCTTTTTATTTAAATCATTTCTCTACTTATAGTATACAGCGGTTGTTTATCTATTCCGGTATAGTAGGGAGGGCATCGGGAAAATATTCGCAGGATGAGATTCAAGTAGACTTTGATTTTCGCGTTTCGCGTAATTAACATGCAATTTAACCAACTCGACACGCAATTGACCAACTTGACACGCATTTGACTAACTTGACACGCAATTCAACCAACTTAATACGCAATTGACCAACTTGACACGTAATTCGACTAACTTAATACGCAATTAACTAACTTAATACGTAATTCGACCAACTTAATACGCAATTAACTAACTTAATACGCAATTTAATTAACTTAACACGTAATTAACACGCAATTGACTAACTTAACATATTTAAAAGTTAAATAATACGCAGTTAACCTACTTAGCAACTTTAAAAGGTAACTATATATTTCTTAACATGCAATTAAGGTAAAGTTGTATGCTATATATTTAACTATTATATATTATCTAATATAATCTTATACAATCTTATATAGTCTTATTACTTAGAGGCTCTGCACGAGGCTCTGCACGAGGCTCTACACGAAGCTCTACACGAAGCTCT
>Ga0307515_10016207_pt1 | contig 13660 bp, 16 predicted proteins | sample 17_EM_MG_FD_194513 | JGI IMG/M metagenome (GOLD analysis project Ga0307515, IMG submission 194513) | Populus trichocarpa ectomycorrhiza microbial communities from riparian zone in the Pacific Northwest, United States - 17_EM | ecosystem: Host-associated > Plants > Roots > Unclassified | place... | reverse complement strand
AATGATGTTTTTTTATTTTTTAAAAATCATTTTTGACATCAGCACATCAAAACGATCCAAAAAGTACAAACCGCACTCAATTTTAGCAAAAAAAAAAAAATTTCAAAATTTGATGAAACGCAATTACAAACGCAATGCCAAATGCTCTCTAAATGTCTAGATCTTTTTTTTTTTTTTTAGGCTTGTATCCATAATTCCTTCGTTATTTAACCAGGGTGTCATTTACCTCATCTATAACCTTCGCTATGCCATGATGTTCTTTAAGCCCATTGAGATGGGCTTCAGGTGGTTGGGTTAAGCCTGGTGTATGCTAGTCAGTCTAGTCCGGCCCAGCCCAAGACTTGACCCAGAAAATATTTGTCTGGTTTTTGGCTGGATAAATGACAGGGAGAAGAGGGATAAAAGAAAAATTATTACATACCAAGGTGTTAGAAAAAAAAGAGAGGATGGGTTCCTTATTTTTTCCAATACACATCACAATTTAAACATTCCATTTTTATTTTCAAAGGAGTTTTGTGTCTTTTTGGAAGATACATTTTGTTGTAGGAGGTTTCTTGATGAAAATTACTTTCCCTTGTTTCTTTTTTTTTTTCTATTTAATTTAAAAAATTAAATAATATGTTTAATAATTTTACTTCTTGTTAATAACCATGACGAGAAAAGGTAACATAATATATCATGATAGATTTTTACTAAAATAAAAAAACATTTTGAAATTAGTGATAGAAGACAGCCCATTAAAAATATATTCTAAACTCAAGTTCATGCATTAAACTATAGAATATTTCAAAAAAAATCAAAATTTATGCATCATATTAAGAAATAAAATTATTATGAAAAAAAGGGATTAGGTGGATCTCTCGTCTCCTCAAGTAAAATCCTCCTATTTTTAATTTAACAAATCTGAAGAAAAATATAAAAAATCAAGCCCACGAGGATGGACGAGAGGAAACCGAAAAACAACCAAGTATTTAAGAACAAAACATGAGAAATGGCCGAAGAAAAACAGAGAGAGACCCCAAACCAAACATTAGAGCAACTCATCCTCCTCCCAGTTCCTCCTGGTTTAAGGGAAGGAGGGAAGAAAGACAGTAACATTAAAAAAACAACAACAGCAACAAGGTTAGGTGGGATCCATCCCACATACGCATAGTATAATTACATCGTCGGGACAACCAGCACAAGACGACGTCAACGCGAGCCTTTAGAAAACAGGAGGGGGAATTGAGAAGAGTCAAACTCAAACCCCACTAAGCCTGGAAATCTTGCATAACAAAACAAAGAACACCCCTATCATTCCCTGCCCACCTCGAAAGATTAAACTTTTCTTTTATCTTTTATTGTTTGGCTGTGAATCACAAGATAAAGTTTCGTTTTTTTTTTTTTGATTGATTGATTAGTTTGACAAGATGAGCAAACAGGTACGTAAGACATTAAAAGTTCTCTCATCGAGGGCCATCTGTATCTCTATCATTCCTCCTTTCTCCAGTCCACACGACGTCTTCTTTGACTCCTATCACTTATGCTTGGAATTGCTTGTTTCAGCCTCACAAGAACAAACTCCATTTAGAAGAACAAGAGGATAGGTCTGCATTTATCAAGGTCTGTTCTTCCTTCTCCCCATTTATACATCTGGGTGTAAGTTCTTGTTTCATTTTCTTAAAGAACAGACTTTGCATTGCTTGACTTTGATGCAACAGATCTGTGGTATCTACCTCATCGAGAAGAAACCTGTGATTTAGCTATTAGTCATTTATATTTCTTGTTAATATGCAGCCAATCAATCCTATATTTATCGTTTTGTAATTTATTGGTTTGAAGAAACCTGTGATTAAAAATGGTGACTCTTTGTTTTTTTTGAAATGTTTTATGATAAGTTTGCCTATAATATAACATTATGTGTCGTATACATGCATGTGCTTTTCATGATTTGCTTAGGATGCACCCAGAAACTGGATGAGACATGGGAAGTTTCTACTTTCTTTTTTCTTAATTCAATTTTCTTATGCCTTGAATATTCTGGAGGCCATAATCTGCTGAATTTGATTGCAAAGTTTGATTCTTGCTCAAAGGAACATACAAAATTTTCAAAGCTTGATAGTATTTAGATTAGTGTCTTCAAATCATTTTCAACATCTTGATCTATGTGGTCTTAAGGTGTTTTCAATCATAATATACAACTATCAATTTAGCTGCAAAAGTTCCTAATGTTTGTATTAATTAGCTTAGTTTCTTAATATTCTTAGATGACAGATGGAGGTCCAAGGTATACTGTTGATGACGCTATTCTGGCCATGGGGTTCGGAAAATTTCAATACTTTGTGCTTCTCTATGCTGGCATGGGCTGGGTTTCAGAAGCCATGGAGATGATGATTCTGTCATTTATAGGGCCAGCAGTTAAGTCTGATTGGAATCTTACTTCTCAGCAAGAGAGTTTAATAACCAGCGTGGTTTTTGCTGGCATGCTGGTTGGAGCATATTCATGGGGTGTAGTTTCAGACAGATATGGAAGAAGGTGGGCTGCATTTCTATGTACCGCCCTTTCTTTACCCAAAGCTCATAATAATTATTCACATAACTTGAAGATGATTCTGCTGTCATTATATTGATGACTATGCCAGAATCCCTACGCATTTTGATTGAGAGTCACGCATGGATAGCCTTGATGAATTAGTTGAATGAACTTTTGAAGAATAGGATAAAAGGAGCCTTGTAGTTTGATCGACTCCTGCAGCTCTATCCAGTGCATGGTCATATCCCACGGAGTGATATTAAGTAGCATCGCTAGGAATCACTTCAAAAAAGAAAATAAATAAATAAATAAAAGCAGCTTTACTAGAACATGATGATGCTCAAAAAATTCAAGGTTTCAATATCCATTTAGCTTTTACATAGAAAGGGGTTGAATCTTGATGTATTTCAAAAATCCAAGTTTCTGAACACTTGGTATGAAGCTGAAGAATAGAAGCTTTTAACAGATCTATTGTCACCTGCAACTGTGGTTTTTGTGACTATTCTTCTTTTGACAAATTATGTTTGCTGTGCCTCTTTTGCGAGCTACTGCTGCAATCTTGTTTTGTGTTTTCTAGTTTCTCAAACATGCTCTATTGTTTTTTTTTTATCGTATTCTTCAGGAAAGGTTTCTTGGTTACAGCAATAATTACTTCTGGAGCTGGTTTTCTAAGTGCTTTTGCCCCAAATTATATTGCATTGCTTGTTTTTCGTTGCCTGGTTGGTCTTGGTCTCGGGGGTGGTCCTGTACTCTTTGCTTGGTTTTTAGAGTTTGTACCAGCACCAAACAGAGGAATGTGGATGGTGATTATCTCAGCATTCTGGACATTTGGAGCAATCTTTGAGGCTTCACTGGCCTGGGTATGCTTATGATTTCTCTATCATTTTTGGTTTCTTGTTCCAAATTTCTTTGTTGGTTTAAAATAGTCAACAACCTTCAATCTCAGGTTATGTGTGGTTGGTGAAAACGATTTTATATTGGTGTGATGTGTTTCACATACCAACATATGATAATTAGTACTAGACTTCCAATGATGTATGCCTTTGTTTTTATTTATTAGTTTCTGTTGCATGAGCCAAAATATGTATTGATTGGGATTTGGGATTTCAAGAATTCTGAGATTGTGAAACTTTCTTGCTTTACTCTAATGGCCATTATGAAGTGTCACTTGATGCTATCATTTGCATATCTGTACCTCTTATTCTGGAATTATCCCAGAACATACTTGTGTTTTATTTCTTATTGTGTTGTTGTTGCCCTTTATGTTTTCCAGTGAAGTCCATAAAATAGTTCTGTTTTTTTCTTTTTCCTTCATCATGTAATCTGTGCTACATTACTGGAAAATGGTTTCATCCTTATTCTGTCCCTTCGCAGATTATCATGCCTAGATTAAATTGGAGGTGGCTACTGGCGGTATCCGCTTTGCCTTCATTCTTTCTCCTTATATTTTATGTCATGACACCAGAATCACCTAGGTATTTCTGTTTGAAAGGCCAAAAAGGTGACGCCCTTAGAGTTTTGGAGAAAATAGCCAAACAAAATAGGAAAGAATTGCCTCTTGGTGCTCTTGCTACCGATAATGAGATTGAGCTACAGGGAAAGAATATTCCTATAGAAGGCATGGTTTCACTGCCAGCAAGTAGAGATGGAGATGTTGCTCCTCTTCATCCTCCTCCTAAGTGGAAGGATTCTGACATGGGGGTCCTAAAATCTCTGTTATTGCTTATTTCACCTAAATTAGCTAGGTCAACCGTGCTTTTATGGGTGGTATTCTTTGGGAATGCATTTTCATACTATGGCCTTGTGTTGCTGACAACTGAGTTGAACAATAGGAACAACACGTGCAATCACACTAAAGCGCAGTCAGATAAGTCTTCTGCTGTTGATTACAAAGAAGTCTTCATCACTAGTTTTGCAGGTGAGTTTTCACAGCAATTACAGCAGTGTTTTTATTTTTACAATAAATCTGATTTTGCAATCTCTCCAAGGAAGCTTAATAGCATCTAACTTTTATTTGGCTCAAGAGTTTCCGGGGCTCATTGTGTCAGCTCTCATAGTTGATAGGATTGGTCGTAAACTTTCAATGGCGGCTTTGTTCTTTGTGGCCTGCATCTTCCTGCTACCACTGGTAGTCCATCAGTCACCAAGGATAACAACAATTCTTCTCTTCGGTGCTCGAATATGCATCACAGGAACCTTCACTATTGTCTTCATATACGCTCCAGAGGTGAGTCATGGGAATTGAATTTTCACTCCAGAGCCTATTGATTATTGAGTTTTTCGCTTTAATATTTCATAATCAAGAACGTTCAGGGAAAAAAAAAAACAGACTTTAGCTCACGCCAACTCATTTGGGACAGATTGTTCTTTAGTTGGGTTGACGAGAAACTATAGAGAAAAAAATGCAGGATTATTTGTTTGCATTAGAAGTTCTTTTGATGACACCGAATTAAATTATTTGTTGTACATGAGTTTATTCTTTCAGAGAAACAAAAAGCTATGCGTTGATGATACCCTATACAAATCTGAAATTGAACATCACTGGCTTTTAAGAGCTTTGTTTTAGAAGACTAGGCGATAGGGCCTGTGCAATGTCTGTATGTGCATGCTTGGTGTGGATTTAACAGTGAATTCTAAGGGTGTGATGTCAGGATAGGCTGGGGGGAGGATGGATGAGGGAATGAGAAGTGAAGGGATTGGATGTTCACTTTGTTTGTCAAGGACGGGACCTGATCCTTCCAGTACCTTTTCACTTGTAATTTTTAATCCTCCTAATTTGAGCGGTTAGACTCTCATCCTTTCCCTCCGTTGTAAATTTCAATGCTCTCAATTTGGATGGATTGACTCCCATTATTTCCCTCCCTTGTTAGCCAAACAACTAGATGGATGGTAACCTATCCATCCTTTCCCTTCCTCATCCTTCCACCACTGTATCCCATCCATCCCTCCTAACAAACACGGCCCCAAGGTACTGAACTCAACTTAGCACTTAAAGTTAGAAGAGTGCTTGTGGCCCGTGTAAATTACTGCAGTTCTTGTGTTAAGTGTACCTTTTCATTCAAGCATTTGTAACATCTCACCCTTTGATGTCTGCATTTTTCTTACTTCATCCCAGTCATGGCAGCAATCTGCAAGCAATTTTACATTCAGCACTCAACAGCACACATGGCTATAGGAATTGAATCTTGAAAGCATCCTCATTTCGCCAAATTTAAGTTGCTGGTCTGCAATAACATGCTTTTTTTTTCCCTTCCAGATTTACCCAACATCAGTGAGATCAACAGGTATGGGAGTTGCAAGCGCAATGGGAAGAATCGGGGGAATGATTTGCCCGCTTGTGGCAGTAAGTTTGGTGCAAGGATGCCATCAGACAGCAGCACTTGTTCTTTTTGTGTGCGTAATGTTCGTAGCAGGATGCTGTGTAATGCTGTTTCCACATGAAACCAAGGGTCTTGAATTGACCGAGAGTGTATCCAGTACAAAAAATGAAAAACCAAAGGCTGTGAAGCAACAAGAGCCTTGATGTCTCAGTCATCATGTTGTCTCAGTCATCATGTCACGTGTTAGGTTGAAACTGTCCGTAATATTAGTTAAGATGCGCGCAAGCTGGCCCGAATACTCACATTAAACTAAAAAAAAAAAAAAAGGATCAGACCATTGCTGTATGTATAGTATAATCGCTTGTATTTTCAGGTAGACAGACACTTACTATATGTAAAATGTTTCAAGTGTGATGTATAGTACAATCACTGGAATTTGGAAAGTACGTTGTTTACTCTTTCTGTTTAGCATGTACTTAGATGATTGCCACGTGGTACTCTAGTTATTTATTTTTAACATCAAAGAAATATTAAAAATTAAATTTAGGGAAAGTTTACTTAGATATAATTTGGTTAACATTACTAGTTTAAGAACAACTTATATATATCATGTTAAAATAATATTTGATTAAATAAAATTTTAAAATAATATATTTTTTTAATATTAAAATAACAATATATTAAATTGATTTGAGATAATTTGATTAATATGTTAAATTTATGATTTCAGTAATAACTCTATAGAAAATAAATTAAAATAAGTTATAAAATCTAATTTTCAATCAATGCAATATTAAAAAATGAAAATAAAAAAAAATCAATTAAAAATAATCTAAAAAATAATCTGAATTATCATGTTAAAATTATAATTCGAATTATAAAATCAAGATAATTTTATTAAAAATAAATAATAAATTTTAATTTTTACTCGGTCTAATATTAAATATTAAAAAATAAAATTTAATATTAAAAGATGAAATTAAAATTAAAAATATTAATTAAAAAATAAAACAAAGGAATATTTTAATTAATATTGCAAGGGGTACAACGCCCACCTTCTTTATTAGTTTATAGTTAATGTAAGAATATCAGTTCACAGAATCATGATCTTTTTTATGTCCCATCTGACTAGCTACGCTGCAGAACGATGATGGATGACATCAACTTTCAAGAACACGCAGCTCTAAATACTAAAATACCATCGACACTTTGCTTCTGACAAGTGACAAAGCACGCTTGAAACATCCTTGCTTTGGCGCTCACACACGCACATTCATATGCTCTTGCGCACTGCTTTGATTCTACAAATTAAACTTCCGTGCAGCAAAAACCTCTAATGAGGCCAGAGTCTCTTGTCCAAACTAGTACAGTGAATATATATATTCACAGTAACACAGTTGACAAAAACATTTCTCAAACAAGCAATTTTTTTCACAGTGGAAGATTTTTTCTTCCAAACTAGCATTACTTGAGTAAACCAGTTAAGCTCTTGATGCCTGTAATACAGCAAAGAAAATCCAGAGACAGACAAGTGTCAGTGTGAGTAAACACCATGCATTCATAGAGACAGACAAGTACAGGTACTTTAGTGTCGAGGTAGACACCTGCAGTCGCAGAAATAGAGGACCAGCTTCAAATTTTATTTCCATATTTTTCCCATTTTGTTGTTGTGATTGCATTGGAAGGCTGACAGTTTTTCTTGGAATCTGTTCGCATGAAATTGCATCATTCAATGTTATAACGCATGAGCAAAATAAGAAAACAAAATACACTGAAACCCTACATAATTATCTATCAATAATCACATGTCATTTCAGTCTGAAAACCCTACAAAGAAGAGGGAACCTTTTTCTTGGATCATCTGCATGTATAATCTCTGATAAGGTCTGTTTTCTCCATCTCCAGGAACACCCCAGTTTGTGCTTTGTTTTTTTCGATCTCAGCCCACCTGATGTTTTGGATTATTTCTTGTTTATCCTTTGGTGCTTTTCAAATTTCAGAATGTTGGTGCTTTCATGGTGGGTTTTGTTTGGTTTCTTGTTTAATAAATCCATTCATATTGATGTTCAATTCTCTTTGATTAACTCTTGATTTGATTGTGTTTGAAACAACAAATAAATTAATCTCTGGTGGATCCAATCAAGAAACTCATTGTTTTTGGCACAATAACTTACCATCAGCAGCTAATCCTATCCTGTAAGTGAAGGAGAGAGTGGATTCATAAGACCTGCATCTCTGTCAAATCCTAACATTCTTCGGCAGATAAGGTGAGATGGAACAAAAACATATACCACTATATATTGAAATTACAGTAACCTGTAAGTCATAGGATTCCTACTCGAATCGAGTCAACAAATCATGCTAGGCTTGACACTAGTCGAAATTGTGATCACGATGGAAAACATGTACAATTTCACTGCTTAATGCCTCAGTACTTCACCCTTGCACTGTCTCAGAGTCTTCTTTACTCTTGGAGAGGGAACTTGAATGAAAATAAAGCTTATAGAAGTAAGCTATTCAGGTAGCAAGTTATGGAGAGCAAGAGTCAAGCAGAGAGATAGCTAAATTAGAGAAAAGTTCTCTAGCCTATGCTTGAGACTAATAAATTTAGAGCTAAAACTTTGGCCCGTTAAACCAAAGAATGAAAAAATATTCTGCATGTATGGCCCTTGATTATCTCTGCCTAACCATTCCACTATGAGTGGTCTTTCAACACAGAAGGTACTTTGTCTTGAAATGACAGCTGATGCATATAATCAATGCACTCATAGTGGAGTTCATAATGATAACATGAACAATATTGTAACTTTTTCCTAGTAATTATTTTTTAATATATTTTTTTATTTAAAAATTATTAAAATATTATTTTTAATATTGATATATCAAAATGATTTGGATTTTTTTATATAAAAAAAGATTATTTTTTTTAAAATTTTCATCGAACATTGTTTTTGAATGTGAACAGAGCCGCCATGGCTTTGATTCTGCTGGGGAGTATATTGGCCATCCATGTAGGAATCCAGGTTTCAAGCTTTAGTGGCTCTAATTTTGGTGCTTGGGACTATTTGACCCCTCTGGGCCCTCCCATAGACCAATAAAAACGGAAGTTTTCAGGGGACTAACAGCATCTGTTCGCCTATGATTATCGACTCCTTCACTGTGTTACGCTTTTTGCGGTGGTTGAAACAGTACATGATATTGCAGGATCATTCATTTGGCTAAAGATCAAAGTCGCTCTTGATCTATTTAGTTCTAAGCTGTTTTCACTCATACAAGCAGCAAAATTAACTTGTACTTGTTTTGGGCAGCTTATTTGCTTTACATTCTTAGATGGCAGATGGAGGTCCGAGGTATACAGTTGATGAAGCTCTTGTCACCGTGGGTTTTGGGAAATTCCAATTCCTTGTGCTACTCTATGCTGGAATGGGTTGGGTTTCAGAGGCGATGGAGGTTATGATTCTCTCGTTTGTTGGACCGGCAGTTCATTCGAAATGGGGTCTTACTTCTCACGAGGAAAGCCTCATAACCACTGTGGTTTTTGCTGGCATGCTGGTTGGAGCATATACATGGGGCGTAATCTCAGACAAATATGGAAGGAGGTGCCTTCCTCTTCTTCTTTTCTATACGCAACACCCCCCCCCCCCCCTCTTTTTTTTACTTAATCGACAAAACAATACGGAAATAATTATATAACCATCTTGAAGATGATTCTGCAATCATCCTGGTGGATCACTTCTTTCCATCTGTAGAGAGGGTCTCATGATGTGTGTGTTTTACTCCCTTGTCTGTCGGAGAAAGGTGATAACTTAAGCCAAAATACTCATGATTGGAAGTTGGAAATAGATATTTGAGTTGTTTCCTCTAAAGTTGTTGAGTGACCTTTCACAACAAAGGAATAGAAGGAACCCTAGAAGATCAGGATGGAAAAGAAGGTTATATATTACAATTTCCAGCCACCTTGATCTAGCAACCGTGGTTTTTGTGACTCTTATTTCTTGTCAAACACATATGTGCTAATTGCTGTTATTTTGGGAATATTTTTTATATACATGTACATAATTTAGTCTCTGAAATGTGTTTTTTGTTATTTTTTTTTCCTTCAGGAAAGGATTTTTTGTTACAGCAATAATGACATCCGTCGCTGGTTTTCTTAGTGCCTTTGCCCCGAACTACATCGCGTTGCTTATTTCCCGTTGTTTGGTTGGCTTTGGGATTGGAGGCGGTCCCGTGCTCTTAGCATGGTTTCTAGAGTTTGTGCCTGCTCCAAACAGAGGCACTTGGATGGTGGTTTTCTCAGCATTCTGGACCGTCGGAACAATTTTTGAGGGTGGTCTGGCTTGGGTATGCTTATGATTTCTTGATTGTTTTATGGTCTTACATCTTGGCGTAAAATTATTGAACAGTGAACATCCTTCAACGATCCATGCCATGCCATGCTTTCTTTCTTTCTATTTAGTGTCTGATTGTGATAAAATATTAAGTGGATGACTATATAGGGCTCTAAAATTATGGGAACTCTCATGCTTTTTAGCATCTCTTCCTAGAATTGATATTGGTTCTTGAATATCCTCATTTTCAATGTTTATTTTGTCTCCATCATGGTTTGTTTCTTTTTTTTCCCCTCCAATAAAGTCCACACGGTAGTTGTTCTGGTTCTAGTGCTGCATTTGTTGATGATAATCTTATGATTGGTGTTTTTTTTCATATATTTGCAGATTATCATGCCAAGATTAGGTTGGAGGTGGCTACTTGCTCTGTCTGCTCTGCCCTCATTCCTCCTCCTTGTATTTTATACCTTGACACCTGAGTCACCAAGGTACTTATGCTTGAAAGGTCGAAAAAATGAAGCACTTATTATTTTGAAGAAAATTGCCAAACTAAATGGAAAAGAATTGCCTCCTGGTGTTGTTGTTGCTGGTAACGAAATTGAGCTGCAAGGAAATAATCATCTACCAGAGAGTAAAGATAAAGATGTGTGCGCCGCACCTCCTCCTCCTCCTCCTCCTCCTCCTCCTCCCAAGCAGAAGGATTCTCACATGGGGGTCTTCAAATCAGTGCTAATAATTTTCTCACCAAGATTAGTTAGGTCAACCTTGCTTTTATGGGTGGTAATCTTTGCAAATGCATTTTCATATTATGGCCTCGTGTTGCTGACCACGGAGTTGAACGATAGGAGTAATACATGCCATCAAACTAAAAAGCAGTCACAAAAGCCTGCTAATATTAATTACAAACAGGTTTTTATCACAAGTTTTGCAGGTACGATTTCATATTTATTAGAAAAATCTTTTTACTTGTGTGGTAAAGCTGATTCTTGTACTCTCTTCAAAGAAGCTTAGTGACGTTGAACTTTTATTTGGTTCAAGAGTTTCCGGGGCTCATCCTGTCCGCACTCGTAATTGATAGACTTGGTCGTAAACTTTCAATGGCGGCTATGTTCTTTGTTTGTTGCATCTTCCTGCTGCCATTGGTAGTCCATCAGTCTACAGGTGTAACAACAACACTTCTGTTTGGAGCTCGAACATGCATCACTGGAACATTCACGATCGTTTATATATATGCTCCAGAGGTAAGTTATGCAAATTGAATCTCTTACTCAAGCAGCCTTTTGTTGTTGAATTTTCATTTTGATTGCCTCATAAACAAGAAACACTAGAGAGGAAAGAAGACACTTTTTTAAAGCAGATTGTGTATTTGTGCCAGATTCATGTTGAAAATAGATAAACCATATTGATTATCACTAGAAATCTTTCAGATATAATTGTTATTTGTTTTTTATTTCCTGTGACAACACAAATCCGTCAAACTGAACACAATGGTTAGATTCTTCATTTTGTTTATCTGTGAAATTTCAGTTACTGATAGGTGATTATAGATGATAACATATGGTTATTTTTCTTAATCATGCAGCTTTACCCGACCTTTATGCGAACAACCGGCGTCGGGGTTGCAAGCTCAGTGTCAAGAATCGGAGGAATGGTTTGCCCTCTTGTGGCAGTCAGTTTGGTACAAGGATGTCATCAAACTGCAGCAGTTGTTTTCTTTGCGAGTATAGTTTTTGTAGCAGGGATCTGTGTATTGCTCTTTCCATTTGAAACTAAAGGCCTTGATTTGGCTGATAGTTTATCTGGTACAAAACAGGAAAAACCCCAAGACTCTGAGACAGGAAGAGCTTTGATCTGAGTAATTCTACTATATTAGGTTGAAGTGTCCATAATGAAATGGGTCACACCATTGCTTGGTATATTAAGGGTTCTTTTTTCCTTTTCTTCTTCAGGGTTTGCAATCTGCACTTTCTTTGTATATTATACGATCTGTTCACAAATAAATAACCATTGGAGAAAGTATTTTGTTTCACTCCACAGCAATCTCTCCCTATCAATGGAAGAGAGAAAATACTGACTTTTTGAGAACCTTTTACCATTTTGATTACAAAGTTTGATTCTTGATCTATGCAACGAAGCAGCAGAGCAACAGTATAGCAGTTCATTCATCTGGTTTCAAAGCTCTCTCTGAATGATGCTTGCTTGGTTGCTATATTATAATGAGCATATCAATTCAACAGAGAAAATAACAACAGGAATGAACAGAGAGAAAAGAACACATCCACACCAAAGTCTTTCATGTTCATATTGTAAATAACATTCAGCAGGTATTTTCTTATTTTCTTCAATAATGTTTGATCCTCTCACCGAGTCCACTTGATATTTCAAGCTTTGCCTCCTCCTGTGGTCTCTCTCCTGCGGTCTCATAGTCTGTAATTAGAACTTGACCATATTCACCTTTCTGTTCCTCTCCTGCTTCATCAAAGTAGTCCTCTCTAGCGTTGCTTGTGAGCATTAGGCAAACCAGCCAGAAGAGGGAAGCATCTAAAGCCAAGAAGGCAGCACCACCAAAGAGACCAGTCTTGGCTGTGGGACAATAAGTACTGTCCACGTTATGACGGTGCACATTTTTTGTCAAGTGAATGAGCTCAGTGGTTGTTGCCCACAGCAGCATCCCTCCAGCCAACATGGACACCGACCTGTTTCCACACCAACAAAAGAATTAATTTATTAGGCATGAATAACTTGACAATATCACAGCAGAAAATAAATCTTGGAAATGATGGAGAACTCGTTTGCTTGTACACTCACAGGGCAATTTGGAAGAACACAACCATGCGAGTGCTGTGAAACAAACCCTTGTAAGGAACAGATTTGCCCTTGTAAGGATAAAATATAGAACAGATCCCAACTAACGTGCAAGCAATGAGTGCTGCGATCGATAAGAAGCCAAAAAAGACTGCTGGGTCTGATGGATATTTGCAGGTAACAACTCCATGTGACATGCTAGCCTCTCCAGAAGCGGGCTGCGTGCAGGGAACAAGTAGTAGAAAACAACAAGACATGTTCAGAGAAGGAGATTAGCAAATCACCTTGTCAATTTTGTATTGAATACATAGAGTAATTACCTTTTTTATTTCAGCCAGAATTCCAAATACAAAGGCTTTGACACCAAGTGCCGCCACTATAATAGCTATGCTTTTGATTCTCGCAGCCATAATTAACTAGCTCAAGTCCTCAAGCTAACTATTTCAATGGTAAATAAGACGCAGAAACAAGCAGCTTGATACCTGAACATTGATAAAGAAAAAGCATCAGCATTACATATAGTCCTGGTTGCCCTAGGTGTAGTTTACCACCTGTCAAGTCATCAATCATTGGTATCATCTCCATTTTTGTTAGTTTCCTTGTTTCCCTCATTCTATGGAAAATGAAGTTCTTGTCGATCGCCCCCCCACCTGAAATAAAAATGGAAACAAGGACAAGCTGTCTACATCGAAGAC
>Ga0307515_10016206_pt1 | contig 13661 bp, 9 predicted proteins | sample 17_EM_MG_FD_194513 | JGI IMG/M metagenome (GOLD analysis project Ga0307515, IMG submission 194513) | Populus trichocarpa ectomycorrhiza microbial communities from riparian zone in the Pacific Northwest, United States - 17_EM | ecosystem: Host-associated > Plants > Roots > Unclassified | place... | reverse complement strand
AAAAATATAATAATAACACAAGTCTACCTCTACTAGTGCTAAAAGGTTGTTCATGAGAGAGCCAAGCTTGATTTAATTAAGTTTTAAAAATTTTAAAATTAAAAATCATCTCCAATGACAATTGAACTAATAACTTCTGAAAAATATATCCAAAATCTTAAATTCATGAAGTAACCAATTAATTGACACCTCGTTTCCAACTCTTAAGTTTTGATCAGATTAATTAGTGGGTGGCGATGTGTAATCATTGCTCTTCAGGTTGCTGGGTTTCATAACAATCTTAGAGCTATTTATTTTGTCCTTTATTTTCTTTTCAAAAGAAGCATTAGACTAAAAAATTGATTAAGCTGAGAAAACAGAAAAAAAAAATAACTGAAAAAATCGAACCGTAAAAAAAAACCGATTAAAATTTTGAAAAAACCAACCGGTTCGATTCGGTTTCGGTTTTATAAGCTTGAAAATGAAAAAACCAAATCGAACCGAAAAAATCGAGCCAAACCGGAAAAAACCGAGCCAAACCGAAAAACCAAGCCAAACTGGTTTGAACCGGTTTTTTTTTTAAAAAAAATTCAGTTTCGTTACTTTATTTTTTATAAAAACTAAAAAGTGAAAATAATCGTAACTGTAAAGCATTTCCAGCAGCAGCTTCTTTCCTTTCAATGGAGCTTCTTCCAGATGTTTCATCAAATAACTAGTTGCCAAGTTATCATAAGCGTATGGTTGTCATTCTTTGTCATGTTACATGCAACAGGTTTGCCTTCAGACACCGCACAAATGCCAAGAGTACTGTCGTGTTCAACTAAAGTAGAAGTGGATAGATGCCTTCATGACCCTGTGTATGATCTGCGTACTGAAAATCACTTTCAATCCCATGATAAATGATCATGCCATGCCCCACTCTGCTCAAGATAATCTCCATCACATATTTATCACAGAAAAAAAAAACAATGCAAAACGAAGAAGAAAGTAACCAAAATAATATCTCAGTCTCAGATTAATTAGGGTTTTGATCGACCCTTTCCTACAAAACAAGGCAGAAAACAGGGCCCAAAAAAAAGAAAATAAGGAATTTATTCTAAACCCAATATCCTCGGATTTTCCTTTTCTTTTATCATGTTAAAGGAACAGGTAAGACCACGTTAGTAATTCAAAGGAAAATAAGGGGTAGAAATATATAAGGCCTTGGAGCATAACACTTCCTTTATTCCTCCATAAGAGGTAAAGTCCACACAGGCACACAGTTCTCCACATCCACCAAGTTTCACAGAACCCAAGAACAATGGAACAGATGACAGGCCTTCTATTCCTCTCCTTCTCTAGCCTTATTCTACTGTCTTTTTCAGGATCTGTCGATGCTTACAAGAACTACACAGTGGGTGACTCCTTGGGTTGGTATGACACCACTGTTAAGTCCAATGTCAATTACCAAAAATGGGCTGATGGCAAGAACTTCAGCTTGGGAGATTTCCTCAGTAAGTCCTTTATCAACTAGCAATATGTTTTGGAATTTGAACATACCAAAAATTCCATTTATCTGTTCATAGTTCGTCTCTTTCTGCTTTCTTCTTGTGGTTTGTGGTCATGACTACTTTGAGTCTTTAGTCTTAATCATTGTTTTATTTTGAGTTTCTACTTCAAGCGATGCCAGAATTCTGTGAACTTTGAGTAAATTTACACCGAAGGAGGGAAGTACTCTCTCTAGCTAGTCTCAACCAGTAGAAAGAAATCTAATAAATCTCGAAGCATCTCCTTTTGTATCTTCATTTCTTCCTTTTGGCCTAAATACATGCTATTTGTTTGGATTCACAGTAAAAATCAGGAGATCAGATTTGTTAACCAAATGGATGAAGCTAACCTTAACAGCATTAACTCTTTCACATGAATCTGAGCCTTTGTGTCACCTTAGCTAATGTTTTGGTGAGCCCCCAGCTTTCTTGTTTTTAAATCGTTCTATAATAAAGTTATGAACCCGTAATTTAGTTGACATATATAGGCTAGGAAAAGCATTAAACATGTTTATTTATTAAAAATAATTTTTTTATTTTTTAATATTTTCAAATGTAAATGCAATTGTCCCATGATTGTTAGATGCTTTACCAAGAAAAGCATAGATCCTGCATAGATGTGAGTGGAAAAGCTAGGCTTAAAAAAAGAAGAAAAGGGCACAGACGAAAGTATTTCTGATAAAGGTACATATGGGTTTTCAATGATCCCCAACCTGTCACACTCACATCACATGTTGACAGATAAAATGTCTGTTTATTTTTATATTTTAAAAATACTTTTTTAAAAAATTAATTTTATTTTCATTTTTTATTTAAATTATTATTATTATTTATGTTTTTAAATTTTTTGACATCCTAATATTAAAAATAATTTTTTTTTAAAAAAATATTATTTTAATATGTTTTAAAATAAAAAAATACTTTAAAAAATAATTAATAATACATGAATAAACGGCATTACTCTTACAAGTAGTAATCCTTGTTGCTGCTCTCTTGGATCTCTCTTTGTTCTTTGAATCAAGCATGAAGCAATGATATTGTAAGCGAATCCTACTCTACTCTGTTAAATCAAAATTCAATTGAGAGAAGAGACTGATGGCAGTGTCTTCACATGGTAAATAAGTACTTGTTAGATTTGATTTTCGGAAGAAGAAAATGGGGGGAGCAGATGAGGGTCAAACGGGACAATTAGCGTACAAAATAAATAAAAAAAATAGCAAAAAGTTATAGTGAAATAATATATTTTTAGATACCTTAGGTAAGAATCACGATAAAATTTTATTAATTAGATTTAGGATTAATTATTCGATAAAATCATAAAAAAATCATAAAATTACTAAACTCATGGTTATAAGATGAGTTTTTTAAAATTTAAATATCCAAGAGTTAAAATAACGATTCCATGACTATTTAAGAATGTGATTAAATATTTGAATGTGATTTAATAGCCAGATCTAAAATTATGGTCCCTTTGAACCATCATTCTGGTTTGGCATGATTATACCTCTTCTCGGGTCTAAATTGTTCCACTGGTCTATAAATATTTCTGATAGATCATCCACGTAATCTGTCTAGGACAGATCTTCATCTAATTGTTGTAAACTCATACTTGACTGCTTTGATCACTCGTTATTGCAAACCCGACTACATCATTGACCCTAAAAAACAAAAGACAATTATTGTGTAAATAATATTTTTTTTTAGATTTTAATTGGAGTTTGTTTCTTAGTATACAAGTTGGATAAAAAAATATAATTTTTAAAATATCATAAAATTATGATTTTTGTTTGAAACGGTCAATCAACTTATACAACTAGACCAATCAACCAACTGGTTAAGCCAAAAGATTAACAATGAGATTATTTATTAAGTTATTACGTTTTAAAAACACGAAAATTTTAATACATTATTTTGAAGCACATATCACACTTAAAAATAATAATATTTAATAAATATTACGATTCAACATTACAATAAAATAAAAATATATTATTTCAACAATTTTTGTTTAAAGGTGATACTCCACCAAATTTTTTTTATCTTGATTTGCTAATTTTTCTTTTAAAAAATCAGCAGATGAGCTTCCGTGCAGGTGTCGTAAGGATATATCGCTGACTGACAGGCTTATCAGTTATCCAGTTCCATCAAGACATCTGACACTCCTTTTTCTATCTGGCATAATATGATTGGTTTTGTCGGCAAGAAGAAGAGAGAGAATCTACTAGGTTTTCTTGAAATAACCGTTAGGATATTCTCAACTGCAACACCTTAATTTTCAGTAATGAACATCAGTAAACATGCTCTCCCCTCTCTCTCTCCCCCTCAAAAAAAAAAAAAAAAAGAGCCTTGAAACAGGGAACTCGTTGCCTGTCCTTGCTGAGAGGAAAATGATGTAATCTGTTCCATCTGGGTAGAATCTATTAGCCAATTGTGATTTGAATGCTACAAGCATGAAAGATCTTTAGCAATGCAGTATGCTATGGTTATCATTGAATTGGCATTATTTTTTGTTAAATTTATTTAGAGTCACAGTGTTCATGGGTGTTTTTCTTGTTAATGCAGTTTTCAACACGGATAATAACCATTCAGTAGTTCAAACATACAATTTCACCACATACAAGCTGTGTGATTATGACAATTCCGTAGACAATGACACCGTAGAATGGTCATCCGCCAATCCATCCAACACTCTCACGCAGGGAGTCACGGTGGCAGTTCCTCTGCTCAAGGAAGGACCAACCTATTTCTTCTCTGGGGATTATGATGGGGAGCAATGTGATAACGGTCAGCATTTCAAACTAACCGTGTCTCATGGAAAAGGGTTGCCGGACAGTCTGAAAGACCCATCCGATCAGGCCCCGGCCCCAAATGCTGCCGATTATGACTCGACGCCAGATACTACCGTGCCCTTTGACTTAAATAATCCTCATGATCAGGACACTGATGTTAAGAAGGATTCTGGATCTATTTCATTATATGGGAAATTCCTAGACATGAAATTGCATGGGATTTTGCTTTTGTTAGGGATTGTTTACTTGTTTTGATCAGTTTTTTTTTTTTTTATTATCCTTTTTAATTTCTTGGTTCATATTTTTATACATGACGGGTTTGTATCTTCAGGAAGAAGGCTTTTCTTATATAACAGAGCATTCATATGGTTATGTATAGTTTTATTTGTCTATAAATGGTTGTTCTAGACAGACTGTATGAGACAACAATGCACTAAAACTTATTACACATGAACTGTTAAGGAGTCTTCTACAGATATTCAAGTCAACGAATTGGCTGGGGATTTCCATCGTTGAGATATCACAGCTTTTGTTTAGTGAGAAACCAACACCAACCACCAAACAAAGAGGTAGGTTAAATATGGTGCCAACTATCATGACAAGCTAGCTAGCTTATGAAACAAATTTGCAATCATCTATAAATGTAGAGAAAATTTACATTAAATATGATTGATTTAACAAAAGAGACCGTGTATTTCTTCTATTAGGACCCCAGGCCACGATCAAGTTACCAGGGCTGTGCAGTCAAGTGTTATGAGTCACTTGCACCAAATGATAAAAAAAAAAAAAATTGTGAATCACTTGCAGGCACCACCTAGCTAGCTGGGGCACTATAAAATAAAAATAGTACTCAAATCACCTGACTAGGATCACCAAGGAACCCACCGTGAAGAATTGGTGACAGGCCGCCACCCAAACCAGTTCGAGTAACATCTTCCTGCCTTGGCCTTGAGATGAGTCGGCAGTTATTCACTGATTATGTATAGTATTGGCATCAGAAAAGGCCAGCAAAACTCTACTACAGCAACGATTTGCAAATGAAAATGAACAGTGGGAATATATAATGTGATGGCAAGCAAAAGCAATGATATTTAAAGCAGTAATAAACAGCATGATTAGTCAATTTACTCAGGTTTTCTCCGGGATTGAATATGCAAAAGAAATACTCCATAAAGATACGTAAAAATTGGAAAATTATTCAGTGATTCTATAGTTTGGATGCTTTGTCAAAATTGGTCTATGCAACTTCACTTAAGCAACCATTTGATGAATTGGCCACTTCCAGGTTTTAGGAGAACAGTTTGTTCGAACATTCAGCGAATCATGTGTTCAGATTCAGATGACAAGACAACCATACCAAGTCAGCAACCCCAGCTTCAAAAGCTTGCAAGGTTTCAGACAAAGAAAAAAGGAAAGACCAGAGGCATTGAAACATAATTTTTCACATTCAATGAACATAATAAATAGTGTTGAAGGAACTATAAATTAACTGTATTAGGAACAGAATACACCCACAGCACATTTTGCTCCAACTCTTGAAATGTACATCAGTATCGAATTAACTCAAAATACCACAAACTCAAGTGCACGTGTAACGACTTATTGATGAGAATTCCAATCACTAGTCAGAAATAACAAATTATTAATAAAGTTTTTAATTATTGAATCCTTTCAATTTGAATTTCAATGTAGATAAAGATGTAATTCTAGACATTACTTCTTTAAACCCAAGTCACCAATTCAATGATTATGATGACACTAACAAGGACTGTTTTGTAGCATGGAAACATATAAGACTGCCAAGGTAATGGATTCTGGGACCAATTAGAAATTGTCAAGAAAGGTAAATCAGAAAGAGAGTAGCAATAACAGCATGCCATTATCAGCATAAAGACAGGTAAAGGACCTCCACTGGTTACCTAGCTTGAGCTAACTTCTGAACCAAGTACTCTCCTTTGAATTGCAAAAACTCTTCCTTCTCTGTGTGCGACTATCTGTGTGTTCGTTTGAAATCCTTGGGACCAGCTAGGTTTGACATTGATGCATTCATCTCCTCCAAAAAGGTCATTGCCAATTCAATCTTTCCCATCTTCTTCAAACTAGCAATTAATGATCGATATATATAAATTGAGGGACGAATCTGCTTTGTTTTCATCTCATTGAAGAGTCTCAATGACTCCTCAATGTTTCCGGATTGGCCAAAACTCCAAATCAATGCAGTGTATGTAAGCAAATCTGGTTCAATTCCATTCCCAACCATGTCTCGGAAATACACTGAACACAAATCCAATCTTCCTACTTTGGTCAACTGATTTAGCAAAGTATTGTAAGAAATAAAATCTGGGAGAATTCCTGCTTCCTTCATGGAGGCAAACTCACCGAGCATTTCATCAATCCGACCTGCACGACCTAAAAGATCCAAAACAGTATTATACGTAACCAAATCTGGCTTACATTTCAGATTCTCCATCTGCTCAAATATCAGAATGGCTTTGTCAAACTGCCCGCATTCAGCAAAGGCAAAGATAAATCTATTTACAACCTTCGTGCTACTTGGGAATGTCAATTCAGAAACTTCTTTGACAAGTCTCAGTAGCTGGACATCATCGTTTGACTTCACAAAACCCCTGGCAAGTTTCAGATACAAAGATGAAGGCAAAGACTGAAAAGACAAGATCAAATCCTTGAAAACCTGGGACAAAATCTCAACATCGTTTTTTTCACTAGCTGTCACCAAAATTATATTATAAGCACTAGGACCAAGGAAAATGTTTTTATCGCGTAACAATCGCAGCAGTCTAACCGCAGCAAAAAGAGTTCCAGCTTTACATAAGTTATGGACATAAGCTGTTCCGACTTTCCTAGTAGTGCATTCTGGGGCATTTTCAACAGCTTCAAGCATTTGATTCAAGTTATCATCCTTGATCTCCTCTCCATCAAAAGACGCTCGTGTTGTGAGTTGCTTGTAATGACCAATGACTTCAGTAATTGTGGCAAAGTGGGGCAAAATCCAATGAGAACCAACTGGGATGGATGTGATACAATTCTGTATTAGAGATATAATCAATACCAACTAAAATTCTCATTAGAGAGTAAAACCAAATAGAAAAAGAAAAAGAAACCCTCCATAATATTTGCAAACTACATCCAATTAAACTCAGTCAGAAATGCAAAGTTTCAAAGCTCAAAACTACAAAACGTAACTAATTCGATGATATTTCAGCTCTAATTTCAAAAAAGAAAGAGGAAAAACCCATTTCGAGTAGAGGTGACTTGATCACCATTAACCACATGTAACTGAAAAATCCCAGTTTTCTCAGGTGCCAAACAACAGAAAAGGAAAATTATAAAGAAACTTCCAGAAAAAGACTCATCAACAAGAATAATAACAGTAATGAAATGGGAAGTCAAATTAAGTAACCTTCCGAAGGAAGAAACGAACTTTGTGAAGATGAAAAAGGAGGCTGCTTGATAGAAAGAAGGATCTCGCTACAACATTAACAAAATTTCTCATCAGAGGCGTTTTGAAATCGGGTTCTTATTGTCGCCGTCTCAAATGCGACTGCCTTCAAGCTTTTGCCGCGATTGAACGAACTGTGGATCGTCTTGGGCGGGTCGGGTGTGGTGACGGAGAGAGGGTTGAGTGAACTGGGAAGGGTTTAAGGAATTGGGTTCGTGGGGTACTTTCGAGATTTAGAGGGTTTTGGGGGTCTTTTTAGTTTTTAATGCAAGGGTAAGACTGACATGAAATTTTGTGGAGGAATTCACAAGTAATACGATGCCGCGTCACAAATCGTGGTAGATAATTGGGCTTGGATTGGGCCTAAGCATTTTGGTTTAATATCTCATACTCGTGCGTCTAATAAGTTCGCAGTGTTTCTAGGGCATTACCCCCAGCATGCATGCATATCCATATGCTTTTAGGATCCAAAATCCTATTTTTAGGCAAGTGTTCTTAAGGGATGTCTTCTCTTGTTAATAAACATTCAATAAACACTTAGTTATTTCTTGGGAAATTGTTGGGAAAATAGTCATTTATCTCCTTTTTACGGCAATGTTTATGCTACGTGGCAGTTTTATCATATAATATGGCAACACCATAAAAACTTGGCTAACTTTTTTATTATCATTTTTTAAACAATAATTCAACCAAAAAATTGAGAAATCTAGGCACACTTATAAATACTGGCAAATGCCTCCTACACAACATCAGAAGCTGCATCCATATCAAACAAACAAATCCTACACTTTGCAATTAGGTAATATGGACGCCTGGAAGAGCCTTTCAGTTTTTGCCATCCTCGTGTGTCTTATTCTCTTTATCTCTTCTGGTAAAATGCTCCTTCAACCCCGTGCTGCTTTATTTTTTGTTGGCTAAGGTAGATAACGAATTGTTTGCTCACAGGAGGATGAAAGCGCTAACACCTGATCGAAATTCACACATCTAAATCCTTTGATAAAACGTTCCAGTGTTGTGTCATAGAGATACCTGCACACCCATATTTTTTAATCTGGGCACTTCTCAGGAAATGCTTGAAAAATTCTAAATTTTAAACAGAGTTTCTATTACTAAACGTGGCAGCAGTGCTCTTAAATGTATGAAGATCATGTCAAGATTACTTCGATGACTTGATTATTTCTTAATGAGTGCAGGTAGCGAGAAGATGCTGGCCAATGAGAGAAACCATTGCATGGAGGTGTCTGTCAAAAAGATGAAGGCAATAAAGGATGTGTGGCCAAGTATGGCGCTGGCTATTATGGATATTGCTAATTCCTACTCCTGGATGAAACTTAAAGTTCCAGTGTATCTTTCACTATTTATGTGAAATGTGATGCAGAAAAATAATAATAAGTTCGAGGAGTAATAACTAAATCATTACTCTTTGTTTTATGTCATGTGCGGGTGCATGGTCTGAATTTTGACACTGATCCAATCCAGATTTCAAATAAAAATAGATCGAAACCAGTTATTAACAACTAAAAGCGTTTCCAACTATCTATCATAGGTGAAAGCTGCCTAACGCCTAATGAAATTACTTGCACCCATATCCAATCCTAAGCAGGTCAGTCATCCCTTTCCATGAATATAAGCAGGCGCATACAATTAGCAAAAGGAGCACCATATCAACAGTCACGTGGTGAGTCTCTGCTGATTCAGGTTTACAATCCCCTTTTGCCTTTAAGTAAAATCTCATCAGCTAAATCAAATAAAGCAATCAAGAGAACCTTCCCCTTCTCTAAATCTTCACCCAAACATGTTAATTTTAGTTGATATAACCTCACTCAAATATTAGAGCTTCATGGAAAAAGAATCCAATTCTTCATTTGTCACGCAATCTCTCTCTTCTCAAGAATTGTATATATGCTCTTGAAGGTCAGACACGTGCAAAATAGTTGCCTAATCAACCAACCAACCAACCATACAACATCCAACTGTTCAACTACGCCTCCATGATTAATTAACGTGTACTTAACATATTTACCATCCTTTTTACTTTTAGGAATTTAGTAATTCACTAATTCCTATGCATTTCCAACCCTCAGAGTGAGCCTCGCCATTGTTTTTCAAAACTCTTTATACCGAAAAAATTTTCTTTGAACAACAGCAAATCTCAGTATCAGATTCTTCATGCACACCATGCAGCCTCCACAACAATTTGCCAACCTTACAAAAAATGTGAAACTACAAGGATTACATCCACTGCTAGCCCTTAAATCCTCACAAGTCATTTTAAGTTCAGCACCAGCAATCCTCAATAACCATGGTTATGGTTTTCATTTTTCTTCATCTTTTGCCTCAGGATAATTTTTCCATATCAAATCAATATAAATATTCTGCATAATCAAAACTTCACAATAATCTCCCAATCCAGGTACAGCCATAAAGGTTCCAAAGCTACCTGCACCTAATTCCTCCATCAAATAAAACTGTTCATCTGTAAAAAAATCATAAAAGGCAGCCACTGCAAACCCTAATCTTATTACCAGCACAAGCAAAATTCTCGAGAATGGAAAGTTAAAAAGAAGACCATCGATCACCTATCCAAGATTCAATTAGTACTACTACATCTTGATGAAGAATCGGACAAGATAAAAGAGCATCATACCCACAAATGCATATGTACTATTTACACTGAAATACCAAGTTCCTACAACAAGAAGAAAAAAAACAACCTCCTGCATACTTCACAAACTCAGACTAAAAGATGATATGTTCAATAAATTGAACATACATCCTTCCTCATACAAAAATTGCAAACTTCACATAACCAATACAACCTATTGTAGCTCTAATTATTCAAAAACCAAAAAGTAAAAGGTAAAGGTAAACCAAGTTCAATTCAACTCTCCATGCCTTTACAACATAATTCCACTAGAAAAATCACAGCATATTATAATTTGATAATTCTTTATTTATCCAGTCATTGTTGCCACACAACACACTTACAATCCTAAAAATCATTAATCAAAGATCACCTATTGCACTAAATTAAACAACACATCAATCAATTACGCATACATTAATATATAGATTGCAAAATTAAAGCACTGTCATTAATCAATAACATCCATAACAAACCTAGCAATTCCAAAAAACAAAAGGAGTTATCATTTCTTAAACTAAACTAATAAACGAAAAAAAATCTACTTATCTTTGGTAGTAACGCCATATTTTTCCTGCATCTTAACAATCTCTTCTTCTTTCTTCTTCTGATCAAACTTCTTACTCATCTTCGCTTGCTGATAGTACAGCACAATCAAATACCTATTCGCCACATTAAACCCTGACAAGTGATCCACCGCCGTTTTGGCATCGTAGATATCTTCATAAACCACATAAGCAGTGCCTCTCGTGTCCTTGTTGGTTCCGATTCGGATTTGACGAATCGCTCCGTATTTGCCGAATATATCGTACATCTCTTCGCTTGATATGTTGAACGGAAGATTACGGACGTAGAGGACGCGGTTGACCTCAGGTGGGAGACGGGTGTTGCCTTTGCGGAGGCTGATTGTTTGCGCCATTAGTGGTGGTGTTAGGGTGCTGAGAAAGTGCGGAATAGTTCTTGAGGAATTTTTTCTAGTCCGAGTTGGAGATTTCTATAGAAAGGAGGGGAGATTATTATCATGTATTTTTATGAGATATGATCACGTGGACTAAATTTTCCGAGGAAAAACGGTGAGTAAGCATTTGAAAGAATGAAAGAAAAGCCTAGATGATGGTCGCATAAAACTGAGCCCAACATCAAGAAACTATGGGCTACAAAACGAGCCCTGTAGGGAAGGAGGGCTAAAACCGAGCCCAATAATGGGCTTAAAGCCACGCCCAATAATTCTAAAAAGGGGTAGAAACCGAGCCCATTATTCTTTTATTTTTGGAGTAATTTGAAAGTATAGTAGTAATTATTTTTTAAAATATTTTTTATTAAAATAATTTTTTTTTAATATTATTACATCAAAACAAACAATATGTTAAAAAAAAAATTAAGCTATGTGGTAGGTAATTATTTCCCACGTAATTCTTATGAGTAGGATATATACCCTACTTCGTAATGTGCAGATTCATGTAATTTGTAATGTATAAATACTCAAGGATTACTATATATGTAAAACAAGACATCTACACGCACAATTATCTAAAATAATATTTCCTTAATTTTCATTCTTTTAATTTTAATTTGCTAATTTAAGTATTAGAGGATTACTTATCCCACACAAGCGAATTATTTTGTAGAAAAAAAGCGAGCCATCAGTCAAACCCTAACTTCAAGAACCTTCCAAAGCACATTACATAACTGTGAAAAAGTCTCGTCACTAAAAAAAGGGTTAATTGTTCATGCTAGCACTTGCCAGTGAAAGCAGGATGATTTGGAAATTGCATACTATGATGGGCAAGCATTAAAATCATACAGATTTGTCCACAACTTTTTAATGGATTTAATTCTAATACTACCAAACGTATAAAAATCTCTAATTATAATTTTAATAAAATCAAAGCTTTCCAAACATGTCATAACATTCGAACTAGAACAATGGCTTGTCTTTCATTAATCGTTTTTCAAGTGAATGGCAGGAATTAAACTCGGAAGTCCACCCCCACCTCTAGATTTTCTTCCTTTGTTTTAGGCCGCTGGTCAAGGATAACCACTCACTACAAAGTAAAATCTCTATTCAGCACGTAACCATACTCTAAATTTGGAGGAAAAAAATTATACTTTCTCAAGTTTTCTACTGCCATTGTCTAATTTAAGCCTTGTGCTACGCTTGCTACCCACGAAAACAGGTTGGCACCGTCACTGATTGTTTCCATCCATCAGTAAAATAGGGCATTTGACAGAGCAGCCCTGATCTCACTTAAAATAGACCTGTACGTATGTACTTACGTACTGATAATCTCTATTCACAATCTTACTTCCATAGCCTCATCATGGCAATGGGGGAGGTAAGTGCACAGCTTCAGAAGTTCAAGGGGACATAATTTGTTCTCGATTTTCCTTTGTGTTTTGATTCTGATGTTGCTATTTTCCAACAAGAATTCTTGTTTCTTGTAAACTATCAAGAGCAAAGTTAGAGATAGATGGGAACTGGGAGAGTTTTCTTGTTTTGATATCCAAGACAAAATCATTCATTTATATTAGCATTCAATCACCAGCTTTTATTTTTGCACGTGGGGTCCCTGATCTTGTTTTGATTAATACGCGTTAATGACCAAGGGGGTATTAACCAAAACAAGATCAGAATGGAAGTTGTTGATTTCCTCCCCAAATTCACTTAACATTAACAATGGTTACAAGTATATCTACCTATATTCATGTTATTTAAATTATGTTTATATTCCGAGCAACTGACCTTGTAAGCTTCTGCGATAAAATATTGATCACTTTGGCTTCTTTTTGTTTACAGAAAAATGGAGGGCTGTCTGTTCCTCAGTTTGGAGCATGGGACTCCAAGAACCCGGTACCTACCAACTACTCCATGGTGTTCACACGAGCCCGCGCTAATAGGAAGCAGCACAAGTCCGATGTCAGGCACGCCAGCCTTGGAAATGAAAGGGAACTGCTAGCTGCTGCTTGCCAACAAGAAGAACCTGTCATGGTGAGTCTACAGTCCACTCTTTATCTTCTTTGTACAGTTTAGTTTATCAACGAGATTATTGTGCTTACTTGATTAAACTTTGCGCTTCCTCATTTGTTATTTGTTACCATGCTCAGCCTGTAATGGTCCATATCCCCTTGGTCTCTGGTAAACGCATATGGATCATTCCTTGGCTGAGTATGACTTAATGAGGGAAGCTATATAAATCACATTTGTAAGGAAAAGAATGAGGGGAACAGTTGGGGGGGGGGGGGGGTTTTAAAAAAAAAAAACA
>Ga0307515_10016205_pt1 | contig 13662 bp, 14 predicted proteins | sample 17_EM_MG_FD_194513 | JGI IMG/M metagenome (GOLD analysis project Ga0307515, IMG submission 194513) | Populus trichocarpa ectomycorrhiza microbial communities from riparian zone in the Pacific Northwest, United States - 17_EM | ecosystem: Host-associated > Plants > Roots > Unclassified | place... | reverse complement strand
GCACAGGACGGGGAATTGGCTAATAATTTCTAGAAATTTACAGGATGTTCGACGGTGTTGTGTATCACACGCGACCGCTTCCTACGTGGTCCCCTGGTGGACGGGACGAGCGTGGTTGAATGCCCCTAACCCAAGGCAGGGTTGCGCAAGTCGCGCAAGCCGCGCACGCCTCATTTGGGACAGAGCCGGCCGTGGGAACGCGCGCGGCTGACCCCTCGAAGGGGTCTTATGCACAAAGCGAGCGTACCCCTCTTAGGTGTCGAAAAGTGGTTGCCTGAGGTGGAGGTCGATTATTCTCTACACTCGGGCCACCCACTCGATATACACCTCACCATATCATACAACCTTGTAGTACCCTTCGACCAGTTGCACACTCACCTCGACACACTCGCCTCTCGTCACCACAAATTCATCCACAACGCACTCACCGCTCATCACTCAACCAGACAACAAGTCCGCTACGCCACTGCGCAGCTCGGCAACAAGTCTTAATTTCCATCCTCGACAACGGCCTTACTAGCTTACTCTTCCTCTCGTTCACGATGATCAGGTCAAACCCCTTCCCGCCCCCGACGTTCCGGTGACTGTACCCTTCTTCTGCGCCGGCAGTCTCACCCTCATCTTCACTGTGCTCTTCGTCCTAGTCGTCGAAGATGATTCGAACGATAGCAAGGTGCTCGATGTGCAGCAGCGGTTGGTCGGACTGAAAGGAATGTCACAGGTTCCCCAGCTTCGGCCGCGGCTACTGCCCAAGCCAGTTGCCACCAGCGCCTGGTGTTTCCAAAACGGTTATTTGGTGCGTGTCTATCACACTTGGTCTCTATTCCTCGTTTCGTCAATGCGCTCCTCGGCCTCATAGCCGTACCATCCTCGCCTACGAGTCCACCACCCACACAAGCATCATCAGCAGCACCAATGGTGTCTATGGCGAAGCTGATCATGTACCTACATGTGCGTATCGCCTTCTTTCGTTTCCCATTTGTCCACTTGACTCACATGACATCCCGCTTTCTCATTGCTTTTCGACTTGTTCGGATGATGCTCAATCATTGCTACTTCTGCACGAGGTTCTGCTGAAAACCGTTCTCTCGCATGAAGGAAGGGAGCGACTCGCGGGCGACCCGCCATCCACTATCTTCGGCTCTACAACACCTAACTCCTGTTCTCTGTACCCCGCAGTACAGGACCATGGTAATTCACTCGTAGTATACTCAAGTCTGATATCATGGCGCACCCGAACACGCGCCATGTCGTAAGCACAGGCTGTCGCTATTCCTTATTCCCTCGGAGCATCGTAAGTAAGTATATGTCCTCTCTGTGTGCATACTATTCCCTATGTTTTCACCCTACCGCTCTTCGACGATTGCTGCCGCCTTTCTAAGCACAAGTACGGCGCTCGTCCCACATTCGATCCATGAATGGCCACACTTCGCGGTATCGTGAACAGCGAACTACTGTCCTATCGGCTCAAAATGCCTTACCCCACCACGTACCAGACCCACCACTTTGAGATCCACTCGAACACATGACAATCGATCAACCTCTGGACTGCACTTCCACGCATGAGCCCATGGGCCCGCTGAGGATGCGAACCAGTGACCACTCGACACTCCAAGCCTTGGATGGTACAACCTGGTTCGGAAATGGAGAGTTCCGCTAATCCCGCTCTCGCTGTTCTGCTCAGCATAGAACGGATCCAAAATACGATAGCGAATAGGCGAATGTGCCGAGACCGATGAGGCATCTCGAGCAGGTTATTCTATCAATAGTTCATTGGGAGGTGGTTGGATAAGCCAGAGACGGCAAATCTCATTATGTGCGTCGTGCCATCCTTCTTCATCTCAGCACTTTCGTCGCGCAGCTGCCCGACACGCCGCACGCACAAACTGGAAAATGTATAAACGACTATTCGAACAATGTTTTCTTCTCCCGTAGAGAGGTGAGTGGTCGATTACTGGCTCGACATCCCCTATCTTCCATGTTGGCTCGGAGTCTCAACAACTCTCGAAAATGCAGTGTTTTCCACTATCGTCGTGGCTGTGATGTCCACCGCATTTGCGCCTTCGTGGCAAGGGACGTGGATGCGAATCACCAAGGCGCTGGTGGGGACCATTACAGAGTCGGGGGGTACAGCGACAACAAGACCATTCTCCCACTCACCAGCCGACAGTAATTCCCTCCACAGCGACCTACTTGCTCACTCTTACTCTCGTCCATGATGATCAGGTCGAACCTGTCCCCACCTCCGACATTCTCGGCGACCTTGTACCCTTCCTCTGCGCCTGCGGTCTCCACTTCGCTCCTCTTCCTACTCGTCGAAGACAACTCGAACGATAGCACGGTGCCCAGTGAGCAGCAGTCGCCACCCACCGGCGACCAACGGCGGAAAGTCCGCCTAAGTAAGAAGGAGCGCGAATGGCACATAGGTTCGCAATCGAGCTACTATGGCTATTCTCCTGTCCAGAAGAATGTCACAGTTCCCCAAGTACGGTCACCGTTACTGCCCAGCCCAGTCACCACCAGCCGACCCGATTCACGTCCTTTCTACCGACAGTCCCTCGTCCGCCCGTATACATACTTTATTGCGTTCGAATGAGCTATACACCCCCTCTCGTGTCTCCTGATTTGTTCATTGTTGACGCACGCTCAGAATGTCCTCTTGGAACACTCAGTCTGCTTACCTGTGACTATGCGGCCGGGCTAGTCTCATACTCTTTGCATGTCCTAACGCCAAATTTTCAAAAATTTCCTCCTCTTCTTATTGCTCATGGACCCCTTTCCTCTTTTGATGATTAGCCTGAGTGCTGTAATTTGCCACCCGTCCCACGTCCGCCTTCATTTTCTATGTCGTCTAGTTGGCTTCCCTTTTGTTATCCTTGATAGATATAACGCTACAAGCTGTGTTATGTCCCATGGCTGAGGTCATGCTTGAAGTAGGCGATTTGAAGGGTCGATCGGTTCATGAATTGTCTATACTACGGATAGTTGGAAGCTTATTACTCGTCATTGGGTGCTGAAAATTCTCTTAAAAGTTAAATGAAAGTACCGAACAATCCGATTGAAAGCAAAATGCATTATTACTGTACTAATTTCGGGGCCAACGGGCCATTTTTGTTCTCGCGCATTTCCTGAGAGATTGACATGACTAGCAAGCGTGATCGATGTAATAATCAAGTAGAAATGGTGATAAAATGAAACTGTGGTTACGGCAACTTGCCGATGCAGCTTGACCTGCAGCTAGTGTGAGGCACAATTTTGGCCCAACGGGCCACCCCCCAACAAGGCACAAATACATCTGATTTATGATTCTTTGTACTACAGGATGGGTGTAAACTAATTGTCAAGATCATTGGCCAAAGACAAGGCCTCAGATTCGTCATTCTTGGCAGCACCAGCAACCCTGCCACTTTCACTCTCCTCCAAAATGGAGGCAGCCTTGCTGTCTGAGCTAGGCCCAACAGTCTCCTCTACTGCTTTATACCCTTTACAAGTTAGATTGCAAGGCCTGTCAGGACAATCCTTGAGTTTGACAATGAGTGTGATGATCCATACTCTGTGCCACACAAAAACTGCCTGGCAAAGATGTTAAAAATGCCCCCATTGTATGTTGAATTGTATTGTTCAATTTGACAAGTGAGTGGGTGGGTGGATATTGCCCTGGCCAACAGTGGGAATGGTTATTTTGGTCAAGCGCTGCTTGTAATATAAAATTGCTAGGCATTGGCTTGCGATGCACAATTTAGACTAAACTATTGCTTGTAAACTATTTACAGATGGTCTCATTTGTCTACAGGCATCGCAAGTGCCATTGGCCCATTGAGGGGGGTGACCCATTGAGCCCAAAAGTACAGTACCACATGAAAACTGCCTAAAAAAGCTGTCCGAAATGTTCCATTGTATGCTGAATATTATCGTTTGATTTTGATAAGCGAGCGGGTGGGTGGATGTGGGCCTGGCCAAAAGTGAGATCACTTATTTTGTTCAAGTGCTCCTTGTAACATGAAATCACTAGGCACTGACTCGCAAAGCACAAATTACACTAAGGTATGGCTTGTGAACGATTTACCTATAGTTTCATTTGTCTACAGGCACCGCAAGTACCATTGGCCCGTTGGCCCCGAAAGTACAGTACAGCCGAATGGCAAAGAGTTTTCCTGACCTACCGTTCGTACATGACCATTCACATGGATGCTCTGAATATCACTTTCCTCTCTTTCTTGGTGACTGTGAATGATTTCCACCATTTCTCATAACGCGGCTGGTGCCCGACTGTGTGGTCGAAGAGGTGAGATGCTTCTGATATGGTACCACATTTGACTCCCACTCCCACACTCTTGATATCTCGCCATACTCCATGCTCCGGTGCCCCACCAAAGACAAAATCAATCAAGGAATCTATCCCCAAACCCTGGCGAATGTAAATATCAAAGTTTTGCAAACAAAAAAGATTGAATAAGAAATTATGTAGTGAATTGAACGCTGCCAAATCAAAGGTGGTCTGCAATGAGAGTTGGTACCAGCCAAGGATTGTGACATTTGAACAGGAGAGAGAGCAGTGATAATCGATTGAACAGTCCCATAACTCCAATGTTGTGCAGGCAGGCAGGTCCACCTGCAAGTGCTCATGCCCAGAATAGTTCTCCGGTTCGTCTGGTGGTTCAAAAACCCTGAACTCTCTCAGGGTCTTGAAGGTCCTCCCGAGCATCCAAGAGGATGCTGAACGACGGAGATTAAGCCACTGGAGAGTATGAGTCAATGGCAAGGCAAGGTTCAAGGAATAATCAAAAATGCAATATTCAGAAATGGATCCGCTCGAAACTTTCAGCCTCTCGATTTGTTCCAGGTATGGCAAAATGAGGATTCTATGACTAGATTTCCAGGTGAGCTCAAGATGCTGGAGCTGCCTAAAGAGGACAGTGGAATGGAGTGGGAATAATGGAGTATTAGGAAACTCAATAGCCAGACGTCGTGTGACTATTGCCTTGACAATTGTTTCATCAAATTCTTTACTTGATATCCCAAGATGCCTATCTAGATAGCGGGAGGAAGTGTAATCAACCGCGATGTCATCCATGCCCCCTCTCCCCTCCCACACGTTGAAATGCTCCAAAGCGGGAGTCAGATATGCCCTAGTCCATCCTACAGTTCTAAGTAATGAGGAATTGTCAAGACGCTCAGACTGAGAAAAGCCTTTGGGGCATTGTATGCCCAGGACTTTCAGGTGCGGGAGGACATTGGCATGCCAGGTTTGAGAGGAGCACCATCTCTCCCACTCTTTATGATAATCCCTCCATGAGTGCCATCCAGGCCATTCATCTGTGGATGGTTTCGCGACCAGTGCCTCGAGAAAGCTTTGGAAGGACGTTGATGGATGGGTAATGGATAAAGTCAACTCTTGTAGAGGGATCAAATACTTCAGCACCTTCATTAACACTTGCTCACTACACTGAAACGTGAGGTGGAGAGTAGTAAGGTTGGGGATCATCCTATTTACCCTGCATAGATGGCGCAGGTGTTGATAGACCCTTTTCTCATTGCAATCATGAGATCTGAGGTCCATTTCTCTCATTTCGGGAACATGGAAATATTGAGCTGTGGTCATTGGATAACCGTGATAGGCCAATTTCTTGCAGGATGGCAATTGCACCTCATCCTGCTGAATTTGCTCCCAATGTTGAGGAAGGAGGATTGCACACTCCTCGAGGCATGGGAATTGTCTCCCAGCCATCCATTGGACTGAGCAGGCTCTAAGGCGCAGCTTCCGAAGAGTATAGAGGAGAGGCAGATTGGTATTGGGCTCATAAAATGGGAGGCAAAGATGATCAGCCCCAAATGTCTGAAGCTGGGTAAAAGTAGGAAGAAGCTCAAATGGCTCATCAATATCTCTGCCATTGACAATGAGCACTACGAGATTCTGCAAAACAGGAAACCAATGCGGTTGGAGAAAGTAGGTGCTGACGAATGGGGAATGGAGTCTCATCTCATAGAGAGGAGCTTCGGTTGGAACAAGTTTGAGTAAATGAGCAAATGAGGGGGAATGTATACATCCAGCTTCCACATGTAGCGCTTTCAACATATTCATTGGGCTTGCGACTTGAACGCCAATCTGACTAGCCACATTCTCGGGAGGAAATGAGGAAATTGTAAGCTCATGCCACTGGCCAGTGTGTGCAAGAGCATCGTAGAGTGCAGCAAGTGGCAGACCGTTGAATGACAGCTGCCCATCTCGCTGGGTGTCAATGACAATCTTCTTCGGATATGCTCTCTGCACCCAAATAGCAACCCATTCCCTCTTGGTCCAGGTTCTGACCCTCAGGGTGGACCATAAACGGGGCAATGTGGTGATAACAAATCTCCAGTAGCAACAAACAGAAGCCAATTGACCTGATTTGATTTGATTTGATTCAATGCAATATAGAAAGATCTCTCGCATAAGTTCCATAGGAAGATAGGTGTTAATAGTTTTGGGGAGCTGAGACCTCCATTCTCGAGCGAGGTCCCACAAACTTGCTGGAATGACGCCCCAGTCAATGGAGGACATATCCTGAGCATACATGGGTTATTTTCTGAGTGAGATAGTGGCGAGGACACGATTTGAATAGGAGAAATTTGTAAGGGTCCGATTTCACTTCGACCTTGTTTCTTACTGTGACGTCCAAATACAATCGAATCCCTTTATTATGAAAGAGACAGGCGTGTACTAATTGAACGTGTGGTGGTAAGAATATCGTGGTGGAGGAGTAAAATCGAATGGGGACATGGTTGGTAAGTGATAGGTTTATATACGAAGAAGTGGTATTATGTAATAGGAAAAGAGAATTGCCACAAGCGAGCCCTTACAAAATTAATGGTGAAGCGCTGAAGTTGGGACTGGAAAGATGACTAGAGTGCGGCAGTGTTTCAAGAGCGAAGGAATCAGTGACTAAGTGACTGACCGGCGTGGTGGTGAGGCAAGCAGTGCAGGCGTAATTGACGAGTCCCTCCCGGTGCTACGTTCGGGTGGTCGAACTGAGTGAGAAGGGGCGCGAATGGTCCATGCGTTCATAATCGATTCTCCTGTACAGAGGAATGCCACAGGTTCCCGAGCTAAGGTCACTTTTACTGCCCAGCCCAGTCTCCACCAGTGCCCGTTGTTTCCAAAACGGTTATTTGGTGCGTATCTATCACGCTTGGTCTCTATTCCTCATCGTATCTCTGTACCCCTCGACCGTCTATCTCGCTAATACTCGACCCCCTAGCCCTACCATACAAGCTCCATCGGCAGCACGCATGCTATCGTTCACGAAGCTGACCATGCACCGACATGTGCGTATCGCATTCCCCTTTGTCCACTTGGTTCACAGAACATCACATCTTCTCATTGCTCTTTTCCCGATGACGCCCTGACGTCCGATCTTTTACCTAGCTAATATCTTTCATAGATACCCATCATCTCTGTGGGCGCAGAGTGCTGGGGACTAGGGGACTCCAGCGCCCCATTTGGATATATCGCCCACCGTGGGCGTAAAGGTCTGTCTCAGGCACCGCTCGGGCACCTGGCTCTGTTAGACTCTCCGTTTAAAAATCCTTATCCTTACTCTTGGGTCTCTTGGCAGAAGGACCTTCCGCACTCATCCCTTGTATGTTCTTCCTCAGATGGAGTCCCAGTCCTTTGTCCTCTGAACCGACACCTAGATCTCGATATTCTCTATTACAATGCTCGAAAAACGCGGCACCATCGACAATTGGTATGCACCGCCACTCCTAAAGGCCATGATGGCATTTGAGATTATGTTATGGAACGAGTACTGGCAGATGGTTATGACTTGACGCACGCGCGCGTCGGAGAGAAATAGGGTACTTAAGCGTAGTGGGCCTTGGTAATTATCCTCTGGGAGGATAATCTTTGTCGGTTGTTTCTGATTTATTGCTGCTTGTATCGCATGCTAAACCGGTTTCCTTTGTTACCGCGGTGGCATACAAAGGGATTGGCACGCGCGAGAAACCTATGTATTATCCAAAGCTCCACAAACTGCGGATGCATCGCTAAAGGAGTCATCTGGTATGATTTCCGCAGCTGCAGTTGTGTTGGTGCAGACCCCACTGCGGAGAGTGCACCTATATAAGGGGGCTCTCCTGGCGGGCTTTTATATATCATCTTTTTACCATAAACCATTTATCCATAAGCGCCTTAAGAGCCCATTAGCAATCCTATCTAAAATAGAGATAAGGAGTGCCAGGGACAGTAGGCCTGGGATAAATAACCGGTATTGAAGACATCACTGTCAATCGCGCAAATAGCCTCATTCTCATTTCATACACTCTATTACTCTTCGTACCTTGTGTTCTGATCTATATCTGAGGTCTAAGAACCTATAGAACATTTAGTACAATTGTTTAGATTACCATTCCATCGTTTTACACACTCTACTTTACCAATACTGCAGGCCAGTGTTATAGGTTTACTATATACTATTAAACGCGTGTATACGAAACTAATTAGAACTAAATATTGTATATCCATGGGACTGAAAGAAGAGTCCCCAGGTTTAAACCCAGGCTATTAGACGTTACGTTTATTATCAAATATTCTACGGAACGTAACATTTGGGGGCCTCACTGGGAAATAAGCCTGCAAAACCCCTATCGGAGTTTCACCCCTATACTCTTTGATACACACCTATACACTATACGCTGGTCGCATACAGTAACAAAATCACATTCATCCCCTTAAAAACATGTCAGGGAAGCCAAGCCGATCGGCTCAGAGACCCATCTCTGTCGCTCACGGCCGGACCCCTACGCCAATAATCTCGGCTCCTGGAGAGCCTTTTACGGGTTCGTCACCCGAAGAAGGGGATCATGATTCCCAAGATGATAGTGGAGAAGAAGAAGCCAACACCGCTCAAGACGAGATATTACCATCAACACTACCTTCAAGCTCATCTGAGACTCGACAAAAAAGGGGGAAACCGGTCCTCTTTGCACCTTTCAAAGGGTTCACGAGCACCAATCCATTAAACCCCATTACTGTGTCTACGTCACAACTCCCGGAGCATCACAATCCCATTCTTACTCGGGGAGAAAGCGAGGCTGTCACCACACTAGCGGGAATAATAGGAGGGGCCCACGCGACGATATCAACTCAATCAGTACAAGGGCCTACCACCGAACCAGAGGAACCCTTCGTAACTATTATCAATGACAACCGGGAAAGCCCTCCCGATGATCCATACTCCCGTATCTATGCTCAATACTTTTCTAAAGCCTTAACTAAGATGGCAACGGCTCTGGGAAAGGAAATACCCGCTCCTTATTGCTCCGACACTATGAAGGATTTGCCGGAGATCCCGGTAGTGGTTTTCCTTTCTGAAATTCTTATGAAGGAACTTCACCCTAAATGCGATAATATCGCCTTTTTCCTCCTATTTCCCCTTTATTCCGACGATCTCCGCTCTCCCCGATCCCTCCGATCCCTCTCCCAACCGTCCTCCGACCCCTCCGATCCCTTTCCCCGCTTCCGTGACTCATGCTTCGTATTATGGACTCTTTCCCTGTGATGACCGCTCGTATACTATGTCTCCGAATGTTTGTATCATTCCCGCATGCTGCTGGACTTATTCCTATAGTGTAGACCCGCCTCCGCCCTGCGCGCTCCACTAATTCCTCTTCGCTTCCACTCCCGTACCACCGCGTTCGCATAGCCTCCACCTCACCGCCTCTGTGTAGATTCCACTTACACATCACCCCTGCCTCCACTTCGTTCCACTTTTTTTTTTTTTTTTTTTGGTCAGAAGGGAAGCCGCGCTGCCACCAGTTCAATGATTTTACACTCAAAGGAGGGAAATGGTCTCCCGGCCCTCAATGAGATTCATGTTGAAAAGGTGCCCCTAAACGGGGCAGTCCGTTTCCGGGGAGTTAAGGCTCTTACTGCCCGTAGCCCGGACATGACAAACCCCTCAACTGGAACGGCCTGTTCGCTAGAACTCTCCCTCCTCTGAACCCGCAGAAATCATTTAATGACCCCATTGCCTGTTGGAGGCGCCAATACAGCCAGCTTCTACTTTAACAACTCAAGGGCGAACTGGTCTCCCGGCGCCCGAGAGAGAAAGCAGAGTCCCCCACCGGCTTCAGAGGCTGGGAGTGTGGGAGTCAACGCCTAGACGGAGTGTCTTATGACGCCATACCCACTAAAACTGCGGAGGGCCTCTAAGTCCGACATTGGCATTGGTGGCCCCTGCCTGCGGCTGACAGGGCAAACCGTACCGGACCGCCCCTAAATTGTTTAACGTCCCTCCCTGGGCGCGGGCTTCAGACAAAGAAGTCCTATCCCGCTGCCACTATCTCCGCCGTACAACGGGAGTAGAACCCGCTCCCAGAGGGCGGGAGAAGGGTCATGGAGACGACTTATGGTAAAACTCCCCACACCATCCATGCGACGGCCAAAGCCCGCACTCTCAAAGGATGGGGGAGTCACGCCCCTAAATGGCAAAGATAAGTAACCAGGCACCAGATTTAACTATCATCAGGCGAAACATCCCGGGGCACAAGGGGTCCATACACCGCAACGCCATCCTCGCCGGGACAGCGACTTAACGCGCCAAAGGCTTCCACCCTTCGGATACAAATGTCCTACTCGGTGGTATTGCACTGCCACGGGGGCACTTTTAATGCAGGTTTTATAACGCCGGAAAACCACGAGGCCCACAGTGCCCATATCCCCATGGCAACGGCCTTCCAGTGGCCCTTTCCCATCGGCTCCCACTTATACCGGATATCCCCGAAGGGGTCCTACCAATTGGTACACCATGCGAACCTATTAGGTGCATTTACATGCATTCTATATGATTTACAGAGCCTACGCACATAAGGCTGCGGCCCACGACACGACCTAATGGACTCCGTACGCCTAGAGCGGCGGGGATCCCTCCCCTATTACAGCTAAGCTAAACAGCGCTGGTGCCCCCGATGCTGACCGAGACGATCACACCCTCATATCTAGTGGCCGGCGACAGACCTGTACGCCTAGGACCGTGCACTATACGTCACCTGGCCAGGGCTAGGGAGAGGTCAAAGAGCTGGGCGTCCAAGGACGCCCAACTATGGCATAATGGGTTACAAGGGTGGAGGTCCATGGACGTTCATGGGCATCCAGGCCCCCACCCGGGCAGTACGCTGTCAAGGGCACATTATGTCGTGCCCCCTCTTCAGCATTGGGTGTCCGCGGACCTCCATGGAGGCCGCATGGTGTCAGCGTGGAACTCGAGGAAGCCTCGTGGGCAACCAAGAAATTCCTGAAAAATCCAGCGAGCGCCCTGGTGACCACTGGTGACCCCAGAGTGGACGTATCGACTAGGGGGTCGTGCCCGCAGGCACCCAGAGGATTTGCCAGAGCGACAGCACTGACTGTGTTCTGAGTCCCCAGGGGGTGGGGCGACGCTCTCTCAAGGCCGCCCAGCCCGGGTGCTACTAATCTACGGATCAAGGAGAGTCTCGGATACGGGGGAGCACAACCCCCGCACCGGTTTCCTACCTGTTCACTCACTGGTGCCCCGTCGCGATGACATGGCGACCACAGGGCAATAACTACGTACATGAAAAATCTGCTAAAAGCAGATGCACTACTATGTACCTAAACGAGAAGGTAACCAGCGTCAGCTAAGCCCAGGCACGCATCCTGAGCCAGCCTCCTGCTCGTCGCGACCCGCGATGGCAACCACGGCCGGGGGCCAGAGCCCAGGGTCATCTGCAACCCCCAGCCACTTACCTAGACCACCTTCAGCCGTCCTGTTGAGGACGTTGCCCGGTTGGAACTACTCGGAAGTAGTGGTCCGGTCCAACCTCCACTTCGTTCCACCTACACTATGCGATGCCACCCACCTCACCGCTTTCCACTTCTGCAGTCCAGTAGCCGCATGTCTGTAAATTACACGTTGTACTTAAGCTCAGACTCAATGGGGAATGTCCCTCACTCGACGTCTCGATTATAGACGTTTGTTATTGTGCGCCCCGCCCCGCTTGCTCAGAATCCCGATGCTCCTCGCTCGCTCGCCCCTGACCGTCGGACTTCGGACCTCAAGACCCGTGGTTCATTTCCCCGCCCTCGCGTGCTAACTCCTACCCTCAGCACCACCGGGCTAGCCAGCCGGACCGAACCCCCACTTCAGTCAGCCCCCTCGGTGTCGCACCTAGTCAGAGCGCTCGTCGCTGAGACAGATTGGGCGCCCGTTGTGCTTTTGGGCAGTCGCTTGGGAATTAGGTCTGACAAGCCCGTAAGTCGTCGTCCCCATCCCCTCCTTCCTTATCCCGGAGTTTGTATTCCCGCCGGCGCGCGCGGACGAGAGGAGAACTGAATTCCATCGGCGAACGGATAAGCCTCAAGACCTTTTCCCCTTCCATTCTCTCGGCTTCCGTCACATTAATCTCTGTCGGAGATTAGCGGAATTACCGATTCCATCGCACTAAAGACATAAGAGGAATGGCGCCGGACTATTCTCGATTATGGCAAAGAAGGAGGAAACCACTTAATCTTCCTTGGGACCAGGCTTTTCGAAAATACAAGACCTGTTCTGAGAGGGAAATTGAAGATTGGCCGGATGCAGATGTTTTATATCCCCTTCCGATCTCTACATTCCTGCATGTCTCATCAATCGAAACTAGGCAAGAATTCAAGACAAATGCATTCACCGCCATTAACAAATGGCGATCCCCCACGGACACACTCGCAAAGGTCTACCCCTTGGAACAGGACTGGAGAGAAGGAGACAGCTTACAGTGCCTCAAAGATAAAGAGTTTATCATCTCCATGACCTTGGAAACGCTCTCCTTCAACATGGTTCAAGGTTTGGATGAGAGCGGCCAACAGATTGTCAAATATTTTATTATGGAACACCGAGAAAAGAAATACAGAAACGAATTATGCGAGCTTCAAAAGGAAATAGGAGGCTCACCTTTTTTCCAGTTGCCCAAATTCAGAGTCAGTCAAAGGCTCCTAACCCAAGGCATGACGGAACTGGAAGCAAAACAGGCCGCCACTCTTTTTCGAGTGGAAGCGGAAGCATGCTTACTAGAGATCTGGTCATTCACTAATCCGAGCAGGTCCGCCGAGGTCTTCCGGAAGAATAGACACACGATACAGTGAGCAAAAAAACTGATTCACAGAAGGTCAAATTTTGCTTATGAGTCAAATTATAGCCCAGATAACAAAGGTAAACCTGTGGGAATTTGTGATAACAAAGCTAGGTATCATGTCCTTTGTTGTATCAAACACTGAATATTTGGCTCCTTTTGTTGATTTGATATTGACTTTAGAAGGGACCCCACTCGATGAATCAGTTTTTTTGCCTGCACTAAAATGGGCCTAGTCATATGATATCACATGGCTAAACCTAAAATATCATGTAAGTTGCCTTCAAGAGTATATATACCACCCATGGGCATCAACCACCCCCTGGAAAACATGTCCTCTAACACCCAGCAACTATTGTGACTTTACTCCAAAATGGCCAATCCTGTCACCAGGTGGCTGCCCAGATGCATGTCAGCTACTCTACAGGTCAAATACTTTACTCCTCTGTCAAAGACAGCCTGCCCAAGCACCTGGTGGGCACCCAAGGCAGCTCATAGTGAATGGTCAATTCCTCCTTGCCCAAAGAGTCACCTCTGGAGCAGCTGATACTGGCT
>Ga0307515_10016204_pt1 | contig 13663 bp, 3 predicted proteins | sample 17_EM_MG_FD_194513 | JGI IMG/M metagenome (GOLD analysis project Ga0307515, IMG submission 194513) | Populus trichocarpa ectomycorrhiza microbial communities from riparian zone in the Pacific Northwest, United States - 17_EM | ecosystem: Host-associated > Plants > Roots > Unclassified | place... | reverse complement strand
ATAGCCTTAATCTTCTTTAAATCTATACTAAGTTAGCCTAGTTTAATAATAAATCTAATAAAATTGGTCTTCCTAGTAAAGAACTTATATTTCTTAATTGCTACTAGTATCTATTCTTCCTATAGTCTTTTTAAAAACCATTTAATATATTCCCCGTATTCTTCCTTAGTTATTAAGTAGATAATAATATTATTAAGGTATACTATAATAAATTTATCTAAGTATTCTCCTAATATATTATTAATACGCTTCTAGAACGTTGCTAGTATATTTATAAGCCCAAATTATATAACTAATAGTTTATACAGTCCTTTCTTTAACCTAAAATCTGCCTTCCATTTATTACCTTCCTTAATTTAGATCTAATAGTACACCTATTTTAGATCTATCTTTGTAAAGATTTATATATTATCTATCTTATCTTAAATTTCGCTAATTAAGGGTAAAGGATACCTATCCTTTCTAGTAATGCTGTTTAGCTATCTATAGTTAATACATAGCCTTAGTTTACCATTTTTCTTTAGTATAAATAGTACTGGATAACCTACTAATAACTGCAATGGTCTAATATATCCCTTTTATAGATTTTCTTAGATAAACTCTTTTAATGCTCTACCTTCCTCTTTAGTAAGCTTAGAGATTAGGAAGAACCTTAAACTTATTCCTAGTTCTAATTCTATCTTATAGTCCTATGCTATATACTTTAACAGCTTCTTACTTTCCGGTGACTATAGTTTCTTACTATACTTATAGTATCTCTTTAGTATATAACTTAAGCCTTACTTAGTCTCCTTATATATCGCTCTAATTTAGTACTATACTAACTTAGCTTATTATTACATCTTACGGCGTTAAGTATCCCTAATATTAACCTAACCTATAATCCAATTAATCTATAGATTGTATTCCTGTAACTAAGGTATTCTTAGTACTGCCTTATTATTTCCTAATAGTAATATATTAAAAGACATCTTAATTTATCTCCCTTTAATAGTTAACTAAATAAGTCCTGTTTTAAGATTAATAATCCCTCCTCTATAGGTTATTAGATCTCCTAAAATTATCACTAATAGGTAAAAGTACTCTTTTTTCCTGTGTGGTAAACCTATCCTTTTAACTACTATTAGCGAGATATAGTTCCTTGTTGCTTTATTATCTATTAGCGCCTTAAATTATTAATTTTACTACTTAACTTATAAATTTAGGTATTGTCCTTAAATTCCTTTAAGGGTTTAAGGCTCTACTACTAGTTCCCTCTAGTCCTATAGGCCTCCACTTTTCTTAACTATTAGCTGCTTAATCCTGTTTATACTTAGTCTACTTTTAGCTAATACTTAATTCGCTTTTTATCTTTAATATACTATAGATATATATTCTCCAGGTATCCCCACCACTGTTATCTATTTAGGCATTCTTTTATAAGGAATCTTCTTAGCTAAAGTATTAAATTCCCTAACTCTTATACTTTTACTAGGTACTAGCTATATATATACTTACCATTCTAATATTTTTATTTTTCTAATATTTAATATATTCTTATAGGGTACTTCTAGTACTTATCCTTAGGTGCTTTATATATATTATACGCATCATCCATATATATAATCCACGATAGCGTATAATATGCTTAATGTCTTAGGTTAACTCTTAACTCGTCTTTATCCTTAAGTTTAAACCTTTATTATGCTAATCTAAGCGTTATAACTTTATTTACGGGTACTCAAATACGTCTTTCGCTTCTCTAGTCCTCTAAGCGCTCCTTTAAATCCTTTAATATTATAATTAGGGCTCCTTTAATATAACTTATAGCCTTTTCTATAATTAGGTGGTCTTAAATAACTTTTTCATCTAACTATATATAGAAATCTTCCCACTTATTATTATGCCTTTATCTATACTACCTTTAGTATAGCTACTAGAGTGTATACGGTTTATTTATAAGGAAGTATCTTTTTATTACTACGTTGTAACAGCCTTTAATATATTGTTCTTCGAACCTAGTTAAAATCCCTAAATCCTCTTTATCTTCTAGTTTAGTAATCTACTTAGCTCTTAATATGCCTACTCTAGGCCTATTAGTAATTCTTCATATAGGTACTTAATTCCTTATACGGCCTAGTATGCTAGATCTCTTATCTAGTTTCTGTTCTTGCTATAAGGTAATTCTTACTCTAAATTCCTCTATAGTTTCTTTCTTTTTACGTCTTATAAGTAGATCCTTAAAGGTTTCTTGCTTCTTAATCTTATTAATAGTCCTTATTTATATATTAAAGTCTTAGTCCTATAGGATTCTTAATCCTAAGCTTGCTTCTATCTTAAGCTTTACTCCAGCCTTAGTCTAACTAGGCTTACTTAGTGTTTTTATCTCATCTTAAGAATCTTAAATCTTACTTATCTTATCTTAAGAGTCTTATACCTTTAGGAACTCTATCCCAAGCTTATTTATATATCTTTAAACTAAGCTACTACTCTACTCTATTGGTTATCGTCTATTATAGGTCCTTAAGCTTACCTTATCTTGTCTTAAGAATCTTAAGCCTTTAGCCTTTTACCTTTATTAAGTGCCAAAGTGGCTTATTATCCTACTTCTCTTACGTCTCGTAAAGCGATAGACATCGTATCTAGTGGGGTCTTAATCCCTACTAATGTTCCCTATTCTATAGTGGAATCATCCTCTACCTCTTTTATAACATCTTTAAGGTCTACATACTCCTAGTAGGCTGCCTCTATCGCCTTATTATTATAAAATATTTCGCCCTTAATGTCCAATCTATGAACTAGTTTATTGGTTCCCCTATACTCTAAGGGTTCTAGCTCCTATAGCTAGTAGCTTACGCCATACTTAGCGTTTTTATAAATTTGGTATGCGTTATTATAACAGAACGCAAAACTTTTAATTAAACATTCTTTTGTTCCTTGTAGTATACTATTATCCCTCTATACATATATATCTTCTGCTAGTTTAGTCCCCTTTATTACATAGTAACTCTAACCATCTTTATAATCTCTTACGAAGTAACCCTAGATAAAGCTATATAAGGTAACTATTAATTAGGACAACCTTAAGCTTCTATTTACCGCCTCCCATTATAAGTAGAAGTGCTTTATAACTTACTACTTAGACCTAAAACTAAAATCTAAAAAATCTACTAGGATCTACTAGCCTAAAATTTTTATGACTGTCTACCCCGTACCCAAGAAATCCACTAAATTCCACCAACGTAAGATTTCTACTAATGTCTACTCTACGCCTAAGGAATCTACTAGATTCTACTAGTATAAGAATTCTACTAACACCCACTAAGGATCCGAAAATTCCACTAAGCTCCATAAGTTATTACTAAGCACTACACCGCCCTAAACTAAGTAGAAACTTAAGCTTATCACACAAAACTACTAGAAGGACTAATATCCTATAATAAAAAAGAATACTTAAAGAACCTAAACCTAAATCTAACACTAACTCCGTACTTAATACTAAACCTAAACCTAAATAAGAAACTATAGACGAGCCAAATAAGCTTAGTACCCTAGATATCCGCATAATTAGAGTTACTCTATTAGCGTAACTTGCTAAAAAACCTAAATATATAATCTTCGCTGTTACTATAGCTAATATTAAAAAGGCCTTAGCACTAAAAAAGCACACTAACCCTGCTACAAAGGTACTAGTAGAGTACTATAACCGCCTAGAGGTATTCTTATAAAAGGAAGCTAATAAGTTACTGGAATACCGATTATACAACTATAAGATTATACTTAAAGAAGGAAAGCAGCCTAGATTTAGACCCCTATATAGGATATCCCAAAATAAACTCTAAGTACTATAAAAGTATTTAGATAAGAACCTAAGTAAAGGATTTATTAGAGCAAGCTTATCGCCTATAGCCGTACTAGTAATCTTCATTAAAAAACCTAGCGGCGGTCTACGCTTCTATATAGACTACTAAGCTCTTAACGCTATTACTATTAAGAACTAATATCCAATCCTATTAATATAAGAGACACTAAACTAACTAAGGCTCGCTACTATACAAAGCTTAATATTATCTCTACGTTTAACCGCCTCCGTATAGCAAAAGGAGATAAATGGCTTACTGCATTTCGTACTCGGTATAGACTATTTAAATACTTAGTAACGCCATTCAGCCTCGCAAATGCTCTAAGCTCGTTTTAACATTATATAAATAATACCCTACGTCCCTACCTAGACATCTTCTATACTGCTTATATTAACGATATCTTAATATATAGTAATAACCTAACCGAATATTAGAAATACGTTAACCTTATCCTATAAGCCCTACATAAAGCTAGTTTATAATTAGATGTAGATAAATACGAGTTCTATAAAATGGAAGTCCTATACCTTAAACTCCTTATTTCTATAAATGGTATATAAATAGACCTAAAGAAAGTTAAAGTAATTGTAAACTGGCAAGAACCCAAAAACGTTAAGGATGTAAAAGCCTTTATAGGATTCGCCAATTTCTACTAACGGTTTATTAATAACTTCTCCGCCATAGTTTTACCCCTTATTGCTTTAACCCAAAAGAATAAAGCTTTTATCTTTGATAAGAAATATAAGAAGGCCTTTACTTATCTAAAAGTTATATTTACTACTGTACCTATACTCTAATACTTTAACCTAAAATAAATAAGTATTGTAGAAGCCGACTTATCTAATTACATTACTAGAGGCATTCTGTCTTAATATAACAAAGAAGGAGTATTATACCTTATAGCATACTTCTTAAAACGATTAAGCCCTACTAAATATAATTATAAGACCTATAATAAAGAATTACTAGCTATTATTAGATGCTTTAAGCAATAGTAACCTAAACTAAAAGGCGCCGGATTTCTAATTAAGGTCCTCAGTAACTATAAGAACTTATAGTACTTTATAACTATAAAACAGCTAAGTTATCATTAGGCCCGCTAGTTAGAATATCTATTATACTTCCAATTCTTAATTACGTACCGCCTAGGCGTTTAAGGTTAAAAGCCTAATGCCCTAACCTAACGCTCGCAAGACGCGCTAGCCCTAAAAGAAGCGTACTCTTACCGAAATTAGACCCTACTTCGCCCTAAACCATTTAACCCTCCTACTAAAGACCTTATAGTATATGTCCTTAAAATAACCAATTAACCAATTAAATAAATTATAGTTAACGAATATCTAAATAATGAGTTTATTTAAGAAATGCTTAAGCTAATTTAAGATAGCGTTAGACACTCTAAAAAGATTTCTTTAAGTAAATGCGAAGCTTACGGAAACCGCCTATATTACTAAAACCGTTTAGTTATCCCTAATTATAATAAGCTTAAGCTTAAGCTCCTTAAATATATATACAATCTACCTATCGCCGGCTACCCGGGCTAAGGAAAGACCTTAGAACTACTTTAACGGGAGTATTATTAGCTAAATATGCATAATATAATATAAAGGTATGTCTCTAGCTGCCACACCTACTAATAAGCTAAAGCCTCGTATGAGACGTATAACGGTCTTTTAAAGCCGCTACCTGTTCCAGACCGAAGATAAAAAATATTTTAATTAACTTTATTATTAACCTTCCTAAAAGTAAAGGCTGTATAAACATTATAGTAGTTATAGACCAACTATTTAAGGTAAGACACTTAATCGCCTGTCCTAATATATTAACGCCTACCGTTGCCTAACTATTCCTAAATTACGTATAGAAACTCTATAGACTCCCTAAAACGATTATCCCCAGTGAAAGTAGTTAGTTTATCTTAGCATTCTAGAAAAAACTAACTACTTAACTCCGCATTAAAGTACTATTGTTTACTACGTATTACCTAGAAATGGATGGTTAAATAAAACGCGTAAATACTATAATGGAACAGTATATTTAGATATATACGTCGTATTTATAAGATAACTGGATTAACTAGCTTATATTTACTAAGTTTACTACAAATAATTCCGTCTTAGAAACTATAAAAGTCTCCCTATTTTTAGCCAATTACGGCTAGTACCTACAAATGGGTTTTAAACCCTTTAATAATGTTCCTCGCCCCGCTTATTACGCCTTATAAGTTATAGAAGCAAATAAATTTGTAGAAAAGATGGAGGAACTATAACAGTTCCTTATTAATGAGATAATATAGGCTTAATTTGTTTATAAATCCGTAGCGAATAAGAAATAAACCCTAGCACTAGCCTACTAAATTAGTGATTTTGTCTAGCTAAATATAAGAAATCTAAACACAAAACGACCTACTAAGAAACTTAATTAGAAGAATGCTGGCCCTTATAAGGTTAAAAAGGTTATCTTTTCTTATGTCTACCGACTAAAGCTCCCTAATACGGTTAAAATCTACCCCGTATTCCATACGTTAGTCCTCCGCCCTACTACCCCTATATTAAACGCCCTGCCTAAATAAATATAGGACCCTCCCCTACTAGTTAAGGTAGACGGTAAGGATAAGTACTTTATTAAAAAAATTAATAATATTAAGTATAATAAACGGAAACGCTAATATATATATCTTATAAAGTGGAGAGGTTATATTAAACCCTTATAGGAACCCGTTAACTCTATAGGACTTATATAAGCCATAGAAGACTTTTATAAACTCTACTTAGAACTACCATAGCCCTATCTCGCAGAAGCTTGAGTTTAAAGGGGGAGTACTGTTATGGGATACTCCCGTAATACCTTATACACATCTACCTATTTCCACTAACTTAGTAACTAGAGACTAACTATAAGACGGCAATCTGACGGCAACTTACCACATTCTGCTATATTCTACTAAGTTCCACTAAGTTTTACTAAATCCTGTTAAGTCCAGCTAGGACTACTACCTAAATCCTATTTTGCTCTATATATATATTAACTAAGCAACCAAGTCCATAATATGTACCCTTTCTTCCCGTTTTCCTACCTTCTCTTCTTATATAACGTCTTAACCTCCTTATACAATTTATATATATAGCTTAATAATATCTACCTTACTATATAATATTGTTACTTGTACTTACTTTATAATAGAAGCCGACTTATTTAACTACGTTACTAGAGGTATCCTATCCCAATATAACGAGGATGGAGTATTACACCCTATAGTATACTTCTTAAAACGACTAAGCCTAGCTAAATATAACTATAAGATCTATAATAAGGAATTGTTAGCTATTATTAAATGTTTTAAATAATGGCGACCTAAACTAAAAGGCGCTGGATTTCCAATTAAGGTCCTTAGCGACTATAAGAACCTACAGTACTTTATAACTATAAAATAGCTAAGTTATTACTAGGCCCACTAGTTAGAATATTTGTTTCGTTTCTAATTCTTAATTATATACCACCTAGGCGTTTAAGGTTAAAAGCCTAACGCCATAACCCGACGCTTGTAAGACGCGCCAGCCCTAAAAGAAGCGCGCTCTTACTAAAATTAGACCCTGCTTTACCCTAAACTATTTAACCCTCCTACTAAAGACCTTACGGTATACGTCTTTAAAATAACTAATTAATTAATTAAACAGATTATAGTTAACAAATACCTAAATAATAAGTTTATCTAAGAGACGCTTAAACTAATATAAGATGGTATTAGACACTCTAAAAAGATTTCTCTAAGTAAATACGAAGCCTATAGAAACTGCTTGTATTACTAAAACCGCCTAGTTATACCTAACCATAATAAACTTAAGCTCCTTAAACACGTATACGATTTACTAGTAGCTGGCCACCTAGGCTAAGGAAAAACCCTAAAACTGCTCTAATAAGAATACTATTAGCTAAATATATATAATATAATATAAAGGTATATCTCTAGCTGCTATATCTGTTAACGAGCTAAAGCTTTATATAAGATATATAACGGCCTCCTAAAGCCACTGCCTATTCCGGACCAAAGATGGAAGGATATTTTAATTAACTTTGTTATTAACCTCCCCGTAAGTAAAGGCTGCATAAATATTATAGTAGTTATAGACCGACTATCTAAGATAAGGCACTTAATCGCCTGCCCTAATATATTAATGCCTATTATCGCCTAACTGTTTCTAGACTATATATAGAAACTTTACGGACTCTCCAAAACGATTATCTCTAATAAAGGTAGCTAGTTTATCTCTATATTTTAGAAAGAACTAACTACCTAACCCTACATTAAAGTACTGCTGTTTACTATATATTACCTAGAAATAGATAGTTAAATAGAATATATAAACACTATAATGGAATAGTATATCCAGATATATACGTTATATTTATAAAATAACTGGATTAACTGGCTTGTATTTACTAAGTTTACTATAAATAATTCCGTCTTAAAAACTATAAAGGTCTCCCTATTCCTAGCTAATTATGGCTAGTACCTATAAATGGGTTTTAAACCTTTTAGTAATGTTCCTCGCCCTACTTATTACGCCTTATAAGTTGCAGAAATAAACGAATTCGTAGAGAAGATAGAGGAACTATAACGGTTCCTTACTAATGAAATAATATAGGCCTAATCTGTCTATAAAGCCGTAGTGAATAAGAAAAAAAACCCTAGTACTAGCCTATTAAATTAGTAACTTTATCTGGCTAGATATAAGAAACCTAAATATAAAACAACCTGCTAAGAAACTTAATTAGAAGAACGCTGGCCCTTATAAGATTAAGAAGGTTGTTTCCTCTTACGCCTACTAACTAAAGCTCCCTAATATAGTTAAAATCCACCCTATATTCTATACGTTAGTCATTTACCCTACTGCCCCTATATTAGATGCCCTGCCCAAATAAATATAAAACCCTCCTCTATTAGTTAAAGTAGATGGTAAGAATAAGTACTTTATTAAAAAAATTAATAATATTAAGTATAATAAACGGAAACGCTAATATATGTATCTTACGAAATGGAAAGGCTTTATTAAGCCCTTATAGGAACCTGTTAACTCTATAGGACTTATATAAGCCGTAGAAGACTTTTATAAACTCTACTTAGAACTACTACAGCCCTATTTTATAGAAGCTCGAGTTTAAAAGGGGGGTACTGTTATAGGACACCCCCGTAATACCTTATACACATTTACCTATTTCTACCGACTTAGCAATTAGAGACTGACCGCGAAATGGCAATCTAACGGTAATCTACGGCATTCTGCTATATTTTGCTAAGTTCTACTAAATTCTACTAAGTTTTGCTAGGACCACAACCTAAACCCTATTCTGCCCTATATATATATTAACTAAGTAACTAAGTTAACAATATATACCCTTTCTTCCCGTTTTCCTACCTTCTTTCCTTATATAACGTTTTAACCTTATTATATAGTTTATATACATAGCTTAATAATATCTACTTTGCTATATATTATCGTTGCTTATACTTACTCTATAACAAGTCCTAATTAATATAAAAGCTAGTAGTATAGGATTTATTAATAAGACCTTTATATAAGATAATAGTTTTACCCTAACCCCCCTTAATCGGCATATTAATGTATTTAGATTTAATAGTAAACGCACGGCCTTAAGCTAAATTACCTATATAGTATACCTAAGACTTTAATACCTAAACTACAAAGAACTAATTAGGCTTTTTATTACTACCCTAAGTTACCTAGTAATTCTTAAATAACCCTAGATAAAGCTATATAGGGTAACCATTAATTAGAATAACCTTAAGCTTTTATTTACTACCCTGCGTTATAAGCAAGAATGCTCTATAATATACTACTCTAACCCTAAACTAAAATATACTAGCCTAAGATTTCCACTAATGCCCACTCTACGCCTAAGGAATCTACTAGATTCTACCGATATAAAAATTCTAACTAAATTCTATAAGTTATTACTAAGTACCGCACTACCCTAAACTAAGTAGAAGCTTAAGCTTAGTATATAAAACTACTAGAAGAACTAGTACCTTATAATATAAAGAATATTTAAAAACCCGAACCTAAATTTAATATTAACTCTATGCCTAATACCGAACCTAAACCTAAATAAGAAACTATGGACGATCTAAGTAAGCTCGGCACCCTAAATATCCGCATAATTAGAGCTACTCCGTTAGTATAATTTACTAAGAAACCTAAAAATACAATTTTTGCTGTCACTATAGCTGATATTAAGACTTATTGCCACGCTAGTGCCGCGGCAATACGTAATAACCGCTTGCCTTATTCCCGACACTAGCAACTCTTCTTTTATAGTTGCCATTTATATATAAATACTACTTAACTAGCGTAATGTTATAGGACTACCCCGTAATACCTTGCACACGCCTACTAATTAAGCCTAGTTATAAGACCGCAATTTGCCGCAATCTGCCGCAATCTGCTATATTCTGCCGAATTTTGCCAACTTCTGCTAAGCTATAGAATTCTGCCAAATTCTATTAAGCCATAGAATTCTACCAAATTCTGCCGAGCTATAGAAATCTACTAAATTCTGTTAAGCTATAGAGTTTTGCTAACTTTTACTAAGTTATAGAATTCTGCCAAATTTTATTAAGCTATAGAATTCTACCAAATTCTACTAAGCCCTAATAGCGCATAGTATATGCCTATTAACTATTACCATTATAATATAAGCCTTGCTCCTACTCCCTTTTAACCTAACCTTTAACTCGCATATATAGAGTATTTATATTAATAAATATCTCTAGAGCCTTATTTAGGTTTACCTTTATTATTACATCTGCTAGGTTATATTAGCCATTAATTTATTAAATCTTAAAGAGTTCTTACCGTTTATAGGATTGCTAAAGTACTATAATATTAATTATAAGGCGCTTCTCCTTTATAGTACTAAGCTTAACTAAATACTTATAGAGGGAGTATAAGTCAGTATATATAATTATAGGGATAATAGGAAGTGCAAGTTAATCTATAATTATCTTTAGGGTAGTTCTAATTGCAATTACTATATTAACTCCGCTAACTATTTTATATATCTCTAACGCTAAAACGCTTTAAGTAACGCGCTTACTTTTAGTTAAGCTCTAATAGATAAGATTGCCGTAAATTATAAAGTCATTCTCTTTAGTAGATTTATTTATAATAACAATCTTATATCCTAACTAGAAGCTAAAATCTTTATTATTTATAAACGATCTATTAATAAATATAAAGAGCTTAGCAGTAGGAAGATTAATAAGCACGTAGAGTAGTTCCTAATTAAGATGGTTTATTTGCTAGGAAAGACGCTTATTTAGGGCAAGAATATTATCCTTAGTTAGTTTCTGGTATTAAGCGGCAATAGGGGGATTAAATAAAGCCTTAAGTTAATAGATAGAAGTAATATAAGCTCTATAAGCACGTTACTCTATATATCCTTGCTTTAGAGAATTAACGTTAATAGTATTAATCTTCTTACCTTAACCCTTCTAGCGTAAAGCAATACAATCCTTATTTAGGGAGAGGATGCATTTATTAAAGAGTAATAGTATTATTAAATTAAGCCTTTTCTTTAGCTTTGCTATAAGATTTACCTTTACTGGCTTATCTTCTTTAAGAGCTAAGAATTAGTCGTCTCTTAAGATAATTATATTATTAGTTTATATACTAATAATTCTAAATAGAGTTCCTATAGCTGTAATAAGGAAGTAGGGATTAAATATAAAAGTAGTTATTAAGAGCTTTTCTTTATAGTGCTTGCTATAGGTAGCTTATTAATAAGTTCCTACCTCTTTAATTCTATATAATGGCTTAAATATAACTATAATTATAACTTTAGGATATTAGTGGCGAATTTACTCTAAAAGGTATGCTAGTATTAAGCGCTAAAGGTGCGTCTCTAATTAGGTATAGGCTTAAGTAATATTTTATAAATAAACTGCTATTTTATTCTTTACTAAGAAGGAAACTAGCGCAATAATAACTTACTAACTAGCTTATTAAATTATAGGAGACTATATAAGAATTACCTCCTTACTATTATTATTATAGCCTTAGATAATAAGCCTTAATTTCTTAAATAGGGCGTTAATAGCTTTACCCTTAATCTTATTAACCATTCTTAACTTAAAGATGCGAACTCTATTAAATTCAGTAGGGTTATACTTCTTAAATTTAAAGACTCCTCTTATAATAAGACCATCGATCTTCTACTTATTAGATGCTTAAAAAGGAGCTTTAAGGGTTATAATACGACCTTCCTTTTAGAGCTATTTTGCGAACTTAAAGGTAGCCTTCTCCTTAGCTGTTATAAAGGCTATTAATAACTTAACTTTATTCTTAATGGCGGCAATAAATTACTCTTTAAAATTAATAAAATATTAGCAATTTCGTAATCCTTTTAGGCAACCTTTACCGCGTTATAGTTACGGCATATTTACTATAATTATATTAGAATTATAGTCGCCTTCTAGAGTACGTTAATTATAGTTTTCCTTTAGGGTATCTTTTAAGGCATCCTATAAAGGCTTAAAACTATTATCTTTATAATAAGGCTTAATAACAGTTAAATAGAATTAAGTAGGTCTGTAAGGCATCTAAATAGTATAAGTTTAACTATTAATTATAATAAGTTAATATAGGCCTAACTATCCTCCCTTTTTATGCTATACGCGTACCTTAGACTAGAGTGGTAGATTAAGCGTAGTTAAGGTATTTAGGCCATTTCTTATTCTAAGTGCGTCGTTAACCTAGCGTATAGCGTGGAGATATTACACCTCCTTTATTACCTTACGAATAGCCTTAGCTTATTATATAATAGAGAGAAATAGTAAAGAAATATTAGTTATTTAAGAGTAGGCGCTAAAGACTAGTAATATCCCTTGCAACGGCAGGGTCCTATGCATAGATAGCCCGTGCGCGAACAACAGTTTTTCAAAATAACGCGTATGTTAATACACCACTACTATGCCTTTTAATTGTGCCAAAGTTGATAAGGACCTTGTTTGGAAGACTTGATATAAGGTTCCTCCTAATTATATTGCTAAAAAAGGCCCTCTAAAGCCCTTAGTTTTATTAATCCAATTAGCTAGCCCTTATCAATAATGGTAGGGCCTATTTTGCCGTTGTAAGGGATAGGTATAAGCCCATTTAGGCTAGCGGAGTCATTAATAGCCTTAATAGCTATTTATAAGATAAGCTCTTTACTAGCGCCCTTTAGTTTTAAAGAAATAATCTTATATACGCGGCGTAATAGTATATAATATCGCTTTACTTTTTTAATACTATTATATGCCTTAATAGGGACTTCCTTAACCTTAATTGCCATTGCCTTTATCTATTATTAAAACTCTATAAATAAGAAGTTCTTTTCTATGTTATAGACGATTTAATTAGGGGGTTATAAGTAAATATTAATTTAGTATAATTAAAGGGTATCCTATATATTCCTAGCTAATATATTCTTTAAGAAATATGCGGCTTAAAAGGAGGTTAAGAAGTTAATAACTTAAAGTACTAGCTTACTGCTAAGATATATAACGTTATTAATAATATAAAAGTTAAAGTTATAGTTATTTTTAAGGGTAAACTTAAATCGGCCAGGGGACTTCTAGTTTATTTAGTAGTAATAGTAGTACTTTATAAGATACTTAATTGCCTTAACCTTAACTTTATGGCCTACTTGCTAAAGAACCCTAAGCAATTAGTAAATAGATAAGTAGCTAAAATAACGGTATAGTTAGCGTAACTCTAACTTAGTTAAGTAGCTCTAAGTAATACTCTTTTTTAGTTAATAAA
>Ga0307515_10016203_pt1 | contig 13664 bp, 2 predicted proteins | sample 17_EM_MG_FD_194513 | JGI IMG/M metagenome (GOLD analysis project Ga0307515, IMG submission 194513) | Populus trichocarpa ectomycorrhiza microbial communities from riparian zone in the Pacific Northwest, United States - 17_EM | ecosystem: Host-associated > Plants > Roots > Unclassified | place... | reverse complement strand
CTGCCCTTAGGCTTTATACATCCGTATTATATCTATAGGGTATTTATATCTTTATGCTTAATAAGTAGCTTATTATCTTTGCTATTTTAGCACTTTACCTACTTATTAAGGTACTTTAGGGGCCCGGGTTTATTAGGGTAACAACTATAAAAAAATTTAAACTTATGGGGACTACCTATAAAGTTCTATATAGGGTACTAAGTAGGGTCTAGGTTATATCCTTTCCAACTAATATAATATTTTAACATTCCCCTTATAAGCTTACAGGCCAGTATTTCTTTAATTTTTTATTTATCGTCGCCATTAACTTAGATCGGTAGGGGAGGTTTATTCTTTTATCCAGGTAATAGGTTGTTTGCGGCCTTTTATAGTTTATTTAGAGAGAAAATAGGGTAAACTTTAATTAAATTTAGGAGCTTTACTTTATATACGTTGCCTATCTTCTTAAGAACCTTATACGGTCCTGCTATTTAATAGTCTAGCTTACGGCTAGGTCGTTCCGTCTTTTAGTTCTTTATTATAACCTAGACTATATCTCCTATAGTAAAGTTAGGCTCTTGCTTATACTTATTCGCCTATTATTATATTAATTTCTAGGCTGTTAGTATCACCTAAGTGCACTTAATTGGCCTATTAACTGTTGAATTAATTCTTATCTAATAGGTGTCGAAAGTAGAGGATCGTAAGGATCGCAGTGCCTAAGTAGGGGGCTGATGAGTTACCGTAAGGATGACTAATCAGAGACGTGACCACGTAACCTCTGTCCATATATTCCTGTCCATATATTCCAATACTGGCAGTTCTTTCTTTATGCTTATGGCGTTATAGAAAGGCAGCAAGGCAGTAAGGTAGCAAGGTGTCAGTTTAGCTAGAGGTGGGGTAGTAGAAGTCAATGGTGGTGCTATAGGAAGGCAGTAAGGTGTTGGTTTAGCCGTAGGCAAAGCAGCAAGGGTCGAAGATTAGCTGTAGGCAGGAGCAGTGGTCTGTTTGGGTAGTAGTACGGTACCAGCGGCGGTAGTAATAGTGGTTAAGCATAGAGCTTGTCTATTAGTCGGTCGGTAGATCGCAGGCACATCGGCACGATCGTTTAGTCGATAGACACGTAACCTCTGTCTATATATTCTAACACTGGCAGTTCTTTCTTTGTGCGTAAAACAGCTATCCTAGCAGAGCTCGGTCCGTATCTAAATTCCTATTTATATCTTTTAGACGACGATATCCCCGAATATGCTTATAGAGAGTAGTATTTGAGGGGAATATAGATCCGTACTTAGTATATTAAAATAGTTGACAGTCTGGCAAGTGTTTAAAGAGTGCTTAACCTAAAGGGAACGTAGTAGAGCACTTCTTGCAGGTTCGAGGTTGCGGGGGTTTATACAAGCTTGGCTACCGTGGCTCCTTGGCTTTAGTTAATAAGGGTAAAGCTAGTGGAGCTTGCGCGGACGGAGCCTGTGTGGACGGAGCCTGTGCGGACGGAGCCTGTGTAGACGGAGCTTGCGCGGACGGAGCCTGTGTAGACGGAGCTTGCGCGGACGGAGCTTGCGCTAGTATAGCTTGTTATTGCCGTAATTGCTAAACTACGCTTTATAACTCCTTAATCTCTTCCTTTTGTTCTTAATATGCCTTCTAGACTCTTTCGTACTATTATTAACGTAGGTCTAAAATATCTTGCTATTAGCGTAATCTTATTATTAAACTATATTTTATATATCCTAAATCTAGGTTTAATAAGCGGTTGTAGTTAGAAACTCCTATTAGGCTTTGTTATTATAGATATTAATATAGCAAGGCCGCCCAGTGGCCGTACAGCTCCCGCTTTTGTATCCTTTAGGAAGTTAAGGTAGTGCTATTATTAAAGGTTTATAGCTGCTGTAGACGCTAGCAGACTTAAGAGGGTAGAGGATAGGGAGCGCGCTGGCGTTATAGGCGCGCCGTTGACGTGATTTTCGACGTGGTAGATCTGTAAGGAAGATAGCAGACGGTGTTAGGATTGTAGGTAGGTATAGGATGGTTTGCTGCTGACGCTGCTGGGTTGTTGGGTATTGGATACTGCGCGAGGCTGTTGAGTTGCTGTAACGCTAGAGACTGCACGAGGCTGTTGGATATTGATTTGTATGCTAAGACGCGTACTAGGGGGTAGTTTGCTGCTGAGTTGCGTAGCTACGCTGGAGTACTGCATAAAGCTGTTGGGTAGTTGGATGTTAGGTGCTATTAAAAAGCTGGTGTGCTGCACGTAGTGCTGCTGGGGTAGCTGCTGAGGTAGCTGCTGGGGTACTGCCCGAGGGCTGTTGGACGTTTGGTGCTGTTAAAAAGCTGGGGGTACTGGCACTTAGTAAAGAGGTCGTACTGGGGTTAATGGGGTCGATTTGCGTGCTGTAGAATGTCTTGTGCGTTGCATATTTAATAAATATTCTAAGCTGGCTGGGGTTGGATTGCTGCCGGAGCTGCTAGTATGGTTTTTACTGCTAGGTACTGGAGTGCTGCTTTCGATTGAAGCTACTGGGGCGGCAGTGAACCTTGTTGCTCTATAGCCAACCGGTGAGGTTGACTATTAATTAATGTCGGTATCACCCAAGTGCACTTAATTAGCCTATTAACTGTTAAATTAATTTTTGTTTAATAGGTGTTAAAAGCAGAGGATTATAAGGATCGCAGTGCCTAAGTAGGGGGCTGATGAGTTACCGTAAGGATGACTAATTAGAGACGTGACTATGTAACCTCTATCTATATATTCCTGTCTATATATTTCAATATAGGCCTTTTCTAGATTTATATGGGCTACCGTTTAGGCTTCTTTTAAGCGCTTAGCGTACTACCGTACTTTCTTATAAAATAGTTTTTTATATACTGTCTAGGGTCCTTTTAGTCTTTCCTAGTTAAAGCTTATATAGGGTAAGTAACCTATTTCTAGTTAAATAGGGGCAAATCCTGTAGAGTTATAGGGTAGGGTCGCTTAGGTATAGTCTATTAGGGGTAGCAGTTTAGCGTAGTTATCTTAAAAGTAGTTAATAAAGGGCCGAAGTCTCTAATCTAAGTATTAATTTACAATTTCCGTCTAACTATCTGTCTAGGGGTAGTATACGATAGAAAGCTTTAGCTTAATGCCTAAGATTTAGGTAAACTTATTCCAGAATACTAATATAAATTACGGCCTATAATTAGATATAATAGTATCTAGTAGTCCGTAGATTTGGTAGATGTAGTGGATATATAATTAGGCCGCTTCTTTAGTATTAATATTCTTATAATATAGGATTAAGAACGGGCGCTTACTAAAGTGGTTAACTAAAATTATAACTATATCGTATCCGTTACGGTCTATAGGTAGCTTATAAAAGTCTATAGAGATATATTACTAGGGGCGTTCTAGTATTAGGAGTGGTTTTAATAGTCCTAGGGTCTTATCTTGTGGGATTATAAATCTATAGTAGCTGTCGCAGTTCTATATATAACGGTTAATATCTATAACTATTCTGGGTTAGTAATAGCGGTTACTAATAACCTTATAGGTCTTATTTTTTTTTAGGGTAGGCTATAAAGACTTAGGTATAAGCTTTAGTAATAAGCTAGGTCTATAAGTTCTATTCCTTAGCTACTACTAGCCGTTTCTAGTGCTTAAGTAGTCTATTTTCGAGGGACTATAGGCTAGTAACGTTCTTTACCTTTTTATAGTACTTCTATAAAAAGGGGGTCGTTTAGTTAGCCTATAGTAGTTTATTAATAAAGTTAAGTTTAGAGAAGTTAATAGAATATATCTTAGCGCCTAAGGAGTCTATACTTAGTTCTACCCGTATTTAGGGGTTAAGGTATTTTAGTAATAGTAGCATCTAGGTCTATAATAAGATCTTTATAGCCGTCTAGTTATTTAGGTCTTGCTTATACCTTATAAAAGCATCTACAGTCAAACCCCCTTATAACGATATGGGGTATATAACGATATATTCTATATTACGATCTACACCCTTAATTAAACCTTTTTTGGTGTAATATTACGATATTCTGGCTTTTGGTGATATCGTTAAGGTGTCTCACCAATATCGGTATAAGCAGATTTTAATTCATTGGATTTAACGCTTGCTCACCGCATCTTCAGCCATTAATACTTATCGCACAACGATCTAAATCTATTAAAATAACCCTTAGATCTTATTCTCTACACTTAATTCTACCTTATTTAATATGGCAAGATATTAAAATCCTGAAAGGTAGCGACGTTATGGATTTTCTGACTTTAAACGCTAAAAAATACGCGCCTACTACCTAAATTACCCCCACCTACTGCAAAACCAGCTTGCTTAATAGGCTACTAACTTCTTTTGTTGCAGAATTAATTAATCCTTAATATTAGAAATACTTAGCGATAAGTTTAAGCACCTTGATACAGCTAAATTGCCACGTGGGTAAGGCAGGCGAGAACGTAAGAGGGATGCTGAACAGCCTCTTTTAGAGGAAGCTCTCTTTAAGTGGCACCAACGCCTATAGAGCTCTCGCATTCCTATTTCTGGCGAGCTTATATATACCGCCGCCTCTTAGTTATGGCAACGGATACCTATACTAGCTAAGATAACGGAGCCAAAGTGGTCTATTAGCTGGTTGGAAGGCTTTAAATCTCGTAATAATATTCGTAAGAGAAAGCAGCATAGTAAGGCTACCTTAGTTAATATAGAGGGGGCGGAGGATCGCATAATAGAGCTTTAAGCAATTATCGCACCTTATCTATTAAAGGATATTTATAATATAGATGAGACAGGGCTGTTTTGGAAGGCTATACTAGATACTATATTAGCTACTAAGGCTTAATCAGGAACGAAGATATAGAAGGTATGAATCTCTCTAGGTAATTGCTTAAATGCAGACGGCTCCGATAAGCTTCCCCTTCTTGTAATTAGCTTAGCAGAACGGCTACGTTGCTTCGCGGCCAATAAAGTTAATATAGCCTTATTGGATATTATCTGGAGGTATAATAAGAAGGCCTAGATAACAACAATTATTATGCTTAATTGGCTTACCTAGTTTGACAAAAGGATATCCAGCAGGAAGGTGCTCCTCTTAATTAACGGCTTCAGCGCCTATAAAGCAGCTATTAGAACAATCCTTAAGAACGGCTCTTTTAAGAATACACGCGTTAAGTTTCTTCCTCCAAATTGCACCTCCGTATACCAGCCTCTTAACCAAGGGATAATTGTAAACTTTAAGCTTTTCTACCAAAGATATTGGATGCGGTTTATGGTAGAGCATTCGCTCAAAAATTAAGATCTAATTAAGCACATGCATGTCTTATAGGCAATTCAATAGATAATTGTAGCCTGGTAGGAAGTTATACCAAAGATAATTAAGAACTGCTTTATTAAGTCTACGTTATTCGGCTCTTATATAGGCCCACGGCCTCGCCCTCAGGGTTATATAGATCCTCCTATCGTCGATAAGCTGCGGGCGATGGCGGGAGAGCTGTAAGCAGCAGGGAGGATCCGTGCCATAACAGATATTCAGAATTTTATTAAGCTACTGGGTGAGGAAGTAGAGGATTTAGCGGAGGATCTTATTAAGCATATAGCAGAGCTCTACGCAGGGCCTGATCGTGATATGGAGACAGATGAGGAAGTCGTTAAGTAACCTCAAATTAAGCTTAACGAGGCGCTTAACGCCTTATAAAAGCTTTGTCTTTATAAGGAATAGCAAGAAGATTGTAACAGAGACGTAATTACGACTCTATTAAGGCATAAGCGACGGCTCTAAAATCGACGAAGTTAGAACACCAAATAGCAATCAATTATGACATATTTTAGTATAGCCGATCGCTCAATTGCGACTTTACGGGCGTAGATATATAATATCATTGTCTAATTTTAATTTTGGGTGCATTTTATATACAAATACTAAATATAACGATACCCTTGGTATTACGATATGGTCGGCTAAATAAGTCGTATCGTTATAAGGGGGTTTGACTGTATATAGTGTATAGCGCCTAGTCTATATATAATTAAGAAGTTAAACTAAGATAGGGTATTTACCTAGCGTGCCTACTAGGCTATAAGGGCCTTAGTTATTATAAAGTATTCTAGGGCCTTATAATCTAAAAGTACCTTAATTGGATTAGGGGTCCCCTCTAGCTATATACGCTAGTGCTAAAAGCTAGAGATAATAGCTAGCATTTCTTTATTATAGATATAATAGTTTAGCTTAATATCTATTATAGTCTTTAAATAGTATATAATAGGGTGCCACTCTCTATCTAGTTGCTTCTGGGAAAAAACACTAGCTATTGCGCTATCTAAGGTATTAGTTTCTAGTATTAAGGGCCGTTCTAGGTTAAAATGGGCAAGTAAGGGAGCCGATACTAGCCGTTTCTTAAGCTTATTAAAGGCCTACCTATATATAGCGTTAAAGTAGAAGGGCTAGTCTTTTCTAATAAGACGGTTAAGAGGCTAGGTAATCCTATTATAGTTCTTAATAAAGTATTAATAGAAGTTACAAAAACCTAAAAATAATTATACCCCCTTTATAGTCTATAGGGGTGCCTACTAATTAATTACGGCCGTCTTCTCTAGGTTAGTTTTAATTTTATTTATACTAATAATAAAACTTAGGTACTTTATATACTTAATACTAAACTCTAACTTATAACGGAACCTAATAGTAAGTACTATAATAGGCTTATTATTAGGCTAGATATATAGGTAATATAAATTAAAGTTAACAACGTAATAATAACTAGTAGAGTGGTTACCTAATAAATTAACTCTAATTATATTTTAAGAATTACTATAAGGAAGGAACTATCTAAGTAGGGACTGTGGTCCTTTAAATATATAACCATACTCCTATAAAATCCTCCTTATACGTAATATACGTGTTATATATATTATATATACATTCCCCTTATATACTGTATATACTACGTATAACGTTATATAACCTTAGCTACTATTCCTTATTATATAGTTCTACCGGCTCTATTTTAAACCGTACTTATATTAACTAACTAGCTTCTTCTAACTCTTCTCTAAGTAGTTATAATATTATACTTAAAGCATCTATAATACTATCTCCCTCCTCTTTATCTTTATCCTTAAAGATTTAAAACATCTTTAAGTTATTTATTAGAGGTGTAATATCTATCTAATTTATTTAGTTAATATTATTGCTTATTATACCTAAAGCTCCTTCTTCCTCGTAGGCGCAACGTCGTGCTTATACTATTGCTGCGATATTATCTCTTAGTAAGATTATACTATCTCCGTATTCTCGCTATTTAAAAAAGGGGTTAGTTTATGTTATATTAGCGAACCTATCTTCGCAATAACCGTCCTTTTATTTAGAGTGCACTAAAGCAAATATTTATTTGTCCTATAACGTTTACTCTATCTCTAATACTAAATATATGTAACTTATTACTCTTAATAGTCGTCTAGTTCCTTAATTGATTTATCTTAGGGTTTTATATTTAGTTTACTACTACGCGGCTAGATAGTAAACTGTCTTAAGCCCTTATTAAGTTAGAACGTTCTTATAATATAGAGTAGAAGGCCTTTAAAGCCTATATTACAGCGTCCGCTTAATTACTCCGTCTTAAAAAGGTTTATAAAAAGGTTTATTTTAAGGAGTAGAAACTTATAGAATAGGGTTTATAGAAACTTAGTAATAAAAGAATAGATTCTCTTTTAGCCGAGAAGGAAATAGATCTAAGTAGTTCGGCAACTGCTCTTCTTAGGTCCCTCTTAAGTAACTTATTTTTTAGTAATCCTTTTTTATTAATGCTGCCTAATCTAATTTCTTTTAATACTCCTATACCTTTCCTATAGCGTTCTTTAGGTTCTCTAGTAGTTTCTAGGTAGTCTTATTATAGCCTATCCACTTTACTTTATACTATATTTTGTTATTAATGTCCTTATAACTAATAACCTTTAAAACTTACTATTTATCTTCTTCTTATCCTTTATACGTATCTACTTTATAAACTAGTAGCTTAATATTCCTATATACTAGCTCTAGTATTATAATATACTATATAGAGTAGATCCTTATTTTAGCTAATAGGTTTAATTTAAATATAACCGGTGAAATCCTTTACTTAATTATAAAAGGTCCTAGTCTAACGTAGTTTAACTTTTTACTTAGTCATTAACTCTTAAAATTTTTGTATAGTAGCTATACTTTATCTCCCTCCTTAAGATTTAGTCCCTTAAATCTCTTAGCATTATAGTACTTATTTATTTTTTTCCTATACTTTCTTTACTAATTCTATAAGGTCTATATAAAGATTTAGACACGATATCGTTTGTTAATAATATACAGTCACCTCGTACCTCGTACCTTGACAATCGGTATATACTATGACAATAAGTAGAGGAGCTTAATATTAAATAGGATTTTATAAAGCCGCTAAAATTATCCTAGGACTTTATAAGTTACTATAATAAGCTAAAAGGAGCTCTTGCTACACCTGGCCTAAAAAGACTAAAACCAACCAAAAAGAACCCTGAAAAACACCCAGAGAATCCCCCTAAGATGTATGTATCGCAGGGGAGGCACACGTTAACCGTCGGTGGCTCGCACTCGCGCGCAACCGCCAGATCTACGCCTAACAACGGCCCTCCATAACAGAGACGGGTGAATACCACACTATAAAGCGGAAACACCTCTATTAAGAAGGCATCTAATAAAATATAAAGCCTACTAGACGCGTCTAGTATCTAGAATTATGGGGGAGTAACTATTAGCTATAACGAACTAATACAGCTAGTAGAATAGCTCCGCTAGTCTAGCGAACCTTAGGCGCCCCTCTAGTAAACCCTTAATTAAATCCTCTAACGGCTAAGTAAAATTAAAAATAAATAAAATCCCCCCTTACTAGCGAACCGCACCTAGGCCGCTATAGCCGCGCTTCTATACTATAGGGAACCCACCCCCCTTAAGATAATAACTGGGTATATAATTATAATATAACTAAATATAGAAAAAGCAGAGGGGCTTAGGGGATAATTAGAAATAGAAGTCCTTACGGAGATTCGTAAAGAGGTCTATAACGCAGTTATAGTCTAATACCTTAGGAGCGGAGACATTAGAGTTACCCTAAAGGACTAATAGGTAAAGGAACGAGCCGTAAGGGTAGGGAATAGGCTAGGAAAACGTATTGGCATAAAAGTACTCTGTGAAGACTACCCAGTTAAAGTCCTAGCGGTTCCTATAAGCCTTAGGGTAAAAAAGAGATGCTAGGCGGACAACACAGTAACTATATAGAAGATAGTAAAACATATAGAACGCCTTATACTAGGCCTCGAGATTACCCAAATCTAATAGCTTTAATAGGAAAATGTAAACTAAGTAAATAATAAAAACAATGAGAGGATATAAGGGTTGCCAGAGACTCGCTAGGGAGACGCCGGTCAAACGCATAGCTCCCTTATCGTTAGCACACATATACTAGGAATACAAAAACTCCTTATCTAAAAAGGAATAATTATAAATAGCCTTATATATAACGCAAGGCTCTACAACTATAGACTACGCCTAAAATAATACTACTGCTATGTATAATAGGGATACACCTAATCCACATGCGCAGCATAGGTGTGCTACGGCCACTATGCAGGCCCCCACAATATAAGACACTACTTAAATTAAGACTAAATAAAATGCGTAAACTGCCACCAAAGCATACATAAGGCGTAGGAGAGAGAAGACTGCATCGAATATAGGAGGCGGAAGGTAAGGGCTTAACAGCTACGGGAATAACTGTACGCTAGGTTATATAAATGGAAACAATAGGCAATAAGCTAGGGGGACGCAGGTGCCTTCCTAGCGTTTCCTACCTTTAGTACTAGGGGGCTAGGCTAGCTATCCCAAGCCTTAACGGGCTAGAAGCGGCGCCGCGCAATATTACTAGACCGTATAGGGATATAAGGGTTATAGGTAATATAAGGGAGAGAACGCCCTATAGGAAGACCCCTATGGACAGCTACAGTAAGCTTAAAACTAGGATAATTAAGAATTAGATTTAACGCGGTAAATATAACATTTATAGCCGACCTATAAAGGGTATATAGCTAGCTAGTAAGAATAGGGAAGGAACTGGAGATAATAATAGATTTAGATATAGAAGCGCTAGTAGGAACATAAGATACGGGAATAGAAAGCTTTATATAAAATAAGTAGTAATTAGGGTATAGATATAAGAGACAGAAGCTCTAAATATCCTAGAGAAAGTAGAAATAGAAGAAGTGAGGAATAAAGAAGAGGCGAAGGACCCTCGCCAGGGGTCCGCTACTTATCCATTATATAGTATAACTGCGGTAACACAAACCACCGTCTCGCAAGGCCTTTACTAGACGGTCTAGACCTAGAGAAATACTATATCCTTACCATATAAGAGCCGTACTATAATACCTACACATAATTAATATACTGCCCCTGAGGATTCCAGCTCCTATACGAACCAAAAGCAGCTATACGCGTATGCTTTATAATTAGTAAGGCTATTAGCCTATCCTTATAGTTATAGCAGGCAGTTAACCCAGATATTATAGTTATAATAATCTAGACATATAGGGGACTGGTATAAATTATTAATATATATAACCCTAGGGTCGAAGGGGTCCTATAAACAGAGAACATTATATTAGTAATAAGCTTACTAGAAACTAAAGGTACAGAGTCTATCCTACTAGGAGACATAAACCTCTACCACCCGTGGTAGGGGGGTATCTATATTACTGCTGATTGACAGGTAGAGTACCTACTAAGAGCTATAGACACCTAGGGCCTTAAGTTGGCCACCTCTCTAGGAGTAACTATATAGTAACGAGGAACCTCCAGAAGCACAATTAACCTTATATTTATAGATAAAGGCCTATACCAGAGACTTGAAAGGTGTAACCCTAAAGAAAAATAGGCACTCGCCTTAGACTATATCCCTATCTAGATATAGCTAGATTTGAATATTAAAACGCAACTAAGTAGTAAAAGATATATAATAAGGAAGCTTAAGACAAACAGTTTCCTTAATATAGTTAAACAATAACTCTAAGACCTAGAAGAAATCCACCCAATTCTAAACGAGTGAGGCTTATTAGCTACCCCTAAGGAAATCGACCAAAGACTAGAAAGGATCTAGGCAGCAATTAAAAATGGGCTAAAAGAGCACTGCCCGGTTTTAAAACCGGGCCCCTATACGCGATATATATAGTCCGCATAATACGCAGTTTTTATTGCTAGCTAATGATGAGCAAAAAGGAAATATATAAGTAGCTATAACTTTAAAGACAAGAGACGATATAAAGACACGAGAAACCAGTTAAAGAATACCCTAAAGAAAGAAGTAAGGAATAACTAGAGACGGTTTATAAACGAGCACACTTTTAACTTAAGCCTCCCCTATAATAAGGGCCTTTAGGCTATAGTAAAATAGGTAAAGAAAAAGGTAGGGCGCCTAGTAGAAGACCTATATTTACTACCCCTATAAAGAGTAGGGGAATTATAGGCCACTAATAATAACGATAAGAAGGTAAAGATCCTTATAAAAAGGTTCTTCCCCTAACCAGCTTTAGTAGACCTTAGTGACATTATAGGTAAAACACCAGCGACTCGCCTAAGGGTTAACAGCGATATAATAATAGAGGAAATAGCTAAAACTATTAGCCGCCTTTTAAATAATATAGCACTAGGACTAGATAGGATTCTAAATAAGGCCTTAAAAACCTATGGACCACTTATAGCACCCTAGCTTGCAGATATAGCTAGGGTATACTTTACTATAGGCTACTACCCGCAACTTAGAAAAGCTATAATGACGGTTGTTCTACGGAAAAAAGGTAAAGTAGATTACTTAATCCCAGGAAGCTACCGCCCTATTGCCTTAGAAAACACCCTTAGTAAGATCTTAGAAAAGGTAATAGCGGACCGCATAGCAAACACGGCTAAGGAATACAACCTACTACTATAAAGCTAAATAGGGGCAAGAAAGAACCGCTTAACACTATCAGTACTTACGCTACTCGCTGCCACTATTAAATCCGCATGGGCGATGCGAAGGGACTTTATAGTATCAATACTTAGCCTAGATATTAGCGGCGCCTACAATAACATACCCTATAAGCGTCTTCTATATATCCTTAGGGCAAAAGGCTTTCCAGAATAGATTATACAATTTATTTAAGGGTTTATAGGTTAGAAAGAAATATTACTAATCTTCAGCAGATACCAGAGCCCCCCTATTATAGTTGCAACAGGAATACTATAAGGATTACCCCTCTCGCCTATACTCTTCCTTTTCTTTATAAGCAACCTGCTTAACTCCTTTAAGGAAGGGGCAACCTAGGGGATAGGCTTTATTAATGATATAAACCTAATTATATACGGGCCAACAGCCGTAGAAAATTGCAGAATACTAGAGAAAGCTTATAATACCTATATAGAATAGGCAAGACGATATAGAGTTTAATTCTTACTAGAGAAATACTAGCTAATCCACTTTATAAGAAAACGCAACTAATCTACAGATCTCTAGTATATAATTTGCATTTAAGGCTTTAGGGGTTAACTAGTTTAGGGTCTAAGGGTATTAGAAGTATAGGTAGATAGTAAGCTCTAGTAGAGCGCATATACAGCGTAAGCGGCCTATAAGGGCTAAGTATAGTATATCGCATTATCTAGGATTGTTAATTCTATATAGGGTCCATACTTCTAGAGGTCACGCCTACTATATATAGTAGTTGTTTGGCTAACCATAACGTATAGGTCCAGTATTTAGGCCATTGGAGAATCTAAGAAAGGCCCCCCTAAATCGCTCCTTAAACCACTTTAAAAGGTCTAAATAGCCTACCTTTAGAGTATAATAGGCGGATATAAGCGAACGGCTACAGCACTGCTTAAAAAGGAAGCTAATATTCCCCTCCTATAACTACATATTAAAGCCATTATAATATAAAGGGCGCAAAATAAACGTAACTCTAATATTATAAAGTATATTAAAATACGCCTAAATAAACTATAGAGGGACCCTAGGGCGCCCTATAGGAGAACAAACTAATAACCCTAAAGTAGGGAAGATATATTAGAGAAACAGGTAAAGAAAGTAAAAGAAGAATGGTGCTGCTTTAGGGCCTAGGCCTATATAGAGGAGGAAAAAAGACGCGCAAGAGGCCAGTAAAGACAATAGTAAGAGAGAGAAAGGAGTAAAAGTAGAGTATAAAAGAATGCTAGGAAACTATCTACTATAATATAACACTGGCTAGACTAACGCTGAAGAGGTATATAAGAGTTAAAGGTACAGAGGCTAACTAAGGTAAAAGGAACCCAAGCCGTAGTATAGTTAACGCTATAGGGGGTAAACACTCTAGGGCTCTAAGAAGGCCTAATAAAGGTAGAAAATATAATAGCAACACTCTTAAGAATAGGAATAATAGGACTAAAAGACTGGCTCTACTAGGTAGGTGTCCTAGTAGGTAGCCTAAGATGCGAATATAGCTGGCTAAGACAGACACCAAAACACGTAATACTGTTATACCCCTTACGCACTAACTGAGAAGTAATACTCTTAGTAGCTAGCACAGAGAACTATAATATACTACTCTTAATATAAAAAGGCCTTAAGGCGGTTACTTAGTGGCTTATTAGCTAAAATGTATTAAACCAGTTCTGGGTTATAAAGGAAATAGCAATAA
>Ga0307515_10016202_pt1 | contig 13665 bp, 8 predicted proteins | sample 17_EM_MG_FD_194513 | JGI IMG/M metagenome (GOLD analysis project Ga0307515, IMG submission 194513) | Populus trichocarpa ectomycorrhiza microbial communities from riparian zone in the Pacific Northwest, United States - 17_EM | ecosystem: Host-associated > Plants > Roots > Unclassified | place... | reverse complement strand
CGCGGTGTCCGAGCGCAGCTGATCGGCGAACTTCGCGGCGTCGAACCTGTCGACGTCGGGCTGGCAGATCGCCCACTTCACGACGTCGCCGTCGGCGCGCGCGACCGAGTCGTTCTTGAGGCAGAGCTCGATGAACGCGAGCCGGCCGACCTCGGTCAGCCGGGCGTCGAGCGCGTCGGTGACGTAGAGCTCATCGGACATCGCGTAGCCGTTACTGTCCTTGAATCCGGCGTCGATCGCGACGTACTGGTCGATCGGCGTCAGCGCGGCGAGGCCCTTGGCGGACAGATCGTGCTTCACGGCGTGCGCCGTGTCGTTCGCGAACGCGGCGGCGTCGGCCCAGTCGGCGTCCTGCATGCCGAGCTTCTTCGACCACGCCACCCGCGCGGCCTCGATCTCGGCCCGGTGCGGATCGATGTCGGGGCTCGCGCCCGAGCACAGCGTGGTGGCGATCGCGGCGACGACCTGCCCCGGATCCTTCGACGACACGTTGCGCAGGTCCGAGGAGTTGGCCTCGAACTTCGCGCTGCCGCACCACGCGGGCGGACCCGCGGACGCGACGCTGGAACCGCCGAGCCACGACAGGCCGGCCACCGCGAGGAACACGTACTGCTTCATTCGATCCTCCTCAATCAAGCGAGCTGATCGTCAGCTGCGATGGCATGCAGCGCCGCGGCACCACCGCTCGCGACCAGGCCATTCGTCGAGCATCGCCGCAACTGCGCACGTCACGCAAGACGTGATTCTCGCGTTCGCAGTCCGCGGCAACGCCCGCCTTCCAAAAATCCCTGACGGTGAGTCACTTGCTCGGGGCGAATGTCCCCGGGTCACGCCGAGCGGCGCGCGAGATCGCGGACGCCGTCGATCAAGCGATCGACCTCGCCCGCGGATGTGTAGCAGGCGCAGCCGGCGCGCACGACGCCGTCCCGGGCATGCCCGAGGTGCGCGACCGCGGTCGGCGCGTAGAAGTCGCCGTTCGACACGAACACGGCGCGCTCGGCGAGCGCGCGGGCGACCTGCTCCGACGGCAGGCCGCGGACCACGAACGACACGGTCGGCGTCCGCGGCTGGCCCGGCGGTGGGCCGTAGACGGTGACGCCCGGGACCTCGCGCAGCCCGGACCACAGCCGCTCGAGCAGCTCGCAGCCGCGCGCGTGGAGCACGGCGAACCCGGCCTCGAGCCGCGCTCGCCGCGTCCCCGCCCCGGCGAGCGACGCCAGGAAGTCGACGGCCGCGGCGGCGCCGACCATGCCCTCGTGGTTCTGGGTCCCGGTCTCGAGCCGCTCGGGCGAGTCGTCCGGCGCGGGCACGAGCCGCGGCACGTCGAGCTCCTCGACCAGCGCCTGCCGGCCCCACAGCACGCCGAGGTGCGGGCCGTAGAACTTGTACGCCGAGCACGCCAGGAAGTCGGCGCCGAGCGCGGTGACGTCGACCAGCGCGTGCGGCGCGTAGTGCACGGCGTCGACGAACACCAGCGCGCCGGCGGCGTGGGCGAGATCGGCCGCGCGCCGCACGTCGTTGATCGTCCCGATCACGTTCGACGCGGCGCCGATCGCGACGAGGCGGGTCTTGCTCCCGATCGCCTGGGCGAGGTCCTGCATGTCGAGCTGGCCGGTGTCGGCGCCGAACCGCACCGTCCGGACGGTCAGTCCGTGCTCCTTGGCCAGCCGGCGCCACGGATCGACGTTGGCGTGGTGATCGAGCTGGGTGGTGACGATCTCGTCGCCGGGGGACCAGCGCCGGGCCAGCGCGCGTCCGAGGTGGAACGTCAGCGTGGTCATGTTGGCGCCGAACGCGATCTCGGAGGCCCGGCCGCCGAGCAGATCGGCGAGCGCCTCGCGCGCCGCCGCGAGCGCGGCGTCGGTCTCCACGCTCGTCGGATAGACCCAGTGGGTGTTGGCGTTGTGGTGGAGCAGGTAGTCGGTCATCGCGTCGGCGACCGAGCGCGGGACCTGGGTCCCACCTGGGCCGTCGAAGTAGGCGACGGGCGTGCCGTTGTGGCGGCGCTCGAGGGCGGGGAACTGCGCGCGGACCTCGTCGGTGGTTCGCGCGGGCCTCGTGGTCGGGGGCGTGGTCATGAGCTTGTGCGCAGCATATCGCAGGTGCCCGCGCTCGCTGTCCGCGGGACCGCCGTGGCATGCTGCCGCGCACGTCGGCCGCCCCGCGGCGCGGCGCAGGAGGAAACATGCGGACGTCACGAGCTTCCCTGGTTCTCGTCTTGGCTGTACTGCTGTCCGCCGCGGCGCACACGGCGCACGCCCAGCCCGCGGAGGTCAGCCAGCGGACGTTCGCCTCGGCGCGGCAGGCGCTCGACGCCGCGATCACGGCGCACGGCGGGCTCGACGCGCTGCGCGCGGTCAAGGACGTCCAGCGTACCGGAAATGGAACAGCCTACAACCAGGGCCAGAGCCTGCGCCCCGGGACGCCGTACTCGACGCGCACGGTCGCGGTGAAGACCGTGGTCGATCTCGCCCGGGGCCGGAGCGCCACCGAGCTGGTCACGACGCCCGCCGGCGGCATCCGCACGCCGTCGCGCAACGTGCTGCGCGGCGACGACGGCTTCACCGTGGCGGTGCTGACCAACGTGGTGTCGCCGATGAGCCCGGCGGCGATCGGGGCCAGCAAGGGCGCGCTGCGGCGCGATCCCGCGGCGCTGCTGCTGACCGCGGCCGGGCGCGCGGAGACGCTGCGCGATCTCGGCGACGCCACGTTCGACAAGCGCAAGCAGCGCGTGGTCACGTTCGCCGACAGCGACGGCGCGCAGCTCGCGCTCTACCTCGACGCCCAGACCCACCGCGTCACCAAGCTCGAGACCCTCGGCGACAACGCGGTGCTGGGCGACACCGTCACCGAGGTCGTGTTCTCGGACTACCGCCCGGTCGGAAACGTGCAACTGCCGTTCCGCGTGGTCAACCGCGTCGGCGGCGAGGTCATCCAGGAGCTCCAGTTCTCCGAGATCAAGGTCAACACCAGCCCCGCCGACGCGGTGTTCGAGCCTCCGGCCGGGGCGGTCGCCGCCAAGCTGGTCGCCGGCCCGGGCACGGTGGTGGCCACCCGGCTCGCCGACGACGTGTTCTTCATCGAGGGCAGTACGCACAACAGCCTCGCCGTGGTGCTGGCCGATTCGATCCTGCTGATCGAGGCGCCGCTGGGCGAGGAGCGCTCGCAGGCGGTGATCGCCAAGCTCGGCGAGCTCGCGCCGGGCAAGCCGATCAAGTCCGTGGTGGCGACGCACTATCACTATGACCACGCGGGCGGGCTGCGCGCCCACATCGCGCGCGGCGCGACGATCTACACCACCGCGGGCAACCGCGCGTTCCTCACCAAGCTGGCCGCGACGCCGCACGGCATCAAGCCCGACGCGCTGTCGTCCAAGCCGAGCACCCCGAGGATCGAGGTCGTCGCCGGCAAGAAGGCGCTCGGCGAGCCGGCCCGCGCGGTCGAGCTCTACGACGTGGGGCCCAGCCCGCACGTCGACGAGATGCTCGTGGCCTACCTGCCCAAGGAGAAGATCCTGTTCGTCAGCGACCTGTTCGGGGTGCCGCCGCAGGGTCCGATCCCGCCGGGCACGCCGGCCAATCGCGAGCTCTCGGACAAGCTCAAGAAGCTGGGCCTCGATGTCCAGGTCATCGCTCCGGGACACGGCCGGATGGGCACGATCAAGGATCTGCAGAAGGCGCTCGACACGCCGGCGCCGAACTAATTTTATCTTGGCTACTGGACGTAGCCCATGCCGCGCGCGCGGTCCTTCACGTCGTTCGCGCAGTGCATCAGCCGAGCCAGGATCTGCTTGGAGCGTGCGAGCTGGGCCTCGGTGGGCTTGAGCTTGTAGGCCCCGCGCTTGACGATCCGGTTGGTCGACTCGTGCAGCGCGTCGCCGACGCGCTGGACGCACGCGGCGTCGGGGCACCGGCAGGTCTCGTGGGCAAACCTCGAGAAGTCCCGCAGGGTCTTGTCGAAGGTCTGCTGCTTGTCCGGTGCGAGCCCGTGGGCGGCGAGCCCGCCGGCGATCACGCCGCAGAGCAGGACGGCGGCGAGCACCCCGTGCCGGCGCCGCCGCTGCGGCCGTTCGTCGAGCCACTGCACCGCGGCGTCGCAGTTGCGCCGGTCGCGAAGCAGCCGGACGACCTCGTCGCGCTCGCGCTCACGCTCGGCGAGATCGATGTTCAACGCACGGAGTCGCGCCTGGAGTGCATCGACATCGTTGCGATAGACCATCCCGAGCAGCATGACATGGATGCCCACGCCGGTGATGCCAGATCGCCGGCGCGCGGCGGCGAGCCGCGGTGCGTCAGCCGGTCACGCGAGCTCGTGGAGGTAGTCGACGAACGACCGCACCATGTCGTCGAAGCCGTGCAGCTTCGGATCGCTCGGCTCGATCAGGAAGTACTCGTCGGGAGCGTGGGCGCCGTTGCCGTGGCCCAGCCCGAAGTGGCCGGCCGGTAGCTTGAGCGGCTCGCCGGTGAACACGAAGCCCGGCCACGAGCCGGCCAGCCGCGGCCACAGGATCGGTTTGACCCCGGACTGCTCGTAGACCTTGGCCTGGGCGCGGATCAGCCGCGAGTCCGGCAGCGTCGAGTTCGGATCGTAGCCGCCGGTCATGGTGACCTGGAGATCGCCGAACCCGCGCTTCGCCAGGTGGGCCTTGAGCTTGGCCAGCGTGTCGGCGGCCGTCATGTCGGGCACCAGGCGCAGGTCGAGCTTGGCCGCGGCGCGGTGCGGCAGGATCGTCATGCCGCCCGGGCCGATGTAGCCGCTGACCAGGCCCTCGATGTTCAGCGTGGGCTTGCTCGCCAGGTCCTCGAGCGCCTGGCGCCAGCTGGCGTCGCGCGCCCAGCGTTCGACGCCGAGCGTCTTCTTCGTGGTGGCCTCGTCGATCCGCTTCGCGGCCTCGTCGAGCAAGCCGCGATCGCGGTCGCTCAGCGGCCGGACCTTGTCGAACAGGCCGTCGATCGCCGGATCGCCGTTCGGCGTCACCAGCGTGTTGAGCGCCTGCACCAGGTGCCACGCCGGGCTGTCGACCCGCGCGCGGTTGCTCGAGTGGACGTCCTTCTTGGGCCCGCGGCCCCAGGTGTCGGCGGTCGACACGATCTCGCACTCGACGACGCCCTTGGCGCCGAGGTTGATGGTCACCGTGCCGTCGGTGGCCTGGTTGGCGTGCGGCATGAACACGCCCTCGCAGCGCTTGAGCGCCGCGCGGATCGCGGGCTGCGCCACGATCTGCGGGAAGTGCGGCGAGCCGATCTCTTCCTCGCCCTCGGCGACCAGCACCAGGTTGACCGGCAGCTTCTTGCCCGCGCCGCGGATCGCGTGCAGCGCGGCGAGGAACGCCGCCTCGGGGCCCTTCTGGTTGACCGCACCGCGGCCGACGATGGCCTTGCCGAGCTTGGGTAGATCGACCAGCTTGGCGTCCCACGGCGGCGAGCTCCACTCCTTGGGATCGGCCTGCTTGACGTCGTACATGAAGTACAGGCCCATGGTGCGCGGCGCGCCCGCGTCGAGGGTGGCGAAGATGCCCGGGTGGCCGTCGGTCGACACGCTCTCGACCTTGCCGAACCCGGCGTCGCGCAGCAGCCGCATCGTCAGGTCGCGGCCCTCGGTGATGCCGCGGTTCTCGGCGGCGATCGTCGGCTGTCGGATCCACTCCTGTAGCCGGGCGAGCGCCTCGTCGTGGCGCTTCTCGACCTGATCGTAGATCGGCTTCAAGTTCGCCGCCGCCGACGCGCGGCGCGGCAACATCGCGACGGCACCCACGGCCGCCGCTCCCTGGAGAAAGCTTCGACGTCTGATCATGGCGCGCGCGACTATACACCTGGCCGCGGGGCGCGTCGGCCGGTGCGGCGATCCGCCAGCTGGTCACGGCGCGTTCACATAGACCGTTCCATCCGCCTCCTGGCACACGACCTGGTACGACAGGCCGTCGCTCGCCACGCACCACAGCTGGGACGCCGCGTCGACAAAGAATCCTTGTACGTACGCGGCGGGTATCGTCAGGACCGCCGAGGTCTCGACGCGCTTGGCAGGCAGCTGTTCGGAGAGCGCTTCCGCTGGCTGCGGAGTCGGAGGAAACGCGCTCTCGTAGCCGCGCTTTCCGCGCGGCTCCTCCTTCTCGCCGAAGCGTGCCCCGGACGGTGCGACGTTGAACATCATCGCGTCACCATCGTACGGCCTTGGCATTCCGTCGCCGAGCGGGTCCTCGCCGGTGTCCTCGAGCTGGTCTTCGCTGGTGCCGCCGTCCCCGAACGGGTCTTCGAGGGTCTGCGCCACAGCGTCGCGCGGGAAGAATGATATCCACGGTGTTGACTCGCCGCCGCTCGAGGTGCTCGTCGAAGGCCCTGGAGAACCGGCCGCGAGCTCGGCGTCGAGCGGTGGCAGCGGTCCGGGGGCGTGCGCCTCCGCTGGACCCGGTCGCTCGGATTCTTCATCCTCGGGGCGGCCCGCCGGCTCCGCGTGCGCTTCGTCCGGCGCGCCGGGCTGGGCCGCCGCCGGTGGATACGCCTCCTCGATCTTCTCGCGCGACCACACGAGCCACTTCTCGGCATCGATGTACAGATCGTCCCACGAGACGTACCTCTCGCCCACCATGCGCAGCTCGACCGGAATTCCCCCACCGGGCACCGAGTCATCGAGCTCCGGCACCGTGTGCATGCCGCCGAACACGATCTGCTGGTCGACGCCATTCCCTGCGGTGCTGCGTAGCCCGGAGTTCGCGTAGGGCCCCAGCTTGGTCGATCTCCTCCCGTCCTGCGACCCGCGCTTCAACCCTCGCTGCCAGTTGGGATTCCACGCCGAGCCGGTTTTCCCGAGCTCGGCGATGAACGCCTTGATGATCGTTTTCGACTTGAGCTGGAGCAGGGTCCGCACCCGGCGAGGCAGCGTCTTGTAGATCGCGTCGAGCCGGATCCGCGACAGCACGGCGGTCTTGTTCTTGATCTGCCCGGCGCCGAAGGGTTTCTGCTGGTTCCGGGGGAGGTGCTCGTCCTCGGCGTCGGTCAGCTCGCCCTGTACCTCGTCGGCGAACGCTGCGACCTGCGTGTAGACGAGGGCGACCATCCCCGTGAACGCCGCGCGCTCCGTCGTGTCGAGCCCAGCGCCGAGCGTGCTCGCGAGGCTGTCGGCGAGCTCGACCGCGGCGAGCGCGTGGGTGCGGGGGCGGTCGTGGCGCTTCGCCACCTCGACAACCTTGTCAGGAGTGCAATCGGGGTGGCCGTCCTCGCGCGTGCGCCGGCCGATCTCCGCGATCGCGTCGCGCATCGTCGCGATCGGGAAGCCGATCGTGTAGTGGACGTACAGCTTCTTGTCGTCTTCGCCGTCGCGGAGGAAATCCGGCCTGAGCTTCGCGGTCGACCAGTTACCGCCCTCGGCGTTGGTCTCATCGATGAGGCATGGCGCGTAGGTCTTGTCGGCCACGCCCGGGAGCGCGCCCAGATCGCGCTTGTCGTCGTTCTTGTAGAGCTGATCGTACAACTCCTCCATCTCGCCGAGCCGTGCCCGGAAACCGGCCTTCGCCTGGTCCAGCGGACCCGTCATCTGATCGAACGCCGGGTCCATGACGAGCTCCAGGTTGGAGTAGTGCTCGCGGTCCGCGTTCGTCCGGCTGTCGGACACCAGCTTGAAGCCGCCATGGAGGAGCAGGTTGGTGTCGCTGTCGAGGTCGTCGCCGTCTGCGGTCGTGACCGGCCGCTTGACCTCGAGCTCCACGCCGATCTTGCGCTGCACCGCGCCGCCGCCGCCGTGGTCGATCACGGCGCCGCCGGCGCCGCGTCCCACTGGTTCACCACGGGCCGCTCGGGCGCCCCACTCGTCGGCCTCGCGCTCGAGCCCCGCGTCGTCGTGGAGCGCGAGGCCCTTGGGCTGTGCGGTCGCGGTCACGCGGCCCTCGCTCTGCTGGACCACGTGGGCCAGCTCATGCCCGAGGAGTTCCTGACCTCGGGCGGTGTCGGGCTCGTAGCGCCCCGGCGCGAAGTGCACGTGCGTGCCTCGCGTGTACGCGAGCGCGCCCATCGCAGGCGCCTGTTCACCCTCGTGGACGCGAACCGCGCTGAAGTCGACGCCGAACGAGTTCTCCATCCTGGCCCGCACGGCCGGCGACAGCGCCGCGCCGGGGCCGCCGGGATCTCGGTCGGCGACCGGTCGAGTCTCGGGCGCAGCGGTCCGGGGGGCGGCCTGGTCCAGCCCGGCATTGCCGCCCGTGGTCGTCGAGAGCGGACTGCCGAACAGCGACTGGATCGTCGGGCGCGCGCGTTCGTCGGCCGCCGCCCCGGTCGTCATGCCGGCGGGTTCTCGGTCAGGTGCGCGCCGTGCCTGTGCGCGCGGCGGATCAGCGCGGACTTGCTCGACGAGCGTGCGCTTGCCCGGCGATGATCGGGTCGCGGCTACCGGTCTGTGCGTGCGGCTCGTCTGCGATCGCCGGCTCGCATGCTCGGACATCGTCCCCCCGGTCGGCTTGCGATTCGCTCGGTCACGACGGCGGGAGTGACATGCTCGCAGTCGTCTGGTGAATGAATATCGCGTGTACGTGTTGCGATACTCGTTTGGTCGAGCTGGTGACGCCGCGGGAAAATCATTCGCTCGCCACGAAGCCGGGGGATGCCGCAATCCACGGCGCTCGTGGCTCTACCTGCCATTGCCGTCGAATCCATGTAATGTCCCCCGGCGCGCGGTCGACCTCGGGCCGCGATCGCGCCCGTCGATCCGTGCCGGTGTGATACAGCTATGGTTACACCGCGGCATGGGGGAGCACGTGACAGCCAGCATCGGGCGTTCGCCGGGACGGCGCGCGGGCATGTGGATCGTGATCGCAGGTGTCGTCGCGAGCGCAGCGGTCGCGCTGGCGGCCCCGAAGCGGCCGGCGCCGCGAAAGCCGGCGCCGCGAAAGCCGGCGGCGACGCGGCCGGTGGCGTCGGAGCTCGAGCGGCTCAACGACGAGTACAACGCGCTGTCCGCGCGCCGCGCGTACTTCGCCGCGGTCAAGGTGGCGCGCCGGGTGTTCGCGCTGCAGGTCGAGGCGACCGGCCCGGCGTCGGCCAAGGCGCTGGACCGGATGCGGACGCTCGCCCAGGCGCTCGGCCAGATCGGCGACTTCCGCGGCGAGCTCGCGCTCGAGGAGCAGCGGCTCGCCGTCACCGAGAAGGCGTTCGGGGCCGAGTCGGGCGAGTTGCTCGACGTGCTGCGCTCGCTGTACTCGCTGTACTGGTACTGGCAGGACAGCCGCCACGCCGAGCTCGACGCGGTGTCGCGGCGCGCGATGGCGATCACCCGGAAGCTGCACGGCGAGCGCAGCCTGGAGTACGCGGAGCAACTGCATTTCCATGGCCTGATGCTCGCCGCGCGCCGACAGTATGCCGAGGCCGCGCAGGTCGACGAGCAGGGCCTCCAGATCGAGCAGGCGCTGGGCAAGGACCCCGGTCTGCTGCTCGGCTCGGTCCAGGGCATGGCGATGCTGTACTGGCAAGCCAACCAACCCGCGCGCGAGTTCGAGTGGCTCGAGCGCACGGTCGCGCTCGCCGACAAGCCCGGGTCCGGGATCGACGTCCGGATCCGCGCCGGCGCGCTGTGGACGGTCGCCAGCTACTACCGCCTCGCAGGCCGCGACGACCTCGCCCGGCCGCAGAGCCGGAAAGTCATCGAGATCTACCAGGCCGAGCTCGCGCGGGTCGAGCGCGGCAAGCCCGACGATCCGGAGCGCGCGAGCTGGCTCGGTGCGCTGGGCTGGACGTACCAGGAGGACGGCGATCTGGCGGCCGCCGAGAGCGCGTTCGCCCAGGCGGTCGCGCTCGATCGCAAGCGCGGACCGTCGTCGCACTGGGCCAGCCTGCTCGCGGGTGTCGAGCGCAGGCTCGGCAAGCCGCGCGAGGCGCTCGCGCTGCTCGAGGCCGAGCGCAGCGCCGCGATCGCCGCCGCCCGGGCGGCGCCCGATACCGCGTCCCGGGGGGACGCGACGTTCTACAACCCGGTGATCGTCGAGGTGCTGCGCGAGCTGCGCGAGGTGCGCGAGTATCCGCGCGCCGAGCGCCTGCTCGCCGAGCGCCGCGCCGCGGTCGAGAAGGCGAACGGCCGGCGCAGCGGGATGTACCTGACGGCAGAGCTCGACGCCGCGTACCTGGCCATGGCGAGCGGCAAGCCGGCGCAGGCCGAGCAGTTCCTGGCCGACGCGTTCGACATCACCGACGGCGAGCGCCGGGTGGTGCTCGAGACCGGCACCGAGGCCGACCACGCCGCGTACCTCGCGAGCGCGAGCTACCAGCTCGATCTGGTGATCAACTTCGGGCTGCGCCACGCGCCGCGGCGCGGCTCGGCGGCGCGCCTCGGCCTGACCACGGTGCTCCGCACCAAGGGCCGCGCGATCGATGCCGCGGCGTCGAGCCTCGGCGCGATCCGCGCCCGGATGTCGCCCGGCGACGCCCAGCTGCTCGACGAGCTGGCCAGCGCGCGCGCCCAGCTCGCCCGGCTGACCGTGGCGGGCCCGACCCCGACCGGCGAGGCCGACTTCGCCCGCGAGGTCGCGGCCTACGACGACCGGATCCAGAAGCTCGAGATCGCGGTCGGCAAGGCGAGCGCGGCGTACCGCGCGGCGAGCCAGCCGATCGAGCTGGCGGCGGTGCAGAAGGCGATCCCCGCCGACGCCCGGCTGGTCGAGATCGTCAACTTCCAGCCGGCCGATCCGGCGGTGCCCTACACCGCGCGGCCGGTGCTGGAGCCGCGCCGGTACGCGGCCTACGTCGTCGGACGCACCGGCGATCCGGTGCTGATCGACCTCGGCCCGGCGGCCGCGATCGACGAGACGATCGAGCGGTTCCGCGCGGCGGTGTCGAACCCGGAGGACGCCGCCACCGGCGAGCCCGCCCATGCGCTGTACGCGCTGACCATGGCCAAGATCGCGCCGGCGCTCGGCGGCGCGACCAGCGTGCTGATCGCGCCCGACGGCGCGCTCAACGTGGTGCCGTTCGCGGCGCTGACCGACGACCGCGGCATGCTCCTGATCCAGCGCACCACCTTCACCTACTTGACGTCGGGCCGCGACCTGTTGCGCCAGGGCGTGAAGACCCGGCCGCGGAGCGCCGGCGCGATCTTCGCCGACGCAACGTTCGACGCCGCCGCGGCGCCGTCGCCCGCGGCCGCCCAGCGCGGCCGGCGCTCGTCGGAGCTCTCCGCGCAGGTCTGGAGCCGGCTGCCGGGCACCGGCCAGGAGGCCGACGCGATCGCCCGGCAGCTGCGCGGCGTGCCGATCTACCGCGGCGCCCGCGCCACCGAGACCGCGCTCAAGGCGGTGCACGGCCCCAGGCTCCTGCACCTCGCGACCCACGGGTTCTTCCTGCGCGACGAGGAGCCCGCGGGCCCGGCGCCGGCCGGCGCCCCGGTCAACCTCGCGGTCTCGGGCGCCCGTGAGAATCCGCTGCTGCGCTCCGGCCTGGTGTTCGCCGGCGCGAACCAGCTCGCGTCCGGCGACGACGACGGCATCCTCACGGCGCTGGAGGCTGCCGGGCTCGACCTGTGGGGCACGCAGCTGGTCGTGCTGTCGGCGTGCGAGACCGGCGTCGGCAAGGTGACCCACGGCGACGGCGTCTATGGCCTGCGCCGCGCGCTGGCGATCGCGGGCGCGGAGAGCCTGGTGATGTCGCTGTGGCAGGTCGACGACGCGGCGACCCGCGATCTCATGACCGGCTATTACGCCCGGCTCGCGGCGGGCAAGCCCCGGAGCTCGGCGCTGCGCGACGTCCAGCTCGCGCTGCTGCGCACGCCGAAGTACGCCCATCCGTACTACTGGGCGAGCTTCCTGCCGGCGGGCGACAACACGCCGCTGCAGTGAGCCGGACCGTCAGATCGGCTCGGGCCAGGCGCGCTGCGCCGGGCGCAGCTGCTCGATCACGCGCGACAGCCGGAGCACGCCGGCGTCGTCGAACCGCCGGCCGATGATCTGCACCCCGATCGGCAGGCCGCCGGCGCTGGCGGTCCAGTTGACCGACGCCGCGGGCTGCTCGGACATGTTGAACGGCACGGTGAACGCGATGTGCGCCAGGGCGTCGCGCGGATCGTTGTTGGGGGCCGGCAGCTCGGCGTCGTAGGGCAGGATCGGCGACACCGGCGACACGACGCAATCGAACGGCTGGCAGGCGGCGACCGCGGCCTCGCGCATCGCCATGACCTGGTTGTAGGCCTGGATCACGTCGCGCCCGGTGAAGCTCGCCGCGCGCCAGGTGCACCACGTGGCGATGAACGGCAGCACCTTGTCCTGGCGCTCCGGCGGCAGCGCCGCGAAGTCGTTGTACGACCGGGCCTCGAAGAACCGGCACATCCCGTCGAGCATGTCCGCGGTGAGGAACGACGGCAGCTCCTCGACGATCGCGCCCGCTGCGGCGAGCGCCTGCACCGCGGCCTGCGCCGCCGCCCGGACCTCGCCGTCCACCGCGAGCCCGGCCTTCATGTCGGGCAGAAAGCCGATCCTGAGCCCCTTGACCTCGAGCTCGTTCAGCCCCCGGAGATAGTCATATTCCTGATACGGAAGGCTCATGAAGTCGCGCGCGTCCGGCCGCGACAGCACGTTCAGCAGCAGCGCGGCGTCGGCCACGGTGCGCGTCATCGGCCCGGCGACGCGGCCCATGAACGGCGGATGGACCGGGATCCGGCCGAGCGATGGCTTGAGCGCGAAGATCCCGCAGTGCGTGGCCGGCAGCCGGACCGAGCCGCCGATATCGGTGCCGATGTGGAGCGGCGCGTAGCCGGCCACCGCGGCGGCGGCGGCGCCCGAGCTCGACCCCGACGGGTTGCGATCGAGCCGCCACGGGTTGCGGGTCACGCCGTGCAGGCTCGACACCCCCGATGACAGCATCCCGTAGTCGGGCATCGTGGTCTTGCCGAGCAGCACGCAGCCGGCCTCGCGGGCGCGCGCCGGCGCCGGGGCGTCGGCGGTCTGCGGCGGCGCGGCGTCGTTGGCGCGGGTGCCGATCGGCGCCGGATCGCCGCGCGTGAACAGGTTCTCCTTGATCGTGAGCGGCACGCCGTCGATCGCCGACAGCGGCGCGCCGGCGCGCCACCGCGCCTCGGAGGCGCGCGCCTGGTCGAGCGCGGCGTCGCGCGCGACGCGGTACATCGCGTTGATCTTCGGCTCCCAGGCGTCGATCCGCGCCAGCGCGGCGCGGGTGACCTCGAGCGGCGACAGCTCGCGCGTGGCGTAGGCGGTGACCAGGTCGTGCGCGCTGAGCTCGTGGAGGGCGGCCATGGCCCGACGATAGCCCTGCGCCTCGCGCGGCGGAACCTCATCGGCCAGCCTGTCGCCTTGCGCCGGCGGGAGCTCACCTGGGGAACGCGGCGTCGATCCCGGCCTGGATCCGGGTGCGGCCGCCGAGCCCGGCCTTGAACGGGCCCATCTCGGCGAGGCACGCGTTGCCGATCGTCTGCGCTTGCGCGCGGGTCTTCGGCGGCTGCGAGAACCGCGCGACGGTGCTGGGGCAGTGCGGCGCGGCGGCGGTGCGGACATCTTCCCAGCCAGCAGGTCCGGCGCCACCGGTCACGGTCGTCAGATCGTCGAGCGAGATGGTATCGAGCATGACCGCGGACACTGCAGCAGCAGTGCCACGCGCGCGCTGTCTGCCGCGGGAGACAGATCGCATCCCGCGGTTGGCGATCCGACGGCCGCGTGCGCACGGAACATCGCGTCGCTGCGCA
>Ga0307515_10016201_pt1 | contig 13665 bp, 13 predicted proteins | sample 17_EM_MG_FD_194513 | JGI IMG/M metagenome (GOLD analysis project Ga0307515, IMG submission 194513) | Populus trichocarpa ectomycorrhiza microbial communities from riparian zone in the Pacific Northwest, United States - 17_EM | ecosystem: Host-associated > Plants > Roots > Unclassified | place... | reverse complement strand
CGGGTCGTCGGTGCGCTTTGCTTCTCGAATCTCGATTATTCCGACCTCGACATATTCATCGGTCATGGATGGCCACAATGTACCGGTGATTTGCATCCGAATACCGTTGGCGCCGCTGATGTTTCGGTAAGAGGGATCAGTATCGCGCAGCCCATAGAACCTCTCGTCGTCACCGCGGAAGCCTACGGCACAATTTAATCGTTGAGAGCCGCTTTGGTTTCTACGCTTGAGACAGACTTTTTCTCCTCTGATCGTGATGTCCCGAATCTGGCCTTCGGAACCACTCGCGGGTCTGTCGCCTGTTATCTTGTCTGGTCCCGATGCATTGGCCTGTGAGCGAGTCGGCTCCGGGATCGCACTAAAGAACAGTGCGACGAAGAAAATCGACCCAAGAGTGAAGCGGCCTGCGAGACTCAGGCCAAACAGACGCGACCGAGCTATCCCTAGCATGCGAGTTCTCCTCAATGTGAAGACTGTGGCAGGCGATTCTTACAATGGCGGACTCGCACGGCGCGAGGTGTGCGGCATGAATGCAGCGATTGGCTCGAAGCAGAATACTAAAGTGCCGCTCGCCCGCTCGAAACCATCTGGAATTCAGAGCTCGCGCAACTGCATTTCTCGGTCAAGCGAGCCCGCGCCGATGACGCCGATACGCGTCGGTTGGGCGACCCATCCCTTAAGCGAAACAAGGACCAAAGCGGATGCCGGTGCGGCAAGAGCACAGACTATAGATCGACGATTGAAACGACATGATGATCTCAATTCGGGGCAGCTCGCCTTACCAGTAGGACGCGGTGTAGCCGCCATCCATTCGCATGCCGCATCTCAAAGAGGCATCGAGCGCCTTTATACCATCAGCGTCGGGCATTCGTTGCGAGTTGGCGGAAGCCGCGAACACCATGGCACTGGAGGATTCTGCATCGAACGGTTTCCACGTAGGCAAACCTGGCCCATTGGGATCGCCGCTCGTGGCGAATTTGATCAGATATTTGCGAATCAGCGTCGACAGCTCCTCATCGTGCGTAGTGGGAGTTTTAGGGAAGTTTCCAAAGAGGTACGGATACTCAGCCGCATGCGGAGCCCCAAACGGATGTTCATCGTCATGCACATCGAAGTAATACACATAGGCGCGATTGCGCCCCTTCGTGGATTGCAACCGAGCCCAGGTCCAGGTGGGCTAACCGCTCCATAAGTCACGCTGCCAAGCGCGATACACCAGCTTGGCTTGCTCCTCCGTTGCAAACGGATAGGCCGCTAAGATTGCCGCATGAGTTTCGGGGCACGGCAGCTGACGCGCCATTTCCGCCTTGAGCGATTTGACTGAAGTCTCCGGCGGCGCCTCGCCCTCTTCAGCGGAAGTGAAGCCCACTAAAATGGGCGTGTCGTTGAACTCGCCTTGTGCGTACAGCTCCGTATTTGGTCGCTGCACCAGATCTCCGTCGAAGATCGCGCCGAATTCCAGATTCGCGCTTTGCGCGACCGTTATTAACTTCTGCGCGGGAATCGCGCGCGCGGCTTTGAGGTGGGTCACGCCCAAAGACTTGAACAACTTTCGACCCTTTGCTTCTGCGCCGCGCAGGCTGTAACGCGGTGTGGTCTGCACCAGATCTTCATTTAATCTGGGATAGAACGCAGATCCGCCTACAGCGATGGCACGCGCGAAGGCACCCTTCGCCTGCGGTGCAGCCGCTAGCAACCCCACTGTCAGCGCGCCCGAGGAGCCGCCCATGATCGTCACGCGCGCCGGATCTCCACCGAATTGCGTGATGTTGGCCTGTACCCACTTAAGCGCGGCGAGGGAATCGAAGAGCCCGTAGTTTCCCGAGCCGTTGCCTTTCTCACGCGTGAGTTCAGGATGCGCAAGAAAGCCGAATGGGCCAAGGCGGTAAGCAATCGAGACCAGCACTACGCCTTCCTGCGCAAGCTTGTTTCCGTAGGACAGCCGCTCCCACGACATGCCTTGCGTGAGTCCCCCGCCATGAATCCAAACGATGACGGGACGCCGCTCTTTGGAGGATGGCGCCGCAGTCCAGACATTGAGATACAAACAGTCTTCGCTGGGCTGGCTCGGCGCAGTGGGGTACCAGGGCTGCTGCATGCATGCAGGCGCGAATGTGGTTGCGGCACGCACTCCCGTCCATGCAATGACGGGCTGCGGTGTTTGCCAACGTAACGCGCCGACCGGCGGCGCGGCAAAAGGGATGCCTTTGAACACGGCAACGTTCTCTACGACCTCGCCCATGATGCGACCGCCGGTAACGTCCGCATACTCGCTCCCCGCTCGCACGGGCCCGCATAAGACAGCGGCGAAGACTAATACGGTGAATCCTTTCACGACTACCTCACAGGGCCGCTCGTTCACGGTGGGCGGCAGGTCACTGGGATTCTAGTGAGTAGTTTATTTCGGTGTGGGATTGCAGTTCTGGCAGCGACAATCGGCCTGCGCCGAGCGACTCGCGGTCGTTCGGAAGTCTTTCGTCGGAACAGCAGCGATTGACCTCCATGCCGGCAGACCTTACCATGACCACAATTTGTGGTCACCAAGATCATTCCTATGGATATTCCAGCGGCCGCTTTCAAGGCCGAATGCCTCAAACTCATGGATCAGGTCGAGAAAACGCGCAAGCCGATCATCATCACTAAACATGGGAGGCCGGTGGCACAGTTAGCGCCGGTACCACCGGGTCCTCGATCATTGTTCGGATATATGAAAGGCACTGTGAAGATCGTGGGTGACATCGTGTCGCCCGTAGAAGATGACTGGAGCGCATTATCTGGAGACGAAGATCACTTCTACGAGCAGCGACCCCCGGCCAAACGCACGCGCCGTAAGAAATGAGCGCGCTGCTGCTCGATACCCACATGTGGCTCTGGTTTGCAGAAGGTAATGCCACACGACTACCTCCTGCGAGTGTGAGAAAGCTGGACGACGCCCGCAAGGAAGATGGGCTCCTGGTATCTGCAATTTCGGTCTGGGAAATCGGTGTCCTTCACGCGAAGGGCAGAGTTCAGCTCTCCGCGCCGCTACGCGACTGGGTAAGTCACGCGCTCGCTCCCGCCGGCATCAGCCTCCTGCCCCTTGATGCAGAGATAGCCTTGGAGAGCACTCTGCTTCCGGGTGAACCTCACGGCGATCCGGCTGATCGGTTCCTTATTGCAGCCGCCCGCACCAAAGGCATCATCCTCGCAACACGCGATGAGAATATTATCGACTACGGCAACGCTGGCTACGTGCGCGTGCTGGAGCTGTGAGAAAGATCAGGCCCACGCGCGTCTCACGAGTACAGGCACCGCAGGAACACTGCGAATCAGAGCCTCGATTGTTTACCAATCCAAAGAAGCCGCGTCCAGCCTTCCTGATCGATTCCAGTGCGGCTGCGATTTGTTCAGTTCACGCGTTTGGCCTCAGCCCTTTGCCTGAGGGTCAGGGTCAACAGAGCCCTCACCGTGCGGGGCGGGATGGGGGAGAGAATGCCGGTCGGCGCCGCCCAGTAGCCTTCGGCGCCGGTGAGATTCGAGGCCAGCACGCGGAACTCGACCGGGCGACCGGCCAGCACGAATCTGCGGCGCGCACCACAGCTCAGGGTCATAACGGCCGGTGTCTTGAAGGTGTTGGCCGTGTCGGCCCAGCGTTCGCCGGAATAGCTGAGGCCCGCATCAACCGACCAGCTGTCCCCGAGTCGGCGCTCGATGTTGGCGTTGATGATCCGGTGCGAGATGCCGGCGGCCTGCGCGCCGACGACGCCCACGTCCACCAGTGGCCCTGTCACCTTTGGCTCGAAGGCTACGGCGCCCAGGACGACGTTGGTTCTTGCATCCAACTGGCCTGCGATCGAGCCTTCGACGCCGCGGTGGCGCACCTCGCCCACCAGTGCGAACGAGCCGTCGGCACGGAAGCCGTTGGTGGGCTTGGAGACATCGAACAGTGCACCGATGAATGTCAGCCCCGGCGTGACGGCATGGCGCACGCCTAGCTCGAACTGCTCGGCCTCCACCGGAGGCAGGACTTCGTCGCGGTTGATCGCCGACGTGGGCGCAACACCGGACTCCTCGAGACCCGTTACCCAGCTGCCGAACACGGCCGTGCGGTCCGTGAGAGCGACGATTGCCGAGGCATTGTAGAGCGTGGTTTCGCTGATGCCTTCGGTCCGTACGCCGGCGATGGAAAGCACGTCCTTGTCGTAGCGCGTCCGGTGGACGGCGAAGCGGAGTTGGACACGATCGCTCCATGCGAGCCCATATCCCGCGGAGGCGGTGACCTGCTTCACCGTGTCCATGCCTCGGGTCCCTGCCCACGTGAGCTCCATTCCGTCCGGCGGATCGTTGCCTCGCAGGTCGAAGGTGCCGAGCGGGATGGCGAGGTTGGACGTGAGGTCCGCTATGGTGCGGCCGCCGCGCAGCGATACGGTGCCCAGGTGGCTGAGCCCAGCCGCTTCGAACTGCCGACCCACGCGCGCCTCGGCGGAGTCCGCACGTTTGGCGCGGGCGGGATTGCGAAAGGTGGTCGCCGAGGCGCGCCCGATGGCGTCAGCAGAGATCAAAGTGTAGTCCGTGCGATCGATATCGAAGATCGAACGAAAGGCCGCGAGGTCGACTTTGAAGCCACCGATCCGCCTCTCGTAGAGGGCGCCGAAATTCGAGTTCACGGCCTCCGACTGAGCCCAAGAGGGCGAGTACTGGTGGAGCTTCTCGAGGCTCGGCGGCACGGCCGTCTCGCTGGGGACGACTGCGTAGTCGCCGTCGTAGCGGCGCTGGTAGAGCGATGCGAAGGCGCGCAGCCGCTGGCCGGGTGCGATCTCCCAGGCGCCGACGCCGCCAACGTCGACGGCGCGGCCCTCGTTGCCTCCAGCCAAGCGCAGCTCGGGACGCCAGACGAACCCGCCGGCGAGACTGAAATCGCCGTCGCGAAACGTGCCGTCGCCCTGGATCACTTGCGTGCCGAAATCGCGGAAGCCTGCGCCGAGCCGCAGCTCGTTCACCGGGCCGGCCTGACGCAGTCGATAGTTCACCACACCGGACGGCGCGGGGTACGCGAGGCGGGCGGCGTTCACGCCCACACGCACACCCACCCCCGACAGCACCGGATCGTTCAGCGCCGCGGCGCGGCTGAAGTACGCATCATCGATGCGGTAGGCGCCGCTGTCATTGAGGTTGAAGCCGCGGACCTCAGTCTCGGTATAGAGGCCCGACTGCTCGGTGCCCACACGTTCGCCGAACGCGTCGGCGGCGGACTTGACCGCGCTGTCCTGCGCCGCTGCGGTGGAAGCGGCGGCGAGCGCGAGAACGAGGGAAAGTCCGCGGCCTGTTCGATCACTTCGCAGGGTGGACCGCATCCCGCCCATCCAAGACCCATCCAACGATGAATTCTCCGGAGGCATGTTTGACCGTTCCGTCTTTCAAGAAATCCGTGTACTCGACGTCCCAGGTTCCGACCAGGTCGCCAAAAACCTTCGCTTGATCGCTCAACGAGCGATGCGGCCCCATGGCCTTGAAGGCCGCGACCATGTCGAGGCGCGGGTCTGTCGCGAGTGAGTTCCCGGCGTTTCCGGCTGCCGCTGTATCCATGACGCCAAGGCTCGCCAAACCAGAGACCAGCGACAGCGATGCAAAACGCCCCATGCAAGCGCTCTTTTTCATGTCTTGCTTCTTTGGATGTGCTGCTTCGGAATTCAGTCTAGGAGCGATGACCGCGGCGAAGCAGGCCGCTGGCTGCAGTGGGCCGGCAATTCACTGCATCGATGAGCCGCAGCGTTTGAGCACTTCGTTGACGACGATCACCTGCTTCAAAACGGCTCGCCGACAGGACACTCCAGCATCTGCGCGCGCACCAGCGGAATCGGCGGCCCGCCGTACGACAGGAACTCGTCGTTGAACTGCTTCCAGGCCTGCTCACCGCCGCGGCTCGCGCTCCAGTCGCTGCGGAGCTTGCGGATCATCAGCTTGCCCATCGTGTAGTTGAGATACGCCGGATCGTACGTGCCGCGCGCCGCTTGCTGGCGCGCATTACCGGCGTCTTGATGCGCCTTCTCCTTGAACATGTGCTCACACTGCGAGACCGTCATGCCCTGCGTGTGAAGCCCGATCGCGCACATGTAGCGCACGTTACGCAGCAGCGCCTTGAGTAGCTGTCCGATGTGCTTCTCGGGCGCCTCTTGCGCGAGACCCTTCTCGATCATCAACTCTTCGCCATAGTGTGCCCAGCCTTCCGCGAAGGCATACCCGACGAACAACTGGCCGAATCGCCACGAGGCGCGGCTGGAATGCAGGAACTGCAGGAAATGGCCGGGCCACACCTCGTGCACCGACGTGAATAGCAGATCGGCTTTGCCCGGCGTGTAGGCGTCCTGCTCGGCCTGCGGCCAGGTCGGATCGGGCGGCGCGATGCGATAGACCGAGGGCTGGTTCTTCTCATACGGGCCGGGAATGTTGATGTACGCGAAGTTCTGGCGGCGATACGCGGGCGCCTCCATCACCAGAGCCTCTTCCTCACCAGGAATCGATACCACCCCGTGCTCGATGATGTATTGACGCAGCTCCCCCAGCTGCTTACGCGCGCCTTCCACGGCGCCGCCCTGCGGTTTGTCGGCGTTCATCTTGGCGATGCAGGCATCGACGCTCGCCTTGGGCGCATAGTGCTCGCATTCCTCCTTCAGCGTCGCGAGATTGCGCTCCAAGTCCGCGCGCCCGATCGCTTCGAGCTCCTCGAGCGGCGTCGTCACACTCTCGGTCATGCGCACCATCTTCGCGAAGCGCTCCGGCCCGAGCACGTAAGCATCGTTGCCGCCAGGCTTCTGCGTCCTGAACCACTTGCTCATGTCCTGCATCGCCTTCGCAGCGGGCTCGATCGCGGCTTTCAGCTCGCTCCTGAGCTGCTCGTCCTGTACTTCCGCGAACGCCTGCGGCACATCCTTGCGATAGAAGTCGACGAAGCCGCCGAAGCTCTTGTCGCCGAATGCGAGGAACGTGCGCGGCAGCGGTGTCTGCAGATTCGTCTTGATCGTCTGCGTCACCGCGGGAATCTGTTTCAAGTACTTGATCAACGCGCGCAGGCGCTGAGCGGCTGGCGCGTAGGGCACTGTCACGTAGGTGCTCGGATCGAGCCCGACGTAGAAGTACCACGTCGGGTTCGTGAACGGCTGGCGTGCATCGCGCGCCCAGAACAGGTCGTTGTCGATGATGTTGACGAGGTAGTCGCGCTGAAAGCGCTCCTCGGGGGAGAGCACGGCATCCTGAAACGCCATCGCACGCTTGCGCGCCTGCTCGAGCCGCGCGATCTCCTTCTGAATGCCTACTGCCGTCCAGTCAGGCAGCTGGCCGTCGAACTCGTGCCGCCCTTTCGTTACCGCGAAAGCGGGCTGCGCAGCGAAGTACGACTCGATGAAGTCGTCGACGAACTGGGTCCATTCGACGTTGACTGCCGGGGCAGCCGGCGCCGCCGGCGCACTGGGCTGCTCGGCAGGCGGACCGGGCGAGCGGCTGCATGCACCGAGCGCCGCCAGTGTCAAAGCGACGAACGCGACCGAACCGAAAAGGCGTGAATGCGCCATGTGACCTGACCTCGAGAAAATAGATAGACGAAGGCGCGGTGATACGAGCCCTCCCCATGTCTGGCGTCTTTGGATGCCTTGCTTCGGACTCAGTTTAGGGGCGACGACTGCAGGGACGCAGACCGCTTGCTGCAGCGGCCCGGCAATTCACTGCATTGGGTGAGCCGGCGCCGATACCCGTGGCGTAGAGTGACGGCCATGACCGAAACCCACACTCGCGTTCGCTCGAACCGTTGGCTTTGGATCGCCGCGGTGTGGTGCGCGGGCGGACTGTTCGAGGCCAGTCAGGCCGTACTCATCATGCGTTTCGCCGAGGGTAAGCGTCACGCGTGGCCACCGCTCTTCGCAACCGAACTGGCCACCTGGCTGCCGTGGGCGCTCGCGACTCCACTAGTCCTCAGCTTGGCGCGGCGCTATCCGATCATTCGCCGCACGACCGTACGCACGGTCGCCGTGCACCTCGCCGCCTTCGCCACCATCAGCGCGGTCGCGGAGGTTTGGTCCGCAACGCTCCAAGTGCTCTTCAATCCATGGGGTAATCGGCGGCAGCCAACTTTTTGGGATACCTGGAGCACGACACTGCTCTACCAGGTCGTAATCTTCCTGATCGCCTACGCGCTGATCTTGACGATCACTTACTTGATGGATTCGCGCGAAAACATCGCCCGCCAGATGACCGAAACCGCGCGGCTCAATGAGGAGCTCTCCAAGGCTCAGTTAGCTGCCCTGCGCCGGCAGATGGAGCCGCACTTCATGTTCAACACGCTCAATTCCATCGCTGGCCTCGTGCGCGATCATCGAAACGACGCGGCAGTGAGCATGATCGTTGGACTCAGCGAGTTCCTGCGTCGCGCCTCCGAGGACTCGCACCGCTCGCAGGTGACTCTTGCCGAGGAGGTCGAATATTTGCAGCGCTATGTCGACATCCAGAAGGTTCGTTTCGGGGAACGTCTGCGGGTCAGCGTGGACATCCCGCCAGACCTGCTGGACGCGCAGGTGCCAAATCTGCTGCTGCAGCCTCTGGTTGAAAACGCCATCAAGCATGGCGTTGCCAAGCGCGTAGCGGGAGGGGCCGTCCGCGTCACTGGCGCGCGCGGAGACGGTAGCCTCTACCTCAGCGTCTACAACGACGGCCCGAGCTTTCCGAAGGATTCGCAGACGGAGGGCGCCGGCGTCGGGCTCGCCAATCTGCGCACGCGTCTTCAGATCTTGCACGGCAACGCCTCTGAGCTGCGGATGGCGCGCTCCGGGTCGGACGGCGTGGAAGTGGTCGTGATCCTGCCTCTGAGGGAGGCGTGAATGGCGCTCGTCGATGAACGCGCGGCGCCGATACGAGCTTTGGTGGTCGACGACGAGCCGCTCGCGCGACGCAATCTGACCGTCTTGCTGCGCCGTGATCCGGATATCGAATCAATCGCGGAATGCGCATCCGGAGTCGAAGCGATCGAAGTTATCCGGCGGTGGAAGCCGGACCTGGTATTCCTCGACGTGCAGATGCCCGAATGTGGGGGTTTCGACGTGCTCGAGTTGTTGGGCGCGGACCTTCCGCCGACCGTCATCTTCGTGACCGCGTACGACAACTATGCGCTGCGCGCGTTCGAGGCCGGCGCGCTCGACTACCTGCTGAAGCCATTCGACGATGCACGCTTCGCCCGCGCTCTGCGCCGCGCCAAGGACAAGCGCACGCACTATGCACTGCTGCAGCCGCAGCCGGCCAAGCGGCTCGTCGTCAGATCCCCGGGCCAACTGTTGTTCGTGAATGTCTCGGACATCGATTGGATCGAGGCTGCGAGCTATTACGCCTGCGTCCATGTGGGCCGTGACACGCACATCATACGGCGGACCCTGGCCGAGCTTGAACGGGATCTGGGTGAGGGAAGTTTCATCCGCATCCACCGCTCGATCATCGTGAACGTGGATCGAATCCACGGACTGGAGCTGCAGAGCGGCGGCGAGTACGAGGTGGTCTTGAATTCGAAGGTTCGGTTGCGATTGAGCCGGCGCTTCCGGAAGCGGCTGCAGGATCGCATGGCCTCGATGTCACTGGCCGAGTAGGTAAGAGTGCTCTCAACTACCTGACTCTGATGCGTACTCGAACCGCAGGAACAGGCCAAATCCCTTTCAGAGATCATTCCACTGAAACCGCCGCCTTCCACAGAGCTCTTGTTTCGCCGGCCTTACCCAGGAGGTAGCGGCGTATTCCTGGCGCCCGCGCCCAATCTCTCTGGCAACTATTGACATCTATTGCCATTCTGTCGTACTACCTCCGACCGGAAAATTCGAACGGAGGAGCCCGATCTTGAGCAGCAGTCTCAACGTGCAGCTGACCGATGCGCTGCGAAAATATGTCGATGAGCGCGCAAGCGACAAGGATGTGTACGCCACGCCCAGCGAATACATCCGCGATCTGATCCGGCAGGACATGCAGGATCGGGCCGTTGCCCTGAACATTCTTGAGGGCTTGGGGGACCTGCGACACGGCAGGTTTTCCGACAAGTCGATCCTGGATTTCAAGGATGAGGATTGAGACCGGGTGCGTCGGAAACCTTACGTCCTGACCGCCCGCGCAGCTGCCGATCTGAGCGAGGCGCGAGTCTGGTCGCGCGCCCGGTGGGGCAAGGAGTTGACGAACCGTTACTTCGAAGATCTGCATGAGGGTGCGCAGTACATTGCGGAAAACCATGCTTCTTTCCGTGATCGCCAGGAACTCGCCGGCGGCACTGCGCTGCTGCTGTATCCGGTCCGTGAGCACTACATCGTCTACGAGCCTCTCGGACCTCGATTCATTACCATCGTGGCCGTAATTCGGCAGGGACGTGACATTCCGGCAATCCTGCAGAAGTGGGCGGCACCCATTCGGCGAGAACTGATTGAGATACGAGGCAAGATCGAGCGTCGCGAAATCCGAATCCCTTCACGAAACGCATCACAGCCACGGCGGAAGAAGTAGCTCGCAGTTCACGCGCCCGTGAGACAGCGGTCACCTCGCGCGCACTCGCACAGGGACCGCAGGAACACTGCATATCGGCTCCTCGGAATTGCCTCAATACATTTAAAATCCGATATCAGAATCCGATCGCTCCATTGCAATGCAGCCATTCGCTATGGCCATTTCCACCGCCGCAAGTGCCGTTCTGATAGACACCCGTGTTATAAGCCTGGTCTTCGGCCTGCTTGGTTACACCGCCTGCAATGATGTAATCCACTTGCACATCACGGCCAGAAGCATCATTGATGTACTTGACTAGAATGTTGCTGGTTGCAGAATTATTCACAGTGTAGTTCTGGTAACTAGTAGTCAATGTCCACGTTGCAACCGTCGAATTATTAACTACAAGCTGGATCTGTTCCCCACCGGCAACGCCACGAGCGCGTACAGTAAACGCACCTGAACCACCTCCGCTCGAGCTGCTGGAGCTGGAACTGCTTGAACGTAAGCCCTCAAATAAACACGTCCTTCCGCGCATGCTCTGAGTGAGGGAAGCTGCTGTCGCGGTGAGATTGCCGCGACCAGGAGCAGCCTTGATGAGAGAGACATTGAGCGAGCGGGAGCAGCGAGTACTGATTCATTTGCGCAAGGCGCAGGAGATGGAAGTCTCGATCGCTGAGTACGCGCGCAGTTTTGAGCTGGACTTAAGTGAGCTCTACAGCGCTCGACATCGGCTAGTGAAAAAGGGTGTGCTGAGCGGCCGCCCTCGCGCGAGCAAATCGAAGGATACAGGTCGAGCCGGAGAGTTCGTGGCCGTGCGCCTGGCACCGCCGACACTGCCTTCAACGTCGGGCTATGTATGCCGGATCCGCCATCGGACGGGTCTTGTGATTGAGTGCGTGAGCTGGCCCTCGAGTGCGTGGGTGCATGCACTGATGGCGGAAGATGCCGATGCTGCTGCCTGATGCACCGGATCTACGGGTATATCTGCACTGTGCGCCGGTGGACATGCGCCGTCAGCGCAATGGGCTTGCGGCGCTGGCACGCACGGTGATCGGCGATGGGGTCTTTAGCGGCGCATTGTTTTGCTTCATTGGCCGAGGGCGCGACAAGCTTAAAATTCTTCACTGGCATCGCAACGGCTTTGTCGTCTGGTACAAGGTGATTGAAGGCAGGGAAAAATTTCCTTGGCCCAAGCGCGGTGAGGACGCTGCGATAACCCTCACGGCCGAACAGTTGGCGTGGCTTCTGGAGGGCATCGATGTGTGGAAGATGAAGCCTCACCGCGTGCTGGATTTTTCGCACATCAGCTGATGCATTGAGCGCGACCCGGTATACTTCATCGCCGTGGTCGCGCTCGAACAGAAACTTCAACACGCCGAACAGAAGAACGCCGAGCTCGCCTCGCGTCTTCAAGTGCGCGAACGAATCAACACCGCACTCATCACGCAGCTCGAAGGACAGAATCAGAAGCTGCAGGAGCAGGCCGAACACCTGCAACAGCAGTTGCAGGATCTGCAGGCTCAGAATCGCCACTACACTGAGCTCACCACGCTGCTGAAAGAGGAACTGGCGTGGTTTAAAGCGCAGGTCTACGGGCGCTCCTCGGAAAAATCCTCCGCCAATGTCTCGCCTGACCAATCCATGCTCTTCAACGAGCCTGAAGTACTCGCCGCGATCGCCACCGCCATCGGAAGTGAAGCCGATGCAGTGATCACGATCGAGGCACACGAGCGTAAAAAGAAGCCGGGCAAGAAGGCCATCCCGGCAGACTTCCCTCGTATCCCGGTTATGCACGACATCGCCGAATCAGAGAAGGTTTGCGCGCACGATGGCACCGCCCTTGAAGTCATCGGCTACGAGTCCGCCGAGCGCTATGACTACGTGGCGCCGAAGCTGCGCGTGCTGGAGGATCGACGACTGAAGTACGGCTGTCCGTGCTGCCGTCAGGGCGTAAAGATTGCCCCGCTGCCTCCTAGACTGCTGCCGAAGAGCATGGCGAGTCCCTCGCTTCTGGCGCACATCACGACGGCGAAGTTCGTCGACGGACTGCCGCTGACGCGCCAGAGCAAACAGTTCGAGCGGCTGGGCGTCAATCTGGGTCCGGGCACGATGGGCCTGTGGATCAACACGATCGGCAGCGAGAAGCTGACACCACTGATCGCGCTGATGCATGAGGCGGCACTCGCAGAGCCCGTCTTGCACTGTGATGAAACCACGGTGCAGGTGCTCAAGAGCGAGAAGGCGCCTACGAGCGATCATTACATGATCGTGCGTGCCGCCGGTCCACCAGGGCGGCGGATTGTTTTGTTCGACTATGCGCCGACGCGCAACGTCGAAACACTCAAACGGATCCTCACCGGTCCGCAGGGGCCGTACCGCGGAAAGCTCGTGTGCGATGGGCTCGAACTCTACGACTATGTAGGGGAGGATCCGGCCTTTGCAGCAATGGTGCTGTGTGGCTGCCTTACGCATTGCCGGCGCTACTATGACAAAGCGGCAAAGGTGACGGAGTCGCCTTCAGGACAGCAACTGGCGCGCGTGGCGATCAAAGACTATCTGGGCAAAGTCTTTTTCATTGAGCGGCAGATTGAAGAACAGCGTGAGGCGTATGAGCGCCGCGGCATGACATGGAGTCTTGTCGAAACTTTGAAGATCCGTCAGGAGCGCTCCGCGCCGCTGATGGCAAGCTTCAAACGCTGGGTTGATGAGCTTGCGCCGGGCGTTCCGCCGAAAAGCATGTTGGGCAAAGCACTGGGCTACACGATCTCACAGTGGCCCAAGCTCACACGCTTTCTCGAACATCCCGAAGTGCCCGCACATAATAATCGAGTTGAGAATGACATCCGCCCCTTTGCCGTGGGCAGGCGCGCGTGGTTGTTCATGGACACGCAACTCGGTGCGCGGGCCAGTGCCAATATCTTCAGTGTGGCCGGGACCTGTCGCGTGAATGGCATTAATGCGCAGGCGTACTTCACTCATCTGTACGAACATCTGCCACGCGCGACGACCGCTGCTGATCTCGAAGCGCTTCTGCCCTGGAATGTGAAGCCGCTGCTCAAAGTCGCTTCCACGCTGTAAGTACCCTTCGTTCCCCAATGGGCCACGGACCGGCGAGCATCAATCTCGGTCGCCGTCAATGACGTGTTTGCCTGAGCGCTTACGGATGAGCTGGCAAATGGGAATCGC
>Ga0307515_10016200_pt1 | contig 13666 bp, 9 predicted proteins | sample 17_EM_MG_FD_194513 | JGI IMG/M metagenome (GOLD analysis project Ga0307515, IMG submission 194513) | Populus trichocarpa ectomycorrhiza microbial communities from riparian zone in the Pacific Northwest, United States - 17_EM | ecosystem: Host-associated > Plants > Roots > Unclassified | place... | reverse complement strand
CTTTTTAGCTTAATTAAAACCTTATTTATATGTAGAGCCTATTACTAGTATAGAGAATAAATTCAGAGTAATCTTAGTAAGAGTTAGATAAAAGATTTAATTTATAGTAAATTTAAATATAAAAAAGCTATATTAACTAGCTAATAAGTAAAATATACGGTATATTATATTTTCTATAGTAATGGAAAAGGTTAATATTAATAGGTAAACGTGTTTATATACAGTAGGGGGGTTTTTTTTTTAAAAAAACTATTTTATATACACATCTTGAGGATATCCCACTCGAATTTCAGCTAAAGATCTTAAGATCCCTAGCTTCTAAAAGCTGTAAAACGCTAGTAACTTAGTCTATTTTTATTACCTATATAGCGAGCTAATGGCTCGCTATATATATACGCCGGTTAACTGCATGCATTAGTAGCTAGCTGCTAACAACGCTGCCTGTTGGCCACACTGATCTAGTTTAGCTGTGTTGTAGGTCCCTTTATCTCCCGGTTATCTTTTTTTCTAATTTTCTCCACACGGGCAATCCGCCACTTCATGCCATACATCCACTCTAGCAATACTAGTGGAGAGCAGAGAACGGTGATGAGAGCAAGGCACGTGAACGCAAGGCCAGAGCCTAGATCTGCAATAATCATATCAATAACTGCAACTCCAGCTGCACCGACAGAACAGCGCATCAACGTGTTGACGGCGGTCGCTGAAGCGGGTTTGCCGGGGAACAGGTCAATAATAAGGGCAGAGTTCGTGATAAAGACAGCCGTGGCTGTGTAAGCAACTACAGTCAGGCATTAGAACGACTTCAACATGTTTATTCCTTATGTGAAATACTTACTAGTAAACTGCAAAATAAGTGGCACAGCGATGCTACTATTTAGAGTCCACCCATAGCCTGCAACAGAGCAGATAAATATAATCAAGATCCACCAAAGGTTTCGCATTCGTGTACACTCGATTGGAAAATCATCGGCGCGATTTTTTTTATCGATACTTCTGCCTTCTTCCAAATTATTTTCCTTGATGTGGCGTCCTTCAATAATTTTGTAGTCTCTGTCCATAATGCGACCCGTGATGTACGAGCCAAGAACACATCCAGCACCTTTGAGGATGTGAGCTTATGCTCCTTCTGCTAGAAAGTTATACACATACCATTGGGAAGAAATGCACAACCAGTAAGCAACTGGCTTAGGTGATAGTGTTCCACAAACAAAGGAGTTGTACTGGAAGTAACCATACTCCAGACAGTAAAAACGATACTGCCAAAAAGGAGAGTAGCGAAAACGTCTTTCTCGAATATAATTCTTAGAGGCTCGATGGCAGTAAAAAAAGAGACTTTGGGGGGCTTGAAGTTGGGGTTTTGCTCGATGAGATAGTCGGGCTCTTTGCGGAAATTTTGGAGAATGGGTCGGTACACGCCTCGCAGGCGGATTGCGCCATTTCCAGCAATAGCTCGATGTGTTTCTGGGAGGAAGAGAATAATGAAGGCGAGCACGAGAGTTGACGAGATGAGTAGGAAGTCAAAAATAGACCTATAAAAGGTAATTAGCATTGACGGTGGTGCACGAAGACGGGTAAAACGTGTCCATCGCACCGAAACCCAAGAAATTGAGCGAGGACCCCCCCGAGAACCGGGCCAACAGATTGTCCAAGCATAAAAACTAAGTACGGATTAACCTCGCTTTCAGGGGAGGCTTGTTGGATAAACATACCACCTCCATATATGCCAATAAAGCCACCGCGCTCTTCGGGAGTGGCAATATCTGCGATAACGGCGGTACCTGTTTTTCACCCATGTTAGCGTCGAACGTCTCCTCCGAATCAGGAATGCTGCCCACACAGAGCAATCGCTGCCTTACCAACAGAAATGGTAGCAGAGCCTCCGGCCTGGACCGCCCTAAAGGTCATAAGCACAGCGAAATTGGGCGTAATGGCCAGCCCAATGTTGGCGATGATGCAGACAATGAGAGTACTAATATAAATGGGCCGGCGGCCAAGGCAATCGGCAAATGAGCTCCAAAACGAGGGCGCCATGCCTTGAAGGATCATGTATGATGTTACGGTAAGAGTAACCGTTGATACGCTAATGTGGAGGTCCTGCTTGTCAGTAGTAAGCATCGAATATTAAGATGGCTATTTGCGTCTTCGTGTGGATAACTCACTCTTGCAATCGTGTCTAGAGCAGGAAGGTAGATGTAAGCCGAAAGCGGAGAAAATAGGCTAATCAAAGAGACAGTATATACAAGCAGTTTCTTCTGTCTTGGAGTTGAAATGTGATAGGGTGGTTTCTTGGTGGGCGTCGTGTTTGCCTTCTCAGGCTCTGATGGCGGAGTGGATGACTGGTTGAGCGGATTCTCAACTGGACTCTCCCTGTGACTCAGCTGAAGTTCAAGCTGTTCCTCAGGTTGAGGAGGGTTTGCGGATGCGAAGGAATGCCCACGACCACCAAAAGAAGCTGATGAAGGTAGAGTTGTATGATGAAGGTTTGGAGAGGCATAGAAAGGAGTCCCAGCAGCGGAAGTTCTAGAAGGGGGAGCTCCAATGAACAATGAAGCCCCAAGATCTTGATTCCTAGGGACGTAACGGAGTTGACCTGCTAGTTGGTACAGACCACTCCCCATATCCCGCCGGCCTTCTAGTGCGATGAATCCGTGAGAAGCTCGCTTCATCCGGGAAGCTTGAGGGAAAGGTTGGTTATCCATGACAAACTGCACACTGAAAGAAACGACAGTGAAAGCAGAATTAACCGTTAGAATAATGGTCACGAAACCTCTGAAAGCCGACCAAGATTGCCCCTTATAGTACGGACATAGTGTCCTTATCTAAGCCCTATGAACATAATATACACATGCCATGGTCGCCCCTACCCAGTTGGAATCGCTACCGCCTGACTTTATTGCAGGCAGACCCATTTTTTGTGTCGATGTCGTCCTTCCTTAGGCCATGTTTGAGGCCCGCATAGCCTGTTACGTACCCGACCATCTGCCAATGAAAGGGAGGTAATACAAAAGTGATGTTCAAACAAAGCCTGCGGGTGGCTTGGGACCGCGTGGATAATAGTGTCCATAACAGGGGCTCCACTTTAAGTTTCAGACAGGGTCTGTGTTTGGAAGGAGCTTCAAATGAGGCGTGCAGATCCTTGGATTTATTCCATATCAAACATGGCACTTTTCCAGCAGCAGTTAGGGCGTAGCGGACTGCCGGAAGAGTTGAGACGTTCGAAACAGGGAGCGTCACCACAGATGGGTCATGAGCGGGACCGAGCGGGACCGAGCGGGGCCGGGCGGGGCTGGGCGGGGCTGGGCGGGACGAGTAGGAGTTGTCCAGGCTGTCTTAGCTGTGAATTCTGATTTTCGCCAAGTCCACCGTCTCAAAATCGAAAGATAGGAGAACAGTGAACTGCCAATCACAACCATCAGCCACGACACGTCAACTCAATAATTGCATTCCACGGCAATGCCTAGAGTAGCTACAGATGTCTTTTAACGGGAATTGCTATCGCCTAACCACGACTCGCTATCTAAACATACGTCACATTTCTGCTCTACAGGGCCGATTGAATACCGAGACTGTAAAAAGGCCCATTGATATACATTGTCTCGGCAAAAATCTGCAGGTCGTTGTTGGAGGTGACATCGATAAGCTTCAATGGCCACCAAACTAAGAACATCGAGATACATGAAGCTGGAACTCTCTTTGCAAGATCCAATTTCCAAATGCAACTTTTGCTCAGTCTCCGACTTTTACTGTCTACGGTTATGCAACGGACGGTCTAGCAAAAGATTTTATTATATACGTGTTTAAAAATTGTAGAGGTATGTCAAAAAACCCGGCCAGGATTCGCACAGTAACTCTTGGCAATAGCTTTATTATTCGAGTCTCTTACTAAATTTCGTTCTGCTAGTATAAAATCAGTGGTTTAGAACTTGTTTTAGTGTTATAGATCTAGATATTAGAGCCGTATATTAATCAATAATATAGAGCCGTTATATTATAGTAAATCTATATATAAGTAATCTATATCGTAATCTTTAACATAATATTATACGTAGAAATATTTAATCGGAAGATTTAAAAAGGGGTTATATTATAATCTATCTCTTTAAAAACGTGCATTTTTTGTCAATTTTTTAATTGGTGGCTGCGGCTTAGGGGCCTATAAATAGCGGGCTTGTTTTCCAGCTTTTATAAGCAGTTTTTACTATAAAAGGCAGGAAAAATAGCACTAAATTTACAAGCCTATGGTCCAACTAGCGAAAGTACATACTTATAAGAAGTAGGGCATAAGCTATATATATATATATAAGGTAAAAAAGCAAACACTTGGGTAGGCGGGTGAATTAACAGCAGCTTTAATTAACGAGAACTAGCATATTCAAATTTAATTAGATAATATTATTGCTGCTTAAAGTTCCTTATATAGAGACTTTAAGCCGTACGCTATAGAATACGTGATTCCCTACAGACCCTATTATCTATCTCTTTAAATATATACATTTTTTGTTAATTTTTTAATTAGTGGCTGCGGCTTAGGGGTCTATAAATAGCGGGCTTATTTTCTAGCTTTTATAAGTAGTTTTTACTATAAAAGGTAGGGAAAATAGCTCTAAATTTATAAGCCTATAGTCTAAGAAGAGTAAAGTATAACTATAGCTAAATAGGGAGGAAAATGTGTATAAAGAGATATATTTTAGGTATTAGCCTTATATATAAAGCCAAGTTAAAAAGAATACTAGTAGGGTACCTAGTTAAAACCTTTGTAAAAGGCGGAAGGTATTAGCCTATAAGGTTAAGTAATAAAGGCGGAACGTATCTAACGTCTAGCCGCCTAGGCGTTAAACCTTTTTATTAAAAAAGCCATAGTCTAGGGCGTATTAGGCTATACCCCTACGGAAGCTATGACCTATATACTATGCAGCTGGAATACTATAAAGGTTTAGCCTTAATTTAAGTATCTTCCGCGTGTATAAGGCGGAGAACGCTATATTATTAAATGCGGTAAATAGTGGCGCGGAGGGAGCTTAGGGGTCTAGAAGGAAAAGCCTTTATAGTATTACTATAGGGTAAACCGCGTTAAAGGTGGCGGCTACTATAATTTAAACGCCCTACTTATCTTTATTAGTCTTACTCCGTTTAAAATAGAAGGTAAGGTAATCTCTAAAGGGGCTAAACTATATATTTAAGTGAGTAGCTTTAGTTATAGTAAATAACGGTTTAGACCGTTACTTATTAGTATAGGAGATTTCGCCTATATAGAGGCACCCTATAAATGCGAGGTAGAAGGCGGTGTTAGTATTTACCCCTAAAATTAAATTACTGCTAGTCGCAATCTTAGCGAGGATACTATGTAAGATTGGCAACTTTAGGGTAGCTTCTTTTGGGTCAGGGTTAAGAGAAGTTGCCCTATTTAGTATGTAACGAAGTAACGTATTCTTAAATACTATAACTAGGAGAATGTGGCTAATATATATAGAGCGAATCGTGGCAAGGTATATACGTAAGGTCTTTAAAGCTACCCTACCTATATATAGAGAACTGTTACTATACGTCCTCTATACTACCTATTCTATAAAATTAGATAACTAGGCTAGGTATAGCGCTATAGCCCTTATAGCGTAAAAGAACTCCTATAGCTTTATACCTAAGGCGTACGTCTTATAGGTGTTAGGCTTAATGCCATGCTATAAAAGGCTTAAAACTAAGTAAAATTGGCCTAATTAGGTAATAAAAGTAGGCGGTAGGCCTAGTAGGTTAATAAGCAAGCCTAAAGATAAGCCGTTAGCACTAAGAGATCGATTTAAGGATAGAGATCTTTAACTATGGCCTAGTTAAAGCGGGAGAGTGCGTTAGCTAGTGTATTATCTTTAGATAAAATCTAGAAAGATTATAACTAGATATTAAATGCGGTAGCTTAGACTAAGATTTATTAGAGAAGCAAATTAGTAGGGCCTTTAAGCACTGTATTTTATAGGCCTATAAGGGTAACTATATTATCTATATAGATATAAATAAATAAATATTACTAGGTAGGGCTCCATTTTATAAATATGTGAGTAATAGCAAGTACTTTAAGCACATTAATGTAGGCATAGAGGTGCTTAGGGGTAGGAGATACTATAAAGAGGTTATCTTATAACAACGCGGAGGTATAAGGGCGCTATTAACTATAAGGAGTAGAATAGGTCTTAGCGGAGGTATAGCCTAGGCAGCTATAAAAGAAGCTAGTATAACCGTATTTAAATAAGGTATCTATAAAGAGATAGATTTAAAGGTAAGTAATATCCTTCTAAAAGAAACAAACCCTATTTTAAAGCGCTAGGGCTTTACTCTACTAAGCTAGGTTAGAGATTACCGCTAGTAGAATAGGTAAGATACGGTAATTTATAAGAGAGAAAACTATAATAAGGTTCTATCCTTTCGTATAGCAAAGATTTCTTGCACTTTATATATATATAAGCCTCTTAAGCCAATCTAGAGGCTCTATACCGTATATAACTTAGTATTAAAGCCTTTAGTCAATGCGATTGCTTAGCGGCAGGGGTGCTAGCGCCTTATTAACACTTAAACCGTTTAATTACCTATAGTACTTAATCTACCTCACCTAATATATATAATACGTCCTCCCTTATAACCTTAAGCTCTACTAGCTTATTTTTATTAACGTTAAGAACGCGTATAAAGTGTATAGGTAGTAAGGATTTAGGGCTTTAATAGAGGATTTTCTTATATAATTAGTAGGTAGTTAATAAAAAAGGGCTAGGAACGTATAACCGTAACGTTATATATTACGGCTTTCTGCCCAGCTTTCTCAAAAATATACCTTTTATAGTGGCCTTTTAGAGCATCCTTCCATTAGGTCGATTTTTGTGTTTTTAGTAGTAGGGTCCACTAAAACGCCACTAATTAACCTAAGCTAGGTATACTAGCTGAAGCAGGACAGCTAAACACGCCCTAATTAAAAATCGCATTTTGCTACACAAAGGGATAGCAATCTTAAGTAAGATTACCTTAACTAAATAACTTTTATGGCCTAAGTAAGGCTACCTTTAAGTTACTAGTACTGTTTAAGAGAGACTTATAGCCTAAGGATAAAGGAGGTAAGTAGATCTTATAGTGCTGTCTACTTAATAGGGCTAAGGGATAAGAAGAAAGTAAAACCCTTAAGCAAAATACCTATAGAGGAGAAGTCTATTACGGATTAGGACGACGTTAATAGTAAAACTAATCCATTCTTAGAATACTAAGGTAAAGAGCTAAAAACAGCTCCAAATGATACTAATATATAGAATTCTGCCGGGCGGTAAAGGTCACGTGGTAGGTCTAGAACTAGAACTGTTACAAAGTCCTTTCTAGGGCCCTTACTAGAGGCAATAACTCTTTTATTTACTATTAACTCTATTTAATTAGAGTTAATTCTAAATAGGTTATTACGTAGCTTTATAAGGTTCTCTAAAACAAATATACCCTTTTAGATTACGGTAACTTTAAAGACTAGGATTTTAGGAAGAAGTAAGTCTAGGCTCTTTATAGTAGGAGGGAGAGAAGACTTATTAGAGTTAGTCTCTATCGCGTTAATTATAGTAGGGTTTTTTTTAATAGTGGTAAGCCAAGCCTAGTATATTTCTTTTATAGCTAACTTTACCTAGGCTATAGAAGTAGTAAGTGCTTTAAGGGTAGCCTAGTTTAAAGCCGCCTTATAAACACGCTCCTGCTTATAATCTTTTAGCTCTTATTTATAAATATCCTATAGGTACTTTTTAGCTACAGCTATAGCTGCGGCGAAGGGCGTAGGGGCCATAGTAATAGAAGGGCGACGCGTCTATAAGCCTTTGCTATTAAGAATACGCGAATAAGAGCGTATACTATATATAGGAGCGTCTTTAAAAGAATTTATTATAAGGAGTAGATGGGATAAATATAGGATAGCAGAGAGGGGTAATGGCAACGGCCTAAATTTAAGGCTTTAAGGGAGAAGATTTAATAGTTAAATAAGATCTAAATAAATGAATTAACAGTAGCTTTAATTGACGAGAACTAGCATATTCAAATTTAATTAAATAATGTTCTTGCTGCTTAAAGTTCCTTATATAGAGACTTTAAGCCATATACTATAGGATACGTAACTCCCTATAGACCCTATTATTAAATTTATAAGATTTTAACTAAAAGTGTAACGGCGCTATCGCACGTTACCTACTAAATTTTACTATATTCTGCTGACCTATGATTGGCCTGCCTAAAGCTAGCGCCTTAGCGGCTTACCCTATATATTTGTTTACATCAGTCCTAGTAACCCCTTTTCCTTCTCTTTAGCTTAGTATCTTTATAATATAGTATTCTATAAGCTTTGGTCTAGAGGCATTTATACAAGTCGTAATATTATACTAAGCTCACCCTACCTTGCCTGGGAAGGCCTTAATAATATCCCACCCTAAAGAAACTTTGTCCGCAACGACGCATTAACACGCTATACTTAGACACTAAAACAACTCTATATTACCTAGGAAGGCCTAGATAATATCCTACCTTATAAGCTAAATAGGACTAGACCTATACCCCTAGAATTAAAACTAAAGCGTATAATACTAATAAACCTTAAAAAGCTAATAATGGCTCTTAAAGTAAGCTTATTTAAGAGAGCTGCCTTTACCTAAGAGGAACCTAAGATCTAATTGGGATTAGAAATTAAAGATAATAGTAATGTTATAGACGTACGCGAGCAGATTCGCGCCCTTATAACTAGCTAGGAAGCTAATTGTCTTAGAGTAAAAAATATATAAGAGACCCTATAAGAGATTCTAGAAAGCCTTACAGCCCTATAAAATAGCCTAGCTTCCCCTTTTTAAAGCCCTAGCTAACCTATTTACTCCACTAAATATAATATACTAGGGAGTACGGATATAATAATAAAGTAATTAAAGTCCGTTAAGCTCCCTAACCCCCTACCACTATCTAATAGGATAGACCCTACCTTTAAAAATTAGAGGATTTAAATATAAGGAAAGCTCCGCGTTAACTATAACTATTTTCTTTCTAAAGAAGCTAAAATGCTCTACCTCTTTAGTTAAACCACTGGGGACGCCTAACGGCATCTTTAAGCCAAGTTTAAGGACGACTCCCCTATCTAATTTATATCTATTAATAAGATAATACAGCACCTAGCGGCTATTTACGTTAACCCAAATAAAGTACGGGATGCCCGTTATAACTATAATCGCCTAATAATAAAACTAAACTAACCCTTTACTAAATTCTAAACTTAATTCCTATACCTTATAGGGGAAGGCTAGGTTCCCCTTAAGAATTACTAATTAGACCTATACAATAAGCTAATAATCCGGCTATAAGAAAAGATCGCTATAACCTTAAATAACCTACCAACCCATAAAAAACTTATAGCTTGTTGCCTATTATTAGACTTAAAACTAAAGCGGATTAACGCCCGCCCTAATTAGTAGAAGCAACTCTATAATAATTAGAACTCGCTAGCTATACCTACAGAAGCTAAAGTAGGAAGATAAGTTATAACTATTTTTATACTAAAGGCGGTTATAACTACGCACCGGCGAGCCTCGCCTAACTAGTTACATACTACGCTATTAACTAGTATTTGCCGTAATACTCCAATTAACCCTACCTCGGCTATATACTATAACTATAATAAGTAGAATTACTTTACCTGTTACGGGACGTAGGTAGTGGGTACAGAGTGTATGTATTTGAGGAGTCTATAAGACGTTGCGCGATCGATCATAAGGGTCAAGGGCGTAAGGAGGTGATATACCTACGCGTAGCTAATATAAGCTGTACGTAAGGTGTACGCGAGAGCACGGGGCTCTCCTATGGAGGCCCCTATGGTGGGGTTCCGTAACACTACCCCCCCCTCTTATAAAGGCGGAGCTCCGGCGACGCTATAGTTACTATATATATATAGAAGGGACACTTAAGGTATAGAAAGAAGAAAAAAAAAAGGTGGGTATTATTAAAGGTTTAAAACAACGTTATATAATAAGGCTTGGCATCTAGAAATCTAACTAATTAGATAACTTTAACCGCCGGTCGAAGTTCCTGGACATCTTAACGATATTCCGGTTACGTGATTGTACTTTACCGCAATCTGACGGCAATTTGCCCTTACGTAGTAATGTATAACGGTTTAACTCTATAAGGGCTTCTATAGAGAATTAGGTATAAAATCTCTGCTTAAGCCCGGTTTCTATAGGTTCGCGTAGTAATAGTCGCTAATTAGATCCTTTACATTTTTAAAGTCTTCCTATAGTTGCCATTCTGGCTAATCTATATCGAACCCTGTGTATATAGCTCTGTAGTAGAGCCGTTGTCCTCTGCCTTTGCTAAGGTATTTAGAGTTAATAATTTGTTTAACGGTCCACTCCTCATGGTTCTCGTCTTCGTTCTCGTCTTAGATTAGTACTAGTGGGGGTTTAGGCTATATCTGCCCTAGTAGGGGGTTAGGCCAATAGAGGTGTAGTAGCTATAGATAAAATATAGGCTATATCCCGTGGGTGGCTAGGGTAGGCGGGAGTTCTAGCTTATATACGGCTCCCTTATTAATGACTTGTTTAATTAAATAGGGGCCAAGGTTCTTATAATTAAGTGACTTTATAGGCCTCTGCGTAGAGATATTACGTATATCTAGCTATACCCAGTCACTAACACGTATCTCTGGTGGTGGCGTTCTATAACAGTCGGCGAAGTAAGCCTACTTTGCTTAAGCCTAGGCCATTTCTCCCTTATAGTAGTTGAGTAGATTTTTTATATGGTCTATATACTAGTCGGCAAGTAGCATCTTAAGGCGTTTTCTATATAGTAGTTTCTTATTAATAGGTTTTAGTGGCTCTATACCAGATCGGGGGTAATAACCCTTATTTGCGAAGAACGGGGTAAGTCCTATAGTAGTTAAGACGTAGTTATTCGCTGCGAATTTACCTAGTAGGAGGTAATCTACCCAGTTATCTTAACTATAGGCAACTACCTATCGTAGGTACGCTTTTATACTGGCATTAGCGTTTTCTAGTTACCCAGTAGTTTTATAGTAAAAGAATGTAGACATCTTAACGGAGATGCTAAGGCGTTAGCAGATTCGTCTCTATATATCGGAGTTAAATTATATACCTCGGTCGGACGTAATCGAGTTAGGTAACCTATATAGTTAGTAGATTTTGCGAAGAAAGGCGTTAGTAACATTGCTAACGGCTACGCCTTTAGTTAGAACGTAGTGGCGCTCTTTTATAAGTCGGTATATTATTATAAGGATGTTCTTATAGGTACGGCCATGTCGTTTATAGGGTAGTAGGTTAATAACGAAATCTATGGCGATATCTGCCTATTGTTATATAGGTACTAGTAGAGGGTATAGTAGTCCTTAATACTTTATATTAAAGGCCTTAGCGCGCTTATAACAATATTAGGCGCCTATAAAGCGTTTAACTAAGTCTATTATTTTTAGCTAGAAGTAGTATTAGCTAAAAAGCTCGTAGGTTCCTCCTCTACCTAAGTAGCCGCTTAATTAGAGGTTATAGGCCATTTAGATTAGTTGCCGTTATAGATTTTCTAAGTTAGGAATAAATAGGCGGCCTCTATAATAGAGCCTATTCTTTTTTACTTCTAAGGCTGCTATATTAATCTAGCCTAAGCTTCGGAGGTTAGTAGGCAGCGTACAAGCGCTAGCGGTCTTTGCGGCAATAAGTTAATATAGTAATAGGTTAATAGAGGTGTCATATACCGTAGTAATAAGCTCGTTAGTTTTGGGAGGTAACTCTAGTTCTGTGGTACGAAGCTAAGGTATAGTTAGCTCTATTATAGGTAGTATACCTAGGGCTAAATTTCGTACTTTTAAGATCGTCTGTTATTAGAACTGGTTATAAGGGTTATCTTTAAACTAAGGAAGGTCTTGCGAGCGGCGTGTTAGGCTATTAGGTTTAGTACCTTATACTCCTAGTCTATATATAATTTTAAAGTTAAAACCAGAGAGGAACTCGTTCTAATATGCTTGGCGTTAGTTTAGCTACTTCGTGGTTATAAAGTACTTAAGGTTGCGATAGTCTGTAAGGACTTTAGTTGGCTAGTCGGGCTCTACTAAGGAGAGTTCTAGTCAGAATTCTTTAAACGCTTATATAATTATAAGGAGTTCTTTATTATAGATCTTATAGTTATACTCTTATAGTATAAGCTTAGACAAGTAAAATGCGACTAGGTAGAGGAGACCGTTATTACCTATCTAGGAAAGGACGCCTGCGTTAACATAGTCTAAGGAGTTGGTTTTAAGATAGAGTTATCGTCCTGGTATAAAGTAAGCTAGGATAGGTGCTTTAGTAAAGGCATTTTTAAGGTCTTAAAACACTTTCTCGCATTTAGGCGTCTAGGTAAAGCGTAGATGCGTTTTTCTTCCTTTTACAGAAAGGCCCTTCATTTGCATTATTGCTATAAATAGTGCTACTATACCTAAGAAGTTGTATATAAATTTTCGGTAAAAGTTAGCAAAATTAAGGAAGGCTTATACGTCCTTAATGCAGTTAGGGGCTTGCTATTTAGTAATTATATATACCTTCTTAGGGTCTATATAGACACCTTTAGTAGTAACAATTAGTCTAAGGTATTTTACTTCTATAACTAAGAATTTACATTTCTTTAAATTAATATAAAGTCCTGTGTCCCTAAGGCGCTATAGGACCTTTTAAACATATTTAGTATACTTAAAAGGGTTATCGCTATAAATAAGTATATCGTCTAGGTACGCAAAGCAGAAGTTATTAAGGTAGTCCCGTAAGGCGTTATTAATATAGTTTTAAAAGGTGCCTGGGCCGTTATATACGCTAAAGGGCATAACGGTATATTTAAATTGGCTAAAGCGCGATACGAATACGGTTTTTTATTTATTACCTTCCCGTATTTAGAGATAGTTAAAGGCGGCGATAATATTAAGCTTAGTATAGATTTTGGCTTAACTAAGCCGCTTAAGGGTCTTACGTATAAGCGGTACTGGGTATCGGTTTTTAATCGTAATAGCGTTAAGTCCTCTATAGTTAACGTAGAATCAAATACCCCCTCTTAGCTTCTTAGCGAGAAGGATAGGGGCGGCTACTAGTAATATACTAGGACGAATAAATCCTTTATTAAGGTGCTTATTAATATACTTTTTTATAACTAGAAGTTTATCTTTTAATATTAGGTAGGGTCTCTTATAAGGTGGCATTTTTCCTTATTTAATGTTAATGGCATAGTTATTAGTTTAATATAGGGGGAGTATATCTACGCCCTTTTGCGAGTATATATTAGTAAAGTTATAGTACCTCTTAGGGAGGAGCTTACGGAGTTCTTCGTTGGTAAGTTCTTTTTTAAGCTTTATAAACTTCTTAAAGTTTAAAGGTAAAAGTCTGTAGAGTTCCATAGGGGCGTCGTCTTCTAGAAGGTTAACTATATCTATCCTATTACTATAGAGGACGTAGTTTTATTCTTTATTAAGCTTATATAATCGTAATTAGGAAGCTACAGCAACGGTTTAGCCTTTCCTATATGCTATACGGTAAAAAGCCGGGGTACTTATATAGTGGTAGTTGGTTATAGGTGGAGTAATAAGGGGTTTCTTAGGTTAATGTCCTGGGGAGTAAATAGAGGCGGCTAGGCCATGCCCTAAGCAAGTCTCCCT
>Ga0307515_10016199_pt1 | contig 13667 bp, 2 predicted proteins | sample 17_EM_MG_FD_194513 | JGI IMG/M metagenome (GOLD analysis project Ga0307515, IMG submission 194513) | Populus trichocarpa ectomycorrhiza microbial communities from riparian zone in the Pacific Northwest, United States - 17_EM | ecosystem: Host-associated > Plants > Roots > Unclassified | place... | reverse complement strand
TGTTGTAATTAACATTATATGCAGTTACGGCAGCATAAATAGTTTAAAATTAACCATTGCGATACGTATTTAGGGCAAGCAGGTATTTACCATCTTTTTCTCAAGTTGGTAAAGGCATTGCGTTATAAGTTATTTAAGAAGTAAGACTTATTGCACAGTATATGCGAAAAGTAGTCAACGTGCTTGTATGGATAACTCGCTTATAAAATACATTATTGCTAACCTTTTTTGTTAAAAAGTTAATTCTATGGTCTAAGAGACTTTGCCAACGTTTCTTAAGCGATGTGACTTGTTTTTTATATAAAGCAGTTACCTTTTTTAACGAAATTAATCTATACCCCTAAAACAGCTATTATCTTAGAATTACTATTAAATTAATCTATAGAAGTAGCTCTATAATCGATTAATATATCTACCCTATTAGCCCCTAGGATGTTAAGTAGTAAACGCCGCCAAATGGGTAATATATTAACAATTAAATCGCCCGCTCCTACCATAAATATAGTACTAGTTAACCGGCGGACGCCTACCTCTAAACGCTAACTAGAGTATCCGTTAAGCGGATATTAAAGGAAAAAAGGATTAAAGTTATTTTAGAGTATTTACGAGACTAATATTGGACTTTTAGTAACATTTCTTTAGCGTAGCTATAGCTTAGTGCTAATAAAAAAAAATAAGATAAAGGGACTTATTACTGTCTTTTAGGAAATAAGGAAATCTATAATACGATTATAGAGACCGCGGATATCTATTTAGAACTAATTAATATAGTCGTAAATATCCTTTATAAAGAGCTTTAAAGTTTTTAGTAAAAGACAGTTATCTTTAGTCCATAGAAGTTAGATCCAGAGTTTAAAGACGTTTAACTCTTATAAGGCTATAAGGCAATTGGCTAATATACCCCTCTACTTTACTAACTAATAGATATAACAAAGCCTTATAGTAGCAACTATGGTAGACTTATTAATAGGTTAAGTATATAGGTATAATAAAAGTTAATAAGGATAAATATAACTAGTGGAGTAGCTGTCTAATAGATTAACTCTAATTATATTCTAAGATTTACTATAAAGAGAGAAGCTATTTAAGGTAGGGACTATAATCCTTTAAATATACAATCTAACTCCTAAAAAATATGCTTAGTACGTTAGTATATTAATATATACTTATGTACTAACGTACTAAGTTATAGTCTTATAACTTATTATATAACTTAGCTACCCCTTATTCTATAGTTTAACCAGCTCTAATACCTCTTACACTATTGCTACTAGTTTGTTTATACCCTCTTTAAGTAGTTATACTACTGCTAATATAAGGACCGTAATACCACCTCCTTCCCCTTTATCTTCGTTCTTAAAGATATTTTATATCTCTAAGTTATTAATTAGAGGTATAGCATTCTTGTCTTTAATTTAATAACTTTCCTAATTTATAATACCTCCTATTAAATCATTCTAATCTAAACGTTATAGTTAGCTTATATCCCTGGTCCTTTTACTTAATAAAGTTATACTATCCTATTCTTACTATATAGAGAAAAGTTAATATATATTATAATTGCGGCTCTATCTTGTCGCTAACCTTCTCCCTATGCTAAATATATATAATTGAATATACAATCGTCCTATAATGTTTTATCTATCTTTAACGCTAAGTATACGCGTTTTATTATTCTCTATAGATATTTAATACCTTATCTAATTTGTTATAAGGTTTCGTGTTTAATCCAAGACCTCTTATCTTAAGGGTAAACTTGCCCTAGCCCTATCTAAGGTATAAAAGCTCTAAGATAATAGGGAGTATATTCGCGCTAAAAAGCGGCAAGTGTTTAACTGTCACGGCACTGACCTGACACGTTGTTATAACTTAGTGTTGTCATGACACGAGCACAGACCTAACCCCTGAGCAACGTGTATATATACCGCCTCACCTCCTACATAGCTCCTCACACGACATCGTTTGTCAATAATATACAGTCACCTCGTACCTCGTACCTTGACAGTCGGCACGTACTGTGACATTAACGCTTAACTGGCTATTTACGCTCAGCTAGCCCGCCTTAAGAGGGTTTATAAGAAGGTCCGCTTAAAGGAGTAGAAGCTAGTTAAGTAGAGTCTAGCTAAACTTAACGCTAAAAAAACGGGTTCTTCTCTAATAGAGAGGGAAATAACTCTAAGTAGCTTAGTAGGTGCTCCTCTTAGGTCTCCCTTAGGTAGCTCGTTCTTTAGTAATTTTTCTTTATTAATGTTGCCTAACCTAATTTCTTCTAATACTCTTATACCTTTTTTTATAGCGTTTTTTAGATTGTCTAATAGCTCCTAAGTAGTCTGATTATAGCTTATCTACCTAACCTTATACTATATCCTTATAACTAATAATCTTTTATACTTACTATTTGTCTTTTTCTTATCCTCTATACGTATCTACCTTATATATTAGTGGTTCTAAGTCTTTATATACTGGCTTTAGCATTGTAATATACTATATAGGGTAGATATTTATTCTTATTGGTAAGTTAAGTTAATATATAACTTCTAAAATCTTTACTAAGATCTTAAATAGTTATAGTCTAACATAGTCTAATTTCTTACTTAGTTATTAACTCTGGAAAATTTTATATAGTAGCTATACTTTATCCCCCTCCTTAAGATCTAGTCCCTTAGATCTTATAGCATTATAGTACCTTTTTATCGTTTCTTATACTAGCTATACTATTGCATAAAAGTCTATATCCTTTACTTAGCTATACTAATCGCTTTCTTTACTTAATATAGCGATAATAATGTTCTTAGCTTATATCCGTAGTTCGCCTTAAATAGTAACGTTCCTATTCCTTCTTATAGTATTATATTATATATAAACTACGTAATTAGTAGTAATAATACCCAATTATTGATGCTTTGATTATCTGGAAGAAGGAGCTCTTGCTACACCTGGCCCAAAAAGACCAAAACCAACCAAAAAGAACCCTGAAAAATACCTAGAGAATCCCCCTGAGATGTATACATCGCAGGGGAGGCATATATCGACCGACGGTGGCTTGCACTCGCGCGCAACCGCCAGATCCACGCCCAATAACGGCCCTCTATAACAAAGACGGGCGAATACTATACTATAAAGCGGAAACACCTCTATTAAGAAGGCATCTAACAAAATATAAAGCCTACTAGACGCGTTTAGTATCCAGAATTACGGGGGAGTAACTATTAGCTATAACGAACTAATACAGCTAGCAGAATGGCTCCGCTAGTCTAGCGAACCTTAGGCGCCCCTCCAGTAAACCCTTAATTAAATCCTCTAACGGCTAAGTAAAATTAAAAATAAATAAAACCCCCCCTTACTAGCGAACCGCACCTGGGCCGCTATAGCCGCGCTTTTACAGTATAGGGAACCTACCCCCCTTAAGACAATAACCGGGCATATAATTACAATATAACTAAATATAGAAAAAGTAAAGGGGCTTAGGGGATAATTAGAAACAGAAGTTCTTACGGAGATTCGTAAAGAGGTTTACGACGTAGTTATAGTCCAATACCTTAGGAGCGGAGATATTAGAGTTACCCTAAAGGACTAATAGGTAAAGGAATAAGCCGTAAGGGTAGGGGACAGGCTAGGAGAACGTATTGGTATAAAAGTGCTCTGTAAAGACTACCTAGTTAAAGTCCTAGCGGTTCCTATAAGCCTTAGGGTAGAAAAGGGACACTAGGCGGACAACACAGCAACTATATAAGAGATAGTAAAATATACAGAACGCCTCATACTAGGCCTTAAGATTACCCAAATCTAATAGCTTTAATAGAAAAATGTAAACTAAGTAAATAATAAGAATAATAAGAGGATATAAGGGTCGCTAGAGACTCGCTAGGGAAACGCTAGTTAAATATATGGCTCCCTTATTATTAGTATATATATACTAAGAATGCAAAAACTCCTTATCTAAAAAGGAATAATTATAAATGGCCTTATATATAACGTAAGGCTCTATAACTATAGACTACGCCTAGAATAATGCTACCGCTGCGTATAATGGGGACATACCTAATCTATATGCGCAGCATAGGTGTGCTGCGGCCACTGTATAGGCCCCCATAATACAAGATACTGCTTAAATTAAAACTAAATAAAATGCGTAAACTGCCACTAAAGTATATATAAGGCGTAGGAGAGAGAAGACTGCATTAAATATAGGAGGCGGAAGGCAAGGGCTTAATAGCTGCGGGAATAACTGTACGCTAGGTTATATAAATGGAAACAACAGGCGATAAGCTAGGGGGACGTAGGTGTCTTCCTAGCGTTTCCTACCTTTAGCACTAGGGGGCTAGGCTAGCTATCCTAAGCCTTAATAGGCCAGAAGCGGCGCCGCGTGACATTACCAGACTGTATAGGGATATAAGGGTTATAGGGGATATAAGGGAGAGGACGCCCTATAGGAAGACCCCTATGGACAGCTATAGCAAGCTTAAGACCAGGACAATTAAGAATTAGATTTAACGCGGTAAATATAATATCTGCAGCCGACCTATAAAGGGTATATAGCCAGCCAGTAAGAATAGGGGAGGAACTAGAGATAATAACAGATTTAGATATAGAAGCGCTAGTAGGAATATAAGATACGGGAATAAAAAGCTCTATATAAAATAAGTAGTAACTAGGGTATAGACATAAGAGATAGAAGTTCTAAATATTTTAGAGAAAGTAGAAATAGAAGAAGCAAGGAATAAAGGAGAGGCGAAAGACCCTTGCCGGGGGTCCGCCACCTATCTATTATATAGTATAACTGCGGCAATATAAACTACTATCTTATAAGGCCTTTACTAGACAGTCTAGACCTAAAGAAATACTATATCCTTACTATATAAGAGCCGTACTATAATACCTATATATAATTGATATACTGCCCCTAAGGATTCTAGCTCCTATATAAACTAAAAGCAGCTATATACGTGTGCTTTATAATTAGTAAGGCTATTAGCCTATCCTTATAGTTATAGTAGGCAGTTAACTTAGATATTATAGTTATAACAATCCAGACATATAGGGGACTGGTATAAATTATTAATGTATATAACCCTAGGGTCGAAGGGGTCCTATAAATAGAGAATATTATATTAGTAATAAGCTTGCTAAAAACTAAAGGTATAGAGTCTATCCTACTAGAAGACATAAACCTTTACCACCTATAGTAGGGGGGTATCTATATTGCTGCTAATTAATAAGTAGAGTGCCTACTAAGAGCTATAGACACCTAGGGCCTTAAGTTAGCTACCCCCTTAGGAGTAACTATATGGCAATAAGGAACCTCCAGAAGTATAATTAACCTTATATTTATAGATAAAGGCCTATACCAGAGACTTAAAAGGTGCAACCCTAAAGAAAAATAGGCACTCGCCTTAGACTATATCCCTATCTAGATATAGCTAGATTTAGATATTAAGGCGTAACTAAGTAGTAAAAGATATATAATAAGGAAGCTTAAGACAGACAGTTTCCTTAATATAGTTAAATAACAACTCTAAGACCTAGAAGAAATCCACCTAATCCTAAATAAGTAAGGCTTATTAGCCACCCCTAAGGAAATTAACTAAAGACTAGAAAGGATCTAGGCAGCAATTAAAAATGGGCTAAAAGAGTACTACCCGGTTTTAAAATCGGGCCCCTATACGCGACACATATGGTCCGTATAATACGCGGTTTTTATCACTAGCTAATAACAAGTAAGAAGGAAATATATAAGTAGCTATAACCCTAAAGACGAGAGACAATATAAAGATATAAGAAACCAGTTAAAGAATACCCTAAAGAAAGAAGTAAGGAATAACTGGAGACGGTTTATAAACGAGCATACTTTTAACCCGAGCCTCCCCTATAATAAGGGCCTTTAGGCTATAATAAAATGGGTAAAGAAAAAGGTAGGGCGCCTAGTAGAAGACTTACACCTACTACCCCTACGAAGAGCAGGGGAATTATAGGCTACTAATAACAACGATAAAAAGGCAAAGATCCTTATAAAAAGGTTCTTCCCCTAACTAGCTCTAGTAGACCTTAGCGATATTATAGGTAAAACACCAGTAACTTACCTAAGGGTTAATAGCGATATAATAATAGAGGAAATGGCCAGAACTATTAGCCGCCTTTTAAATAATATAGCATTAGGACCAGATAGGATTCTAAATAAGGCCTTAAAAACCTGTGGACTACTTATAGTACCCTAGCTTGTAAATATAGCTAGGGTATACTTTACCGTAGGCTATTACCCGCGACTTAGAAGATCTATAATAACGGTTGTTCTATAGAAAAAAGGTAAAGCAGATTACTTAATCCTAGGAAGCTACCGCCCTATTGCCTTAGAAAACACCCTTAGTAAGATCTTAGAAAAGGTAATAGCGGACCATATAGTAGATACGGCTAAGGAATACGACCTACTACTATAAAGCTAAATAGGGGCAAGAAAGAACCGCTTAATATTATTAGCACTTACGCTACTTACTACCACTATTAAATCTGCATAGGCGATGCGAAGGGACTTTATAGTATTAATGCTTAGCCTAGATATTAGCGGCGCCTATAATAACGTACCCTACAAGCGTCTCCTATATATCCTTAGGGTAAAAGGCTTCTTAGAATGGATTATATAATTTATTTAAGGGTTTATAGGTTAGAAAGAAATATTATTAGTCTTTAGCGGATACTAGAGCCCCCCTATCGCAGTTATAACAGGAATTCTACAAGGATTACCCCTCTTGCCTATACTCTTTCTTTTCTTTATAAGTGACCTACTTAACTCTTTTAAGGAAGGGGCGACCTAGGGGATAGGCTTCGTTAACAATACAAACCTAATTATATACGGGCCAACAGCCGCAAAGAATTGTAGAATACTAGAGAAAGCTTATAATACCTATATAGAATAGGCAAGACAATATAGAGTCTAATTCTTACTAGAGAAATACCAGCTAATCTACTTTATAAGAAAACGCAACCAATCTGCAGATCTCTAGTATATAATTTACATTTAAGGCTTTAGGGGTTAACCAGTTTAGAGCCTAAGGGTATTAGGAGTATAAGTAGATAGCAAGCTTTAGTAGAGCGTATATACAGCATAAGCGGCCTATAAGGGCTAAGTATAGTATATCGTATTATCTAGGATCGTTAATTCTATATAGGGTCCATACTTCTAGAGGTCACGCCTACTATATACAGCAGTTATCCGGCCAACTATAACATATAGGTCTAGTATTTAGGCCATTGGAGAATCTAAAAAAGGCCCCCCTAAATCGCTCCTTAAACCACTCTAAAAGGTCTAAATAGCCTACCTTTAGAGTATAATAGGCGGATATAAGCAAACGGCCACAGCACTACTTAAAAAGGAAGCCAATATTCCCCCCCTATAACTATATATTAAAGCCGCTGCAATATAAAGGGCGTAAAATAAACGCAACTTTAATGTTATAAAGTATATTAAGACACGCCTAAATAAACTATAGAGGGACCTTAGGGCGCCCTATAGGAGAACAAACTAATAACCCCAAAGTAGGGAAGATATATTAGAGAAATAGGTAAAGAAAGCAGAAGAAGAATAGTGCTGCTTTAGGGCCCAGGCCTATATAGAGGAGGAAGGAAGACGTATAAGAGGCCAGTAAAGATAATAGTAAGAGAGAGAAAGGAGCTAAAGTAGAGCATAAAAGAACGCTAGGAAACTATCTACTATAATATAATACTGGCTAGACTAACGCTAGAGAGGTATATAGGAGTGTTCGTACTAACTTAATAGCACGAGTGAGCCGTATCCCGGGGCACGAAATACGTATAGTATCGTATGCTCTTTAGGATGGTGGTAACTGTCGATTATATGAAGCAGACTACGTGGTCTATATACTAATGCACCTCCCCCCTAATTAGTTAGTGCCTTATAAGTGCACCAGACGCGTAAGCGAGTGGTTGGTGCACTAAACGCGTAAACGCGTACCTGGTGTACCGAACGCGTAAGCACGCGTTTGGTACAACAGGTGCTGTAATTATACACTGGCAGTACTTGAAAAATAAAACCACCTATGTACAGCCTCCGTAATTGCTTTAATAAAACCATAGAACACAAAGGAAAATACATAGGAAATCTCCCCTGAGGTGCCGTCTAGGCTGCCTTCTAAACGGTGCCCCAAGCTGGCTGTAAGTTCTGCTTACGGTCCGTAGAATGAACCGTACGGCCTTTTAATGGGCAGTAGATAAGCTATAAGTTGGATTATAAGGGCCGCTAAGGCGCTAGTGCTAAGCGAGCCAATGGCGATTTTCCATCCCGGGGATGGAAAATTGTGATTGGTTAATTTAACTACCCTATAAAATTCGGCGGGTCACATAAGTCTACTAAGTTCCACCGTAGCTTTCTACCGTTTTCCACCTATACCGTATAATGAGCTGTACAGCCTTCCAACGGGCCGTAGACGTACTATAGGTGCTCCATTAGTCCCGTTCTACCCATTCTATAACTTCTAGGTTAAGCTTATTCGTATTAATTAGGGTTTTAAGAGCTTAACACAGCTTTGCCTTAGTTATAGCGTCTACTAGGTTATCTCCGCTGCTAATCTATTTGACCTTCGTAATCTCGCGCCGTTCGTAGGCCTAATATAAGCATATAAGGTCGACCATAAGCCTCTTCTCTTGTGTTGTACCTAGTTTGACTAGGTAGTCGTAGAGGGACTTTAAATCGGTGTATAGAACCAGGGGTAACTGCTCCAGTTATAGAATCTTCTGGACCGTTAATTTAATTGCGGCTGCTATATTAAAGCTATAGGCTAGTGCATATAGCTTAGAAGCTAGTACACTGCGGGTTACTCGTTTGTACTTAATTAAAGACCAGTGCAGTATATTTGCGTCCTAATTACGGTCTGTAAGTACAATTATAAAGCCGATTTATAATAATAGGTCTTTATTATTAGCAAAGGAGGCGTCCGTAAATGCCATTACACTAAGGGAATTTAGGTCCAGTGGTACAAAAGTAAGTCCTCTTATTGCGTTGTCAATTTGCCATTGAATGCGCTTATTAAGCTGCTTGACATTTTCTTCTTACGGATCTACTGCCTAGGCCGCAAAGGACAAGTCATAGGCAGATTCGGGTTAGCAGACTATGGCTATATAGGCGCCTCTTACACGCTATGCAGCGTATTGGTCCTTTATATTTATAGTCTTATAGGTCTCTCTGCGGGAACTAGTAAGGTCCGTAGGCTTTACTGTAACGGGCTTTAGGTTTTAGGCTTAGCGTTCCTAAGTTAGCTTAATTAGGTTGCCCTTTTATATAATTAGGCCTCTATTAAACTTAATCAGATTCTACTCAGTTAACTACTTTTACGGCTTTGCCAAGAACTTGGCCTTTTATAGTTTAGTTTCTTTAGCGTCCGTAAAGGTCTGGTCTGCTAGAAATAGGGTATCGTCTATTTAGAGTCTAATAATACTAAGGCCGTTTAATAGGCTGTATAGGAGGTAGGGGTCGTAGGTCGACTGTTTTATTTTAAGTTTACTAACGTGGTGCTGGTAGTATATCTTAAACCAATAGTTTCTAGCTTCTGGTACTCTATATAGAGGTTTTACAACCTATAGGATTGTTTCTGGTTATAGGTTAAGCTCGGGGGGTAGCTGTATAAAGATATCCCTACTTAGATAGGTATTAGACTGCATATAGGCTTACGAGATGTCCCGTAGGTAAAGAGCTACGGGTTTGCTTTGCTGTAGTCTGGGCATAAGTATAAGTATAATCCGTTAGCTGACTCGTTAAATTATAGGCGATTGCGTAAGGACTAAGCCCTTCCCTTAGTCGTTATAGGCTTATATAATAAGCCTTAATTTTTTAAAAGCTTTGTTAGTACCTAGGTGCTTAATTTTATTAATAAAGCGTGAGTTAAATATATGGACACCTTGCGGAATGTCTTTCTCCATTATAACCGCAAAGACGCCCTTTTTAAGTAGTCCGTTAATCTCTTTACGTTATAAGTCCGTAAAGGGGGTTTTCTATACTAGAACTGATATATCTATAGGTAGAGATTGCCTTGCGGATATTCCTGCGGAGGTTAGGTAAGTCTCCGTTATGGTATTCTTAGTTATAGGGTGCTTTTGGGGGCGTCCTTGACCGCGCTTTACAGTAGGTATAGCGGGTTTAGTAGGTTTCTAGAGGACTTCTAGGGTAGGCAAGGGTGCTTCTAGCTCGTCTGATTCGGCGGTTGCTTCTAGTTTATCTGGTTCGGCGGTTGCTTCTAGTTTATCTAGCTTAACGTCATAGGTGTCTTTGGGCCGAAAGTAGGGTTTTACGGACGTGCTCCTAAAGCTAGTTGGGCCGCTAGGAAGTTATATATAGCACGTCTCGTTTTCTACAGCTAGTAAACGGTAGGGTCTGGTCCACTTGCCACTTTTACGCCATATAAGGACTTTAGAGTTAAGCGGGAGGTCGTGTACTAGGGTCGTGTTGGGTCCGTTACGGTGGTGCAGGGCGTTATTGACAGCTTATTTGGCCCATAGCTTGACTATCTTAGCCATCGCCTTCCGTATTATAGCTGCTCGTTCTATAATAGACGGGGCAGGAAGATCTAGGTTACTTATCCTTAGGTAGGCTCCGTAGACCAAGAGGGTAGGTACTAGTCCATCCGGGTTAGTAGTATCGTTAATGGCTTTTACGGCCATCTGTAGAGCCAGTTCCTTTTAGATATCCTTATACTCGTCTATAATGATTTAGTAAGCTCTCCGTAGGGCTAGGTAAGCTCGCTTAATAAGCCTAATAGACCAATACGCCTTAACTAGAACGGCTTTTATTAATATAGCCATGGCCGTAGTATACTGCTAGAATTCCTTACTAATGAAGTTCCTACTGGCGTCGTGGGTGATATACTTAGGAGGTTTAACGTATATGTTAATCTAGCAGGTCCGTAAAATATCCTAAGTGTACTTTATGGATATATTTTATAACTAATGGGCGGCTTAATAGCGGGTTACCTCGTTAATTATATATAATACTAGGCTGCCGTTAATGTACATAATGTCTATATACACTAAATAGTTAAAGTTAAGATCCTTATAAAGGGTAAACTTGAATTAGCCTGGGGAACGTCCATATTTCTAGTAGTAGGAGTAGTATTTAGTCAGGTAGTTAATTGCCTTCCTATTGATGTTGTTATGTCTAGAACGTTCAAGGACTCTATGCAGCTTTTTGGCTAATAGGTGGCCGAAACGGCGGTGCAGGCGGTGGATTTCTGTACTGCTAAGGTAGCACGGGTTATAGTCGAAAGATTCCTGAATGTAGGTCCGTAAAGTCTCTCCCTATATAAGGAACGGGTGTCTAAATCGTTATATAATTGGTAGGGTGATATGCTTGCTTCCTAGGGCAGTTACAGGGCCAATTAGGGTGTCCGTAACGTTATTGTAGTACACCTATAACCTATTCATATCCGCAAGGCAGAGTAGAAAAGGGGTGTCCGCCTTTACTACGTGGAAGTTAACTAGGCTAATTGGAGTCTTAACTGCTACTAATCCAATTAATGCAGTTAAGCCAATGCTAAATTGGACGGTTACGGCCCTAGTTTGCGTAATATCAATATCCGTATTGTTATTTGTGGTGGTCCTATATGCGAGGTATTGTCCATAGCCTGCGGTAGACTTCTTAGAGGTACCTATGTCGATTATAACACCATAGAATTCCTTGGGGGTATAGCGTTCTATAGTAATATATGCAAATAGGTCCTGCTTATAATCTATAACATCCGTAACGGGGGTACTTGCGGAATGGTTTTTAGGCGCAACTAAGTATATAAAGGAACGGTTGGCTAATACGGTCGTGATATTAAAGGCTTAGCTGTCCGTAAAAGGTCCGAAAGTGGTTAGGAATATCTCTAAGGTCTCTTATTCCTAAGCGTCTAAGTTAAAGTTAATTATAAGGGCTTCTATTAACTTATTAGGGGGCTCTTCTGCTTCCTCTCCTTTGTATTCTAAAATGAACTGGCTAATATAGCTATTAAGTCTCTTCCTGGACTTGTTATATTCTTCCTAGGTATGCCTTATAGACTAATATCCTTCCTTACCGCACACAAAGTACTTCTGGCTAGTTTGTCTGCGGGGGTATGTTTTTGTATAGGAGTTGTTGCGGGGGTTGTGGGTAGGGCCTGGTTGATACGGGTACTGCTAGCGGTAGCGGCGGTCCGTAAAGTAGACGTCTGAGTCTGTTTGCGGATATTAAATATCCGTAACGAAGGCTTGAGTGCTGCCTAGTGGGTTTAAGACTTCGTACGTTATAATAGAGGAGCGTAGATTATTAATAAGGCCAGCTAAGGTGTTTATAGGCTTGTAATAGGCGTACTTGCAGGGCTCTACTTCCTGGTAGGCCGTGATAAGTTTGTTATACAGGAAGTCGTCTGTTTAAAGCTTGGCGTCAAGGCCGTGCTGTAGGTGCCAGAGGTCTTTAATAAGAATTTGCAGGCACTTTATAGTCGATTTTTCAGTGTTCTTATTGATTACGGTCCGTAACTTGGGTACTGGGTGTGCTTTAGCCCGTAAGATTAATTCCGAAATTACTTGGATTTATAGGACGAATTTAGTTAAGTAGGTTAGGTATAAGGCCAGCGATGCCATTAAGTTTGGGAGAAGTAGAGAGATTATTAGTGGCTTTAACCTAGTCTAGGATTTTCTCTTTAGTCCATTCCGTTTGGTCCTCCTCCTATATTATATTATATAAGGACTATACAACAGTAACTCGTTTATCCTTTTTAACCTATACACCTTAATAATGTAAAAGAGTTCGTAAGTTACGGATAGCAGTAGGGTTATAAGCCTTAAGAATAGCTTCCGTAAAGTCCGCAAAGTCTTCCTTATATTGCTCCCATAGGTTATTATTTAGAAGCTTATAGTGTCCATATTTAAGGATTTTGAAATTAATATAGTTGTTAATGTCGTCTGTAGACGTGAGGTCAACTCCTTAGCTCCACTTCTTTTGACCTTTACTAATTTGCTTGCTTATATCTGCCATATTATATAGCGTTATATGTCTGTATAAGCTATAGCGGGTTATAGTAGCTTATAGCGGGTGGAGGAGGTCTTATAACAGTCCGTAAAATCAATTAGCGGGTCTATAACAGTTCAAGGGGTCTTATAGTGGTCCGTAAAGGCAATTAACGGGTCCGTAACGGTTTATAGAAGGGTAGGGGGTTTCCATAAGGTCCAAAGAGGTTTAGGGTTTAAGGGGGTTAAGGATAGGGGGTTCCGTAAAGGTCTATATTTATATCTATAACTTCCAGTAAACCGTACTAAGACTTAAATAAGTATACAGAGTTGGTAATAAGTCCGTAATCCCCGACTTCCAACCTTCTAGTAGGTTGTACTAGGAGTCTAAACAGGTGGTTGCTGTCGTATATCGCTCAGGGGGAGGTGTTAAGTAATTGCTAATCTGTGCGCGCTCACTAATCAGTGTTCATACTAACTTAATAGCACGAGTAAGCTATATCCCGGGGCACGAAATACGTATAGTATTATATACTCTTTGGGATGGTGGTGACTGTCGATTATATAAAGTAGACTACGTGGTCTATATACTGATGCACCTCCCCCCTAATTAGTTAGTGCCTCATAAGTGCACCAGACGCGTAAGCGAGTGGTTGGTGCACTAAACGCGTAAACGCGTACCTGGTGTACCGAACGCG
>Ga0307515_10016198_pt1 | contig 13667 bp, 6 predicted proteins | sample 17_EM_MG_FD_194513 | JGI IMG/M metagenome (GOLD analysis project Ga0307515, IMG submission 194513) | Populus trichocarpa ectomycorrhiza microbial communities from riparian zone in the Pacific Northwest, United States - 17_EM | ecosystem: Host-associated > Plants > Roots > Unclassified | place... | reverse complement strand
TATTTAATCAATCGATAAAGAAAGTGGTATCGAACAAGTGTAATAATTTTATCTCATCTCTCTGCCTTTTTAAGTTATTGGAACTCTCCCTACCATATCAGATGTTTGCATCAGTTAGATTATTAAAATCAAATATGATCTGTTCGATCTGTCCATGGTGTGGCGGAGCTGTGACTCCTCCATTATCATGATGATCACACCGATCAATTCTTTACATGTATGTGATATAGCTATTTTTTTTTAATTAACATGGGTGTCCGGATCAGCTTGCGTTCACCTCGATTAATCTCACAAGATTTAAAGTTAATAATCATGTAAGCTTTCAGTGGCTATCATATTAGTAATCACACGACTCAAACCTGAAATGATAGAAAAAATAAATTTTTTAATTTTAAATTTTTATCATTGGACCAATTACTACATGTTTTCATCTTAGTTTCCTTGGTATATGGATAAGAAAAGGCAAAGGAAGAAGATAACGCACTTGCATTCGTACATAGCTGGACAGTGTTTATATATATATATATATATATGGTTTCCAAATTAATAATAGCCCCCACTGGAATTAATTATATAGAAAAGATTAAAAAAACAAGAAGAAAGATCTCAGTGACATAGCAATCATACATAGTACTCTTTGTAATTGTAATGTAATGGTATTCTCGAAACCCAGCTAGCTTGTCCTCCACGAATGGCCCTTGTATTGAGCAAACACTCAACAAATCATCATTGAAATTATCTAATAATTTGTTCCAAGAACATGATTAATTAGAAGGGTATTGCTTGCTTGAAATGGACAGCATAACCTCCATTGAAATTGAAACACAAAATTCTCTATAAGTTAAAAAAGGTGGTTCATAGCGATGATTATTTTATGTTTTAGAATAAAGGAAAGGAAAGAGATACCAACTCTCAACTTCTTAGAAGAGTTTGTATGCTTAATTGCTTATTCCACCCGATATACCTAATAATATATCCCATATACTACTTAATTAGCATCCCTCTAAGATATGCTATGCCACTGCTTTCTTTTATTTTATTTCTTAATCTGAAAATTAATATTATAATCCTAAAACCATAAACAATGGTTCCCAATTAGTGTTTTTGGTTTCGTAATAATATTATGATCATGAATTGGGCACTTGGCTTTTCTTCTTCTAGGCACTGGAGAATCGAATTGATTTTGTTTAGAATATTTTTCAACCGATGAATTAATTCTCAAGGCTATAAATTAATTAGACTATATATATCATTATCATATCTTCATCGTTATCATGATTATTATTTGTGTTTTTCGGGCAAGTCTCCATTATAATGTTTCCCTAGTGTGCCTTTCTAATTAATCAGATTGTGATTGACAGTACAAGTGATCACATCCACATAAATTTCTTCAAGAAAAGGCAAAAAAATAAATAAAAAATGCTACCCATATATATCTATTAAAAAACTACTTTACTTTGTTAACTTTATAGATATAACTTAATTCATTAAATTTTAAATTTATTTTTTAATAGTAATGAATTGGTGTTCTTGCTATTAAAAATTTACATAATTATTAATTTTAAAATTAATTAAAATATACACAAACTAGTTTGAACATCTATATTAATTAAAAAATAAAACAACCTTGTTCGAAAGTTAAGAATCAGTGCAATAAGTTGAGGCCTAAGACGCCACCCTATAAAAGGCTACCAAGAGGACTTTTGTTAGATCTGATCTGCAGAATCACCTAGCTATGAACACTTGAAATACAAGCCAAGGAACATGACAAACTTGTATTCAGGCAACCGACATTGTAGGCAAAATTAATGTTACCTTACGTCTCCATAGGGGAGCCAGAGTTTCGGCTTTCTTGAAGAAAAGAAAAGGAGAATATTCTTCTCATCCTTGACATTTTACATTGATTTATTAAACAATCATCGTAGAAGCCAAAATTGTAAGAGAAATTATTATTGCATCGATCATTCTAGTCCCACGTGAATTAAGGGATTACTAAGGGATTAGGAGAGTTATTTTTTAAAGTATTTTTTTATTTAAAAATATATTAAAATAAAAAAACTATTATTAAAATGATTTGAAAAAATAAAAAAAATATTAATTTAGAGTAAAGAAAAAAATAAAAAGAATTAACTTTTTTCAAAAATATTTTTAAAAGGTAAAAATAAATAGGGTTAAATCAGCCACATGTTGAGAAAATTATTGCAGCAATTGTAAATAATATTAGAATTTACTGTATTAATTTTTTGATATAATTTTCTGATTTGTATAATAAATTTTATAGTTTAACAAACACAAGGCAGAAGCAGGCAAAATTCTTGAAAGTGATACTTATATTTTGATAACAAAATTTTAATAAATTAAGATTATATTTGGGGTCTCGCTCCCATCAAGATAAAAGACAAAGTACAATTTTGTTTATTACAGTGAAAACATACAGGCGCATCTCCCCGTAAAGGCTATTAATATTGTTATTGAACTCAGTACTGCTGCGTAAATTAATTTAATTATTCATTGACTATGATTTGGTTTAAATTAGATTTTAAGTTAATCCTGATGAAAATTGATTTGAAATAATATTATTTTAATATTAAAAAATAAAAACTTGAAACAATGCATTTAATTAGATTGATTTATGTAAACCGTGCTTAATCCTCCTAACTCACAACTTAACCCAGGTTTAATAATTTTGGTAGCTATGACTTCACATTATCCTTCAAATTTCGTTATCATATACTCAAATTACATTAACATGATTTTATTAATTAAAGTTTGAAAACAAGAAAGAATTTAAAAGAAATAGCACAAGCTTCTTTAACACAATCCAACTCTTGTATGTACATGCACCTATCCTCATGCATCAAGCTATCAATGTTAATAAACATGATCGGTCAATCAATTTAATTACTCATTAATTAGAATTTAGTTTAGATTAGATTTCAAGTTAAATTGAATAAAAATTAATATGATTAAACCTGTTCAAAACCCTATTTGATTTTTTTTTGAAGAAAATCCAAAACCATGAAATTTTATAATATTTTTTTAAAATAATTTTAAAATGATGCATTTTAGATTTATTTATATCAATTTTAACTCGAATTAAGTTTAGTAACTTTGTTAGCTAGATCTTCACGCTATCGGTCAGATTTCATTATCAAATACTCAAATTACATTAACTTGATCTCATTTCACATGGTTTTATTAATTAAAGGTTAAAAACAAGGAAGAAAGAAAGAAAGAAATCGCACAAGCTTCTTTTAACAGAATCCATTTTCTTCCATATGATACCCAATATTAGCATCCCCGTTTGCTTCCTTACCCAAGCATTCCTTCATGTAATACTCGAACTTCTCATGCACACTCTCTGGCACTGATACCTGCACTCTCACAGCTTCAAAATCACCAACAACAGGTAAAAACAAGCAGTAAATATCACTTGATAGAGGACCCATATGCAATGGCTTCCCTTCTCCGAAATCTACATCCTCTAACCCTAGCTTAGACCATTGTGATATAACCAAGCTCATCGAAAGGTCCGTTTTAACTGATTTATCCTCCAACAAATCAATCATTGACCTCACATAATCATCAGTTAAACTTGATTTAGCTTGCTGAACCAACTTGACCCCATGGCACATGTTACTAGCGACCAGATCCTTGGCACTAGTTTGTGCGCATCCTAGCACAAATCCATTCCCATAATACCCTTGTTGTATTTCTGGGATTAACCTTTTCCTGACATTAACAGAGAAAAGAAGCTTGACATTGAGCGAAGGCGACAAGTCCAGTGCCCTAACCCAAGAACGCCATGTGTGAGATGCCAAGGCTTCAAAGGCGGTGCACTTCAGTGATGGCACGCACTGCCTCTTGAGGTGGATTATATGGGAGGTGGTGAAGGTTAAGGATGATGGCACCAGTGGCTGAGATTGTAAATAATGGTTGATGTCGATGTCCAAGTGGCCATTCTCTCTAGGGGTATTTCTGACATATTCGGGGTGAGTGAAGGTTATTTCTGAGGGATTTCGGGGTCTTAACACGTGGCGGGTATGCAATGGCGCGATTGCCAGATCAAGATTCGATTTTGCGGTGATCTGGGCCCATGCATGTAAGAACTGTGATGTGCCGATGCCATCACATACACAGTGATTGATCGCGGTGCACACAATCATCCCTCCACACCTGAGATTCGTCACCTGAAAAACTAAAATGTGAAGGTAAATTTTTGAAAACCAATCGGAAATATAAATTTGTTAAAATTATCTTCTTCCTTTTTCTTTTTTTTTTTCAAATAATAAAGTAAAGATAAATCTGAAAACCAGGGACATTTTTGTAATTTAGAAAAAGGGAGAGGTGTTCGGCCCTCCAAACTCACCAACCAAGCCAAGTGGAAGAACCAAAAGAGAGAGTAGCCATATTATGATCAGAAAAGGGTAGGGACATCTACTTTTTGGGGAACCATTATACCGACTCCAGGTGGCAGGTACAAAGCTAAACGGCGTCGTTAGCCATAGAATGTTTTGCTGGTTGCTTTGGCTCCATCATGTGTAATTGAAAGAGAAAGATCATACTGAACAACTTGATACCAATTTTTATTTATTTATCTATGATTTCCAAACTCAAGAGGATTCTGGAGCACTAAAGCAAATTGGCAATCTATCAAAATTCTCCAAGAACTTAATTGGTTAACGAAGGAACAAAATCACATTAAGCATTGGTAGGTAATTACTAATTAATTAAGAAATTAAGCTACAATTAACTCAGTAAACATCCTGATCGCTCATGATCATGTCCGATAAGTTGATTGGTTTGCAAAATATATTAATTAATCATGAATTATTCAGGGTCTAGGGAAGTGAGAAAAATAAAGAACCCTGAAGGCGTAGATGGCTCTAGCTAGGAAAATTAATAAAAGAAAATAGGAGGGCATTCATTTCAAGAAAGTCCCAGAAAAATAGGACAAGAAGAGAGTAGACAAACAAGGAAATATGAAAAAGCTGACCTGAACTACAAGAGGAGGAATATCCAAGAAACTCTGAGCTTCCACTTTATACATAAGTTTTCTCCAGGACTTGTTTGGTTTCTTAGAAAGTTCAAGGAACTCTTCAGCAGTGATATCCATGAAAGCTTCAGCAAAGACAGCACCTTCTCCATTGCAGTCAATCTCAAGTTTTTGATCAACTTCTGTGCTGGCTCTCAACCTCCCAGCTAAAGGGTAGTAATGCACAAGAACTTTGGAGAGTGAGTATTTCAAGATATCTAGGCTTATAGATTTCTTGAAGAGGTAGAGATATTTAATGGAGAATCTTAAGAACTTTTGGTCATCAAGATTGGAAAGATACAGAGAATGCTTTGGTGTTGGGCTGCTTGGGCAGATTAAGGATGGCTGGTTTTGATAGAAACAATCTGGAAGTTCTGGTAATTTTAACATGTTTTCCAGCTAGGTTTTCCTCCTGTACTCTTCAGGTGCTTGGAGAAGCTTGAAGGAGAGGGAGAGAGAGTGGGTTGCAGACAAGATCACAAGAGAAGCAGAGATCTATGGTTAGATATATATGGTGAAGGTCTATCAGATTCTTTTTGTAAGAGTGAGGCTAGAAAGAGTGCTTGTGCTTGTATACATCTGTCTTTTATAAGCTAGCCTTCTCATTAATCACCAGATATTACAAGCACATGTCCGTACACAATCTTTTTTTTTTAAGCTACAAGAAAGATCGAAATTCCAAAATTGAGAGGGAGCATATCTCTTGTGGGGATCATCTAAAAATATATAGGATCGTGGAATTAATTTAAAGATTCAGAGCCCACCAATACTATATATAGTCGTTCTTCTTTATTTTTTATTAATTAAAATGAATATATATATCATCAATATTTAATTAATTAATGGTCTTCTATTTTACTGGTAGATGATTAGATAAATTGCTTTTAGGTCAGAAATATTCAAGAAAATTAACAACCAATGATTAAGATAATCATGAGATTTTTCAATCATCTAATTAAAAAGAATATCAAGCATTTTATATAATTTGTTTTATTATATGTATTTCTTTATCTTATTCATTGATTTTATAAACTTTATTAAGTTAAATGCAATTAATCAAATGTCAAATGATGAACATTCTTCTCTATTTTAAACTTCTATGTATTGAGGGCCGTAGACAAAAATTCTCATATCTCCATAACAACTAAAACCTATAAAGATGTACTTGATTGTGATAAGATTTTTTAGTCATATTTTTATCTGAGGTAGATAGAATTACGATCATAGTGTAATCCAACTATAAGCTTGGTGATGGCTGACAGCTGACAGGAGTGAGCAATGAACTTTTAATATTTAAGCTGTAAAGCATGGAAAAAACCTTTAATTAATTAAGCTCAAAGGAGATTCTAGATAGTCAATTCCAGGCAAAGGGTATTCTCTTGTTCATTTTAAAATTTCTGTCCTGATCGGAACCAGAGTAAGCTTGGATCTAATTGTAGTGACACAATACCACTAGTAAAAAGGAAAAAAAAAAAAAGGGCGTGTGAAGATGCATGGCTCCATCTTGTAGGTGAGTGCATACACCTTTTTTTCGAGTCATGTTTCAATTTTGTGAGACACCTCTTAGTACTGAAAGCAACATTTTTCATGAGAAAACAAGAACTTGTATGCAAACAAATTGAGAAAAACATTCAATCATAGGTATGATCTTATGATATGGACATGGATGTTCATTTTTTTATAATATTAACACATATCTTGTTATTTGAATACAATATTACCCTATAAAACATGCTTAATTAATACAATTAGTCTTGTTAATTTAAACTGTTGTCCAAATAAACCACGTGACTTATGTTTTGATTTTCTAGCTTGGTTCCAGTGTTTCAGCGATCCGATCCTTGTCCAGGATTTTCCTAAATGGTCGACTGGAATTTGCTACAAAGTATAATGGTCTCTTTTAAGAAACATGTCTAAACATAAGAGTTTTGATGGTAGCATGCAGTGCATCAATGGAGGTAAGTTAATTAATTTGTCTATAGATTACTGCAAGAAAACCGAAGCATCCAAACAAACTTAAGACCTGACCTGACTTCCACTTGCTTGCAGGACATTCTGGGCACTGTTCCTGCTTGGAGGTTAGGGAACTAAATCATCAGTTGCCAAAGTGGAGATGTGTTGGATACCATGTCTTATTGTCTGATTCCCCCCCCCCCCCCTCAGTTCTCACTTCGTAGTACGTACGGTCAATCTAATTTTTGCCTTATAAGTTTCACACACGCACATCTTGATTACTATGAATTCTTTTCCTTGAAAATGAAAAATATTAATTATTTACGAAAAAGTGTTACTGTAGACATGAATATTTACTATGATATTTTTGGTTTGAAAACACTGATGCAATCGCAGTTGCAGCTACGTTTCCAAACAAGCATCAAGTAGCCTGTTGTTTTTGTTTTTATTTTTGGAGGGGGAGGGGGGCCTCTTTTCTTCTTTTCTTCTTTCCATATCTCTGTAAATCTAAGAGCTTGACAGCTCCACAGCAGTTGTGAGCTTTTAGTCATCTCAACAAAGGCAGAGATGATGTGTTGCCAAAATGTTCCCGAAATAATTCATGTACCTTATTAAGCATACTTCTGTTTTAAGATTAACCTTATTAAGCATACTCGAGAATAAACACATGGTTATATTGATTTGGACTTGTCCTTTATAAACTACATCTTTACGGATAATTAAATATTGAAAGCATACTGCTTTACGGTACTACAGGGATCAAATTAGCTTTAGCTGATCTTCAGTTTCAACTAACCTTTAGTTGCTTGAAATGATTAAACATGATTCACGCTCTCCATGCACACACATATACATACATAAATGTCTACTAGCAGTCAAAATAAATCACTTGAAAACTTTATTATTCAGAAAAAGGAAAAGGGCTTTGACAGATAAAGCAATGGAACTGGAATCAAGTTCCTAAAGCAAGTATTAATTTCATAAATATCTCACATCAATGAAAATCCAAGAATTGACATAAATATTTGATATTAAAAGCTTTTCTTGGCTATCTTTCAGTTACGAAAAGTGGAATATTTCCATGTTATCATATACAATTATCTCTTAAGATAGCCTTTTAGAATCTACTTTGTTGAGAGCAATTTTTTCTCTCCTGTCCCAAGCATAACCCCATAAACATTAAGCCGCCCAACTATCATCTATGCACATTTTTTTTTGACTTGGGATAAAAAACAAGGAGAATCAAGTTCTTGTCAAACCCACCTTAATTATAGAGGCATATATGCCCTACCGAGAACTTGTAAACCCGAGACAATGTATACAGAGAATAGAGAGAGTTCCAATCAAAATCTCTCCAGCAATTGCTACTGTTATGGCATGTTCAACTAGTATGTTGTGCCGACATTCCACCACCACTAGCTAGGACAAGCCATTCTTCTAAACTTTAATCGAAACCATCAAAATTAAGAAGCTTCCAGCAGTATCTATTTGTTAACCACGCACGGCAACAATACTAGCTAATAGCTAGCGCCGCCGTGTTAAAAGGACTACTTCGAGACTCTTTAGCTATAGTAAGGTCGCCGGAAAAAACTAACTCATGGACACGAATCTAACTCGATATTCATCGTTTCACGAACTAATCCACCAAATAATAAGTGTATATTTATTTGTACAACCATCCACGCGATTACCCCACAAATAAATAGACCGTAAATCAAAAGAAATAGAGCATGTTTAGCTTGCTTAAAAAGATAGTGTAGCCCTCTCCAACAATGGCAAGACCACAGCAAAATATTAGATTCTCAATAATCTTTTCTTGATCGGATTGGAAAGATGAATTTAATAGCAAGTTAGAGAATATCAGCCGTCAAAACTTGTGAAAATCACTACGGTATAGCATGGTCCGGTCCCTTAAAAACTTTCGATCATAAAGTTTGATACCTGGGTTTGGGCCAAGGGGGACAGAATTTCCTCTCCGAGAAAACATCGTATGTTCGAGTCAAGCCCAAGTAAGACTTCTTGGGCTATTCTGAAATTAGGCTGATTCCTAGAATCGAGCCCAACAAAAGTATCTTGGGCGTTTTTAATTTAACTTGACTGCCTTTTAAGAAAAGCCCAAGAAAAAAAAAACAAAGATAGAAAGGAAGGAAGGAAAAAAACAGGTTAAGCTTAAGAGCATCGCAAAGTCTCTGTGCTGCTCTCTTTTAACACACCAACGGCGGCTCTGTATTTCTCAGGTTAGTCTCCTCCTCTTCGCGGCTTCTCTGTATAACTACACCAACTCTTTCTACTGCTGCTTATGTATTTCTCTTTTCCAGTACCTCGTGTTAATATTTCTACATGGTTTCTCGTTTTTTCTATCTCTTTATGCATAAAAAAGTGCTGACCTGTTATTGTTCCATTCTAGGGTATTGAACAGAGATGGATACACAAAATGAGTACCAGGTTGACCTTGGAAATCTTATGGCTTTTGACCCCTTTCACCACTTTACCTCTATTCCTTCTGCTAGGTCTGTGGTCTTTTTTTTTAACCAATTTATTGTTTTATATTTTCATGTATATGCTTGTGGTACTTGTTATGGTTCTCACTAGAAACTTGTATTTGAATTTACTTTCGGCGGTCAAGTTTTAAGTTTTTTGTGTAGTTTAGCGATTGCCCAGCTTTTATTGGTTTATATTTTGTTCTTAGGACACTGTATTTTGATTGTTTTTATCTGGGTGCCTTTTCAATCTACTTAGGGAGGAGTTAGTTGCAGAATGTCTAAGTAATGGCACTGAGCTAGTTCAAGCCATTGTCAGTGGTGTTTTCAACTTGCCTTCAACTGAAGATATAGACGGTCCTCTTGTCAAGTTGCCGCCTCCAACAACAAAACTGCCAAGGGAGAAGCCTGTAAGCTGTTTGTTCTATTTGGAACACCGTGCCTGTTCTTTATCTTTATAATTGCTGCTTTTTTACTATCTAACTGATAGATTCTCTTTTTCACCTGTGAAATTTTATAATGCTCACTGTCTACCGTAGGCAAATAAGTTATCCTGTTGTTATACCACCAGACATCCTTAAAGTTACTTGCTGAAATAAACAGTGTCTTGTTCTATGTTGAGAGACACTACCCTTAAACATAGTGTCTCGTTCTATGTTGAGAGCCACTTCCCTCCCTTTTGCTGGCGTGTTTGTTTTAGAACAAAAATCTAGGTTCATTTTCTGTCCTACCAAAACCTTCGCTTTTTTTTACCTCAACAGCTCAGGGTTTAAAGTGTAGTTGTAAATTCTTATTCTTTATGTTTAGCAGGAAACTTATTTGCATGTGATGTTTTGTTTTCAGCTGCCAAAGCCAAAACCTCCTACAAGATGGGAACAGTTTGCCAAAGCAAAAGGTTATCTTTCTTACTATCTGCATCCTAGATGGGAAATGAGAAATAGATTATGGGACAGCTTGCTGTTACAAAGTTCTAATTAAATTTAGTGGCATCTGGGTGGTTATTAATATAGTTGATCTATATTTTTTGGTGAATCTTGATTTCTTGAGATCAAAACTCAATGTGCTTGGTTATGTCATGTTGATATTTTTTCAGGAATAAGGAACCGCAAAAAAGACAAGGTTGTTTGGGACGAACAAACTGGTACTTGGAAACGTCGTTATGGATATGATCGTGTCAATGATGATGCCGATGTTCCCATAATTGAGGCCAAGATGACCGATGGTAATAGTTCTAAAGAATTTTCTGTCTTATAAGAGAACTTTTATTTTTAAATTTATTTTAATTTATTCCAACTGGATTTGAAATCATAGATAACCAACTTGGTATATTAGGTTCAGTTGGTAGAGTATAAGAGGCATCTAATCTATGTAATTGTTGATGCTTGTTGCAGAGCCAGGAGTGGATCCTTTTGCCAAGAGAGTAGCAGAGAAGAAGGAAAGGGTTCAAAAAAACCAGAAGAATCAGTTGCAAAACTTGAAAACTGCCGCCAAAGCTGGTGCTTTGCCTAGGTTTTGCCTTTGACTAACATTTTTGCCTATCTTCAATGTTTAATTTTTTTTCACTGTCCCCAACTTAATATTGACAAAAGCATCAACTTTTGTCTGTCAAAAAATCCCTACTGCCTTTGTTTAACAGATGCATGCAATATTCATATTATGTTATATTTGATTCAACCTTGCAATTCCCTTTGCTTTTGAGATGGGTTTCTCTTAGATCTTAATGATCACTTCACATTATCGATGTTAAATGGATCCCCTAGGCATGCTTTTAATACTTTGACCTAGCAGCAACAAAAACAGCATATGGGTTCGAGGGGTGTTGGGGGTACAAACCTTTCCAATACATGTACTCGGCTTGTGTGTGACAGTAGGTTTTAGTATGCTACTTAGCTCATGGAAGTGTTCTAAACCCAAGCATGCATAACATTACAAATAAAACTTAATTGGTAACCCAGACCGCCTTGTCTTGTTTACCTTTCCTGTTTTGCATTGTATTGATCTTGTCATTTACATTTTTGCCTTATATGCTTGCTGAGGGCATGTTCTATAATAAAGAAGGATTGATGGTCTTCTATTCTGACTCCCTCTTTTTCTTGATTTGGAATGCGCTTTCCCGTGTCCTGTGTATCATTTCTTGCGCAACCAAAAAGAAAACAAAGAACTTCAGACAAATTTGAGACTTTTTGGTGCAACACCTTGATATATTTCAGTACATAACACTAGCTAAGAACAACTTTTGCTGCAGCCATGTTCAGCTAGCTGCCACAGCCTTGCCTATAACTGGAACCCAGGCTGCAAAAAAGAAATTTACCAAAGACGAGCTAGGAAATGTAGCTGGACTAGCTTCTACTGCAACTGCCAGTGGTGGAAAGTTTGACAAGAAGTTGCGAGGAGAAAAGCCTGTTAAAAATCAAGGAAAACATCGCAAGGTTTGAACCTACCCCGTGTCTATGTGAATTTTGATTCAATTATTTCTTCATTTTTACTGTGCGTTCCCATGATTTTAGCTCCTTTGTTCTTGTACAGTTCCTACCAGTTGTAGAAGGTTCGGGGATTGGCAGTCAAGAAAAGGAGCAAACTGATAGAGTTCTAAGCAAACTAATCTCATCGAATTCACATGAGATTCTTAATGTGGATAAGGTATGCTCAAGTCATGGGGTGATTAATTAGAGTGCTTTTGTTGATTAATGAAATACCTATAAAAAAAATACTTTTGGCGTCTAGTAGATTGCCATAGAAAATAAGTTACTCTACTTTCATACTTCTACGAATCAAGGAACTGTGAATCAAACTTAAACTCAGTTTTCTGCTCGAATCTAAAATAACCTCTCTTTTTTAATTCAAGTGAAAAGTGATTTCTAACCGTACTTGATTGTAGATTTTTTGAACCAAAAGTTAAAAACAACTTAAATTAACTATTAGAAGGCATGCTAAACGCACTCTTAACATTGTTTGCGTTCTCAAGTAGAACAGAATTTTCCTTGTTTTTTGACTTTTATGTCTGGAAATAGGCTGTTACCATGTACAATGTCAATAAGGAGAGAAAACGAAGGAATCAATATGGGAAGCCTTCTTCAACAAGGAAAGAGCAAGGGAAGTCTTCTTCAACAAGGAATGAGCAAGGGAAGTCTTCTTCAACGCCAAGCAAATTGAAACCAAATAACAAACCAATGAAGGCAAAGAGCTTTCCAAATAAAGGAAAGGGGAGTTTTTCGAAGAAAGGAAAGGGGAGTTTTTCGAAGAAAGGAAAGGCATAGTGAAATTGACGATGAAGTAAAGTGATGATTTTGATTTTATATTGTTTCCCTTTCAGTACCCCAAGATTGTTAGTGACGGGGGAGAGAAATCTTCATGCAATTTTGTTGTACTTTTGCAGCCAAGGTTTATAACTTATTTAATTAAATCGGTCCTGCAATCTCTGTCTCGTCTCTTTCTCCATCCATACAAGTTTTTCCATGTTAAATTGTGGCAACTTCTTTGCATCTACATCACCATTTAGATTGGTACCCTTTGCACGATGCTCTCGGAATCTGGTACGATCCCCCTCCTGATATTCTCCTCGGAATGTTAGCTGATAGCTCTGGAGGCGGCCTTTTTCTTTGGCCAGCAACAGTAATAGTTCATTCAAATAAAGTTAAATATTACAAACAGAACTACTAATCTAGAAGAGTTTATCACGCAAATAGACAAAAAAATAACATGAAGAAAATTCTTATCTCTTGGGAAATGATAGTTTGTGATGCCAAGGAGAATTTCTGAAAGTATTAGGCAGAAGAAAGTAACTTCGTGGATCGCCTGCAGTCAAGGTTCTTGACCGAGTTTTTTGGTATTTATGTAATAACAGTTATTTATTGAAGTATTTTTTATTTAAAAATATATTGAAATAATATTTATTTTATTTTTTAAAAATTTATTTTTAATATCAGCATATCAATACAATTACAAGACATAAAAAAATTAATTTAAAAAGAAAAAAATATAAAAATAAAATTAATTTCTTTTCAAAAATATTTTTAAATTACAAAAATAAACGAGGTTGAGAAAATTTGCTGGGAGACATGAAAATGAATAGAGTTACCTGTCAAGCCATCGAATATAACAAGGTATTTGTTTTTATTATAAACAACATCATGTATAATTTGAACAAAAGAGATTTTTTTTAATTCAAATCAAACGAACATTTTGTGTACGCATTAAAG
>Ga0307515_10016197_pt1 | contig 13667 bp, 7 predicted proteins | sample 17_EM_MG_FD_194513 | JGI IMG/M metagenome (GOLD analysis project Ga0307515, IMG submission 194513) | Populus trichocarpa ectomycorrhiza microbial communities from riparian zone in the Pacific Northwest, United States - 17_EM | ecosystem: Host-associated > Plants > Roots > Unclassified | place... | reverse complement strand
TCCGAATTAAGACTCGGACCAAAGACAATAAAACTTCTCAAAGAAGGAATTTTTCTTTGGCTGATCGTCTCTATAGCCATGAATGAAATTGATGCAGGATGGGAAAGTTTCGGAAGGGATTTGTCAGTCGGCGCTTGTGCTCTTAGCCATTGGAGCGGTCCATCTGGAACAGTGCGACGGGCGAGAAAAATTACGGATGAAGACGGTAAAGATAGATTGCTTGGTCAAGCATCATCCAAAATATTGTTACTGTCAAATATCGATTCGTCGCCGACCGAAGTAGCTGGAGAACTTATGGCTAATCCGAAGAAAACCGACAAAAGCCTTGCCAGTCCTCACCAGCCGGCAATCCTTATTACGAACTCGACAAAAGTTAAGAAACTAATTCAGGAAGGTGATGTTGCAAACCTAAGGTCTTACTTTCAATCACTTGTGACCGCCGCTTTGACACCGGAGAATCCCTTGATTTAAAAATTTAATAAATGAATACGAGAGATATAATAAATAGTACTGTTGACGGTCGATTCATAATTCGGTTTGAGAGCAAAGAAATTAATACGTTGAAATCCCTGCCAGATCAGAAGTTGCAAAATACTGACGTGATACAACTTCAGCGCAAATCAACGACACCGAAGGGCTGGCGTACTTTGTCGATATGTACGGTTACATCAAGCGAGGATATAAATTTTGCTTTGCAATGGTCCGCAGAATGTAAGGAAGAATTGCTCGATCCCGAATCAGCAGACCTCTATTTACTTATGTTGACACAGGATTTCGAAATATCCAAGGAAGAATGCCTTAGCATCGAAGCAAATGAAAAGTTCTGCCGTAAACTTATTTTACGTCCAGAAGAGTCATTGGAACAATTACTGGCGAGGACATTTCTTGTGTCAATTTCTGAGCCTTCGGAGTCAAGTCATATTATGGATCCGCTGACTCTTGCGTTGAAAGAAACCAATAAGAATTTTTCATGGTTCGACGATAGTCAACAAGGTATATGGAGAAAGGCCTTACTGAGTAGCAAGACAGGTCAGGAACTTATCGATCGCTTATTCCAAGAGCCAGAAAAAGAATCTTGAAGTGATGAAGCTGGCGAACATCGTTATTAGCAACGTGCGGAAATTCAGCGATAATGTTGAGATTCCGATTTCACAGGGTGCAACCGTTTTTCTGGCACCAAACGGCACGGGCAAAACAGCAATTTTCGAAGCCATTGAACTTGCCCTAACGGGGCAGGTTCGCAGACTTCCACCCCCGCCAAATGCACTGATCCGCGATACCAAATCCAAATCATTTGTAAAATTAACATTCGACAATGGATCTTATTGCGAAGTTGATTTCGCAAAAGGCAAAACGCCAATACTTTCCGGGAATCACCAGGAATTATTTGGTTCGATTCCGTCAAATGACGTTCCATTTTTACTGCGACTCACACACCTTCTGAGTCAACAAAATAATGAATGGTTTGTACAAAAGGAAGGTACTGAGGCCGGAGGTCAATTGGATCACCTGTCAATAGGCCGTGATGCAGCATACGCGGGCAATCTGATGACTGGCGCAAAGAAATCCTCCAAGGCCCGTATGGATGAAGCAACAAAAAAACTGACCGAAGCCGCAGAAAAAAAAGCTACCTGGACGGAGCTACTAAATAAAAGAACGATCTCCGAAGCTAATGACCAAAAGAATCTAAGGCCACTGAAAGAGATCGCATATAAGTTGGACGAGTTCGGTAAATTGCTTGCTATTGGAACTCTGACTTCGTCAGATGTTTCAGATTTGATTGCACGACTCTCGATCATTGAAGATCTATTCGAACAAAGACAGGTTACCGACAAATCCAGAAGGTCTGCATTAGATGCCCTTCAAAATGTCATTCGCGACTTTATTGAAAACGAGAATTTGCTGCCCAAAGCTGAACAAGACCTTGCCGCTACCAGAACCTCCAAGAAGAACGTTGCCGATCAAATCGCAAAATTGAATGAACGATTTCTCACTCTTTCAAAAGAAATCAAAGTTCAGGAAGATTCCCTAGTTCTCGCCAACAATCTTAAAGGTTACATTGAGCAACGTGACAAAATAATAAATGAGCTTGCCTCTCTAAAGACTTCAATGGAATCCTTAGGTAAGGAACAGCAGGAGCTCGAATCTTCCATAGTAGATTCCAATATCGCAATGAAAGAGGCGGAAAGAATCACTGCAATAGAACAAAAGGTTTTAGTTGACTCACAATCGCTTGCCAAGCTCAAGTCTGAATTTGAGACTGCGGCCACTTTAATCGGGCAATGGCGGGAAGTGACGTTGGAAATCGCGCGCTTGAATAGCAACCGTTCTGTGGTTGTAAAGGAAATCGCCGATTCAGAAAAGTCCTTAGCTGAAAGTGAAGAGCGCTTTCGGCAAGTGCAGGCGAAGATTACCAATGCACAAAATCGGTTCGATACGCTGAACTCGACTTCCGATGTTATAAAGGAAGCGATTGGTCATATTGCTTCACACTTAACGGAAGATGTTAACGAATGTCCTGTGTGCCTTGCCTCCTATCCTAAAGGTGAACTTCAAACTCGAATTGCAAAAGCTTTAAATGATATCAATCCGCTTCTGAAAGAAGCAGCGGACGAGCTTGACCGAGAACGATTGAAACTCGGCACTGAAAAGGAAGAATTCGATAATGCGAACGCGATCGTTGAAGCCGGAAAAGCTAGGCTTCGCGAAAGCGACAGGCTAATCGGATCGTCGTCTCAAAGGATAGTTGATTCCTTCCAATTTAAGATTCGTGGTTCCCAAACACTGGAGCAATCCATCGTTAGTCAAAAGGAAACTGAAGAACGAATATCAAAACTTCAACGAGATCTAGCGGCTGAGAATGAGAAATTGAAAGTCGATCTTCAGCGGGTTTCAGTTTCGTCTATAATCGCGCAACACAAATCCCTTAACGAAAAATTAATCGCCGTGAAGGAAAAGGTTGAGGAAAGTTCGCGAAACATTTCATCCCTGGAAAAAAGACTGCAACCATTGCTGGATAGAATTGGCGAATCCAAAACTGATTTTAAGGCAGTTGATGCAGACATCACAAAGATCGAGAATACCCTTACCAACCTAAAGACGGAATTGGGCCAACTAAGAACGTCGCAAGATGAAGCTCAGCGCGTATTAGGTCAGACTAATAATATCCTTGTAAATGAAGAAGAAAACTACAATCGGCTAATGACCCGTCAACGTCAATTAAGGGTCACTTGGATTGATCAAGGGCTGCCAAAAGACCCAAATTCTCAGGCATTGCAAATTCAATTGACAAATATTGAGAAGAAAATCAACGAGAACGAGAGGGGTATTGACGAAGTAAGCCTTCTCTCATTGGACCTGGCTAAATGGAAGGCATTTGAAGATTTTTCCAATACGGAAAAGGCGATCGAAACATTTCGTGGAGCGCTTTCAGAAGACGACTTACAGCTACAACTTGATTCAGCAGTCCTGAACGCTGAGAAGAAATTAGAATTTATAAAACAACGGGCAGCCGTCTTAGCAAGTTTTTCAGACAATGTCTCCACGCAACTTGAAAATGTTCATGAACAAATAAAGGCTTTGAACCCTCTTTGGAACAAATTGTTAAATCGAATTGTCCTCGATTCGAGATTTTCCGAAATAACACTGGAGAGTTTCACCCATTATAAAAAGCAACATGCTAGCGTAAATGTCCCATTGAACGGGGAAGATGTTTTGGCGTCTTACATTGCAAGTGAAGCACAAATTACCGACTTGCAATTTACTTTTCTCATGGCAATGGCTCAGAAATATAAATGGTCGCCTTGGCGAGCCCTACTGCTTGACGATCCGACGCAACACCATGATCTTGTTCATGCCTCGTCCGTGTTCGATCTTTTAAGGGATTACATTATAGACCAGGAATTCCAAGTGCTTCTTGCCACGCACGATTCAGTTCAAGCTAATTTCTTTGTGAGAAAGTTAGAAAATGATGGTATCCCAACTAAACTATACAGATTGCGTGCAACTGCAGACGGAGCCAAGGCGGAACTTTATTGACGGATATTTAAAAATACTGCTGTTTGCAAAATACAACCATTAGATATTCAGGATTGCCAGCTTGTAATTGAAGCGAATGTGTCTAACGACTTAGCGATATATCTCATTCGGAGTCTTTGTTTTTCTCCCTGTGAGATATTAGAGGCATCCATCTCTTCATATTCGCCTGTAGTCGAATTGACTCGTTGACTGTTGATAGATTTACTCTATCATTAGGAAGCTTCTTTATAAGTTTCAAGTGCGGAAGAGTCGCCCAAGCAACATTACGAATTAGCTCTTTATTGCCACTGTCAATTTTACGGGTTGTATCCTCAAGCACGAGATACAAATTGCCTTCCATCTCAATTCTCCTCGTTGGAGGCGGCATCCCGTGTCGTGTCTGTCTCATGTATACTCATTTGTTGGATACTATTTACCGTAACTCTTGCTAGTTCATTAACCGTTGTAAAATTAATTCGCCTGTTTGGTGCTTCCCGAATTTTAAGAAGACCATCAACTGACCTTCTTGACTGGAAGGAAAAAGAAAGATTGCCGGACCTGGATAGTTCAGCCGCAACATAGAAGTTTCTTTCAAATTCCTGCCTCGAATGTAGATACGTCATTTAGCTATGTTTATAAACATTAATTATTCATTCAATACTTCAAAAATCGCGTGGTACCTGGAACGTTGAATCCTCGGAGTGAGTGCAACGTTCAATGCATGCCGTAACAATGCTTTATACCGTTCCGGTCCATGAGAGAGATGAAAGCTTCGGAGTAAATAACGATCAGATTTTTCAAATTCTGTTTCTGACAATGGATGGCAATACTCTTTAACGATTGTTAACAAGTTATCACAGAACAAGCGGTTCAGCAATTTCTCACCATTCAAGTAATCAATATACTCCTGGATGAAATCTAAATGATCCTCTTCCAGGAAAACTTCTTTCTCTAAAACTACAGCGGAAGGTATCGAGTGGTCAATTGCCTGATATAATGCGTTGAAACCATGCTTATTCAATTCAATGCCGATGTCTAACACCGTTTTTTTAATCGAGAAATGATTTACTTTTATGAATTGCTCAATTCTTTCGGTGGTATAGAAAGCAATTACCTGTTGAGGATGTTGCTGAGTTATTTCAAACAGAATAAATGAACATTGAGTAGTCGATGTTCTCGGTTGATTTTTAGCTATTTCCTCAGCAAGACGCGCGATGACTTTTTCTGGTTCATAGGTGCTAAGCTGAATCAAGGCGTTCTTTGCGTTCAGGCTGGTCGTTTGAAGAGGGTGATTCAAAAGCCAGATCAGAAAGTCAATTAAATGCGAATCTGAATCTAAGGGAGTGCTTTGTTTCTCGTTCCTTAGCCACGCATATTTTTTTATTGCAAGTGCATCTGGTCTAACAATGAATTGAAAGTGCTCAACAACAATGTTCAAAATTGTTTCTTTCTCAGCAGTGGGTATTATGTCACGGACAAACCAAAGAAGTTGGCTTGCCATCACCCAATATTCGTCACTATATTCTTCAATGAATGGCTCAAGGTAAGTGATTGCCTCGCCAGGAGAGGAAAACATACTTCTCATATTATCCTTTGCAGTGTCACTGGGTTTAGACCAGTTGCCATACCAGATATTAATTTTTTCTTTTTCAAATGCAGAGATTGCCTGCAAAATCAATTCCTTCTTACTTAGTTTACCTTCAGCAAATCTTAAATTGAATTCATCAAACAGGTTAGGCTTTTGTTCAGATCGGGCTTCTTCTGAAGTATTTACCTCCCGCCAATCAAATCCTACCTTTATTTCAGTCCGAAGCCATGTTTTCATTTTGTCACCCAGGTTTTCATAAAGATAACTGGCATATTCGTAGACATTCTGACTTTCCTCCTGCACTTCTTTGCTATCAATTATTGCTTGAATCTGAATTTTCGCAAGCTTCAAAAATGCTTTGTCGTGTTGAAGTTCATTTAAACATTTCGCCTGTCGTTTTGCGAAATCTCTTAGGTAGCGATAAACATCATCATTGATAACGTATACCTGCGTCATGAACCACCGGACATACGGAGATTCTCCTTTATCAATCAGTCCACCAATGGCAGATGGTTCTGAAATATTTGCAGCTCCCGGTAGGTACCCGTCTCCTAATCGTGGTGCGTCAATTATCCTTGACTCCGCATTAGTGATCAAAACATCCGGAGGTGGGATTACTTCAAACTTAAAATACCCGATTGCCGATTCTAAATCCTTTACGTCTGTTAGTGCAGAAACAAACACCTCTTTCTCGTTACGTACGTACCGTTGAAAGGTCATTTCCCCTGATGCAAAATCAAGGATACCGGCAAATGTGTCCAGATATTTTCCCGCTGTTGCCGCATCAGGGTTAAGATCCATGCAATCATCAATCAATGCGAGTTGTGCTTCTTTATACCAGGTAGGTCCCATTGAGGTATTTAACATTTCCTGGAAGACGTGCATGGCTTTTTCACGCTCATCAATTAAACCATATACCTCGGTGACCTTTAACAATTCTTCCGTTCGCTCCCACCGATTCTCAATAAGCAATACATGCTCATACCATTGCTGAATCAGTTCCATGTATAACTCCTTTTTGACTCCATGTCTCAGGCAGGAGGAAATTGCATCAAAAAGGCATACCCGGAATCCTTCACTGTAAATACCAAATTGTATCGGTCGAGGGGATAACAATAATTTAGTAATAACTGGGAGCCGCTCAGGGACATGTTCATTAACGATATCAAACAGCTTAATAACTAGCATTGGGAAGACGTTTTCAGGCAAATGATAACTTCGGTCCCAATAACTACGTTCATCGAGCGTAAGGTCAAATGCTTTGATGAGCGAATCAAGTTTCTCAACGATTGCTTTTTTTTCACCATTATAATTTGATGCGTTGGATCGAAAAAATTTTCCTTCAATAAAACCAAGAAGCTTTAAAATGGAAACCACGTACGCTTCCCAGTTTTGATATCTGCGTGGATCTTTGATTATGACTGGATAGTTATTTTTATTATCGATATATCCTTCACCCAAGCTTCTAAACAATTGGGTATGTACTGCCTGGTAGTTTAAGTCTACTCCATTTTCCATTCGTAACTGAAAATCGAATTTGATACCTAAATATTCAGCAACTATTTTTTCCGTAATTGAGGAATTCTTTGAATTAAGGACTAACGCTTTCGCCAATACAAATAAGTCAACATTGGATTTCTGATATCCAATTGTGGTTACGATATCCTCTATGTCGCTGATAAGGAGGTTAAACTTATCACCTTTTGAAGTATAATTGCTATTATACTGATTTAACTCATCAAACATCACCGCTGCCTTCGCCAGCAAGGTTGCAACTATTTCGGTAGTCTTTATCTCGGATGCATCCTCAATCTCCTTGTAGGTGCGATATGCATCAAATTGTCTAAGTACATAGGCAGACTGCCAGGATGCCGCATTTTCTCTGAGAATATTAATTTGCGAACCTTCACTTGACATTTCATGCATTTTCCTGTATTTGCCTTGGAAATACATCCATTGATTAAGCGCATACTCATAGTCTTCATTCATATACAATGAAAGAGATTGAAGTTTGAGAGTGAAGATCCGTATATCCAATCCTTCCTCGGAATCAAAACCCTCCCTAATCCCTTTCCGGTATTTTCTATCTATGGCCTCCAGTAGTATGGATGCTTCTGCATTTGCTTCTGCTTCGTAGAATAATTGAAGGAAAAGGATGGCATAATGGTTCGATACCATTAGCGTATCGTCCCTTACGATGTATTTCAGAGCCGCCTCATATCTTCCTAGCGAAATTAATGTTTGAGCAAGGTAATGGGCGTTCTCATTGAAAACGTAATCATACCGAAACGATACCCGCTGGAGCAAAAGCAATAGTCGAATAATGTCTGAAAAATTCTTATCGGCTAAAGACAAAGTGATGCACAGCTTGATGTCATTGATCACTAAATCAGGTGCAACGTCATTTGTTGCACATGTATCAGCCCATTGCTGCGAACAAGCAATTACTGCGCTCCCGGGGTTGCTGCTGTTTGATAAATGGAATACGATGTGGTTAACTGATAATTCCGAGTGTGGAAATTTATTTATATAGCCAGCAACCAGATCGTTTGCTTTCTTAGTATCAACCGTTGTCTTTGATAAGATGAATTCCCGGAATGAGTTATGATAAATTTGAACATTGACATCTTGAGCGAGCAGAAAAGAAACCCAAGGAAAACTGGAGGTAAAACTCAGTTGAATTTGATCAGGCAATATCGCGTATAATGTGTCCTGGTCAACAGATTGACGCAATTGAGCCAGGATAATTAAAATCCATAGTTTGGACGGATCTGAATAAATCGAATTCCAAATGGACTCATAATATTTAGTGATATCTCCGGAAATAGTTGGTATTTCCTGGATCCATTTTTCAATTGATTCGGGATTTTCAGGTATATTTTTTTGAGATAATTGATCAGGTAGCGAAGATAAAGAGGATGCCCTTCGGACTTTAGCGCAAGCTTTTGCACAATCTCTATAGAGAGTTTTAACTCCGAAAGTTCTTTTTCAATCAATGCTTCACATTGAAGGAACTCCAGCGGGTAAACAGTAACGGTATTGGATTCATCTAATTCAGTGGAAATCTTTGATGGAATCTTTGCTATTGCGGCGCAGCAAAGGATAATCTTGAAGTTGGAACCGAGTTGGGCAGGCAATGGAGCCAAGAAGTTTTCAATATCTATCGCCTCATCAATGCCATCAATGATTAAGATTCCAACTTGCTGCTTTGAAGCAAAGTAGGAATTTAGTCCCTCCATCAATCCATTGAATCTATTAAGCCTTTCTTCCTGGGAGATTTCCCTTTTCGAAATTAACTCACCTGTCAGCACACTACTAAATAAATTCTCAAGGGTTTCCAGAAAAAATTGTGGAGATATTCTAACCGCAGCCGATCTGGAATCGTTGGGGATTTTTAAAAAATATCTTCCGAAGACTATATTGGCTTTATTCTTAGGTTGAAATAGGGCTGCGATCGTTGTCTTCCCCGAACCCGGTGTGCCTTGCACTACTATCCAGTGTTTTTCTGTAACAAGTGAAGCATCAAGAGCACCATACACCTTATAGTTAGGCGATGTGCTTGCGGCCAGATCATGAAATTCCTTTGGCACATCGTGATAAAGGTATTCTTCTTCTATAGGGATATTATGTTCTTGTAGAAAGTTTTCCATCTTCCTAATAGAAATTCCAGTGATGGTATTGTCCACCTGCCGAAGCGCAATACCCGTCACCCTTTGCGATGAGATTACAGGCCCACCTGAAAATCCCTCGTAATCGAAATCAGCATCCAACTCTTTAGCACTCACACTAAAATCACTTCGGTCTTTTGTCAGAAGCTGTTTTATATTGCCTTCATAGATTAAAAAGTGATTCTCCTGTTTATTGGGAAAGCCTGCTATCTCGCATTGCCGACCGACCTGGGTCATGGCACTTAGCAAGGGTAACCAATTCGTCCGAGTTGCTTCGCTTTCTAGTATGCACACATCTAGCTCTTGATCTGTTGCAAGCACTTTACAATTCACCCGGCTTTTATCTGCCTGAAATACCACAGGAGTTCCTGTCGCATTATCCATGATCACGTGATAGGCTGTAATGATTAATTTTGTACTGACAAAAAAACCAGTTCCCTGATCATCGCCACAGATTATTTTGATACAGCACTGCTCAATATCTTTTTGGCTGGTAATCTGTTTCATATTATATATTGAAATCTATTGACTCCTTGCCGTCACCGACAACTATTTCATAGTTATACTTTTTTTTCAACCCCTCTTCATTGAGTACTGTAGATACCGTTGTTGGGTAGTTGAAATAAAGGGTACGTTTAAAATTCGATTTACGTGTCACTATTCGGGCGATCGTTTCAATATCGGGATGGTTAAATACTTTACCATTCGTACTTATCATAAAATTTTCAGAATCGATTAGCTCTAATAATTCAGGCGAGGTATTCTGGATGCTACCGTGATGACTGACTTTAATCAAATTAAACTTGAGGGGGAACGATTCACCCTTAAATGTTGACTTCAGGCTTTTGACAATTAATGAAGGATGAGCATCACCAAGGAACAGTGTCCTTTTGTTTTCCCATTCGATTGAGAATGCAATCGAACTTCCATTGGATATTCTTTCATCCTCTGGAGTCACTGTTTTTGCAAGAGATTCTAAATCGACAGTGCTTGCCGAAATCTCTTTATTAATAACGCGCTTGATCTCCCTTTCACTGCCTATTATAAATTCAAAGGCATCATCAAAGGGCTTTTGATCATTATCTACTTTATAACTGCGCTTGTACAACTCTTTTTTCCAAAATCCATATAGCTTACTGAGTTTCCAGGAGTCTGGTGAGAGTACCTTAATTAATATTGATGAAGTTAATTGTATATTCATTCCATTTTCAATGCAGACTGCTTTGCCTGCAAAATGCTGATTCCATGGATAGCTGCCTTTTTGTATTAGTATTGCCAGAGAAGACCCTTGTTCAGCGCTTATGTTCTTTTCTTTTTCGGATTCTTTTAAGATGGATTTGTTAGATAGGGAATCAAGGCTATTCCCATTGATTTCTTCTTTCTGCAGCGGTTCAAATTGTGTTAAGTGACGATACGAATTGTGCCAGATATTTTGTATCGGTATAACCTGGTCCTTTATATTTTCTGTTAAGAAAGCAATCCCTCCTGAAATATGATCTGAGTCAATATGAGTAGTAATAAAGAGAGATAAGGGAAGGTTCTTTCTTTGCAATTCCAGCAATGCTGGTTTGATATAATTATGATAGGTATCCACGTAACCGCTGTCAATTAAAATCGTAACCTCATTGAGTGTGAGGATCATTGCATCACCATTTAATGCAGGAAAGATTTTCAGAGCGGTGTTACGCATCACCAACAAAAAGGTTTAAAAGATATAAATAACCTATAACTGAAGCTTAATTTTTCATAGAAAGGTCCCTTTTTTCATTTTAAAGACTTCTTAAGTACTATCCCGGATACCAGGGTAAGTCCACCTTCCATGCAGATCAACTTTCTCAAGTGCCATCTAATTTCAAATTTGTCCATAGGCTAAAATTCAATCTTTATCAAAATGGCTTGATAAAAAGCCTGCAACGCTATACAACTCTTCTGTTATTGGAGTTCCTAAATCAAGTAACACTGACTCACTGTCATCCAACTCTCCTGTATGACTATCTATTCTACGTACTTTGACTTCCAAGATTTTCCAAGACATTGGTTCAATGTCTAAAGATTTAGGTAAGATGGTCTTTCCTAGAAATCGAAGGGAGCCATCTGGATTATCCTTAAGTAAATTCCACTTTTGATTACTGAGTTCTAGTATAGCCGGCACTGGCTCTTCATAGTATTTTCCTAGAACGCATAGGGAAAGCTGATCAGCATCAGTATCTAAGACATTAAGATGAAAGATTTCACTATTCAATCTAACGGCTTTCCCTCGTGAATTGCCTCTAACTTCAAACATTAAATTATAAAAACCAGATTTTATTTTATCGGCTAAAGAGAATTGCAAAATTTCCGTTGAGCCTTTACCCACAACTAATACTTTGTCTGGACTAAGTAACTCGACTTCTAAGCCCCTGTAATAACTTGGTTCAAAACTGAATTTAATTGGTTCTTTTAACCCCTTCATCTTGAACTGCCTTAAAACGCGACTCTCGACCCTTTTATAATCAACCGTAATGATGACTATTTCATTAATTATTAAATCGGAGTTTGACTTGTTTTGAATAAGAACATCAATTAAAAATTGATCCTCAGTATAAGATTTAAAATAAGACTGTTCGATTTCAAAAAAGTCAATTGAATATGGCATTCTATAACGATGATAAGCTTCAAAAAAGAAAAGACTGGATGGAAACTTTTCAGGCTCTGCATTCCTGTCAAATGACTGCTTGGGTACCTCTAGCCTAAGCAACGCTCTGGGACTATCGTTTATTAATTTTTCCAAATATTCGCCATGCCATATTTGCACTTCAAAACTAAATGGATGGGTTTCCAACAGTAACCGTAAATCGTTACTAATTCCGTTTGGGGATATCACTACAAAAGTATCAATTCGTCCATCTCCTAAATGCCAAACTACTTTGGGTGCAACATCCGAAACTTTAGCACCATTAATTAAGTTTTTGCATTCAATTTTCCAACATTCATTTTGCCCTTCATCATTTCTATACGCCACCAAGTCAAATCCGTACTGTGATCCAGCACGTTGCCGATTAACATTAAGAAACTTTAAATCAATTAAGATGTCCTCTGCAATGAGCTCCAACAATTGGCCCTTATTTGAGGCAAGCTCAAGCTTTGATAGGATAACAGACTCCACCATTTAGTATATCAAGGTGTTACAACTATAGACTATGTCTTAGTGACCCAAATCAATAAAAGTCACCCCTTACCGTCAGCTTTTTCCAGTATTTTTCTGATCTCAGTTGATATCCTTGTATTAGCAAAGATAAATTCAGTGTCAGCAAAACTATAACCAGCATTTTCAAGCAATCGCTTAACTTCTTTTCCAGGCATCCATTGAAACATACCTTCGTTTATTAGTGCATCAACAAGGGACTTAATCATAAGGGCTATCTTTTCGCTTTCTTTAAGCTGTTTATTTACAAATTCAATATCCTCAATTAGTCTTGACTTCTTCCTTTCAATTGAGCCATTTGAGATTTTAAAATGAGTCAGATACTTAAAGAACATATCCGTATAAATAACAATTAAATCAGGAACGTGGTCTTCAATAAATTCATGATATTTTATCGGAGTCAGAATTCTGCCTCTTTTATCTTTCCAGCATTCAAGCAATTCATCATGTAAATACAGATTTTCTAACTCCCAGAAATTGAAATAAAAGAACTTAGATTTCTTGACATTCACTTGGATGTATGCTCCTATTTCCTTTTGAAGAATCTCAATGAGTTCTTTCAAAGACAACTTCTCAATTAAGTATTCATTCAAGTAGACCTTGAACCACATGTCTCCATCCTGAATCCCAACCGAGCTAATTTTAGATGCCCGAATAATGTCTTCCAAAACAGCATTGAAATTTTCACTTTGGCCAACATTTCCACTGGACCCAATTGGAATTACCATTGGTAATTCTTGCGGAGAAAAAAACTTTAGAAAAAAATCTCTATGGCTTTTTCCGCCACTAAGTTGGTTTTCAATGAAAATTGTTCTCCGTTTTGATAGCATTAATGGTGAAAAAGTGACACCATTATTTTGCAGGACATTAATCAAGTCAATATCCTTTTGGGAATTACAAACTTCTCGGTCCTCATTTAGAGTAATTACACTTAATTTATCTCTTCCCAAAGCTGCCAATCTTTCAATGAATGCAGTTGAATGCGTAGTGATTAAGATAATCGAACCTGGTAAGGCACTGGCGACTCCAAGTAATTCATCCACCAGAACCTGAACCATATCATCATGCATGTGTATATCTGGTTCATCAAGAGTAATTACCTCTGCTTGCTCCTCTTTTGCTGAAATCAAAGAGAAAATCAAATTAAGGAGAGATGATTCTCCCATACTTAAATCCTGAGTAAGTATCACATTCTTCTTGTCAACCAAGG
>Ga0307515_10016196_pt1 | contig 13668 bp, 10 predicted proteins | sample 17_EM_MG_FD_194513 | JGI IMG/M metagenome (GOLD analysis project Ga0307515, IMG submission 194513) | Populus trichocarpa ectomycorrhiza microbial communities from riparian zone in the Pacific Northwest, United States - 17_EM | ecosystem: Host-associated > Plants > Roots > Unclassified | place... | reverse complement strand
CCTATTGAGTGGGGTTGGTCGGCGATTTCGCGTACTACAGAGTTGCGGAAGCAATTCCCGAAGAGCACCATGTGCGAAATTTGTTAGAAAATGCTTAACCGAATATTTACCTAGTAATTAAGCTTCATCGACCTAAGGCAATTTTCCTGCGGATCGCTGCAGAAAAACGCTCTCCTAGTGCACTCTTTTGGCAACAGGAAGTTGAAAAAGCATGAAAATCGGGCGGGGAAGAGCTTTTGATAACATCGCCACAGTTTGCGACAAACCGCCACACGCTCCAGGCAGGGACGACCAGTTCCGCCTTCCCCCACTGCAGTTCGCGCAATCAGGTCGTTTTTAGTTCCAGATCTTGACCAGCAATTCCCGGAGCAATTCTCGCTCCGGCGGCGACAGCTTCGCCAGAACGCGCTCTTCGTGACTGAAAACGATTTCATGCCAGGTTTCCAGAGCCTCGTATCCGGCGTCGGTCAGATACAGGCGCTGAACGCGTTTATCCCTCTCATCGTCGACCCGGCTGATGTATCCGGCGCCTGAAAGCTCATCCAGAAGCGGTACGATGTTTGCGCGCTGCAGCCCCAGTGCTCGGCAGATATCCGCCGAGGTTATTCCGGGCTGTTCATTGATGATGCAGGCGACGCTGAAGCCGCTCGGCCGTTGCCCGACCGTTGCAAGCGCATTGGTGATGTCCTGCATGTTGAGAGCCGAAGCACGCCTCAAATGGTAGCCGACAAAGTCCTCCAACTGCCGCGTCAGTTGTCTTTTTGTCGGCTGCGCCTTGCTCTTCGTCGTTCCCATCACCTGAATCCGCCTTGTCTCTTGCAATTTCAATATTGCTATGTCATATAGCAATTAGAGCGCCGGTAAAACCCACGACGCGGTCGGGATGAATAGCATGACTGCTATCAGAATATCACTCTGCATCGCCGCGCCCGCTGGAACGCTTCGCGCAAGTCAGACACGGTTTTTGGAAATAGGAGAAAAAGATGCGCTTGGCTGATGATCCAGTCGCCTTCGACGTCGTCGATAATATTGCATGGGTGCGGTTCAATCGCCCCGAAAAGCGCAACTGCATGAACCCCTCGCTCAACCGTCGCATGATGGAAGTCCTCGAGGAGCTTGAATATCGCGATGACGTCGGCGTGCTCGTGCTCTCCGGGGAGGGGACTGCCTGGTCGGCCGGAATGGATCTCAAGGAATACTTCCGCGAAAGCGAAGAAAGGGGTCTTGGGGCCGTGCGGAAATCTCAGCAGGAGGCCTATGGATGGTGGCGCCGGCTGCGGTGGTACCAGAAACCGACGATCGCCATGGTCAATGGCTGGTGTTTTGGCGGTGGCTACGGGCCGCTTTTCTCCTGCGATCTCGCCTTTGCCGCGCACGAAGCGCAGTTCGCCCTGTCTGAGATCAATTGGGGAATCCTGCCCGGTGGTGGCGCAACGAAAGTGGTCGCTGATCTCCTTTCGATGCGCGACGCCATGTATCACGCCCTGACCGGCGAATTGATCGACGGCAAGAAGGCCGCCGAATGGAAACTCGTCAACGAGAGCGTTCCGCTGGCCGAGTTGAGAACCCGTGTAAAACAGGTTGCAGACGTGTTGCTGAGCAAGAACCCGGTTGCCCTGAAGGCCACCAAGGATGCGCTCCGCCGTGTCGCCGAGATGACCTATGAGAGCGCCGAGGACTATCTGGTGCGGGCGCAGGAGGCGGCGAACTCCTTCGACAATGAAGGCCGCAAAGAAGGCATCCACCAGTTCATTGATGAGAAGACTTACAAACCTGGTCTAGGTGCCTACGACAAGGCGCGGCAGGCATCCTGATCGCTGTCGCTGAACATATCCGGCGCCGGGGAAAGCGCATGGATGGGAGGAGTATTTATGAGGGAGTGGAAAGCACCGAATCCGGTCCATCTGCACGCCAGCTTGCGCCCGGGCGCGCTTGCCTGCGTCGATTTAGCGACCGGACGTCGATGGACCTACGCCGAGCTGAATGACGCAGTCGGCCGTGCCGCCTTTGTGCTGTCGGACATCCATGCGGTCGCACGCGGCGAGCGTATCGCTGCGGTCGCCAGGAACAGTGTCGATTTCATCATCCTTCAGCAGGCGGCAATGCGCATCGGCGCCATCTTCGTGCCGATCAACTGGCGGCTTTCGGCGATGGAGCAGGAGCAGATCCTCCTCGATTGCAAACCTTCATTTGTTTTCACCGATGCGGACTTTTCACAGATGTCGGTAAAGGGAGCACGCTCTCTCGCAATGGCCGACTTCATCGCTGCCGTTGCAAAAGCGAAGACCAAAACGACCTGGCCAACCATCTCCGCCGACGCTCCGGCAATTCTTCTCTACACGTCAGGAACCTCAGGGCGCCCGAAAGGCGTGATGCTGTCGGCCCGAAATATGTTCGCGACAGCTGTCAATTTCGGTGTCCTCGGTGAGGTCTCTCAGGAAAGCGTCTTTCTCTGTGACACGCCGATGTTTCATGTCATCGGGTTGGTCACAAGCATACAGGCGCCCTTCCTGCAAGGCGCCACCGTCCTGATCTCCGGAGGGTTCGACCCCGTCGCGACCAATGATCGCCTGGCGGATGCGGCACTCGCAGTGACCCATTATTTCTGCGTTCCGCAGATGGCCGACGCGCTGCGAAAGGCGGAGAATTTTCATCCGGAGGGGTGGGCGAGCCTCAAGGCGCTGTTTACCGGCGGCGCGCCCAATCCTCCGGCAAATATCCGCTGGTGGCTCGACCAGGGTATCCTGATGGTCGATGGTTACGGCATGAGCGAGGCTGGAACTTTGCTTGGAATGCCGCTGAACCCAGCCATCATTGCTAAGAAGGCTGGGTCGGTGGGATTGCCGCCTCCGGATATGTCGCTTCGGATCGTCGCGGAAAGCGGCGCCGATGCCCAGGCCGGCGAAGTCGGTGAAGTTCTCGTCTGCGGTCCGAACGTCAGCGCCGGCTATTGGGCGTGCCCGGACGAAAACGCCCGCGCCTTCACGGATGATGGCTGGCTGAGGACCGGCGATCTCGCAAGGGCGGATGCAGACGGTTACGTGACGGTCGTCGATCGCCGCAAAGACCTGTTCATATCAGGTGGCGAGAACGTCTATCCGGCTGAGGTCGAAGCTGCGCTGATGGAACATCCCAGCGTCCGGGAGGCCGCGGTCGTCGGCATTCCCGATGAACGCTGGGGCGAGGTAGGGCGCGCCTATATCGTCCTCCATGGCGGAGCAACTGCACCTGCGGTCGATCTCGCGGCCCACTGCTCCGCTTTGATCGCCCGGTTCAAGGTCCCGAAAGAGTTTGTCCTGATCGATGCGCTTCCGCGCAACGGCGCGGGCAAGATCTTGAAACGCGAATTGCGGCGGCTGGCGCTTGGGGAAAACCAGGAACCGGATCTGATCGCCGACATTCCGCACCCCGCGAGTACGAGTACGAGCCCCAGTGCGAAGTTTGAGGGGCTGGCCGCGGAAAACTAGCGGAACGCTGACGGAACACGAAACGACTGTTCGACTTTGGCTGAACCGGGCTGTTCAGACGGAGGATCTTCTATGCCCGCTTGATACTTTCTCAGGGAGGATAAAATGGGAAAATCTGCAAGTGGATCAAATCTCCAAACCAGCGGCTGGAGGGTGCTGATATTGTGTCTTTGCGCTGCGATGATCGAGGGTTTCGACATCCAGGCCGCAGGCGTCGCGGCGCCGAAACTCGGCCCGGCGCTTGGACTTGCACCGGGTCAGATGGCGCTTTTCTTCTCTTCCGCCACGTTCGGGCTGATCTTCGGCGCCATCGTCGGCGGGCGAATTGCCGATCGGTTCGGCAGACGCGCCGGGTTGACCCTGTCGCTGCTGATATTCGGCCTCTTCTCTTTGGGTACCGCCTTCGCCGGCACCTTTCCCGCGCTGGTTTTCATGCGCTTTCTGACAGGCGTGGGCCTGGGCGGAGCGCTCCCGAATCTCGTCGCAATTGCCTCCGAGGCACTCTCACGCGAACGGCGCGGCACAGCCGTCGGGCTGATGTATGCCGGCATTCCGATCGGCGGCGCAGTTGCGAGTGCGGTCTCGATCCTCGGCATGCATGACAGCTGGGAATCCATTTTCGTCATCGGCGGCATTCTGCCCATTGTGCTCGTGCCTGTCCTCCTGTTGTCCCTGCCGGACCTCAAGGTAGCGCGCGATCATGGCGACAAGCCCGGTATCGGGACGACGTACCGATCGATTTTCGGCCCTTCGAGCTGGCAGACCACGCTGCTCCTGTGGGTCGGCTTTTTCTTCTCGCTCCTCGTTCTCTATCTTCTCTTGAACTGGCTGCCGGCATTGATGGTCGCCAAAGGCTTCAGCAAATATGATGCGGGTATCGTCCAGATCGTCTTCAACATTGGTGGCGCGGTCGGAAGCCTGATGGTCGGCAGGGCGCTCGACGGCATTCACCGTCGCCGCGCGGTCATTCTCAGCTACGGCCTGCTTGTGCTCGCACTGGTCAGTGTCGCCGTTCTGCCCAACAATCTTGCCTTGGCCATCGTCTCGGGCGTGCTTCTGGGGGCGACCATCATTGGTGTGCAGGCAATCCTCTACGGTCTCGCACCGCAAAGTTATGCGCAAGACGTGCGCGGCACGGCGGTGGGGCTTGCGGTCGCGGCCGGTCGTCTCGGATCCGTAGCCGGGCCGCTTCTCGCCGGCGCTCTCGTTGCAGGAGGCAAGTCCGCAACCGAAGTCCTTCTGGGCATAGTGCCGATCGCCATTGTCGGCGGCCTCGCCAGCCTCCTTCTTGTCAGCCGGCTGGCCAGGGCACATAACGTCAGGAACGGTGATGCGGCAGCGATCGAGCACGACAGTGCCGCTAAACTCGATGCGGTTGGAACCTGAAGTCAGGCGAAACTCCGTGAACTCTGTTTTCGCAGACATCTGCTTGATCGGCGAAGGCGTCGATCAAGCAGGACGAACGCACGGATCGAGGTATTCAGTTGCCAATAATTTCAATGTCGACCAGGAGGCTTGCATGAACGTTCCCCTTCTCATTAACGGCGCGAATTGCCCCGCCGCAAGCGGGCGAACCTACGACCGCTTCGACCCCTTCACGGAACGGCTTGCAAGCCGTGCATCCGCCGCCGGACCTGAGGATGTGGCGGCCGCCGTCGAAGCCGCCTCATCTGCGTTTGCGGCATGGTCCAAGACAGGCCCGACGGAGCGGCGCGTATTGCTGATGAAGGCGGCCGAAATCATGGATTCCAAGGCCGCGGAATTCACCAGATTGATGATGGAGGAAACGGGAGCCACAGCACCCTGGGCAGGCTTCAACGTCATGCTTGCCGCCAATATTCTGCGCGAAGCCGGCGCGATGACAACCCAGATCGCCGGCGAAATCATTCCCTCCGACAAGCCCGGCACGCTTGCCATGGGCGTTCGGCAGGCGGCCGGCGTTTGCCTGGCGATTGCCCCCTGGAATGCGCCCGTCATCCTGGCGACACGCGCAATTGCAATGCCCATCGCCTGCGGCAACACCGTCGTCCTCAAGGCCTCCGAGCAATGCCCGGGCACCCATCGGCTGATCGCCACGGCCATGACGGAAGCAGGCTTTCCGGCCGGCGTTATCAATGTCATCACCAATGCGCCCGAAGACGCAGCCGAGATCGTTGCCGCACTCGTCGCTCATCCGGCTGTCAGGCGGATCAACTTCACCGGCTCGACCAAGGTAGGCAAAATCATCGCCAAGCTCGCCGCCGAACACCTGAAACCCGCCCTGCTCGAACTCGGCGGCAAGGCGCCTCTTGTCATCCTTGATGACGCCGACATCGACGGCGCGGTCAATGCCGCCATCTTCGGCGCTTTCATGCACCAGGGACAAATCTGCATGTCGACGGAGCGCATCATCGTGCTACCGGCGATTGCCGATGAACTTGTTGCCAAGCTTGCGGCGCGTGCGGCACAACTGCCTGCCGGCGATCCGCGCGGACACGTGGTCATCGGCTCCCTCATCAGTCTCGAGGCTGCCGAGAAGATGGAAGCGCTGATCGCAGACGCTGAGGCCAAGGGTGCAAAGCTCGTCGCGGGCGGCAAGCGGACCGGTACGGTCGTGGAGGCGACGCTGCTTGATCACGTCACTCCCGAGATGCGGGTCTATTCCGAGGAATCTTTCGGCCCGGTAAAGCCGATCATCCGTGTGGCGGATGAAGAGGAAGCAATCCGGGTGGCAAACGACACCGAGTATGGGCTGTCCGCCGCGGTCTTCAGCCGCAATATCCAAAGGGCGATGGCCGTCGCGGCCCGCATCGAATCGGGCATTTGCCATATCAATGGACCGACTGTTCACGACGAGGCACAGATGCCCTTCGGGGGCGTAAAGGGCAGCGGCTACGGACGCTTCGGAGGCAAAGCCGCCATCGCCGAGTTTACCGATTTGCGCTGGATAACCATTGAGGACGCCGCCCAGCACTATCCGTTCTAAGATTGTTTCGGGGTGACTGGCATAAGCTGCCACCCCGTCTCAAAGTTCCATGGGCTGCGTTCAGCGCTGCATAGCCAGCCTGGGTCAACATGCGCTCGACGGCATTCCGCAAACATCCAGGCACTAACACGGATATGGAGAGTTAAGGATTTAAATAGCAATTTTTTGTTGTATTTTAAAACAGGATCGGGCAAGCTTGCTTCAACCATCGGAGGAGTAAAGCATGCCCGCCACAATCCTTCTGCCCCCGTCGACAAACGTGTTCGTCACAGCGCTGACCAACGCCGCCGACCTACAGAAAGTCTCCATTACAGTTCCCGGCAGCAGCCCTATCATTTGGCAAGGCACCGGCGAGGGAAACAACCAGATCGGCTCCACTTTCGTCGTCACGCCATCCGGCAGCCAGGATATTCAGGCAACGGTTGATGTCCAGCATTCGTCGGACGGTGGGAAAACCTGGCAGGAGTCCGCGCTTCTCCCTGGAGGCTGCACCATCGGCACGATGAACCTTCAGGTGCTGCTGTCCGAGGACCAGGTCGATCGTGACTATAACGACGCCGTCATCCAATTTCTCTGGTGGGTGGCGCTCTCATGATCAAGGCTCGTCAATTTTTCCAAACGGTATGGTGGTATGTTGACAAGCGACTCGTGACCGCCGCCTTCATCGCTATCGCGACCGGAACTGCGGCATTGGCCAACCCCATCGTGGTCGGGCTTATCGGCGACCAGACGGGATCGTCTGATATCGACAAGTCTTACAAGGTGTTGCAACAGGGCGTCGACGCACTGAACGGGCTCAATACTCAGCCGACCCTGGTGTTGCATATGGGCGATCTGGTGGAAAGCACGCAGACGGAGAGTGAGATAAAGGCCCGCTTCAACCAGGCGACCGGAATTCTCAATGGATTGAAAGCGCCGTGGTACATGACACCAGGCGACCATGACGTCAATCCGCCGACCTTCGTCCAAAATTCCACGGACCGGTCACGCGAACAGCTTTTCCAGCAGCTATATGCGCCGCTCAATCCGCTTGCGGCAAAAAACCTGTACTATTCGTTCGACGTTCAGAACTGGCATTTCATCGCGCTCGACAGCCTCGAACATCTCGACACCGATCCACGCTGGGGCAATGTCTACTACGCCCAACTCTCCGACGCGCAATACGCCTGGCTTCAACAGGATCTTCAGACGAATGCGGGCGGCAAGGATGGCGTGATCGTCTTCATGCACCAGCCGCTTTGGTATAATTGGACCGGCTGGAAGCGGGTCCATGCGCTGCTGTCGCAATATCCGGTCAAGGCAGTGATTGCGGGGCATACCCACTACAACCAGGCGGATTCCCAGCTCGATGGCATCCAGTACTGGGTGGTGGGATCGACGGGCGGCGACACCAAGGAAGGCAGCGCGAATGCCGGCGACCTCTATCATGTGACGACGCTTTCGCTTTCAAGCAGCGCCCCGCAATTCCAGATGATACCGCTGGCCCCCTTTGTTCAGAACAGCTGGACGGATCGCAGCGTGATGGACAATGTGCAGGCCCTGTCGGTGAACCTCGGCAACATTTACAATTTCGATTCAGCCGCACAGGTCTATCTGCAGAACGGCCAGCTTACCGGCACATGTGGTGCGTCGACCCCGGCAACCATTTCGCTGCCGGGGATCGGCAATGCGATGGCCCAGCCGGTCAATGTCGCCATCGTTCTGAATTCCCCGACCACGATGCTTTCGGCCGGCACGTTCGGGACTAATTTCTGCCAGACCGATATCGACCAGTTTAGCTGTCAGCTGTCAGCATCTGCTGGTGTTGCCGTTTCCAACAATTCCGTTGTCGAAATGTCTCAATACCCGCCCCCGCCGCCGCTTTGGACCGGTACCGTCGTTGCCAGGCAGGGAGCCACTCCCGCGGTGGGCGACCCGCTGACCCTCGAGCTGACGATGGCTTTCACCGAGAATAACCAGACCTATGCGATCTCCACGCTCGGGAGCACGACGGCAAAGGCTTGCCAGTAGGGCGTGTGAAGAGCAGCCGAAAATAGGAGATCTCACACACGTTCGTGCCGTTGTGCCAGATCACGAGTGGCAGTCCTTCGAGAGGCAGAGAGTCTCAATGCACCTAAAGGCCACTATTCGCGTCGATCGAGAGTTTCTCATCGGCTTCCATGATATCGTTCGCGTCAAACGCGTCTGAAAAATTAAAAATTGCACCGCTTCCTAAGTGAAGCAATTTCGCAAGTTGGCGATCTGCTGCTAGGCTGGACGAGAAACCTGCCGAAGTTGCCATCTCGAAGCGTGGCAATTCAATCGGATCGACGGCTCCAACCAAGATCAGGAAAGCGAGACGTTCCGCATTCAAAGCCGAGTTCGGTTTGATGTAGCTATTATCGCCTAACAAGAACATAGTGACTTCGTCGTGCCAGGGCCTTGGTTCAAGCGGAGCATGCGGCCTTGCCAGAAATTTGAGCACAGCGATCGCCGCTGCGTTGTGCGTAAACTGTCGTTGAACAGCAAGAAACTCTTCGCCAATGCTTCCTGCAAGCCGTGAACTGAGTTCAAAACACGCTTCAATATCAGCCTCCACTAGCTCGGAAATAGCAGAGAATTCTTCGCTTTCTCCATCAAATGAGGCGATGGCCAACGCACGAAATAACTGCAAGGCCGCCCGCTCCGAATGAGCCCTGACAAGTTGTGGCTTAACGACACTATCCGATTGATAATATTCAATACTATCGTCGAGCAATGTTAGTGCATCCGTAAAGAGGCGGCCTCCATGAGTAGACAATCCCATAGAATTCATCCCGTCGGGCATCCGCTCAAAATTTGCAGCTGAGGAGCCCATCCGAAACCTCTTAATCAAGGCAGAGAGAAAGTTGATTTCCCAGAGGGTTTCAGATGTCCCGTGTTCTTTTGCAGTCGTGGCAGCATAGTTCGCGAATTCCTCCGCTTTCAGCAGATCATTCTTTTGTACCGCAAGGAGGCATGCAAGAACAAAAACAGATTCAGGCTGTCGCTCCACATCCTCTAGATAGGCTCTTCTTTCGGAATCGCCGCTCTCGCTCCATTGTGTAACTCGATGAAACGCTGACTGATTTCCCGGCAGCTTAAACCAAACTGTGCGGGGAACGCGATCGAAGATCTCACTAGATATATCCTTGGCGGGGGACATCAAGAATTCAATAGCCGCAGGCACCCAAACAGAACGAGTACGGGAAGTCAAAACATCAAAGGACTTCCTAAAGAACGCCAGGATTTTCTCTCCGGCGTCGGAGGAAATCTTCTCTCCTCGATCAAGTCCGAAAATGAAGCGATCATCCTCAAACCGTCTCGTGATTTTGTCGTAAAAAAATCCGATGCTCATCCGCTGAATATCGCGCCAGATCCGGGAAATTGCGTGAAGAGTTTTTCTTTGTGAGTCGTACCAATCGGACTTAAGCGTCCGCATAAAATAATCGAGAACGTCGTCCTCTCCAAAACGAGAATCTAAAGTGCGCATTGCAAGATACTCACGCGCCCGTAGTACCGTGCTAGCCAACTCCTTCTTTTCTGCACCACGGAGATTGGCCAAATTAAACGGCAGCAGTTGAAGCTCTACCGCTTCGCGAATTCGCAAAAACAAACCTTGAATGTCCGCCCGCACCACACCGGACCGATGGAGATCATTACTAGTGTCGCTCAAATTGAAAATTGGAGCATACTGAAATGTTCGCCTTAACAGAAAACTCTCATCAGACTCAGGCGATTCTTCTGGCAGAGATACCCACCATCGCCTGTATGTGTCGAAAAGCAGATCGTCACTGGTAACCAGCACAATGCGGCGATTGTCCTTGTACTGAAACTTTGACGCCCAGCGGAGATAGGCTAGGCTGCGCGCATCGCTCCATCTGCTTTCGTCGCTACGCCTATCAATACCACCGCGATCTGCTCGCCTTTTAATTTCCGCAGTGATGCGCCAGAACCATTGGATTGCATCTTCTCGAATATCCCGCAAATCCTCCTCATTTGGAGCTAGCAGGGAATGCATACTTTTGATGCGACCGGAAAGTGGTGGCGACAACATCCGGTGAATCTGATCGAAAGTCTCCGTTATCGGACACTTCATCAACACGTCTGCGGCTAACCGAGTTGTCACGTATCGCGTGAGTTCGGTATGCCCGAACTGATGTTTCTCCAACTTCTGGAGATCTCTCGTGAGCTGCCGGTTTGTGGCGGTGCCGGCTTGTTCTTCTACCTGTTTTAAAAATTGAAGCTTTAACTCAAGCTCTTTTCGGATATTTGAACTCAACACATCCGAACGCGTGTTTGACTTGATATCTCGGATGACCGCCTGCAGGCTGAGTGCAAGTTCTCGCCGGTGCCACGGCGTCAAATATATGTTCTTGTTCTTAACGCCGGGCAAACTTTCGGAAAGGAGGTATTCTGATGCCACAATCGCGGCTTGAGTCTCAATAGCCTTTAGTTCGCGCGTACCTCTATCACCGATCGCATGATTTCTTTGCTCAAAAGACGTAATTGTGGATTGCCACTTTGTCGTGTCGTAAAATAACGGGAACACGGTGGAGTCGAAGCAATATATGATTTCCCCACCTTGATCAGCAAAATCAGCATCAACAGCATTCCGATATATGTCGTTGCTGAGTTGGAGTGTCCCGAATATCTTGTCTCGCGCTTCTGCGCGTGAATCTGTTTCTATCATGGAGACGAGCGGTCCCGATTGCGCAAACGAGGAGGTGGCCCCAAATTTGGTCCGGGGTTTCTCTGCACAACTCCGATGAATCTTTCCAATTTGCGGTCAATGTCAGACCAATGGGCGCCGGGTGGCACCCATAAGTGACAGCCAGACTGACGTAAAAACTGGCTGATTGGACATAATAGAATTTTGGCCCCGTTTTGTGTCCTGACGCCAGCAAACGCAATACCAAGCGCCTCGCCTGTTTCAGTTACCATTGGTGTTCCAGCGAACCCTGGTTCCAAAAATGCGTCATCAGCGAAATGGACGACCATCAATCCCTTAATAATCTGGGCCTTTTCGGCGTCTGCGAATTTGACACGAACGACGCTGTCGACCTCTATAACCTCACCGCCCGGTGAAAATTCATCATCAGTCGACCACACGCGCATCCCCAATGAACGCTCGGGATCAATAGCGGTACGTGGCCACACGCCAGCGAAGCTCAGATTTTCGGGTTGGAGGTGACGAAGCCTAATCTGGAAACGCCCGAGATGCGGGGAAATGCTGTCTATTTTATCAACTTGATCGCGTTCGTGATATTTGGCTATCCGCGTTCCATTTTTATCGGAAATTGTGTCAAATTCCATATCATCAAATACGTGCCGTGCTGAGAGCCCCCAAACACGGTCGTCTCTATCTCGTATCAGAAAACCTAGCCGAAAGCCTTTACCGTTAGACGAAACCTGTAGGGGCGTTCCAGGATTGAGACCGATGTGTCGTGATTCAGACCAATGCATAGACCGTCTCCACGTCACCTTCGCTCTGATAAATGACGTCACGTCCAAATAGGTGTTGGGGTCGGTATTCAATGTCGTGAAAGTAAACGAGGAATTTGTCAGCTCTGGTCGTAATATGACCGTTCGAACCGATCTCGCGAAAGGTGTCCTTCGCAAGTTTCTGTATCGCTTTTGTAAATTCTTGCGGATTCAGTACAGGGCAATTCCAGCTGCTTGGCACGGGGTACGGCTCATTCCCCCAAGCTTGTTTATAACTATAATCTATTGATAGCTTTTGATTACTCTCGAGAACTGTCCACTCATGCGGCTTTATCAGGTCTGTATCGTGGAACGGCTTAGCTCCGTGACGAACTATCAACGCTGTGGCAGACCTCTTGAAAATTTCCGTGTCAACGGAAATTTCATCATCACCAACCTTAACTTCGCCTGTTACAAAATCAATAATGCCATGCCACATCGCATAAGCGACAAGCAATCGATGAATGGGTGCCGGACCGCGGGCAAATGGGTTGGGTTTGTTTCGGTCAACAAGGATCACGTAACGTGTACGTCCCTTTCGAAGGGTTTCGTTCAGCAGCTTTTTCACTGCCCCATAAACGGCACCGAATTCGTCATCATTGTCGATGTCTTTCGCTAATGCATAATAGTCAGCTTGGCTCGGTTGCTCACTTCGTGCTTCAATATCTGAAAGGCGCAGAGCCAGATCAGTGCCCGAGACGGTTTCTGCAATTCTAAACGCCAACTTTCCGAATGAGAACTCATAGGCGATACGCAACGCGTCTATCAACCCGCCATCCCCTGTGCCACTGACCACAAAGCGGCTAGGGCCATTCGGCTCACTTCGTTCATTTTCTAGCTCGTCTGCGCGCCAATAAGACTTAGCCTTGTGCTTCTCGATTCCAACCTCATCACCGAAACCACAAGCGACGATCACTGCATCGAGGCCGTCAATCTCCTGTTTATCGGTCTTCAATACCAATCGCCCATCATCGGCGGGCTTCGAGGCGATTTCGAAGGCGTTTTCATTTGGATAAAATTCAACGAACGATCCGCTTTCAGCGCGCAGTTTCTTCCATTCCTTTTCAAGAAGCTCCATTACCATATTACACTGACCTAAATGCCAGTTAAGGAACGGCAAGCTAGTCGTTGGCGACAACTCGGCAGTTGGCCACCAATTAATACTAGGATGGACATGCCGATGTGTTGTACTACGCTGCTTATAGAGCGGTTGTTCCCCCCGCTCTATAAGTTTTACAGAGCAACCCATGGCGCGCACCGCGAAGGCAGCGGTAACTCCCGAGATACCTGCCCCAACAATGGCCACCCGATCGTTCGCTTTTATATGGTTTGCTTTTTTTAGTGCCCAAATAAGGTTTAAGGCTCGCATTTGCTGCGACGCGAAACTAATTCGTCCCACGTTGGGGCCAAGACAAAACAATCGGCCATGATTGCGCTTTATCGTAGCCGTTGAAACAATTTGATCCCAAACCGCTTGTATGTCTGCCATTAGATTCACCTACCAATAGTAGCATTGAATCCCACGAGCGACGTTTGTCAATAGCTGTGGAAATGACCTGGCGTTACTACCGCTCTTTTATTCTGTCTTTTATCCGCGCCGGACTATAGCAATCATTTCTGCATCCAAAATTGGATCCGACATATCGATGCCTAAGCGTGCCGAGGCCGACTGGAGGCCTAGCAGTGGCTGGATGAAAAGCTGACAAAGAAGAAGCTTGGCTCCTGCTCTCAGCCGTCGATGTCACTCGGCCAGGC
>Ga0307515_10016195_pt1 | contig 13668 bp, 1 predicted proteins | sample 17_EM_MG_FD_194513 | JGI IMG/M metagenome (GOLD analysis project Ga0307515, IMG submission 194513) | Populus trichocarpa ectomycorrhiza microbial communities from riparian zone in the Pacific Northwest, United States - 17_EM | ecosystem: Host-associated > Plants > Roots > Unclassified | place... | reverse complement strand
TAAGTCTCGCTGTCCTAAAATTTGCCTCTTAAAGCGGCTTGTACAAATACCTCCAAACTAAAGCTTATAGATTGCTCTTTAGTAAAAATACTAAACTAAGGAGAAGAAGAGAAAGGAGAAAGAATCGTTTAGAAGTAGTAGGCGGATATCTTACGAAGGCCGCCAAGGCGCTAGTAGTAAGCAAGCCAATAGCGATTTTCTATCCCGGGGATAAAAAATCCTAATTGGCTGGTTAAAGTTAGGGTCCATAGAATGTCGTAGGTAGCATGCCCCAGTACCGTTATCTACCTTACTAAGTTCCATAAGAAGCTTCTAGCAATTCTTCTTTTGTGGATATAGTGCTGCAGGAAGGCAGTAAGGTATTAGTTTAGCTGCAGGTAGAAGCAGCAAAAGTCTGTTCAGGTAGTAGTACGGTACCAGCGGCGGTAGTAATAGTGGTCAAGTATAGAGCTTGTCTATCAGTCGGTCGGTTAATCGTAGGCGTATAGGCATGATTATTCAGTCGGTAGATCGCAGGCGTATCGGCGCGATCAGTATTGTAATAGCAGGCATAGCGGCGCTATTAGTTTGTTAATGGTATGTAGCAGTGCGGTGCCAGTATAGGGTTGGTTCTGTAGGTAGATTGGCACGGGATCTTATTATAGGGTTAGTTTGCAGGTATATTAGTTACAACAGTTATTGGGTTTATAACTGCTGTAGATACTAGTAGTTCTTTCTTTACGCTTATAGCGTTGCTAGCGTGACTATACCGTTCCAACCGCTTCCCCTTTATATTACTCTCTTTTCACGGTACCCTCCATAAGAACTCCCTGTCTAAATTACGCTAGTAGCCACCTCTATAGCTACTTTGGGAACCGCAGGAGTCTTAAAATCTTTATAGAGGAATAGGTAACTATTGCTGCTAATTAAAGATACTATTTGTAGATCTGGGTTATTGCAGAGGCTTTTGCGGAAGCTTTTGCGGAAGCTTTTGCAGAGGTTACTACGGAGGTTGCTGCGGATATTGCTGCGGATATTGCTGCGGATATTACTGTAGAGATTCTTATAGAGGTTGCTGCGGAAGTTACTGCGGAAGTTACTAGTGGGTTGGGATATCGTTTATAGATTTGGCTTGTTATGCTGGTTATCTAGGCGCGGTAGGGGTTAGGGGAGACGTCTTGGCGCTTAAGTAGGACGGAGCTTGCGCGGACGGAGCTTGTGCGGACAAAGCTTGTGCGGATGGAGCTTGTGCGGACGAAGCTTATAGAGACGGAGCTTATACAGACGGAGCTTACGGCACGGGTTGAGATACGGCAGCTTAAGGAACTTAAGGTGTTTAATAGCCTAAGGTTATCTGTGGTGGTTGCTACGGAGATTCTTATAAAGGTTACTGCGGAGGTTCTTGTGGGGGTTACTGCGGAGATTACTGCTGTAGTATTACTTATGGCTATCCGTTATTAGGATTCCCTTAAGAGTTATTCTTTATAGCGCGTATTTAGTGCTTAATCTTAATCTCTTATAGAGTCCATTTATGCTCCTCTTTTATATTAATAATATACTCCTAAATATTGTCTCTAATAACGCCCCCGTCCATAGGGACAAATACTCTATACTCTTATAAAAAGTTACGGAAGTCTTATACGATATCCTTGTTCGCGGGAGCCTATATTTCCTTTATCCATCTAATAAAGTCCTCCCTTATACATTCCTATAGCGCGGTATCGTCGTATTTACTATCTTTGTAATATGCCATACGGTATAATAAGAATCCGTTTAGGTCTTATAGTTTAACGTTTGTAAGGTTAATATCTCTATTCTATGTCTTTAGGTTAATATCTTTCTCATACTTCTTTAGGTAGGTTAACGCCATAATAACTAAATCTGCGAAGGCATATAGAGGGTGTTAAGGTAGTTATTAAAGCGGAACTGCTAATTTGTTTATATGTTCTTATAAGGTGCCGTTAATTAATAGGTAGGCAATTGAGATAGTTATTTAACGCGTTTTGGACGTCATTTAACGCGTTTTAGACATTAACTTAGGACCCTAGGTTTAGTAATACTTCTAACCTAAAGTACTCGACCAAATCTTCGTAAATATGGTTATTCTATATAATAGATGTAACTTAGTATCTCCTAGTACTTAGTAACACTTCTATTACTAGTTTTCCGTAAGTTTAAGGTAGCACGGTATCGCCGGGATCCATTCTATATAAGCGCATATGGCACCCCTATATAAGACTGTCTCTTCTATTCGAAAACCTAGCTGCTCTATAGTTGACTATATATTTAACCACTAATTAGTGTTAGTTACATAGGGTAACTCACTAATAACAACTACTCGAGTAGGGTTACAGTGATGTTAGTTAATAAAGCTTATTAATTAGAATGAGGAAGGGCGAGGAGCTTAAAACTCCTCACCACGCTAGTGCCACGGCGTTACGTAACAACCGCTTGCCTCATTCCCGACAGTATAAGAAATAGTATAGCTTCTTTTACTAATTAGCCGTCCTAGATTAATATATAATATATTAATCCCTTTTAATCCTAAAGAGGAGTCTTTTTTAACTTTATACTATTTTCCTAAATTAACTAAACTTTATTTATCTTTACTACTATTAAATAGTCCCTTATAAAGTAGTTTTTTTTAACTATATAAGAAGTAAGCCCCTTAATTACTAAGGGCTTATCTATAGGGTTTATTATATATAGGCTAAGTCTATACTAGGCCTATAGTGGAACTAGCTATATAACTAGCTGCTAGATTTACGGTAGGCTAAGTAGTTAAAGATATAGAAGTTATAAGTTATACTAGGGCACTATAGGCCGTTCTTATAAAGCTTATAGTTATTAATAACTTAGTTAATTAAGGTATAAGCATAGTAAGAGGGACGCGCAAGCCTATATAATTGGATTATCTATAAACAAGAATCTAAACCTAGAGAAAGAAAAGAAGAAGAGTAGCGCCGCTTAATATTTTATAAGATCTTCGCGTTACGTAACCGCAATATACGGTAATTTATAGCAACTTACTAGTATAGAGGACTATAAAGTTTTACTAACCAAGTTCTACCATTTTCTGCCAGTACTATAATATTACCCCCTCCCCTCTTAGTAAAGCCTGTCCTTAGGCTTTATATATTTATATTACTCTACTAAGGCGTTTTTATCCTTATATTCTTCTAGTAGCTTATTATCTTTACTATACTAGCACTCTATCTACTTATCTAGGTACTTTAGGGGTCTTAGTAAATTAGGGTAACGGCTATAAATTTTTTAAAGCTTATAGGGACTACTAATAAAGTTCTATATAGGGTACTAGGTAGGATCTAGGTTATAGCCTTTCTAACTAACGCGGTATTTTAGCGTTCTTCTTACTAGTTTATAGGCTAGTATTTCTTTAATTTCCTATTTATTATTACTATTAACTTAAATCGGCAGGGGGGGTTTATTCTTTTATTTAGGTAATAGGTTATCCGCGGCTTTTTATAGCTTATCTAGTAAAAAAAAAATAGGGTAAACCTTTATTAAATCTAGGAGCCTTATTTTATATAAGTTGCCCTTCTTCTTAAGGACCTTATATAGTCCTTCTATTTAATAGTCTAGCTTATAGCTAGGTTGTTCCATCTTGTAAAGGCTTAGTTAAAAGAACAGAATCTATTAGTAGCCAGTGAACGAGAATTCTAAGACGAGGTCTAGAAGAAGGTCGAGGAAAGGATACATCTATATATATGGCGCCAAGGCTCGGCCAAGCCCCTAACTAGGGTCTATAACAGTGCCGTAACATATCTTCTAGTTCTTTATTATAACCTAGACTATATACCTATAGTAAAGTTAGGCTCGCGCCTATACTTATTTATTTACTATTCTATTAATTTTTAAGCCTTTTTTAGGTTTATATAGGCTACCGTCTAGGCTTCTTCTAAGCGCTTAGTATACTACTAGGCTTTCTTATAAGACAGTTTTTCGCGCATAGTCTAGGTCCTTTTAGTCTCTCCTACTTAAAGCTAATATAGGGTAAGTAGCCTATTTCTAGTTAAATAGGGGCAAATCTAATAGAGTTATAGGGTAGGGTCACCTAGGTATAGTCTATAAGGGGTAGTAATTTAACCTAGTTATTTTAGAAGTAGTTAATAAAGGGCCAGAGCCTCTAATCCTGGTATTAGTTTATAATCTCTGTCTAACCATCTATTTAGGGGTAATATACTGTAAAAAGCTTTAGCTTAATACCTAGGATTTAGGTAAACTTATTCTAGAAGACTAATATAAACTACGGCCTATAATTAGAGATGATAGTATCTAGTAGTCTATAAATTTAGTAGATATAGTAGATATAAAGTTAGGCCGCCTCTTTAGTATTAATATTTTTATAATAGGGAATTAAGAATAGGCGCTTACTAAAGTAGTTAACTAAAATTATAATTATATCCATTATAGTTAAGAGGCAGTTTATAAAAATGTATAAAGATATACTACTAAGGGTGTTCTAGTATTAGAAGGGGTTTTAATAGTCCTAAGGTCTTATCTTATAGAATTATAAACCTATAATAACTATTACAGTTCTATATATAATAGTTAATATCTATAACCATTTTAGGCCAGTAGTAACGGTTACCAATAATTTTATAGGTCTTATTCTTTCTAGAATAGGCCGTAGAGACCTAGGTATATACTTTAGCAATAAACTAAGTCTATAAATTCTATTCTTTTACCACTACTAGCCGTACTTAATACTTAAGCAGTTTATTTTTAAGGGACTATAGGCTAGTAGTATTCTTTACCTTTTTATAGTACTCTTATAAAGAAGGGGCCGTACGGTTTACCTATAGTAGTTTATTAATAAGGTTAAGTTCCATAAAGTTAATAGGGCATATCTTAGCTTCTAAAGATTCTGTACTTAGTTCTGCCTATATTTAAGGGTTAAGGTGCTCTAGTTATAGTAGCATTAAGCTCTATAATAAGATCTTTACGGCTACCTATTTATCTAGGTCCTATTTACGTCTTATAAGTATATCTATACGGTTAGTAGCGCCTAGCCTATATATAATTAGGAAGTTAAACTAAGATAGGATATCCGCCTAGCGCGCCTATTATACTATAAGGGCCTTTATTATTATAAAATATTCTAAGGCCTTATAATTAAAAACTACCTAAATAGGCTTAGGGGTCCCTTTTAACTATACTCGCTAGTACTAAAGCTAGAGATAACAGCCAGCATTTCTTTATTATAAACTAGGTAGTTTAGCTTAGTATCTACTATAGTCTTTAAATAGTAAGCAATAGGGTGCTATTTTCCGTCTATCTACTTCTAGGAATAAACGCCCGCTATAAAACTATCTAAGGCGTTAGTTTTAGCATTAAGGGCCGTTCTAGGTTAAAGTGGGCAAGTAAGGGAGTAGAGACTAGTTGTTTTTTAAGCTTATTAAAAGCCTGCCTATATACGGTATTAAAGTAAAAGGGCTAGTCCGTTTAGGTAAGGCGGTTAAAGGGCCTAGTAATATTACTATAGTCTTTAATAAAGCGTTAGTAAAAGTTATAGAAACCTAGAAATAATTATGCCCCCCTTATAGTCCGTAGGGGTACCTACTAGGTAATTGTAGCTATTTTCTCTAGGTTAGTTTTAATTATATTTATACTAAGAATAAACCCTAAGTACTTTATATATTTAACACTAAACTCTAACTTCTTAATATTAGCCTAAAGGCTAGCCTTATAAAGCCGTTAGAAGACTTTATAGATATACTCCTTATATTCTAGCTTATTCTTAAAGTAGATTATAATATTATCTAGATAGGCCGTATGGAAGTTATTAAGGTAGTTAAAAAGTATATTATTTATATACCGCTAGTATATAGCCGGTCCGTTAGTTAGCCTAAAAGGTAGTACCTTATATTTATATATTCTATAATAGGTCTAAAATGTAATAAAATCCTCTAAGCTACGGTTTATTTTAATTTAGTAAAAGGTCTAATAGATATTAAGCTTTATAAAGACCTTAGCTTTACTTATTTAGGCTAGTATCTTATTAAGTAGAGGTAGTTAATAGCGGTCCTTGCGGGTTATATTATTTAGCTTATAATAATTAATATAGATATAAAGTCCTTTATTTAGCTTCTTAGTAAAGAGAATAGGTAAGTTAAAAAGGGCTTAGCTAGGCTTAATAAAACCCTTATTTAGGTTATTAATAAGGTACTACTTTATAGCCTATAATTTAGTAGTAGACTGCTAATAAAGGGGGCTAAAGCTAAGCGTGTTTTCCATATCTAGCTTAATTTTAAATTTATAGTTATATAGTTAGTAAGGCGGGAGTCTATTAAACGCTACCTTAGAGAATATATTTTTAAACTTTTAGTATTAATAAGGTAGTTTCTATTCTACTAGCTCTTTATCTATAAGCTCGCCTTCCTATCTACTAAGTTCGCTTTCCTTTTCCTTAGGTATTTAGTTAATTTTATATAAGCTAGTTATAAAAGTAATAGTATTAAACTAGACTAAGTTCTAGTAGAATCCTATAGCGCTAATATAGTAAATATTAACTAGTAGGAGGTCTATAGGTTTCCTTATAGCTATTTACTAAACTATATTTTATAGTTTAGGGTTTATAATCTTTCTTGGCTCTTATTCTATCTTCTATAAGTTATCCCTTTAATCTATTAGTTTAGTATAGCGTCTAATATCCCTTACTATTCTTTATAGCTATATAGGGCCTAAGCTCTCTATAGGGGGCTTTTTTAGGTTACTACTAACTTTCTAGGTCTTTAATGCGGGTAGCGTAATATAGGTAGTCTGGGGGCGGTATAGTATATAGATCCGTTACGGATTAAGCTATATATCTTTTTTAAAGGCCTAGTCCCTACGTATAGTATTAGCCTAGTAAATATTATTAATCTAGGGCTATATAAGGTTTTCTATTATAATACTAATTTCTTTTATAAAGGAAAGGTTAAGGATAGGGTTTTAGGCTAAATAAGCCGTCTACTCTATATATTAAGCTATAAGCCTAGATAGGCTAGCTATTTCCTCCCTAAGATTATATTATAGCTTCCTAGGTCTGTAATAAGGAAGGGGATATTATACTGCCTTTATCCGTTAATATAAAGGTAAATCTATAAAATAGTTATAATAGGTGGCCTATTTATCCGTTATACCTATAAATAGAAATTAGTTTAGGTAGCTCTTTAAGGGGTATATTTAAAAGGTTAGCTAGCTTTATAGCGTACTAGGTATCTATTAAGGTAAAGGTATTTACTCTAGAGTTAGCTAAATTAGAGGTTAAAACTTAATATTTATTATAGAATAAAGTATAAGGGATAGTATAGCTTTTTTTGCTAACTAGCTAACCAAGATTAATATATAATATATTAATCCCTTTTAACCCTAAAGAGAAGTCTTTCTTTAGGGTTTCTCTTTTTCTAACTCTTTACTATCCTTTTAGATATAAGGTAAGGATATAAATAGGGAGTCTAATAATAGAATAATAGAGTATATTGTATAAGTAGACAAATCCTTAAAGGAAAAGGAGGTATCTAAGGTGCGAGGTAAGGAAGGGATTTCCCTAGGTACGTGCAGCGCATGTACCTTATAGGCAAGTCGTATGCAAGTCGCCTATGCCTCGCAGCTATATAACTATATACTTAGGTTTTACCTAATAATGCCTCCCCCTTTAAAAAGGGTCGTCCCCAATCCTTTATATACTTAAGCCTTAATAAAACCCTATAAAAAACCTTAGTATAGAAATTTTTTAGAGGGGAAAGAGCGTTTAATTTTGCGTATAGAGATAGGTAGTATATATACGCGGCGCAAAGATATTAAGGAACTTTAACCGGCGGTTAAAGTTGTCTAATTGGTCAGATTTGCCTTATTAAGACTCCCCCGTATTTAACCAAGCTAATAGCGAATTTTTATCCCTAGGATGGAAAATCTTAATTAGTCTATTTAGGGCTCGCCTAAATTTAGTAGACCATTAAAAATATTCCAAAAGCTCGCTTGTGTAGGTAGGTTACTAGTACCTTATAGGTAGGTTATAGGTTACTTATATATAGCTAGATTTATAGACGGTAAGGCTATATACCCGTTAAATCCGCCGCTAACCTTACTTTAGCCTTACGCTATACTGGCGTAGCGCTATATACTTCGTGGGTAGATTATAGGTTACTTATATATAGCTAGATTTATAAACAGTAAGGCTATATGCCTATTAAATCCGCCGCTAATCTATACTTTAGCCTTGCGCGTTATCTATATAGTATATATATAGAATAGTATATAAGTTATCGGTAGAGGTTATTATTAGCGGGTTACTAGTAGGTTATAGACCCTAGTTAAATAGACCCCAGTTATAAATAGGCCTATTCTCTAATATAAATAATCTACTAAGCTAGTATAGAGTAACGGACTAGGTCTATGGAGGGTGCTTTTTAAATTAAGCTTCGTTGCTAGCGTACGCCGTAGCCTCGCCTATAAGTTGCTTGCGAGTTACCTATAGGTTACTAGCATAGCTAGGCTGCGTTAGAGTGTGGCTTATATAGGATATTAATAAATTAAAACTTTACCCTATATATATGCCGCAGTTCTTACCGTAAGCGTTACTTGTTTTTTAATCCCTTAAGACATCCTCTACTCCGATTTAGTATAGGTTGTATTTTAGTAGCGGCGCTTGCTTTTTGCCTACGCTTTAACTATAAGGTTAGGGTATCCCGCTTGCGGTACTTATCTAGCAGTTATTAACAATTCTTAAGTTCTATCTTATATTTCTATTTATTATACTTATTTAGCTAACCTAGCTATTTAATAAAGTACTATGGTTGTCTAGTATAATCCTAGTAGGCGGTAATTACTTCTACTTCCTAACTACCTTCCTTAAGCTCTTTTACTACTAGGGGTTAAAACCTAGGGCATAACCTATAAGGCTCTAGTAGGGAGATATAAAAAACTAGGTAGAGCCGTACTATAGTAGGTAAGAGCTTTAGCTTATATACTTACTACCTTACTTACTTTAGGATCTAAAACGGTCCTATAAACTTATAGTTAAGCCTTTTATAGGGACGTTTTGTATAGATATTCTTAGAGGAGAGTAGGACTTATTTACTAACGGCGAAGTGTTTGGCTAGGTAGTAACAATTATAGTATTTTACCTAAAGCTTTTAGGCGTATATTATTAATACCGCCGCTGCCTTATATATAAGGTGTAGGCGTTATAAATATATCTCTATAAGTTAGATATTTATTAACTTAGACCCCTTTTTACCTTACTAGGCGTCTTAAACGCTATCCAGGACTCTATCTAGGACGTTTAGTGGCTAGCTATAGGCGAGCTTAATAGGGAAACGCTTTATTATGGTATAGACCTTAAAGTTATAGGCAAAGGCTACTTCTTTAAGTAGGGAGGCCCAATTAAACTGTTCCCAGTTTGTAAATATACTGTAAGCTTTACAGTGTAGGAGAATTAAGTAAACGACTTGATTGTAAATGTAGCTCTAAAGCCTCTATATATATATAAAGAAGGTAGAGGTAATAAGATATAAAAGGGTAATAGGTAACTAAAATAGGAACAGTAATCTGCAAGCAATATTGATCTGCAATTAATATATAGGGTGGCGTTAACGCTGTTCTGGAGCCTTCCAAGCAATAATCTTATATCTTAGCACAGTGTCGGTAGTCGGTTACTGTTTGTATTAACTTAATAATACAGGTGAGTTATATCTAGGGGCACGAAATATGTATAGTATCGTATACTCTTTTAGATAGTAGTGACTGTCAATTTTATTAAGGTAGACTACGTAGTCTATATACTAACGCGCCCTCCCCCTAATTAGTTAGTGCTTTATAAGCAAGTAGTTAGTATACTAAACGTGTAAATACGCGTTTGGTACACTAGGTGCTGTAATTATACACTAGTGGCACTTAAAAATAGACCTACTTGTATATAGCCCCCGTAATTGCTTTAACAGAACTATAGAATATAAAAGAAATATATAGGAAATCCCTCCTAAGGTGCCTTCTGGGCTGCCTTCTAAACGGTGCTCCGAGCTAGCTATAAGTCCTATTTACAGTCCGTAAAATAAACCGTACGGCCTTCTAATAGGCCGTAAATAAACTATACGGCCTTCCGATAGGCCATAAATAAACCATAAGTGCTCCGTTAGTCTCATTCCACCTATTCTATAACCTTTAGATTAAGCTTATTTATATTAATTAGGGTTTTAAGAGCTTAGCACGGCTTTACCTTAGTTATAGCGTCCGCTAGGTTGTCTCTACTGCTAATCCATTTAACCTCTATAATCTTACGCCGTTCGTAGGCCTAATATAAGCATATTAGGTCGACTATAAGCCTTTTCTCTTATATTGTACCTAGTTTAACTATATAGTTATAAAGGGACTTTAAATTAGTATATAGAATTAGGGGTAATTGCTCTAATTATAGGATCTTCTAGATTATTAACTTAATTGCGGCTTCTATATTAAAGCTATAAGCTAGTGCATATAGCTTAGAAGCTAGTATACTGCGGGTTACTTATTTACATTTAATTAAGGACTAATGTGGTATATTTGCGTCCTAATTACGGTCCATAAGTATAATTATAAAGCTAATTTATGATAATAGGTCTCTATTATTGGTAAAGGAGGCGTCCGTAAATACTAGTATACTAAGGGAATTTAGGTCTAGTGGTATAAAAGTAAGTCCTCTTATTATATTGTTAATTTGCTACTAAATACGCTTATTAAGCTGCTTAATATTTTCCTTTTATAGATTTATTACCTAGGCCACAAAGGATAAATTATAGGTAGATTTAGGTTAACAGATTGTGGCAATATAGGCGCCTCTTACGCGCTATATAACATATTAGTCCTTTATATTTATAGTCTTATAAGTCTCTCTATAGGAGCTAGTAAGGTCCGTAGGCTTTACTATAATAAGCCTTAGGTTTTAAGCTTAACGTTCCTAAGTTAGCTTAATTAGGTTGTTCTTTTATGTAATTAAGCCTTTATTAAATTTAATTAGAGTCTACTTAGTTAACTACTCTTATGGCTTTACTAGGAACTTAGCCTTTTATAATTTAGTCTCTTTAGTATCCGCAAAAGTCTAGTCCGCTAAGAAGAGGGTATCGTCTATTTAGAGTCTAATAATACTAAGGCCGTTTAATGGGGTATATAGGAGGTAGGGGTTATATATCAACTATTCCATTTTAAGTTTACTAACGTAATACTAGTAATATGTCTTAAATTAGTGGTTTCTAGCTTCCAGTACTCCGTAAAGGGGTTTTATAACCTATAAAATTGTTTCTAGTTATAAATTAAGCTTAAGGGGTGGTTATATATAGATATCTCTACTTAGGTAGGTATTAGACTGCATATAGGCTTACAAGATATCCCGTAAGTAGAGGGCTATAGGTTTAATTTGCTATAGTCTAGGTATTACGGACGCTTTAAGTACTATATTACGACTACTTGGAGAAGAGTCGGAGGAAGCTAGTTAGTTAATTTAAGCACGGTCTAGGATGGAACCGGTAGAACTATGTGACGAGGAATAGTAACCGAGGTCACATGATATGCTACGTATTAAATAAGAGGAACGAGAGGAACCTACGTACCTTACGTATAAGACGTATATTACGTATAAGAAGGATTTTATAGGAGTACAGTTGTGTATTTAAGGACCCTTAGTCCCTACCTAGATAGTTCCTTCCTTGTAGTAATTCTTAGAATATAATTGGAGTTAATCTATTAGGCAACCACTCCACTAGTTATTATTACGTTGTTAACTACTATCTTTGCATTTCCTATACACCTAGCCTATTAACGAGCCTATTGTAGTTCCTGCTATAAGGTTCCGTTATATAATTACTACCCGGTTATAGTATTAAATATAAAAAGTTAAATAATATACCACTAAAAGCAGCTACCACGACGCCATCGACGGCGGCAACTACGTTAAGGTTAGAAGGTAACACTAGTATGGCGGACACTGACTTGCAATAACCTATAACGGTAAGATAATTATAAGAAATAGTTGACTAGTTAATAGAGAATAATGCGACACTTAAATAAAGGATTAATGGGATAGGCGTAGTAAAGGTTAAGTTACTATCGATTGAAAGATTTTTAGGAAAGAGATTAAAGCTTAAAGGATTTCTTACGCAAATGTATTTTAAAGTTGCGCAAGAGGGAGCAAAGCTAGCGACACCTATAGATTAAATAGCGTATGCAGGGCTATTCTTAACAGGAAGAGCACTTAAATGGTTTAAGCCTTACCTTATAGAGATATAAGTAAACGGAATAATAACTATAAACTAAGAAGTACGGTTTATGTTTTTAAGCTAAAACGGATTCGTGGAATAACTTATACAAATATTTAAAGACCTAGAGGCAGTAACTACGGCGAAAAGAAAACTCTAAGATATTACACAGTAAACCTTAGCAATTAAGTACATAACGTAGTTTTAAACATTGGTAATATAAGTTAAGTGGAATAATAGGGCGCTTATAGCATAGTATAAGGAGGGACTTAAGGCTAAAGTCTAGGATATAATTATTCTAATAAAAGATGCGGACACCCTAAGGGAACTAATAGATTAAGTAATAAAGATTAATAATAGGATTTACTAAAGGGAATAGACTAAGAGAGGTTAGGATAGAGTTCTATAGTTATATAAGACGTAAAGTACGTAACGATTAAAGCCAAGTTAGAAACTATAGTATGGCGTAGAGCTAATAGACCTAAGTAGTACTAAAAAAGCCTATAAGAGATAGAGTAAAAAACTATAAAAACCTAGAGGTTAAGGATCTAGTAATTATAGGACTAAGGAGCAGAGGCTAAACTAGGGATCTTAATAGTAGAAGATGTTTAGGCGGACTCTATAGCAAAGTTAATAGTTTAGAGATAGAGCTTATATAAATTACGGAAAATAGGGTTACTTCGCAAGGGATTATAAAGATAGTTAGAGTTACTATATAATAAAGGAAACTAGACTAATAGTAGGAGACATATATATATAGAGGGATAATAGTGTACTACGAGGAACAAAAGAGTGTTTAATTAGAAGTTTTGCGTTTTGTTATAATAACGCATGCCAAATTTATAAAGACGCTAAGTATGGCGTAAGCTATTGGCTATAGGAGCTAAAATCTATAAAATATAGAGGAACTAATGAACTAGTTCGCAGATTGGATATTAAGGACGATGACTTTAATATAGGCGAAACATTTTATAACAATAAGGCAACGGAAGTAGCTTACTAGAAGTATATAGACCTTAGAGATGTTATACTAGAGGTAAAGGATAATTCCACTATAGAATAGGGAACATTAGTAGGGATTGAGACCCTACTAGACATAATGTCTATCGCTTTACAAGACGTAAGAGAAGTAGGACAGCAAACTATTTTAGCACTTAATAAAGGCAAAAGGCCAAAGGCTTAAGATTCTTAAGACGAGATAAGAGATAACTAAGATTCTTAAAGTGAGATAAGGCATACCTAAGGACCTATAATAGACAAAAACCGATAAAGCAGGGCAGTAGCTTAGTTTAAAAATATACAAATGAGCTCGGGATAAGAATTCCTAATGGTATAAGATTCTTAAGACAAGATAAGTAAGATTTAAGACTTTTAAGATAAGATAAGAACACTATAGACGCCTAGTTAGACTAAGGCGAGAGCTAAGCTTAAGTTAGAAGTAAGCTTAGGATTAAAG
>Ga0307515_10016193_pt1 | contig 13668 bp, 16 predicted proteins | sample 17_EM_MG_FD_194513 | JGI IMG/M metagenome (GOLD analysis project Ga0307515, IMG submission 194513) | Populus trichocarpa ectomycorrhiza microbial communities from riparian zone in the Pacific Northwest, United States - 17_EM | ecosystem: Host-associated > Plants > Roots > Unclassified | place... | reverse complement strand
CCACTGTCATTCCGGCAGTCACGCCCGCGCAGGCCGAAGACTGGGGACGCCGCAACTACTATCGCCACGGTGGACACCACAACAACGGCGACGCTGTTGCCCTCGGCGCACTTGGTCTTGCCACCGGCGTGATCATCGGCGGCGCCATTGCCAGCCAGCCGCGCTACCAGGAACGGGTCTATATCGATCCGGAACCCGAATATTACGAACCCCGCCCGGTCTATCGCCGCCCCCGTCCGGTCGTCGTCGAGAGCTACGGCGCATTGGAGCCCTGGTCCCCCGGCTGGTACCGTTATTGCTCGCAGCGTTACCGCTCGTTCGATTCCCGGTCCGGCACCTTTGTTGGTTACGATGGCAGGGAGTATTTCTGCCGCGCCGGCTGAGACAGTATCCAATCCGTCAAAAAGGCACGCACCATCTGGCGCGTGCCTTTTTTGTTGTGCCGATTTTGAGGACACTCCCGCGCGCGCCGGCGGGGCCTACAAACCACGCAGATAGGGGTTGGTCCGACGTTCCTCGCCGATCTGGCCACCCGGGCCATGACCGCAGATGAAGCCGACGGTATCGCCGAGCGGCAGGATCTTGTCGCGGATGGAATCGAGAAGTTGCTGGTGGTTGCCGCCGGGAAGATCGGTGCGGCCGATGGAGCCGCGAAACAGCACATCGCCGACATGGGCGAAACCCTGCTTGCGGTTGAAATAGACGACGTGGCCGGGCGCGTGGCCGGGGCAATGCAGCACTTCGAAGACATGATCGCCGAAGGACACCGTGTCGCCGTCCTCCAGCCACCGGTCCGGCAGCACGTTCTCCACCTTCATCGCCAGTCCGAATTTCTCAGCCTGGGCTTCAAGCCGTTCGAGCAGCGGCAGGTCGTCCTTGTGCGGCCCGATGATGTCGAGGTTCAGGGCTTCCTTGAGTTCCTTGGCGCCGCCGGCGTGATCGATATGGCCGTGGGTCAGCCAGATCGCTTTCAGCGCGATGCCGTTTTCCTTGATCGTCTTGAGGATGACATCGACATCGCCGCCCGGATCGACGATCACGCCTTCCTTGGTGTCGGTGTCGAACAACACCGTGCAATTCTGCTGGAAATGGGTAACCGGGATTATGCCCGCCTGTAACATGCCGCCTGCGCCTCGCTGTCTCGATGTGTTGCAAAGCATATAGGACGGACGCGCGGCAATGAAAACGGGAAAGACGGTCAATCGCGCGGAGAGCAATTGCGTTGCGTCGGCACCGGAGAAAATGGCTTTAGCGCATCTCGGCGATTTCGACGGGTGCCGGCAACGGCGCCTGGAAATTGATCGTTGTCATCAAAAGTGCAAAAACTGCAAGTTTGGCGGCAACGACGGTGATGACGACCGGGCGCAGCTGGCGCGCGGCCGAATGCGGATCCTGAGTTATGTCCTGTTGCATCGTGATGGTCCCCTCTGTCGGCGTCTAAACACCGGAATTGCGCAAAGGTTCCGGCAAAGCGGAACGGGTGCAGTATTTTACATTCTCCCGGTATCCGCAGTTCCGCGGGGAACATCGCTGTGGTGCGCCTGGTCGAGGCACAGACGCCGCCAGCCAAGCGGGCAACCGTCAAATGCTTGCAGGAGACGGCAAGGGAAACGCGGTTTTTGGGTTCGGTGGGACAAAACGACGAAGCGCCTTGCCAAACCCGCTTCCCGTTATCGCCCCGGCATGACAGGCCGATGAAATTAGCCCGGCTTTTCTCTCCACCTGAAGGCGATTTATTGAGTACGCTCATTTCGCAGTTGCGAAATTGACTCGTGCGGATTTTCATTTCAACCTGCGCATGCCGGATCGACGGCGTGCCACTGAGTCCGGGGGCCGGTGGCTGAAACGGGAGAGAGCAATGGAAGCATTATTGCCTATTATCACGCAATTGATCGCCGGTGCGGCTGGCGGCAACGCAGCTGGAGCGGTTCTCAAGCAACAGGCACTCAGCGTCGTCGTGCGCACGATCGTCGGTGCGATCGGCGGCCTTGGCGGCGGATTTCTCGTTCAGATGCTGGGTGGCGAAGCCGCGGCGGCCGGGCTCATCACGCAGGCCATCGGCGGGCTCGTGGGCGGGGGCGTCCTGACCGGGCTTGCAGGCATGGTTCTGGGCGGAAATAAAGCCTGAGAATTCGGCGCGATCCGGACCCGGTCGCGCGCATTCAGCCTGACTGAACATCAAACGAAAAGGCGGCCCATGAGCCGCCTTTTTTCAACTCGGATAAGGACAGCCGCTTATTCCGCCGCCGCCGGGTAGACTTCCTTCATATAGTCGTTCATCAGCGTTTCGGAAATCGTCGCCGGTTTGAACGTATAAGGGCCGATCTCGGAGACCGGCGTGACTTCGGCGGCGGAGCCGGTCAGGAAGCATTCGGAGAAACCCGCAAGCTCCTCCGGCATGATCGCCCGCTCGACCACCTGGTATCCGCGGCGCCTGGCAAGCTCGATGACCGTCTGGCGGGTGATGCCGTTGAGGAAGCAGTCCGGCAACGGCGTGTGGATGACGCCGTCCTTGACGAAGAAGATGTTGGCGCCGGTCGCTTCGGCAACCTGACCGCGATAATCGAGCATCATCGCATCCGCGTAACCCTTGGCTTCTGCCGCATGTTTGGAAATCGTGCAGATCATGTAAAGGCCGGCGGCCTTCGAGGCGCAGGGCGCGGTCTTCGGATCGGGACGGCGATATTCGGCGATGTCGAGACGGATGCCCTTGAGCTTTTCGGCTGGATTGAAATAGCTGCCCCACTGCCAGATGGCGATGGAAACGTTGATACGGTTGTTCTGGGCGGAGATGCCCATCATTTCCGAGCCGCGCCATGCGATGGGGCGAACATAGGCATCGGAAAAGCCCTGGCGCTTGAGAAGCTCCACCGTGGCGGCGTCCAGTTCGGCAACGGAATAGGGAACGGAAAAACCAAGGATTTCGGCCGACTTGTGCAGGCGCTGATTGTGTTCGGTCAGCTTGAAGATGCGGCCGCCATAGGCACGCTCGCCTTCGAAGACGGCGCTTGCGTAGTGAAGCCCGTGGGTAAGCACATGGATCTTCGCGTCCTTCCAATCTACGAACTCGCCGTTGAACCAGATCTGACCGTCCAACTGATCAAAAGGAACTGCTGCCATCGTCTCATCCCTGGGCGTCGACACGCCATTCTTTGTGTTGATTGTCTTCCCTGTTCCACTTTATCGGCAAACGCGAACCAGGGAAATCCATTATGGTGATTTTGGATTGGAGATCGGCGCGGCGCGGCCTATCTTCAAGGATAGGCCAGCGTCGGGTGTTCGCCCTTCTGCGACCAGAGGCTTACCAATGGCGAAAAAATATGTCAATATAACTGACGTATTTTTCTGAATGTTTCGTAGGATGCATTGCAATTGAAAGGAAATGACTGCGTGGCAGGACAGCCGAACCAGAAAGCCGAAAAGGACGCATCCGCGGCCGGGACAGACACCATCGAAGCGGTGGATTTTGAAATCATCGAGCTGTTCTTCTTTGCCTATCGGGATTTCACCTCCGATCCAGACGTCATTCTCGAAAAGCGCGGCTTCGGACGCGCCCATCATCGCGTCCTGCATTTTGTCGATCGCGAACCTGGCATGACCGTTGCCGATCTGCTCGATACCTTGCGGATCACCAAGCAGAGCCTAGCCCGCGTTTTGAAGCAGCTCATCGATTCAGGGTATATTCACCAAGTTGCCGGGCCGGAGGATCGCAGGCAGCGCAAGCTCTATACAACGAAGGAAGGCAAGACGCTCGCAAGAGCCTTGGCCGAGCCACAATCGCGGCGCATCGCCGACGCGATGGCCAAGACCGGTCCCGGCGCGCGGGAACTGGTCAAGCGCTTCCTGGCAGGCATGAAGAATGCCGACGACAATTGAACTCACAGCTTGCCAAGCCGGTCACGCGATTAATAGGGCATACGACAGATGATAAAGACGACGAGGATCGACGACGATGCCGCCCATCTGCTGGTCGTGGATGACGACCGACGTATCCGCGATCTTCTGAACCGCTATCTGATGGAAAAGGGATTCCGCGTGACCACGGCCGCGGATGCCGGCGAAGCACGCCGCAAGCTTGAGGGCATAGACTACGACCTGTTGATCGTCGATGTGATGATGCCCGGCGAAACCGGCATTTCGCTGACCCAGAGCCTGCGCAAGGTCAAGACCGTGCCGGTGATCATGCTGACGGCGCTGGCGGAATCAAACGCCCGCATCGAGGGCCTGGAAGCCGGTGCCGACGATTACCTGCCCAAACCCTTCGATCCGCGCGAACTGGTGCTGCGCATCAACAATATCCTCAGACGCAATGCGCCGATAAAGGCACCCAAGGTGGAGCAGGTGATTTTCGGCCCCTTCACATTTTCCGTCGTGCGCAAGGAGCTCCGGCGCGGCGCCGATCACATCCGGCTGACCGATCGCGAGCAGGAGATCATGATGCTGTTTTCGCAACGCGCCGGCGAGACCATCCCGCGCCATGAACTGGTCAGCGACGATGCCGAGGTCGGCGAACGAACGATCGATGTCCAGATCAACCGCCTGCGCCGCAAGATCGAGGACGACCCCTCGAATCCCGTCTGGCTCCAGACGGTGCGCGGCATCGGCTACCGACTGAGCGTGGACTAGAAAATGACCCGGCTGGACGGCATCCATGGCGAGCTTTGACATCCTGCGGCGCTACCGCTCGCACACCGGCGACACGCCCTGGAAGCGTGCCCTCCGCTGGCTGCGCCGGCAGTTGCCGATGGGACTTTACGCCCGCTCGCTGCTGATCGTCATCATCCCGATGGTGCTGCTGCAGTCGGTTGTCGCCTTCGTCTTCATGGAGCGGCATTGGCAGCTGGTCACCCAGCGGTTGTCGCGGGCCGTCACCGGCGATATCGCCGCCGTCATCGACCTGATCGACGCGATGCCGACCAGCGACTATTCCGACATAGTCCGCATTGCCCGCGAGCGGCTGAACCTCAACGTCTCCATCGAGCCCGATGGCGAATTGCCGGCGCCGCGCCCGAAACCCTTTTTCGAAATCCTCGACCAGATCCTCAGCGAGGAGATTTCCGACCAGATCCGCAAGCCGTTCTGGATCGATACGGTCGGCAATTCCGATCTTGTCGAAGTTCGCATCAAGCTCGACGATCGGCGCATCCTGCGCGTCTATGCCCGTCGCAGCCAGGCCTATGCCTCCAACACCCATATCTTCATCGTCTGGATGGTCGGTGCCTCGCTGGTGCTTTTGACGATCGCCATCCTGTTCCTGCGCGGGCAGATCCGGCCGATCCTGACCCTTGCCAAGGCGGCCGAAAGTTTTGGCAAGGGGCAGAAGATCGACGATTTTTCGCCACGCGGCGCCGACGAAATCCGCCGTGCCGGCCTTGCCTTCATCCAGATGCGCGAGCGCATCGAGCGCCAGATCGAGCAGCGTACGGCGATGCTGACCGGCGTCAGCCACGACCTGCGCACTATCCTTACCCGCTTCAAGCTGCAACTGGCGCTGGCCGGCGACAGCGCCGATCTCGACAATCTCAACCAGGATGTCGAGGACATGCAGAGCATGCTCGAAGGATATCTCGCCTTTGCGCGCGGCGAAGCAGAGGAAGATGTCGGGAAATTGAAGCTCAGCGACCTGATGAACCGGCTGACGCTAGAAGCCGAACTGCAGGGCAAGATAGTAACAACATCCGTCGAGGGCGACGACAATGTCCGCGTCCGCCCCAATGCTTTTACCCGGCTGGTCGCCAATCTGGCGTCCAATGCCTACCGTTATGCCAACACCGTCCATATCGACACCAAGCACAGCACCAAATGGCTGACGGTAACGGTCGACGACGACGGTCCCGGCATTCCCGAACGTTCGCGCGACGACGTCTTCAAGCCGTTCTTCCGGCTGGACGAGGCCCGTAACCTCGACAGTTCCGGCACGGGCCTCGGCCTTGCCATCGCCCGCGACATCGCCCGCAGCCATGGCGGCAATGTCACGCTGTCGGATAGTCCAATGGGAGGCTTGCGGGCCGTGGTGCGGGTGCCGGCTTAGCTAGCGCGAATAGGTGCCGATCATCCCGCGCCGCGCATTGAACCGGTGCCAGGCATCGATGCGCTTCGGATGCTTTGCCCGCATTGCATCGAGCGGCGCGAGCAACCGCCCTTCTCTTTGCCAGTGCGCATCAAAAATCTCGATGATGCGGCGGTTTGGCCAGGGTTTGTTGACGATCGACAGCAGCGCAGAGAAAGCCTCGTCTTCGCGCCCAGTGCCGAAGCGGTGAGCGAGAATGCCGTAGGCAAACGCTGTGGAGCGGCTGACGCCCGCATGGCAATGGACAAGGATGCGGCTGTCCTGCTGATCGATGGCAGGAAGAACCGCATCGAAAAATGCCGTTATTGCTTCGGGGAAATGGCCGGTGGCCACCGCGTTCTCCTGGTCACGCAGCCGCACGACATGATGCTTTGCGCCCGAGATGCGCGGCACATGCTGTTCGGCGAGTTCCGGGTCGAGAAGCGAAACGACATGCGTGGCGGACCAATCGCCGGCAACCATGGCCGCGTCGCGCAAGCAGGTGACGCGGATGAATTCGCGGACGGCGTCCATATCCATCGGATGTGTCCTTACAAGAGCCGTTTGCCGTTCGGCACCGGCTTGTCGGTGGCAGCGAGAACGATCGCACCGGCCTCGTCCTCGAAACCGAGCGTCAGAACCTCCGAGCGGAACGGGCCGATCTGGCGTGGTGGAAAATTGACGACGCCGAGTACCTGGCGGCCGATCAGGTTTTCCGGCGTATAGTGCGTGGTGATCTGGGCCGAGGATTTCCTGATGCCGATCTCAGGGCCAAAATCGATGACGATCTTGATGGCCGGCTTGCGCGCCTCGGGAAAAGGCGAGGCCTCGATGATCGTGCCGGTGCGGATATCGACACGCTCGAAATCGGCGTAGGCGATGGTCTCTGTCATGAAAGAAATCCCGAATTAGCCGGCCAGTTCTTCCGCCCGCTTGCGGGCAGCGGCAATCGCCTTGTCGAACAGAGGCTGCATGCCGTCTTCGGCCATGAGGATATTGAGCGCCGCCGCCGTCGTACCGCCCGGGGACGTGACGTTCTGGCGGAGCTTCGAGGCGTCATCGGGGGACTGGTGCAACAGTTCACCAGCCCCCGCGACGGTTTCCCGTGCGAGCCGCATGGCAAGGTCCGCCTGAAGACCGGCCTTGCGGCCAGCCTCCGCCATGCACTCGACGAGATAAAAGACATAGGCCGGGCCGCTACCCGACACGGCCGTGACCGCGTCGATATCGGCTTCGGTATCGACCCATTCGACTGGGCCTGAGACTTTCAAGAGATTGTGGACGAGATCGCGCTGTATGCTCGACACCGCACCATTGGCAAAGGCGCCGGTGACGCCACGGCCGATCATCGCCGGCGTATTCGGCATGGCCCGTACCATGGCGGCCTCGCCGAGATGCGACTGCATGAAGGACAGCGTCGTTCCAGCGGCAACCGAGACCACCACCGTCTCAGGCCCGACAAGCCCCTTCAAAGGCGGAAGCACCGCGCCCATCATCTGCGGCTTGACCGCAAGGAACAGAACGCCGGCCTTCAAGTCAGCGGGCGCTGCGGTTTCGTGGCGCGCGCCATTGTCGGCGATCAGCTTGGCCATGGCAGGCGGCGGACCGGGATCGATAACCAGCAGATCGGCACCGGAGATGCCGCTCTTCAGCCAGCCGGCAAGCATCGCGCCGCCCATATTGCCGGCACCGACAAGAACGATCGGACCAGCCGCAAGCACAGCCATCGTCATGCCTCTCCGACGGTTTCGAACATCACAGCTTCGACGGCGCTCTGCGCGTCGACGCCGGACCAGACGACGAACTGGAAGGCCTGGAAATAGGATTCACAGGCTTCGAGCGCGCTGGAAAGCAGCACCTCGACCTGCTGGTTGGTCGGCTCCGCGCCACCGGACAGCAACAGCGACTGGCGGAAGATCACAACGTCTTCCTGACGCCACAGATCGAAATGGCCCATCAGCACCTGGCCATTGATATGGGAGAGCAGCCGGATCACCTCGTTGACGCGGCTTTCTGGAACCTTGATGTCGAAGGCGCAGGCAAGATGCAGCGCTTCGAATTCTTCCATCCAGGAGAAGGAGACATGATAGTCGGTCCACTTGCCCTCGACCGTCATGGCAATCTCGTCTTCGCCAGACCGCTCGAAGCACCAGTCATTGTTGGCTGCGACGAACTCGATCATGTCGACCGGGTTCGATTGGCGCTCAAGTTCCAGTTCCATCAGGCTCATGCATCACCCCAAAAGTCCCGGTGCAGACATGCGTCGTCGCGTTCACACACGAGGGCAGCAAACTCGAACACCAGAAACAAACACTTATGATTACCGGAAACACGACCATCCTGGCTGACGTACCCTGCCTGGAGCTTGCGTGATCCGTTTCGAATCATCATTTAAAATCAGTGTATAATGCCGGAGTCCGCATGAAAGCCCCCCGCGTGAAAAATAGCGCCGGTGGTTGTGGATAGGCTCTCTTAAATTGATTCAGCCCAGGTTCTTAAACGACTCTGCCGTAAGCGTTTTTCGGCAGTGTCCACAGGGTAAAAAATTTATGAAAAAGGCTTGTCAGGCAGAGCCAAAAAACAGGCGCGCTGTGCCAGTCCGGGACGGCGGCGCGGCAGGCGGATCAAAAGCGGCGACGCAATCAACGCCGCCGCCTCGAGAATCGTCATTTGCCGGTTTCGGAAAGGCGCGCTTCAAGGGCCGCGATGCGGGCCAGAAGCGCGTCGTTTTCATCACGCGCCTTGAGCGCCATTTCCCTGACGGCCTCGAATTCCTCGCGCTTGACAATATCCATGGAATTCAGAAGCCGCTCGCCCTGTGCGCGAAAAACGGTTTCCATTTCCTTGCGGACGCCCTGGGCAGCGCCCGCCGCGTCCGTCATCAACTTGGCGAAATCATCCAGAATGCGGTTTGCGCCTGTGCTCATCGTCTTAGGTCTCCGATCCCTATCGTCCCTTGCCCGCATTGCGGACTTGACAGAGGAGGTAGGAGGACAAGCGGGCCGATGCAAGGAAAAATACCGGTGATGTCAGCCTTTCCTGCAAGCGGCCCGCCTTGACCCTGCCTTGCCGGAGCGCCATGTTCCGGCAAACAACGGACTGGAATGAAGCAAGACCTTGGAAACAATAGCGACACTCTTCTCGATCATGCCTTTTCCGGAAATCGATCCGGTGCTGATTTCCATTGGTCCCTTGCAGATCCACTGGTACGGCCTCGCCTACGTGGCCGGTATCCTGATCGGCTGGCGTTATGCCCGCCGGCTGGTCCGCAATACGTCCCTCTGGCGCAACACAACGCCCGCTGCGACCGAGGTACAGCTCGACGACTTCCTGCTCTGGGTCGCCGCCGGCATCGTCGGCGGCGGGCGCATTGGCTATATCCTGTTCTACGATCTTCAAAGCGTGCTTGCCAATCCGATCCGGGCGCTGGAAATCTGGAACGGCGGCATGTCGTTCCACGGCGGCCTGATCGGCACCATGATCGCCATGATCCTGTTTGCCCGCCGCAACAAGATCGCCGTCTGGAGCCTGTTCGATATCGTCTCGGCCGTCGTCCCGATCGGCCTATTCTTCGGGCGTATCGCCAATTTCATCAACGGTGAGCTCTGGGGCCGGCTGTCGTCAATGCCCTGGGCGGTGGTCTTTCCGACCGGTGGCCCGTTCGCGCGCCATCCGAGCCAGCTCTACGAGGCAGCACTCGAAGGGCTCGTGCTTTTGACCGTTCTCGCCATTCTCATCTATCGCCGCCATGCGCTGAAAACACCGGGGCTCGTCTGCGGCGTCTTCGTCACCGGCTATGGGCTCGCGCGCATCTTCGTGGAATTCTTCCGCGAGCCGGATTCACAGCTCGGCTACCTCGCGGGCGGCTGGCTCACGATGGGCATGCTCCTGTCGCTACCGATGGTCTTCATCGGCCTGTGGGCGATTGCGCGGGCCCGCCGGGCAAGCGCGGCCGTCATCTGAGAGGCGCGCAATGACGTCTCCCCTTGCAGAAAAGATCAAGGCGCTGATCCTGGCCAACGGCCCGATCAGCGTCACCGACTATTTTTCCCTGTGCCTGGCCGATCCGCAGTACGGATATTACAAGACGCGCGAGCCGTTCGGCCAGTCCGGCGACTTCATCACAGCGCCGGAGATCAGCCAGTTGTTCGGCGAAATGCTCGGCATCTTCCTCGTCCAGGCCTGGGAGCGGCATGGCGAGCCTACCCCGGTCAACATCGGCGAGATCGGCCCAGGCCGCGGCACGATGATGTCGGATATCCTGCGTGTCATCGCCAAGCTCTCGCCTGCCCTCTATGAGGCGGCCGACGTGCATCTGGTCGAGACCAGCGAGCGGCTGCAGAAAGTGCAGCAACAAACCCTTGTTGCTCACAAGTTCAAGATTTCCTGGCACGACAGCTTCGATACCTTGCCGGAAGGCTTTCTGCTTCTGGCTGCCAACGAGCTTTTCGATGCCATCCCGATCCGCCAGTTCGTCAAGACGGCGCAAGGGTTCAAGGAACGCCTTGTCGGTCTCGACGCCGAAGGCGAGCTGACCTTTGCGGCCGGCGTCGCCGGGATCGATCCGGACCTCCTGCCGCCCGCCGCCCAGACGGCCCCTCTGGGCACGGCATTCGAGATTGCGCCAGCCCGTGACGCGGTCATGGCAGCGCTCAGCGTGCGCCTGCGCACGGGTGGCGGCACGGCGGTGATCATCGACTATGGCCATATGGCAACGGGCCTCGGCGACACGCTGCAGGCGGTGCGCGACCACCAGTTCGACCCGCCGCTCGCACATCCAGGCCAAGCTGATATCACCAGCCATGTCGATTTTGAACAGCTTGCAAGGCGGGCGGTGGCCGAAGGGCTGCAGATCAACGGATTGACCTATCAAGGCGATTTTTTGATTGCCCTTGGCCTTGCCGAGCGCGCCGCGGCCCTGGGACGCGGCAAGGACGCCGCGACCCAGGAAAACATCCGCGCCGATGCCGAGCGGCTGGCCGGTGCGGGTGAAGGAAAAATGGGCGAACTGTTCAAGGTTCTCGTCGTCAGCAGCCCGAATGTAGCGCTTGTTCCGTTCCAGAAATAGGCGTCGCGAAAGACCGTCGGCGACGCCCGCCGTCGTTTCGATGCATTGACAGAGACGGTCGCTTGGGGCCAACATCCGGCCAAATCACCCGGGCCGACGAAAACGTCATGCCCGGAAAACCCACCGCATCGCAGCAGTTCGAAAGGGCAAAAACACCGATGAAGGATGATGCCTTGCCCTCACCTGTCCAAAGCCCGCTTCTGTCCGAAATGGCTGGAAAGACCATCAAACACGGCTATTTCACCCGCAAAGGCGGCGTCTCGGACGGTATCTACCGGGGCCTCAATGTCGGGCTCGGATCCAATGACGAGCGCTCCCGGGTGGAGGAGAACCGTGCCCGGGTGAGCGCATGGTTCGGCGCTTCGCCTGACAAGCTGGCAACGGTGCATCAGGTCCATTCGCCCGACGCGATTATCGTCGATGGCGGCTATGACGGCACCAGAGCCGAGGCCGATGCGCTGGTGACGGCGACGCCGGGTCTGGTCATCGGTGTTCTTTCGGCCGATTGCGGTCCCGTTCTTTTTGCCGATGCCGATGCCGGCGTGATCGGCGCCGCCCATGCCGGCTGGAAAGGCGCGCTCACCGGCGTACTCGAAAGCACCATCGGCGCGATGATATCGCTCGGCGCCCGCCGTGAGCGGATCATTGCAAGCCTTGGACCTTCGATCAGCCGGAGAAACTACGAGGTCGGCGCGGAATTCGTCGAGCGCTTCCTCGAAAAAGACCCCGGCTACGCGATCTTTTTCTCTCCTTCGCCGCGCGAGGGCCACGCCATGTTCGACCTGCCGGGACTGACGACCAAACGGCTCGCGGACGCGGGCGTCACGGCGGAAAATCTCGATCTTTGCACCTATGCGGACGAGGAGCGTTTCTTCTCCTATCGCCGTACGACCCATCGCAGCGAGCCGGATTACGGCCGGCAAATCTCTGCAATATCCATTCGGGAGGCATGACATGGCACTGCATTTTACGCAGGACGAATTTTCAGCGCGGCTGGACCGGCTGACGGCAAAGATGAAGGAAGAAAAGCTCACCGCCATGCTGCTGTTTGCGCAGGAAAGCATGTATTGGCTGACCGGTTACGACACCTTCGGCTACTGCTTCTTCCAGACGTTGGTGGTCAAGGCCGACGGCTCGATGGTCCTGCTTACCCGCTCGGCCGACCTGCGCCAGGCCAAGCACACGTCCAACATCGAGCGCGTCGAGGTCTGGGTCGACCGGGTCAACGCCGATCCGACGATGGACCTGAAGAACCTGCTCAGCGATCTCGACCTGCTCGGCACCCGCATCGGCATCGAATACGACACCCATGGCATGACCGGCCGCATCGCCCGCCTGCTCGATCAGCAGCTGACGAGTTTCGGCGAACTGGTCGATGCCTCGCTGCTGGTCGGCCGCCTGCGCCTGATCAAGAGCCCGGCCGAAATCATCCATGTCGAGAAGGCCGCGAGCCTGGCCGACGACGCGCTGGATGCCGCCATTCCGCTGATCCATGCCGGCGGCAGCGAGGCCGCCATTCTCGCAGCCATGCAGGGTGCCGTCTTTGCCGGCGGCGGCGACTACCCGGCCAATGAGTTCATCATCGGCTCCGGCGCCGACGCGCTTTTGTGCCGCTACAAGGCCGGACGCCGTACCCTCGAGGCTCAGGATCAGTTGACTCTGGAATGGGCCGGCGTCAGCGCTCACTATCACGCCGCCATGATGCGCACCGTCGTCATCGGCGAGCCGACCAACCGCCACCGCGAGCTCTACAGCGCCTGCCGCGAGACCATTCAAGCGATCGAGATGGTCTTGAGGCCCGGCAATACCTTCGGCACCGTGTTCGATATCCATTCGAAGATCATGGACGAGCGCGGCCTGACCCGTCACCGGCTGAATGCCTGCGGCTACTCGCTCGGCGCCCGCTTCTCGCCCTCCTGGATGGAGCACCAGATGTTCCACATCGGCAATCCGCAGGAGATTCTTCCCGACATGTCGCTGTTCGTGCACATGATCATCATGGACAGCGACAGCGGCACGGCCATGACGCTCGGCCAGACCTACCTGACGACGGAAAGCGCGCCGAAGGCACTGTCGCGCTACGGACTGGACTTCATAACTGCTTAGGAAAATTGAGCTATCGTTTGGCGGATTGGCGGAGAAAGGTGGGGGCCTTTATCACTCCGCCGCCGAGGAAACCGGACGGTAGAACAATGCGCAAGCCGATCACGCTTCTTGCAAGCCTTGGAATTGCCCTAGCTCTCTCGGGCTGCAACAGCATGGACGACCTGACCCCGCAGGTGGACGTCGGCGGCGGCAGCTTTCGCTCCCCGCCGGTCAACCAGACCGATCTCGATTCCATGCAAACGGTCGAGGTCGCTCCGCAAGCAACGGCCTCGGTTCAAACCTCGCAGCTCGCCGCGCCGGAACAGGAGGGCTTTTCCGAAGGCCCGAGCGGCACGGTGATGGCGCAGGGCGACGCCGACTATACCGATCCCGCCGGATCGCTGGATGCACAGGCCGGGCGCCTGCAGCAGGGCCAGGTCCCGGCGCAGGAGCAACGGATCACACG
>Ga0307515_10016192_pt1 | contig 13669 bp, 4 predicted proteins | sample 17_EM_MG_FD_194513 | JGI IMG/M metagenome (GOLD analysis project Ga0307515, IMG submission 194513) | Populus trichocarpa ectomycorrhiza microbial communities from riparian zone in the Pacific Northwest, United States - 17_EM | ecosystem: Host-associated > Plants > Roots > Unclassified | place... | reverse complement strand
GCTTGCAAAGATGAAACTTGAAATTGAAACGAAAAAGAATAGATCGTGATTCCCAAAGCAAAAACAACAGCACTAGTAAGGTAATAGTGAAAGTCAAAATCGATTTCGCTTTCTTCATTTTGTTGTTTTTGCAGTTTCAGGTAAATCGACTAATTAAATCAATACCTTCTTCTTCTTCTTCTTCTTCTTCTTCTACTACTACTTCTACTTTAAATTGTTAGCCCTAAAGAAGTATTGCATTCTTTTAGGGTTTTCTTTCCCCTCCATTATTGATTTAACTCTCTCTCTCTCGATTTTCGCATTCTTAACCGGTGAGAATCTGACAAGCTGCCATTGTGAGATTCTAGGGTTCGAAGTTTAGATTTGTATTTTTCGTGATTTTAGAGCTTGTACACCCAGTAATAAATAAAAGTTTAGTTTTTGAATTTTCTTTTTCCATTCCTCTGTAACCATATCATATTATAGTTGGAACGGTGGCCTTTTATAGCTTGAAGATGATGATGATGGTGATTTTTTTTGTGTGTGTGGTTATCTTACTCTTTAATTTTAGAATTATTTGGAAAGAAATAAGACCAGTTATTGTTATTTTATTTCGTAATGTTGCTGAAATATTTATATAAATTAATCCTTGTTGCCTTTTCATGTTGCAGTTTATCACTTTACATTTTGATGCTTAGTCGTCGTGTTTTTGCTATTAGCTTTGTGAATTTGATTTTGATGAAAATGCAGAAAATATTTATTCGAATCTTGGAGGCAATATGGGTTCTGAAACAATTAAAACAGGTCGTTTAGCAAATGGGGAGGCTCAGAAGAGTGTTCACAAAGAAAGGCGTGGTCTTTCCAGTAATGGTATGAATGGCAAACATGAAAACTTGGGTTCTAATCGAGCTGGAACTAGTTCAAGTGGTGAAGATTATGATTTAATGATGAATACGGGAGATGTAGATGGCAACTTAGACGGTGACGTAGAACCTGTTTTTGTATGTGTAAGCTGAACCCATTAATGACTTAACATATTGGGGATTTATTAGTGCATGAGATGGTTATTTTAGCTTTAATAACATGTCAACTTGAAAAGTAGTAATGTGATTTGTTTTTTCTTTTGAAGAGAAAGGCTAGACAGGGAGACTTGACATTTCAGGACATTCATGACAACAGAGATTTCTTTGATGAAGACGATGAAGACGACAGTGACTGGGAGCCTGTGCAAAAGCATGTAGAGCTTATAAAGTGGTTTTGCGTCAACTGCACTATGGTTAATCTTGGCGATGGTGTCATCTGTGATGTATGTTTCATGTCATCTTTTGGTTGTGCATTATGCACTGCTGACACTTGAATCAATATCCGCATCAACATATTTATGTGATATGGTATGTGTGTGGATGACTTGCACAATCAATTCTATGCAGTTATGTGGTGAACATAAAGATTCTGGTATTTTGAGGCTGGGGTGCTTTGCATCTCCTTCATCACAAGACGCAGGTTGCAGTGAGGTTGAGTCAGAAATGAAAGGAAAAAACAAAGGTGATTACATGTATCTGTTTTTCATAGCTAACAGCTACTACTACCAGTATTTTCTTATCGCCCCCTCTTCTCTTCCCCCCATTATTTTCTTCTTTCAATCATGAACGATGATTAAATTTCATTTGGTAACCAACACTGAATATAGTGGTAAGTAGTAGAAACTTGACAAATGATTAAAGTTTTTAGGAAGAAGATAATTTGTTGAAGTTATATGTGTTATAATATTCCATATAAACCAATTTGTGCGAGATTATGGCACTTACTCCTGCTCAAAATGTTGTCATATAAGTTGATCATGTGTACACTGCAAGCCAGCACCTGGTAGTTATTAATTAGTATGTTCACCTGAACCAACACTGATCATAAAGCATTGACCTCATTGCCTTCTGTTATCAAACTATTTTCTTGGTAGATAACTAAAGTTACCACATGGGTATAATGTGTTTGAATTTTCAGCCTGTAGATCAAAGTACTTGTAATCATAATTTGATGGAGGGCTTTATTTAATATGCAAAACCATGCATACTACTCGTTCATTTGTATAGAAGTGGTCATAACGTGAAACTTGAATAGCTTGGGTGCAGAGGTGGAAATTCTATCTTACAGTTGTCTTTAAAAATTGGAATTTTTTTTCCCTCCAAATTCAGTTCCATGAACCATTAAGCCTGTTGATACATGTTTCAATAATTGATCATATTGTATTGTTCCTCCAGTTTTGTGTGCATTCGATTGATCATACTTGCTATATATATATATACTACCTGTTAGTGGAACTTGTTAGTATATGGGAATAGGATTAGGAATTCTATAAGCTGGTCCAGGTCTCCAAACAGGTATTATATTATTAGGTAACTATAAATGTTGGATAGACTTCTCTCTAGTTTCTGGAGTATGAATGAATGAATGATTCTGAACATCTGTTAAGGCTTGGAGTAAACCGTTGGTCATAATCGACAAGTTGTTGTCTGCTGTTCCTTTGTTTTGTTTTTTTAATCATTTATGCATTTGATTTATCATAATTCTTATTTATTTTCCTGGTTAGTGGTCTTTGTTAGTATTTATGCTTATTAACTGCACAGATTGGTCCACATCTCCTAATGTGTAGCAGCTAATTAACTATACATATTGGACAGACTCCTCTATAGTTTCAGGGGATCTAAAGGAACATAAAATATCTGTTAACTTTTGAATGATGTCCTTAATGATGAAAACATCAAGTGGTTCATTAAGTTTCAATTTGGTGACTTCATCCTCACCTTTAAAGGTTCTCCATTTAATAGCCTAATATATCAACTTTTATGTGAGGGGTTTATTGTCTGGTGTTAATCTGTGACTACTACCATAATGTTTACCCTTATCAATGCAGAGATGCACTCACAACTTTCAGCCTCCAACAGTTTGACAGCAATTGGTTTTGATGAGAGGATGTTGCTACACTCAGAGGTATGGTGCCTTTATTCTTTCCCTCTTCACTTCCTAGTTGTATGGGAAAAGGGGGTTGTTAGGGGGTAGTTTCCAAGTGATACCCTTGCCAATATTTTTTATTGTCAACTCCATTGTGTTTGCCATATTATCACTTCTGTAATTGATTTAGTTATTCCACTCCATGTTTTTCCCTCTCTTGATTATAGTGCGTCCCAAAATGGTTTGTTTGTTCTGGCTCTCGAAGGTATAATTACATGGGAACTTTAAAAAATGGTGCCATTTGAGTAGTTGGAAGGACTGGAGCGAAGGTATGCTTTTCCGAAGTGATGTAAGAAAACTTTGGATTAATTCCTCACAAACAGTTTGTGGTGAGCTAGGTTTGGAGAAGTAGGGATTTTAGTTGGGAATTAGGGTTAGGGGTTTTTGCATGTGGAATTGGGATTGGTTAAGGATGTGTATTTTTAGGAGGATTTGTTATGGTTACTATTCCTTTGAATAGTAACCCTACTGTAGGAAGAAAGAAATGGAAGAAAGGAAGAAGAAAAGAGTGCTTTTAGGAAAGAGGAGGGGAAAATCAGACACCAGGCTGCAGTTGTAAACTAAACGAAAGCTCTCATAGCTCCATCATTTGAAGTCCTATGGTTACATAGAATAAGGTGCTCCTTTTATAGGCACCAACATCACTAATAGTCCTAAACTAAGAAGGAAATATAAAAGCAAATAAGCAAAGGAAACCAAAGCTAATAGAAAGCATCTGATTAATAATTTTTAGTTCCTAAATAAGCTTAATAATAGAGCTCCTAAATAAGCTTAGATTTCTAAATAAGACAAATTCTTAAATAGACTAGTTTTACAGAAAATATCAAAATATTCAAAACGGTTCGATAACTAGATCTTTAAAATTCTCTCATTGATGGCATCGTAAAGTAAAGGAGTTTGTATGCATTTAAACCTATGTGATCACAAAATTATATGCATACACAGTTTTTGGGATGAAAAACCATATATACTTGCTTCTGCTCCTTTCCACCAATACTCAATGCTTGACCTCAATGCTCTTATTACTGGTGATGATTAAAATTGCATTTTCAATTTGATTCCATTGACAAGAGTTAACTTGGGAAAAAGAATTGCCATCCTTGTCTGCAATTGCAAGCATTTAGGCGTAATTTAAGGCATGGATTTGTGGATTACTTTCAAACATATATTGACTTATAGGACAATTCAGCAAGATGTAAATTGTAGAGACATGGAAATTGTTTCTCACTGAGGGAGTGATGGAAATCTAGTGATTTCTGGTTGGATTGCTGCCCTTGCCAAAGGTTGTGACATTGTGAACCAGCCATATAACATCAAACATAATTTATGTAGTGGCAATAGTATCTAATTTCACAGTTTAAAACATAGATTTTGAATTTGACTTTGATGCATTGTAATTTTTCATGGATGGTCATATGTCATTTACCTGTCTGTGATATTGCAAGGGAAGTTGATGGGAATTTCTTTTCTTCCTGATCACTTAATTTAGTTAATTATTCTTGGTGATCGCTATGTCCAAAGCAGGTCCAAATGAAGTCACATCCCCACCCAGAACGATCTGATCGCCTTCGAGCTATTGCTGCTAGCCTTGCTACTGCTGGTACATACGTTTTTCCCTCTTATAAATAGTCTTGATAATAAAACTAAAATAGCTAAATTCCTATTTTAACTGCTAGATAATGAGTACTAGTATTCCTAAATAATTCTAAATAATCATACACAATAAAAGTCTTAAGTAATGAAATATTAGTTCCTGTTTGTCTTCCTTTGTTCCATATAATCACTGAACTTTTATTGTATAATCGACAGATTGTCTAATAGTTTTGGCATTCCCTTTATTATCTATTAGCAACTTGACAACAATCACTAATGTATGCAGGGTTATTTCCTGGAAGATGCTACCCAATTTCTGCAAGAGAGATTACCCGAGAAGAACTTCAAATGGTGAGTGATAAGCATTATCGAGTGCTAATGATATCCATGTGTTTGTCTAATAGGTTTATTGTCTGAAATGTGTTGGGTAATCATGAAAACAATGATAATGTCTTTGATGAGGTCATTTGATATTCTAGGTGCATTCGTTGGAACACATTCAAGATGTAGAACTCACAAGCCATATTTTCTCCAGGTATGTCTATGCTGTACCGGTGCATGTGTTTCTGCACTCTTGTGTGCCCTTGCAATGCTGTCCTAATTTCTCACTATTGGGGTCTACTGTAATGCTGTAAAGACATCGCTGATTGGATGTGTGCAAGGAATTGTAAGCTAGGGGGGGTGTCAAATTCTGGTTTTTTGATGGGGGTTTAAATGGCCTTTTACATGGTTTATTTGGAGGGTAATTTGATCTTTAAGGAGTTGAGATGTCTCAATCAATTGTATAAATTTAGCTTTTGAAGATTTCATACCTGTCCTAGGCCTATATTTTTGTTCAGGCTTGTTTGCTCTTTGGTTTATGGATTATTTCTGATTTTACCCTTAAAAGGTTTGAGCTTTTTGGATATTTTGTTTTCATTTCCCTTTCTTTCCTTCTTCCTTTTCTTTTTCTGCTTCCCCTCTCTTGCTTAAGTTTTCTGTCTAAATGTCATCAGAAAGGTGTTTTTGTTTAATAATTTACCCTCTTGGGTCACACTTTCACATTCCTTGATTGGTATGTTGTTAAAGGCACCATTTTCATTGAACTTGTTGGTTCTATGATGAGACTGGTTATATGATTAATTGGTTGGTTTGTTGGCAGTTATTTCACTCCTGACACGTATGCTAATGAGCATTCAGCATGTGCTGCTAGGCTTGCGGCAGGATTGTGTGCTGATCTTGCTTCAACAATTTTCTCAGGACGGGTGAAAAATGGTTTTGCTATGGTATGTCTGATTGCATGTTATGTAATTTTGTTGGTATTGTCAAGGGGTGGAGGAACTGTCTATATTATGTTCTTAATGATATTTAATATCAATTAGGTTCGGCCTCCTGGCCATCATGCTGGTGTAAGAGAGGCAATGGGATTCTGTCTTCATAATAATGCTGCAGTTGCTGCGTTAGCTGCTCAGGCTGCTGGTGCCAAGAAGGTGCTTATAGTTGATTGGGTAATGTCCTTGTTGACTGCACTTGATACTTTTTTTTTTTTGCTGACAGCTTTTGATGCTTTTTGTTGCCAGTCTTTGTTCTTTGCTTTTGACCAGTAAGCTGAATTTTTTCTTCTTTTTTTATACTTCTACAATGATTTTTGCAGGATGTCCATCATGGAAATGGCACACAAGAAATTTTTGATCAGAACAAATCGGTGAGCTGTACAATATGTTTTGTTATCCAAATAATACTAAAGGAGATCAAATATGTTCCTTTTCTCGAAACTGAAAGTAAAAATTTCCATACCTATCCTAATGAATGAGCTACGCACTTTATAGTGCTAGAAGCTGATTTGCAATTCGTTTTCCTGTTGTCTTTTTATCAACCCCATCAATTTGTTTTTGAAATGGAGTAAAATGAGGTAATTCTAGTGCCTATATTTTTGGCAATGTTTTAGAATTAGGCAATGGAAACACCTAGTATAGAGAATTTTGAAGTATTAAAGAGATTTCCTTCAGTAATGCAGAGCAGTCTGTTATAAGGCACAATTTAAGCATTCTAAGCATGCTCTGGATATCTTCTCTCCTTTGCTGCATTTAATGGTTTTTTTTATTCCTTTTGTTTTTGTGTTAAGTGCTTTTGTTGATTGACTTGCATATATCTATAGGTTTTATACATATCTTTGCATAGACATGAGGGGGGAAAGTTCTATCCTGGCACTGGCTCTGCTAATGAGGTATTTGACTCATCACACCATTTGCTTTACTTCTTAAAAGGAGGATTAAGGCTCCTAATTTAACTGAAAGGAATCTATAGAGGGACACATAAACCATTCTCTTACTACCTCTGTATATCCAAGAATTGAAATTTGCCTGTCTTTTTCCCTGCTGTACCCTACTACGAGTTCATTTGAAGGGAATGACTCTATGATCCAAGAAACTGAATTCATTGAGCTGGACATATTCACTGATTGAATGTGTAGGGAAATACAACTTTGTTTATCGAGCTTTTCAATGAAAAGTTTTCATGAACTGATAATGGAGACGTGCATTTATTGAAATATTTCATACGTCATCTCCAATGAATTAAAGATTATCCCTTGCTACTGGATATTGTTATTCAGTTGTTATTTTATTAGTACTATTGCTTTTATTATCACTGTGATTTGGTTTCTTCTTTTTTTGTTTTTTGTTTGTCTTTGTTTTTGTTTCTGTTTTTGAGAATGGTTGTTCTTATTGTAGTCGGACCTATCCTTAGTTGAGAGTTCAATAATCCATGTCCTAAAATGATAGCTCTGTCAATGATGTGTTATAATTCACACTGAGGATGTTTAGCCATTAAGATAGAGAGGGAAGATATAGTGTGTTTGATTTGTGCAGTTAGATACAATTTATGTTAATCTTTGTAAAAGTAATGCACATGTTTTTGCTCTTTTTCCTTGAGGTGAATTATTATTTTTGAGCTCTGAATGATATGCTACTGCTTGAGGAAATTATTTAAAGATGATGCATGTCTAGTTTATAGGAAGTAACAGGTCTGAACAGTACAGGTGGTCAAGTGTAGAAGAAAATTCACTGAGTTTCATTAGAAGAGGTTTTTAAATTGATCTTTTCACCAGATATTGTTATGTTAGATATTTCTGAAGCCAAAGCTTAAACTACTTTGGAGCTGGAAGAATATGGGTATGTAAAAGGAACGCTGTTAGCATTTGAAACTCAGGAAATTAGAGACCAGGCCTGTACCTCTGTTCATTTTGTTCCCATCATGGTCTCAGAATATTTCATGGGACAGGAAGGTTGGCACTAACATTTAAAATTTTGGTTTGGGTTAATACACAGCAAATCTTGGTTGTGTTAGTAATAGAGCAGGTTAATTGTGATTTCTCCGGTATTCAGTGTCGAGGACTTTATTGTGTTAAATTATATAATTTGTCGCAGTGTGCCTGTGTACATCATTTTTTTTTTCCTTTTGAGACAGAACACTGTATCCATCTTTACTATTTGTTGTTGTTTGGAGCTTGTTACTTTGATGGATTACCCATGTCAAGATGACAGTATGGTACCAGTATGAAATGTGTTGGACCCAGAGATTTTAACTTTGGACATGAAGTGGAGAAAAATGAGTAGTTTCCTGCCAGTTAGTGAGATTACCATCAATAGTGCTTTGCCATCTCCTTTCCAAGGTCACCTTTTACATGAGGCTCTAAATGAGGCTACAAAGGCCTCAAGGAGAGCTGCAAGACGTGGAGCTCCCATGAGGCCTAGTACATTGTCTTCATTACCCTTTCCTCTCCCTCTCTCTCTCTCTCTCTCTCTATATATATATATATATATATATAAACATTAGATAAAAAAATGAAAAGGAAATGGCTAAGATTGACTGAAAAAAAATGTAATGAAAAGAGAAGGGAAAAAATTTATGCAAAGTAATATTATTACATCCTAATGTGAAGGCTCGGTGTATCTGCAAAGCTGCATCTAAAATTGGGACACTTTTAGGATGATACATTTTATCCTACTAGTATTTTTCTCTTCTGGTTAATTTGGTTTTACATGCTGTGTAATTATCATTGACCTATATATCTTCATATATATGCTCTATTAATTTTTAGCATCTTGCTTCGAGTGTGGTAAATGTTCATGGATGTTTTTGCAGGTTGGTAGAAATGGTGCAGAAGGATCCTGTGTAAATATTCCCTGGAGTCGTGGTGGAGTTGGTGATAATGATTATATTTTTGCTTTTCAAAACCTTGTGCTACCTATAGGTTGATCTCTTTGTTATTTCATAAATGTGAATTAAATTTAGCAAGGGATTGTCTGCAGTCTGTGCTTTGGCAATTGTGTATATAGTTCTGGTTTTTCCTTGGAGGAACCAGGTTTGGGAAAGACTGCTTGTTTTGTAAAATATTAATGGATTTTGCATGCTAAATGTTGAAATCTGCTTCTATGTGGAAGTGGGTTCTTTTGCTTGTGCTCTTTTTTATTTTAAAAATATTTAGAAGAGAGTGCATCAATTGTCTGGCTATAATCAGTACTCTATTATGTAATTTAGCCTTTGGGTGATGAAGATATAGTATGGACTGCTGGTCTGGCATAAGTAGCTAGATTGGTAAGGAAAACTTGAGGTTGTAAATGTTTCTTCTAAAACCGTGTGCTATTGTGCTGTTTGTGTATTAATTTCTAGTGTCGTGTTGGTTTGCCATAGGCATGCTTAGGTGCAGGATGCTCTTTGCTGAGGTGATTTTTTAATGCTTACTAATATTTCTTGTTGCCTGTGTAAGAAACTACAGTTAAGTATTTGTTATGTGTTTGTGAATGAAGCTTTGTTATATCTTTCCATGGAATGTTTACCATCTTGTCTTTGTTCCAGTGTTTTGTATGGTTTGCAGTCGTTTTGTTTCTCATAACAAGTGCATGTCTTTCATGCCTAAAACATTCAATGATGCTTGAACAACATGATTGCAGCCACTGAGTTTGCTCCAGATTTCACCATCATATCAGCTGGATTTGATGCTGCAAGGGGGGATCCTCTAGGATGCTGTGATGTAAGGATTTTGCTTTTTGACTGAACTGTTTGCAATTGTTTCTTGTCTTCTCATTTCACAATATATACTATTTCTACTGAGCTATTTGGTAATTTTCATCGTGTTGTAAAATAGTCTATTGATGCATTAATTGCTTGCAAAGAACTGAAGGAGCTCTGTCCATCCAAAATTATCGACTTTCTTGCCATTTTTTCTTTTGATGTTCCATGAATACCATATCTACTTCTATGCTTCTTTTATTCTTGATGGTTTGTCACATTGACACAGCAATGATGTTTTTGTAGGTAACTCCTGCTGGCTATTCACGAATGACAGATATGTTGTATACTCTTACTGGTGGAAAGTTGCTTGTTATTCTAGAGGGCGGGTTTGTCTACTAGTTGACTCTTTAACTTTATTATAATTATCTCATGTCAACTGAGTTCACATGAAAATAATTTCATCTGTTGCAGATACAATCTACGCTCAATATCATCTTCTGCCACCTCAGTGATCAAGGTGAATATTAAAGTACCTGAAATCACATAAACTCGTCATAGATAAAAACATTTAAATTTGGATGGTAGACCTATATATGAATCGAAATTTACTTTCCATAACTCTGCATGTACCATGAAGAAGTTACATGATTGAAATTGTTAAAAAAGATCTAGGGGTGGCGATACCATGGCAGCCAAGTCCAAGTGGTACCTGCTAACCTCCTAAAATGATCAGACTCTAGGGTCTTCAAACTGACCTTTGTTGTCTAAAATCTAATTACTTCACTGACTGGGCATTTGTTGAAAAGGTATTGCTGGGTGAAGGTCCTGGATCTGAATTGGGAAACATTGCACCTTCCAGAGCTGGTCTTCAAACTGTTCTGGAAGTCATGAAGATTCAAATGAACTTCTGGCCATCTCTTGGATCTAGCTATGCAAAATTGCAATCCCAATGGGGAGCATACTGCAATACAAGTGAGAAATTCCTGCTTGCTATCATTCAGTTTATTCAATTTTTGATGGTTCAGATCTACAATGCCCTTCTCTCAACTTTGTAGTCAAATTTTAACTCGGAAAGATGTTTAGAGATTTTCCGTTTGTGTTTTCACTACTCTCAATACCTGCAGGAAAACAAATAAAAAAGCGGCAGAGGACTGAACCACCCATATGGTGGAAATGGGGAAGAAAGAGGCTGTTGTATCATATCCTTGTTAGGCGTCTTCATGTAAAATCGAGGGGGAAACCTTCTCTTCATTCATCGTAGTGGTAGTCTGAAATTTTGTATATCAGTAACTTCTAGTTCTGTATGACTGCTACACCTTAGTGGTAGTATTTGTGCATGCTGCGTTGCTCTAAAGCCTCTGAAAAGTGAGTTTCGTTTCCGCCCCTTCTGTTTTTTAAACAAATTGCTGTCCCTTCATTCGTTTCTCTTTTTGTTGATAAATGATCAAAATGTGCTGAAGCCCCCAGTTTTTATCTGAAGCTCTTTAAAAAAAAAAAAAAATTGGGTCATGAAATAGCAATTTCATTAAATACGAAGTATTGTAGCTATTTTCAAAATCCGGTGGGTATGAAAATGAAAATTAATTGAAAAAAGATAAAACAATACAACTAATTAACGTATTATAGGGTTTGGTGGCCCGCAAATTTAAGTACAAAATATTATGTTAAACGGAGATCGTTGGAAATTACCCTAAAAATGCCTTGTTTCTCTCTTGTCGAAGTTGGACAACCAATCAATTGTGCTTCAAAAATGTATTTGTACTGGCTCGGTTTTTCAGATGGAGTTCTCATTATTTTGTAATTTTTCTAGAGGCAACAGGGAGATGTTTGACAGAAGAAATACCAAGTATCAGAGCAGTCACCACTGATCTTGTTGAGATGTTTGATAAATTAAGCAGTTATGATTAGCATAGAATACAAAATTTCAATGATAAAAAATGCAGAGTCCCTGATACCTTACATCTAATATCAGTCACCTTACATCTTGTTGATCATGTTCTTGATGAATGAATCTTCATTTTCAGTACCCAGCTAGGAAAAGAAAAGTCCTCTTAGCAACACCCCTCCTTCGTTCAAAATCCTCCAGTCTTCTGGTGAAATTAAGCAGTTTTTGGTGGTGCCGTTGGGTAAGCAACAGGAACCACGTAGGGAGGGTGGGGATGGTGTCCAGGTGGGGGAAGCATGACCGGAGTTCCAACAGCCGATGCCATGTGACCTGGAGGAGGGGCAACTGGGTGTCCAAGCGGCGGGCCATACATGGCTAAACCAGGCATATGGGCTTGTGTCCTATGCTTCACTGGCGGTCCCATAGCAGGAGCGGGACCAGCAGGGCTTGTGTTCGCTTGTTGACCAGTAATTGGTGCTTGATGAGAAGACACATCTCCATTGTTCAAACTTGTAATATCATGGATGCTAGACCTCCTCCTATCTCTATTCATTGAGTTCAATCGGATGAAGTATTTTTGAGCATGGCTTGCCACTTGCGTTGGTGTTCTTGATATGACAAAGTTTCTTGATATGCTTCTCCAATCTCCTTTGCCGAACTTGTCAAGACCAAGTAGAAATAACCTGCAGGGAAAAGAAATGAGAGAGAGAGATTAGGCCGGTGCCGAACTAATTATTCCAAAAAAAAAAAAAAAAAAAAAAAAAACCTTGTACAAAATTAACATGTGGTTTGCGAAGAAACACAAGATTCTAGTTCCACTTAAAGTTTGCAACCAACCAATGAACTGCTACACCAAAAGCAGTCACTGTCTGCTACATTAAACTAATCAACTTTGTTCGTTTATATTGGTAATTACCATAACATGAAGGAGAGTTTAAATATAATCCGAAGAGAAAGTAGATAGAAATGGACTTACCTATGCTCTTCTTCTGTCCATGGAATACCTTTCTTTCTTTCTTGTTCTGATCTTGATGCTCCTTTGCCTCCATGTCCGGATGACTCATGACCTAACCCCACAAACCCACTTCCATAACCACAATTCAATTTCTTAACGGTAGTCATCGTCCCAGAAAGTCCATGAAGATCCTTAGTTGAAGAAGCGGCTTCCTCTCCTTCATAATTTGGTATTGGTACGTTTCCTGCCTCTATAGCACAAACATCTTCTACTAGTATTTTGTAGTGTAGTTTCAACTCTTCAAGACTTTTGCTAGGCACCATTGAAGCAATCTTTTCCCATTGCTCATTTGAATCCTCATCAATCCAATGCATCGCTATTGCATTCTCAAAAGTTTTCTCTTCATCTCTCGTCCAAGTACCTACGCTTGCCATAGTGTGTTTGCTCCACAATTAATTCTTTTAGGTCAATATATGGTATGATATGGTGATAAAAAGTATGTCAACGGATGCATTATGATCCCTCCCCCCTCTAGTTATGGGGTTCTGCTGGGAAAAGAAAGGGTGCGTAGGATAAGGAGAAGAAGCATTGGTGTGTACGATAATTGGTGGGGTGTCCAACTATCAATTTGATGAGGACTCCTTTGTATACATTGTAAGGGCAAGTTTGTCATATTTATATCATACTTGGAGAAGTATATAGAAAAATCTCTCCCTTGGGTCATCACGCTTCACTTTTTTCCTTGCAAGGTGCTGCATTCTCAATCATGGAAGAGTTCAAATTGAGAGGGAGAGGTCCCTAAGAGATTCCAAATCTCCAATTGCATGTAATTTCAGCCACACTCTCAAAACTATGATTCCGACCCACTCTCCATTATGATTTGCCATTGAGTCCATGGACTTGCTAGCTCTTAAGAGTTGATCTTTTTGTCAAGTGAATGGTGACCGATTTTTGAAGATGTAATTTCTTATGAATCTTTTCACTTGAGCTGGTTTTAGGGTATCAATTGATTTGTCAAATAAAAGTAAAGTCTAGTTGTTGCATTTTAATTTTAAGGTAGATTTGCTGAGATGAGAAATACTTTCAAGAGATGGAAAAATTATTACACAAATTCTTTTTTTTATTTTTTTATTATGTTTTGTTTTTTAAACAATAGCTACAGAAGTATTCAAGGAAAAAAAAGAGAAAAAGCATAGGCCACCCAATTATCTTTTTAAATGCGCACTCGTTATTACTCAATCAATCATCTATGT
>Ga0307515_10016191_pt1 | contig 13670 bp, 8 predicted proteins | sample 17_EM_MG_FD_194513 | JGI IMG/M metagenome (GOLD analysis project Ga0307515, IMG submission 194513) | Populus trichocarpa ectomycorrhiza microbial communities from riparian zone in the Pacific Northwest, United States - 17_EM | ecosystem: Host-associated > Plants > Roots > Unclassified | place... | reverse complement strand
CAATTTCAACCACAATTTTAACCAAACACCTATTTTTTCAAACCAACCTCAACTAAAAGTACTTTTTATAAAACAACTTTTTTCAAACCACAACCACAACAGCTACCGCAATACCAAACACACTCTTTGTTCAAGCCTGGGTAATTTCTATGAGAGGTTCCCTGTTCTCTTCAATGTTCAATCCTCTATGCACGGTTATTGTCGCCATTTTCTCTGCTATAGTTCTACATGAAGAGACATAAACTGGAAGGTAATATCTTTTCCCCTATCATTTTCTTCATGTTTAACTTTTATGACGTGGAACCTGGCTGTCACAGATGTTAGAAGAGAGTGCAACGGTATTATTACCTTCAAGAGGACGACCAAAGGTCTTCTAAGGTTCAAATTTTGTCCCAATCTTGATATTTTTTAAGGATAGGAAGGATCCTTGCTTTCCTTCCTTGGGTCTCCAGCCATCATGTGCCAACAAGGAAATTATCTCACCCATCCACCCTACCATACTACCTAACACACAAATCCAGGCAAACATCCGAAGTCTGGAAAGCAAAGAAATCTTGTGTTAATTCTGTTGTCAGTGAACATGAGAAAACAGTGCAGTTACAGTTTTAGAACACATAAGCTGTATTCTAAGGGCTACCTTAGTAGCTCCATCACTGACCAAATGGTAGTCTATGTTGTTTTAGTCCATGTTGATTTTGAGTTTTGTATTTCCTATCCGTTAAACAGATGAAAAGATACGAACCAAGTTGATGCAGCAGGTCATGGCAATGGGCAGCCTAAGCAGTGAAATATTAAATTTACCCAGCTAGCAAACGTCCCTATACAACTGTCTAAACTTTGAATTATGTTGATATTGACATGTCTTATTCTTTAAATTTGACAGAATGGAGAAAGCTAACATCCGAAGCTTGAGAAGTATCGGAAAAATAGTAGGGCATGCATCTGTGTTAGTGGAGAAATGTCCATGGCACTGCTCAAAGGACCAGAACTGCTTAACACAGAACTTCTACCAGTAAAATCTTCCAGTACTGGTTCTGGAAGCAAGACTTGGTTGTTGGGTTCAATAACCCTCTTTGGAAACAGTTGTTCAATTGTAATCTGGAAGATCATGCAGGTATTTGCTCTGTGAGTTCATTCCCAAATTGCCTGCTGTGTCAATATTAGTGAAATCACATATCTAGGTCTACATGTTTGCTGAAATTCAGAACAGGTTCCAATATCAGCTAGGTGTCCTGATCCCTTACTCTCTACTGTTTGGATGTGTTTCTTCGGATCCCTACAACAATAGCAATTACGATCTTCATAAAACCAGATCCACAAGCATGGAAACCGCATTCAATTCTTGAGTATGCTTGTTTACTCTACATAGAATGTAGCATGCTCTCTCAGTACTCTTGTCTTGTTGCACATATTTTGTTAATTCAAAATCATAAACATGTCCTTCCATGGTCTATTTAAATTGCTGTGACCAAAACCTTTGTTGACCGGTGAATTGCTTCTGCAAGCATCATTATTCTTCAAACCTGGTGCATTGCACAAAGGGGACTACACTTCTTAGCAATGTTCAAACCTCTGCCACCGTTATTGGGACCGTCTTAGCTGCTACCTTTCTACATGAGGTGATCTACACGTCAAGGTACATAACTCCTCGGAATGTTTTCATGACAATTTATTTTCTTTATGAAGAATTCTGTTAGTTATAAAAAGAAACAAGTATGCTGATAATATTGGTCATCTGATATATTTATCTCACTTCAGCTTCTTAGGTGCTATTGTTGTGATTTCTGGTTTGTATATGGTGATATCGGGTCAAGCTTCAGACCAACAGGAGATCAAACAAGAGACAAATTGTGTGCCACAAGCTGACGGGACAAATATTCAGCAAGGTTCTATGGATGAATCTTCAGGACATAACATCTGTAAAAAACATTTGGAAGAGCCACTTCTATATGAAAAACTCCCTAATGTAGACAAAGTGTGATGAATCTGAATGACATCCTCAAATTTAGTTTTTTTCCTTTCGGAGATACAAATTTCATGTCGAAATATCCTAGTGCTATGCTTCACTCAGGTTCCATCTTCAGAACAACTCTTCTGTGGTTACTTTCTGAAATTGTGATGTTCCCCGTCTCATCAAAGTTTTATATAGAACAAAGTAAATCCCCTGATATAATAGATGACACATACACGAGCAATCGAAGACAGAGAGAATGGATTTCAGAACTCATATTATAGCCAACCCGAAAAGGTAACACTATATTGAACTCTGTTCATTTTTTAAGTGTTCAGTGTTTATATTGATTGACTTCACATTTCAACTATAAAAATCCTCCTAATTATTGAAGTTTTACTTCTTAAAGTTTCTGGATCAATTTATTAATGTATGTAGTCAAGTAGAAAACTAATAATTTTTAAGGATCATTCCTTTTTATCGAGGCAAATCTGCAACATCTAATCTTCTTGTGCATTTCCAATTCAACAAAAAACATTTCCACTCAAGATTATTGAATTTTCACTTTGAAGGCATTCAAGTCGACATGTGTATTAGGCATTTAAAAAATGATGATATCAAAGATCAATTCATGATATTGAGTGAAGAAAAGTGTAGGATATAGAATGGTAATATTAACTTTTTTTCAAAATCTAGAAAGCTACAATTTTGCTTGCCACCATGTTGATTTGCAAGAAGCAGATTCTACAGATGACATGAATAGATATCAGTCCATGAAGAAGAAAATTGCTGACATTACCAAACTCAAAGATTGACACAGATCAGAAAATGAAAAATAAATATCATTGCCAATTATTAAAATAGTTATCCACATCCAGAAACAGTCTAAGTAGGACTGGAACTTTCAAATTCAGCTCAATTTTTTCTCTGTGCCCTTTCTTTTCGACATGTTTCTGGTAATGACTTCGGGATCCTGTTCGAAATATGAAATACAGTGATATTTGAAACCTACACATAATACCATCTCAAGGAAACATATCCCATTGCCTGTCTATTTTTGTGTGGCATTAGTTACTGAAAACCGACTATTGAATTCTTAATTATGCTTCACAGTCTGAGCAATAGATGAATATGTGCCCACAGCACCAACAACAACTGACATTAGCATTATTGTCAAGATACCTGCTAGCTCAATTCCCCATTTCTGATATACTTTAAAAATCTTCAAGTAACATGCACATGGGAGGAAGAATGAAACAATAACGATGAGAGCCGCTCCACTTAGAGATGTCAAGGACTGAAAAGATGGAAATACCATGGCCATAACTACTGTGCTAATTAACAAAGACATTCTGACAAGAATACCTATCGACTTACTATCTTGATACCTGTCTGGCAAAACACTTTCAATTGCAGTGGCAATCGGTGTTATTGTTAATGCATACTTGGCAATTGGACCTGCCACTATGCTGTATATTGCTATCTTGGAGCTGAGCTTTTGCGTAGGTAGATTTAATGTAACTTGAGATTGCACATTCTGACCATATATAAGATAGCCCAATACGGCCATAGATAAGTTGGTGATAGTACATATGACAAAACTTACAAACATGACCTGCAATTGGAGCAACAAAGAGAAAATCAGTAGTTAGTCACCACTAGCAACAAAGAGAAACTTGTATGTCTAATTCTTGCATCATTAGGCATATTGAATTGACAACTACAAGTCATTGAAGTGATAGAAAAGACACCAAACCTCACCTTGGAAAACTGGTTTTTCTTTCTCATTGAATTGTATATGCTAGGGAACAATGCATGAGCACCATAGCAAAAAGCGTACAAACTGAGTGCAGTAGGCACCCCTTGTAAATTTATCAGTGATCCTTTGCCATGAAATCCAACCCCTTTAGTCGCACCAACACACAAAACACAAACAACTACAACCAGAGAAGACAGCACCCCGCAGGCCGAAACATAGGACATAACACCGAGGTTACTTAGCCACATAGTAGGCAAGATCAAAATACCTGAAAGAATAACAAAAGAATGCCTGCCATCTATAGAAAGGCTTCCCAGCTTTAATGCAAAGTTCGGAGAAAGCTTATGCAAGTTGTCCCCTTCCATTATTAAAAAACCAGTGGCGACAAAATAAAGCTCTAAAGAGGTGAAGAAAGACGCTACTAATTTTCCTCTGCGTCCAAATGCATGACTGGCAATGTCAGAATAACTTGTAACATTAGGATTTCTATCCATGCATCTGCGCATCAGAAGTCCAGTAAAGCAGGCTGCAGCCGCAATCAAGATCAGCAGGATCAAGCTTAACCAGCCTCCTGCTGAAAGGGCATACGGAATGGATAGAATGCCAATTCCTGAGACATGAAATAAATCGCAAGCGCGCTGTCAGACAAATATCAACGCAAAGCCATCTACACTGTAGGAATTGTTGGAGTTTTGCATAGAATAGATCCTGTTTCCCTGTAAAAAGCGGGTTTATAGAGAATTTGCGAGATCGAAAGCAACAAACAATGTTGCTACACTTTTCTTAAGAAAGTATGATCTTCATATTTTTCTGATCATCTGTTTTTTTTTTTTCTTAGTTCAGTTCAATCATATTGATACTAGCTCTTCAATACAGTAAAAAAATACTGCATCTTTTTCAGCCTTCGAGGCTCGATTGCCGAATTTTAGCTCTATTGGACAGTATAGAAAAGAAGAGAAATTAAAAGGAAACAAGAAGAAAAGGATGATTGTTAATGAACATACCTGAAAGAGCGTTGATGCCATTAATGCAAGTCTTTAGGAAGCTTACTTGTTTATTTTCCATTGTTTCTCAGAATTTTTGTTCACTTTTTTAACCATGTGCTAAATAAAATGAAGGGTTTCGTTTCTTTTTATACATCTCTCTCAATGCATATTGTATGAACTCAGTGATCAGGAAAAGGAGATGGAAAGTAGGGATCTAAGAAGATACCTAGTTTCCTACGACTACTGAGATACTGCACATTTTACGGAAGGAATTCATCAGGATATTTGTTAGCACTAATTGTGTTTTCGGTTTTACCTTAATTCTTGTCTAACAACCTTGCACATTATCCTAATTTATCATTTTTTCAAGCAAAGAAATTATTTTCTAACAATCTTGTAAACCTTGGAATGGAGGATGAGTGATGTAGGAGATTACAGTAGATTTGAGCTGTTACATATGGTATTGTTGCCATTCAACTACATGAACATTCAGTAGATATGTTTATGTACAAGTCTATAAAGAAATCTGAATGCGTTAAACATTTTTCTGATGGAAACATATACAATTTTTTATCTAATTATTTGATCGTGCTTATATTTTATCGAGATGCTTGAGAGGCCTTGTTGCCATTCAACTACATGAACATTCAGTAGATATGTTTTTTTCATATTTAAGGTTAATTATTTTCCTTGTAATATGACTATATACAGCTACGATTCATTTTTTTCAATAAAAATACAGTTTTAAAATTTTATGGGAAAGAATAAAATTGATGTTGTATCTCTCAAAAATCGTCTTTCTACAAAGGCGATATTTTAGGAGTGGCTGATGATCAGTCACGATGATTTATCAGAAGGGAAAAAAAAACCTAACAGGAGCTTAATTAAATATAAAAGAAATCATTTATTTTTTTGGTTTAGTGGAAGATTTAAATAAAATAGAATAAAATTTGTCAAATCCCCTCCCTTTCCGTCCCTTCTATAACAAATTTATGAGATGCACCTACATCCAGAATATTTTCTAAGAAGGTCATCCACCAATCAATCACTAAAATCAAAATAATGGATTTTAAGGGTTTTTTATTATAAAAAAAGGTTCAATTTTGATTATTTTTTTTATTCTGAAGATAGTTTATAGGTTTGTGCTATGTGTGTCAAATCCAAATTTATTTGAACATTGCAAAAATTATTAAATACGTAAAAACTATTTGATATTTTTATTAAATTTAATTTAGTGGATCAACTTTAAAACTTCATGATTTAATTTATTATTTAACTTAGGTTTAAAATTAAATCGTATACAAGTTCTCCCAACATAACTAAATCGACTAAGTTGGTTCAAAGACATCTTGACCGACCGGTAAAAAATGACTGGGGATAATAGAGAAAAAAAGACGAAATTGACATAAAAAAACCTCTCAACCCAACTTTTTGCCTAGCTCGAGTTGAAAATTAAATTGTATAAGAACTGTCCTGATGTAACTCAATCAACTTGATCAATAAAAAAAATCTAGGGATAAAATTGAAAATTTTTTTTGATGAAAGGCATCTCTTCCTCATAGAACATTGTGAATTGGAGTAGTGTCTCTCTATTTTTCCGGTTATTGTTTTGCTTCAATCATCAATTTTTTTTTTCAATTTCATTCTTTGATATTGTGTTGATATGCATTTGGAGTTGATGATTTATTTTGATTTGCTTTTTATGTTGTTATTGAGATCTCAAAAAAAATATCCTAACATCAAATTAGTGATCAATTTCACAAAAAAGAATTCAATTTATTGTTTGCAAGAGATTGAAAATAAAAGGACCAGAATTGATAAAAAAAATAACAACCCTTTTTGTTTCTTAACAAAACTATGGTGTCGACTTTGGTCCTTTTTCTTCTTCTTTTTTTGCTTTACAATCGATTTTTTTTTTTAATTTTATCTTTTAATGTTGAGCTGATTGAGATTTGAGATTCATAATTTGTTTTGATCTACTTTTTATTTGGTTATCTCGATCTAAAAAAAGTCTCGATATTGGGTTGGTACTTAATTTCACGAGAAAAGAATCTGGTTTTATTTTTTGAAAAAATTGAAAATGAGATTACAAAATTGAAATAAAGAAAAAATAAGGCCCTTTTAAAATAAAATGGTGATAGGGGCTTTTTGCTTAATTTTTCCTTAGGATATTTTCAAGTTTTTTTTTTAATCCTTTTAGCTTTGCAATTAAACAATTTAGTTTAAAATTTTAGTTTTTAAATTTAAGAGTGGAGAGAGAGAGAGACACTGAAAAACATTTGGATGAGAAAGAAAAATGTTGATTGATTGGATTTCAATAACCAAAAAAAGCTAAATTTGATGTCAAAGTTTTTTTTTTTTGGCAAGATGAGTTTCATTAAAATGTTTTTGGAATTTTTAATTTTCTGAAATAATATATTAGAGTTGAGATAAATTTGTTTCCCATTTGATTTTGTATTTTCTAATTGATTTTGAATTTTTTTAGTTGAGGAATTATTTTTTCAAGGTTATCAAAGTGTTTTTAAATGAAAATATGTAAAGAATTAAGTTTTTAATAGAAAAAAATACCAACACAATTTTAGCCACCTGGTCAAAAACTAGGTTTGCTAAGCGCACATGGTTCGCTTGTTTTTTTTTATATAAAAATAATGGGTGGGCAACTCAAAGAAAAAAAAAGCTCGGGCCTAAGCTAACATGCACCCACACCTAAGCTTGTTTTATGGCCTAGGCGTGTTGGGTAACCAGCCCTATATGGCTAGCCTGTTTTTTTAATATTTTTTAAAAGAAATTGATTTAATTTAGAAAAAAAACCAAACTAATAGGACTTAACTTACAAGTATGAATGCAGAATGGGACTTGTTAAAAAAGAGGAATTTTAATGGTAGGATGTATGGTTACGATGAACCAATTAGAAAGGTATATATAGGAATATAACAAAAAACAATTACAGTATTCAGTTATTTAAAAAAATTTATTTCATGTGGCACTTAATTTTCCTTGAAAAAGACGAGGAAGAATAAAAAAAAATTATTTTTTATCTTAAAAATATTTTCATTTAACATAAAATGAATCTCTTGAAATTAATTCCTTGAAAAAATAATTCCTCAACTAAAAAAATAATTAAAAATAGCATACATAAAATTAGTCTAGCTTTTCACTATCCATATCAAAATTAGGATTTTTTTTTCACATTTTAGTTTGAAATTTAAATCCTAATAATTAAGAAAGGATACCTTTAATCATCCATGTAGTCCCTTGTGCTAGATAAAGACGTTCCAAAATGCATGTCAATTTGTTTTGTATGATTTGATCTTCACCAAACTTTGAGACAAGACAGTACTTTGGCATGTACACGTTTCTTCTCACTGTTCACGTCGAAAGACTTTTCAGAGAAAGTCCTTGTCCTCTCGTTTGCAATCAACACGCTCGAGGAGAAATATTTACCATTTTTTGTTGAGTTTACACATCGCACCCAACATTAAGTATCTGGAATAAGAAATGGGAGCCCTGCAATTAATGGTGTGTTTCCACTCCTGCAAAATATGGCAGCAACCGCTCACAAATATAATGAAATCAGTCTTCTGCAGAAGCAATTAGCAGGGTTCAGTTTGTAACCACAGAATCCACACCTAGAAACCGAAGAAACCCAGTTTCCCTGACCTTATTTTTTTATCAGCAACCGCTCACCACACCATGGTAAGAAATATATTAAAGGAATAGTATTAAAGCTGCTTCACAATGTCATCTTCGCCTAAGAAACAGTATAAACTAATGCATGGTTTGGCAACTGATGCATTAAACAAATCAGAGAAGAATGATCAAACAAGGTCTCAGATATAGAAAATGTGAGCTCCGCAGAGCATACAAGGCCATATATAACCAATCTGTTCCAAAGATACTAAAAAGAAAAGCATAAGAATGCTATACAAAGAAACCAACTGTGGAGAAAAAAAATATATAACATCAGAGTGAGCAGCAAATAAGTATGCTGCCTACAACTAAAATCCTAAGCAATACTATCTGCATCCATGCTAGCTGCAAGAATTCTCCAAGTTAAGGGTGCTTCCATCCAGCAGAGTAAGCATTGTTGTCCCTTCTGTTGTTCCTAAAAGCACAGCATCCGACGGAGTACACAATGATGAGGAATACGAGAAAAATAATGTTGATAACAGCCACCTTCTTCCAATCCCTCCTGAGGTTGTCCAGCAGTCCAGCTTTGCAAGAGTTGCAGTTAAAGCAGAGAACATCTGTTTGATTATCCCATGCATTACAGTCAGGATCCGAGGTGGAATTTGTAGGCGTCTTCTCCCAGTTAATCGGTGATTTATAAAGAAAGCCACAGCTATCTGATGGCTTACAGCAGCCAGCCTGCCAAAACAATAAAGAAACATCAGAACCCAGCGTAGTGTTATGAACACTTCATGAAGAAGAAGTCTACTGCAATAATAACTACATACATGTCAGGGTTCATAGAACACTATTTACCAAACGTTCATAGAAACAATTGAAGAACTACACAAAAATTATATGTCAAATAAATAAATTATCTAAGGGTAATAATAACCCCTTTGGCTAAAGAAATGAATATCCATTTTCTTGTCCCAGGGTAATCAGAACCACCGGCGCACACAAAAATAAAACCGCAACAGCTCAGTTCATACGGCCGTGAAAGGCCATCGAGGAATAGAGACCCCCCTACTGCCCCATACAAAAACAATTAGTAGATGATAAAAATATTAATGATCAAAGGTAATTAACCATAATGATTGAGGAATAAAAGAGGGTCATTTCCCCCAACTCATTACAACTCAAGCACAAGGTAAAGCTAAGAAAAAATGGGGTAATTTCACATATCAGCACACAGGAAGGATCACTAGCCACAGAATCCCAGCAAAGGATACTGTAAAAGATAAAAGAAATGAGAACAAATGATATATATATAATTCACCACAAAGAATCATATTCTTCATACAGTAACCTAAAAGTGTTCTTGCTTTCCTTTCTAAAGCTATAATAAACTAGAAACAACTGCGAATAATCCTAAAATAATAAAGAAAGAGAGAGAAATAATTGAAAAAATCCCTTATTCCTATATCACAAAGAATAAAGCTTTTTTTTTTTTTTGTCATTATGATAATACTGATCAAAATTATTAATCACAACATTCTTAATCCACAATTACACACAGAAAATTGTACTGACATCTAACGACGACCAGTAACCCATCATGACTCACGAGTGCCATCTCGTTTCTTCAATAGGAAAGAAAAATACTAATGTTAAAAATTATCATCGTCGATTTAACATTATTTCTTTTTAACAACAAAAACTTAGATCTAACAAAAAAAAAGAAAAACCGCAAAGTCAAACAATAATCAAAAGCATAAAAAAAAAAGATAAAAAAAATACCTGAAGAGCAGACAGATGGCGGGTATACAAGACTTCAACAGTATCATTCGCGAATTTCTGGTTAAAATCACTGCAAACTTTAGCATCAATCAAACAACTCTTGATCTTCCTCCAGTTCTTCTGATTGCCCACTCTCTTCTGCAACCAATTTGAATAATCTCCCAACTTATACTCCTTATACCCCTTCCCGGACAAAACTTGACCGGCACCTTTATTGGTCACGACAAAAGCGAAAATCGTGAAGCAGAAGAGCAAGACGATGAGGAGAAACATGACTAGGAGGTAAGCCCAGAGAAGCCATGACACGCGACAACACGCGCCAATTAGGCCAGCTAGAGAGACTAGTAAGAGAAAGATACCCAAGATAATAACTGGGGTGTCGAAGAACTTATCACATTCTGATGTCCCTTTGTTTTTTAACCATATCCCTGCCCACAGGATGGGGATTGAGAGCAGGAAGGTTATGAAATTCAGGATTCCTACCAAGTTGTTGCTTAAACGAAACATTGTTCTTCTTGTTTGGTTGCGGAGATGATACAGAAAAGAAAGGAGCGTTTGTTGGGTTTTGATAGGAAGAGGGGAGATGGCTATTTATAATGACAAGTGATGGAGGAGCGGGGGGATGATGGGGGAGGAGGTTGCAGGGAAGGTTCTTCTATTTAGCCTCGGAGGTTACGGCTACACGCGCTAAAGGACGCGTATTAATTGAGTCACGCGTGGTTAGTTGAAAGGCGTAGGGTTTCTTATTATTATATATTTTGTTTTTTAATATTACAACCCTCAACGGATACAAAGAGTAGCGGTCAACGTGTATGGATGTGACAGTTTAGTAATTAGCACAGCTATATGTTTCAAAAACTTTTTAACCTAGTTATCTCTTCTTTTTAATTAATTAATTAGTGTAAATCCTTCTTTAATGCTTGGTGTTTTATTTAGATTTTATTCTGAATTTATCTTCTTTTTTTCTTGTGCATATCTTGAAAAATCTAATGTAATTTTTCATTAATTGCATGTTTTTTTTATGGTAGAAAAGTGCTTTAGCAAAAACAAATTATTTTCACTTTTTTTGTGTGTTTTTAGATAGTTTTAACATACTTGTATTAAAAATAAATTTTAAAAAATCAAAAAATATATTATTTTAAATTATTTTCAAACAAAAACATTTTGAAAAGCCATTATATTATAATATTAAACTAGCTATAAATCACTTCTAATTTTATAATAATCAATATAAATTTATGACTTTATATGATAAAATAAATAAATACATTGTAGTTTTTCAAAATAAATACTTCATTGAAATTTGTTTCATTACATTTAAAATATTCATTCTTTTTTTAAGAATGATAATATATAATTTTATTTTTTTATTTGGATAAAATCTTTTTCGTTAATTACAATGCAAATCTAAATACGAAATAGCTGTAAAATAATTGATTTTTATTATTAAGAAAAATATTACTCACAAAATGTGTCTATGAACAAAAATACCAAAGAAAGAATTAGTTGTTCAAGACAAAATAAAAATAAGAAAGGATTACATATTAATTATTAGCCAATTACATGTTTTACAAATTACAATAATGAAATGATAAAGTCTTCCTTTTAAAAGCAATTAATAAAATAAAGTTTCAGAGGGAGCCGTTAGGTAGCAGTCTTCTGGTGACCCCGTGGGCTATACTACCAACATGCGCTCGTCACGTGTCACCCATCGCGGCTTGTCGGCGTGGTAACTATGAATGAGGGGTAACCGGCATGTCCCACACGCGTCCACTTCTAAATCAGGCAAATTATTATTACTATTTTTTGCTATTTATGATGATAAAAATCCTAAATCAGTCAATGTATAACCGCGTTTACTGAGAAAAGGGGGTGAACTCATGTTTTGCGTTTGCAACAAGTCCTGTATTCTTTCTTGCTTTCTGTATTTTTTTTTTTTAAGATGGTAGTGATTTTTTTATTTAAAAATATATTAAAATAATATATTTTTTAATTTTTAAAAATTATTTTTTGATATTAGTACATCAAAATAATAAGAAAATATCAAAAAAATATAAATTTAAAGTAAAGATAAAAAAACTTAATTTTTTTCAAAAATACTTTTAAAACGCAAAACAAAACAGACCTGAATTCTTTCATGGTGTTTGGAAGTGCGACTTTTTTTTATTTTTTTTTGTGTTTTAAAAGTATATTATATTAAAAAAATATTGAATTGATTTTTTCAGGATTTTTTTAATTATTTTAATATGTTGATGTAAAAAATAAAAAAATATATTTTATTATATTTTTAAGGAAAACATTATTTTAAAAAACATAGTTTAATAAGCATAGAAAAGCTAAATAAGAATATAATTCTGAGTCTTGAAAAAGAATTATGGATCCCAGGAAATTCTTAAAAATTCCAAATGTTCCGGTCATAAATTATTTATACCTAATATTGTTGAAAAGGAAAAACAAGATATGTATGCATCTAATTCACAAGTCAAGCCATTCTAATTTATAAGCTACAATAAATCAGGATAGGCAAGTGCGGAGCTAGGATTATTTGTTAGGAGAGGTCAAAATTAATATAATAAGATATAATATTTATTTTAATTTATTGTACATGAGTTGTAAAAAAAACCTGTATAATTTAGTTTTATTCAAATAACTTACTATAAATATATAATGACCTTTGTATAAGGTAAAATGTTCGAAGCAATAAGTCAAAGCAACGAAGTTAATTTCATCTTCATAATATATTCATCACTTTAATGTTGTTGGTCTTTATACCTATCAAATATAAACATACAAAGTATATAAGAAATATTAGCTAAAGCGAAGCATTATTTATATTCGATAAACTTTGAAATAAAGCAAAAAATAATAAAGAATGATTCTCACTAATCAACATGGGTTCTTTGTGAACTGAAGCGCATTGAAGTTGCTCAACAATAACTTTAATATTAAACATTAGAGTTGGTTCAGCAAGCTGCGAGTTATCAATATTTTTTTTAAAAAAAAAATCAAATTCTTCTGATTTTGTTCATTGTTCAACCTAAACTCCAAACATACATCGTGAGAAAAAATTGATAATTTTGGTGGCTCTGTTAAAAACAAAACATTAAAAAAAATCCAAGTATAATAAAAAACAAACCAATAAAATATATCTAATTAATTAGAAAAAAAAGCACTATAACAAGAATTCAAAAAACAATTAGTAAAACTAGCAGATCTGAGGAAAAAAATAAAACAAAAATGATAGAATTATATATATAAAAAAATCTCATCAAATTATTAACAAACATATCAAAACAAAACAAAAATAGATTTTAAATTTAAGTTACCTTGTTTTGTTTGATGAAAAATAAATTAAACATTGGTGGCTCTACTTCAATCTTTTCATTAAAAAATTTTACTTATGATTTATATTTATATTTTTATTTTTGACCGGTTATATGATTTATTACGTAAAGTAATGATTTTATATTTATAAGATTTATATTAGGGCTGCGCAAAATAATTCAAAAAAAATCAAATTGAAAAATCACACTTGTGTAAAAAAACTCATCTTTTAGAATAAAAA
>Ga0307515_10016190_pt1 | contig 13672 bp, 8 predicted proteins | sample 17_EM_MG_FD_194513 | JGI IMG/M metagenome (GOLD analysis project Ga0307515, IMG submission 194513) | Populus trichocarpa ectomycorrhiza microbial communities from riparian zone in the Pacific Northwest, United States - 17_EM | ecosystem: Host-associated > Plants > Roots > Unclassified | place... | reverse complement strand
ATAAAATATTTTTTATTGTTTAATTAAAGTATCTACAATTCCATCACGTATGAAATACATCCGACAATAACTACAGTTTCCTTAGTTTCTTAAGCGCGCAACAACAGCAGGTAAAATATAATCAGGAACAAAATTGAGATTGCGATCAAATTCTGCAAATGTTACGTCATCAATAAAACATAATTAAAAATAAAAAATTTAATTTAATTTTTTTACTTGGCCGAACCCGGTTCAATGCATTTAGCTTTGAACCTGATCCGGTCCGGCCAGAATCATGCACCACTGTTCACGTGAACAATGGAGTCACACTCCACTGTTTACTTAAGTGAACAGTGGAGAGTGAAACTCTCCACTGAACGCGTCCGCGGATTTGCGAAAAGCAGCTAAAAGTTGCTTTCCACAAATCTATATAATTTTTAATTTACATGGTTCCATACACAATAAACTATGTTTTTGAGTTACCAAACAGGTTTCATTTGTATTTAGCTTTAAACGCATACTCAACCTCCAAAACAAACAGCATCGCAGTAGTTTAATGTTTGATGGGTAATTTTTATTTCTTGAATTTTTTTTTTTTTTTTTTTTGAAGTTTTCACCATTGGCTTCCTTAGTCCTCAAACTGTGCCTACAGATCAGTACAGTTAATTTAATTGTACGATCACTTGTTGTAGCAGAGCAGGTCCATGTGTAAAAGTCAAAGGTTGGTGGCTGTAAGAACGGGGAGGAGTCAACATGATGAATGAACAGTCGCAGTCGGCAGAGATTTCCATTATAAGTAAAATGAACGTGAAAGCATGATATAAAAGACACCAAAACTAAAGTAGCAATTAAGGTCATATATATATATATATAAAGGGGAATATTGCACATGAATGTCGGGTATCATGCCACTTGCCAAGAACTCTAACTCAAATTTACTGGCAAAGCAAAGAATTAGAGGCATCTCATTAATTTCTTGACTTCCATTTGGCATACACAATCTTATTGGTCATATTTTTGTTTGTCCAATGGCTAGACTACCCTTTCCTTGACCTGTTTCCATTTAGTTTTAACATTCATTATATTTTCAAGTCAAAACAAATCGTATTTTAGACAGATTATGATCATCATAATCTGAACTCTATTCTTTAATGTGTTGACTAAAACAAAGTAAATGACAGGGAGTTCATTTGAGATTTGGACCGTGAAACAACAGTAGCCATGCTTTCCTGTTAGAAATTGGCTAGGGTCCCAATCTTCATGGATGTCTACACGGTACTGTGACGTCTATGGGGGGAGTACGTGTCTGGTACAGCTTTTGTCTTTGGCTTCTCCCACCCTTCGCAACTAAACTAAAGAAATTTGGTATTGAAGGCAATAACAGTTGAATATAGCAAAAGAGGGTATGCATCACCTGTAAGAAACTAAGACAGATCAAGAGAATGCTTCTGTTTTGGATTACCAGTAGCCTTACGTAGCTAATAAAGCGTTGACCTTTTGTTAAGCAAAATTATCGCCGTCCAACACCTCACCCCAACGGCTGCTTAATTATTAAAAAAGTAAAAAGAAACCAGAAAAGGACTGATTAAAGTGATTAAGAGAGTTGACAATCTAGATGGCGGGAAATGTTACTATAAATTACCCCCCCTGCACCCTTCTCTTTTGCAACCAAAGCAAAAGCAAGACTAATTAGCTAACTAAGCAAAACATTACACTCTAAAAACTCTTCTCTCTCCCCCTGTCTCCCTCTCTTTCTCTGACCTTGTGTTCTCCATTGCTTCCATGGCAATTCCAGTGATTGATTTCTCTAAGGTAAATGGCACCGGTGAAGAGAGGGCCAAGACAATGGCTCAGATTGCCAATGGATGCGAGGAGTGGGGATTCTTCCAGGTACTCGTTTTAATTAGTTTCTTGCAATATTTCTATGCTGTATGATCATAGCACACAAAATCATGCCTTATAAAAGAATGGTGGATTATATTGAATTTCCTTCAACATTCAAACCTTGAAAAGAATTTCTTGGTGAGGCATTACGTGCCAAGAGCTTATAGTGGCACGCTATACATAACGTGTGTTAGCGTATATTAAATGAAAGCATCTAGCTGCAAATAATGGATCCGATCTATAATGAGCTTTTTAGGTAGCATTTTATTGTGCATAAAAGAATTTCTGTAAATCAACGTGCGTTGTACATGACTTGTTACAGCTGATGAACCATGGAATTCCAGAGGAGCTCCTAGAGAAAGTGAAGAAGGTTTGCTCTGAATATTTTAAACTGGAAAGAGAGGAAATTTTCAAGAACTCAACGGTAGCAAACACTTTGAATGCTTTAGCTGAGAAGAATAGCGGTGAGAAATTGGAGAATGTGGACTGGGAAGATGTCATCACTCTCCTTGATGATAACGAGTGGCCATCAAAAACCTCTGGATTCAAGTAAGTACAAGCACTTCTAATTTCTAAGTATTATAACTTAATAAAGAAACGGGCATATGGGCTCACCGCAAAGACAATATAACTCAAATTTCATCATTCCTGAAAAATATCAATGGGATAAACTATTCAAAGAAAAAGATGCAGTGTATATCTAACTTTCTGGCTTTAATGACAGGGAAACCATGACTGAATATCGTGCTGAGCTCAAGAAATTGGCTGAGAAGGTCATGGAAGTGATGGATGAGAACTTGAGCTTGCCAAAAGGATACATCAAGAAAGCATTCAATGATGGAGAAGGACACAGTGCCTTCTTTGGTACCAAGGTTAGCCACTACCCACCATGTCCTCATCCTGAGCTAGTCAATGGCCTCCGAGCCCACACCGATGCTGGGGGTGTCATCTTACTCTTCCAAGATGATGTGGTAGGCGGCCTTCAAATCCTCAAAGATGGGCAATGGATTGATGTCCAGCCAATGAAGAACACTATTGTCATCAATACTGGCGATCAGATTGAGGTCCTTAGCAATGGTCGATACAAGAGTACCTGGCACCGTGTTTTGGCCACCCCAGACGGGAACAGAAGATCGATTGCTTCGTTCTATAATCCATCACTTAAGGCCACCATTGCCCCTGCACCAGGATTGGTGGAAAAAGATGACGAAGAGATCAATCAAACTTACCCCAAGTTTTTGTTCGGTGATTACATGTCTGTTTATGCTAAGCAGAAGTTCCTTCCTAAAGAGCCAAGGTTCGAAGCTGTAAGGGCCTTGTAAAAAAGTGCAGCTTCATATTAAGAAGATGAAACCTTCTCTTTATCTTAATTTTCCCTTTGTAGTTTATGTTCTAGTGACCAGTTTCCCTCACGGCCGAGTGCTTCTTTCTCTTAACTATACATATGAAGAGAAAAGAAAGCCGGGTCTATCCATGTGTTTGCTTTAGATTGTTGCTGTCTTTTCCTTGTTATGTAATGATGAGGCTTTTACACACTGCACTTGCAGATGTTTGCTTTTTTTGTACGAACAAATAGTATCATATAAACTGTACTTCTCGGTAATATATGAGAGCTATATTCCTAAGAAACAACCTTTTCACCAGACGTGTATCTGCGTCATACTTTCACGTTATTTCATGACAAAATTGGTTGATAAGGAACCAAGCAAGATGGTTGAGGGAAGTGGGGTGGTGGAGAGTCCAGCAACTCTCTCTCTGTACATAAAACAATACATACATGGAAGATTGGAGACTGCAGAAACAAAGTATTGGCTTGTTTAAATGGTTATTGATTAAAAAAAGTGTGTCCTGTGTTGTAAACAAGAACGTAAGTGGGTTTTTGCACCCTTCATAAATAAAATGGAATACTTGCTACAAGATGGGTTTTTCCTTGCCCTGGTCTCCTTGAACGCAGGCTACTTGTAATTATCTCATCTGTAAATTCTCCTGTGACGCTTCTTCTGAAAGACTAGAACGACGTGCATCTCAACGGAAGAAGGGCAATGTTGTATGCTTTGTTTGGTGGGTAAATTACATCAGTGGTCCCTCAAGTTTTGAGATTTTGATCATGTTATCCTTTTGTATGTGCACACATGGCTGGATTTGATGAGCATTGAGTTTTATGAAGGGACCGCACATGACCACAAATTGAAAAAATGTGAAGGTTGCCATGCCCAAAATTTAAGTATATGGGTTAAAATGGCCACCTTCTCAAGTATCATAAGGGGGCATAGACGTAACTAAACCTGAGTTTGATACGATGATCAAGATCATTGATGATGCTTTAAAGATTTCTAATTTTCTTTCATCACACAAATGGAGAGGATGCGACATCCAGATTCGAGTAGCTAGTTATTACACAAACTTTCGATACTAAGCCAGTATAATATCCACTCTGCCTTAGCGGCTTGCGCTTTTAAAGTTTGTTAATACATTGTGCTTCTTACTCTCTCCTAGACATTCCAACGCAGTAATAAACAAACATATCAATATATGTAATAAAATTTATTAACAGAGTATGAGCAACCAAGCATAGAGAATGTAAGTCCAGCAAAGATTGAATGATTATATTTCTACTACCAATAATCGTTGATGGTATATACTTACAATTGTCAATAACATGTTAAAAAATAGAAGGAAAAAATGGCAAACCCTATCCTCATGTGGGAGTCAATGTTGGTTATGACTCATGAATAGTAATTGCCCACTTTACGTTAGATTTTCTTTGTTAATTCTAATTTACAATCTGTACAGAAATTTACACAAACCTCGATCTTGGGTAGAAAATGAAGCAGGTTTCTCTTCACTCTTCATTTTGAGCTTCAAAGGGCCTTCTGATCTAGCCTCTCGTTCCAGTTTAGGCAGCGGACCAAGCTGTGAAACCAATCGCCTGTTTGATCAGATTTGTTGACTGTTGGAAGTGGGTGCTGGCTCATAGATATCCGGACTGAATCCCCTCTTGAGAGCTGCTGCCTCCTCTTCCCATCAAAAGAAACCCATGCATTACTTCGAGCATCCTCTGGAATCTGTTTGGTCAGCAATTATGAATCCTCTAGCTGAAGAATATAACAGAAAGAAATATAATTGCAAAATATGAGCCTTTAATTTACCTTTAATTCAAGTCTCGCAGAATCTGGAAGTATGACTGGCCTAAATGAGAGAGAATGCGGGCAGATAGGGGTAAACAGCATGCAAGGAACATTTGGATGCACCTGATCCAGTATACACATCATTACACAGATGATGATGCCAATTGAAAGTGACCAGAAATTGCAATAACCACAGGGAATATATTTAGACCACGTTTGTATCAAAGGTTCTGAGGAAAGGGAGAGGAATAAGTCCTCCATCTTGTTTGCTAATTTTTTTTGCAAGGGAAAAATGGATTGATTGATCGAGGATTGAGATTTTCCATAACATTGTGTTATGGATTAAAAAAATGGGTGAAAGAAGAAGATGGATAAATATCGCAAAATCCAACTATCATACAGCAAGCTTCAGTCAGATTTCTCAAATATATTCTCTAGCAATTCTTAAGAATACCCTGACACATTCATACAACCCCCAAACATCATATCGAGGCTTGAAAACCTAAAATAATGTAAGAAATCTCATCTAAGAGTAGATAACTATCTGGATGCTAAACAATACGAAATGCAAGTGACACTCAAAAGGACAATTTACCATGGAACCTCCAGCAGATGTGGAATAAGCAGTACTTCCTGTAGGTGTAGCCACTATGACTCCATCACCTTGCACCTAGAAGAAAAGGTATTCATTAAAATAAGTGCAGATATATCATTGAAGATATTAAAAAATTTTGTATGCCATGTATATGTTTAAACGTTCAGAATGTGAAATGTTCATTGCTGTAGAAAAAAAAAATACAACTTAATATGTTCTAGGGGCCAAGATAGGTAGGTTTTGCCCCTTGAGCAATAATTGAGGGCAGAATACAAGAAAGTGAGTTTGTGTCATTAAGGCGTGATATTGCCCAATTCACCTTGGTTATAAGTCGGTCATGCTCATAGCATTCAATCTTGGAAAGATATGGATTAGAACCCCGATCAACAACCACCTCATTTAAGACATCAAAAACTTTCCCGGGCACTGCTTTACCATTGCGAAAGATTTCGCACCGAAGGCGCATTCTAAGAGTTATATAAACACCGTCCAAGGTGTTATTCCCATGGATAACCTGTCTCAAGTCCTGCCTGTAGTCTTCAAACTATATTAAAAAGAAAGAACAAAAAGGCAGCAGTCAAGTAAATGGTTGCTTATGAGAGCATCAAAACACCATTAACAATACACGAGTCATATCAAACTTACATAATGGGAAGTCAGAAATCCAAGAGATCCAAGATTAAAGGACACAACAGGTGGAAACGCCCCTCGAAATAAATTCGATGCGTGTAATATAACCCCATCTCCTCCCAAGCAAGCCACGAAATCAACCATCTCATGAAGATCACTGCATCAAGAAATGCATTTACAACCAGAGAGGCATTTAGAGCATTAAAATATACATCAATGTCATTGCTTGTTTTGATCTCAATTCCCAACTTTCAGTACCTGGTATCTTGACTATAAAAGGTCTGAACAAATCCAAACCCTGGAATTCTAGCAAATATGTCATGAACGTCCGGTTCAACAAGAACATTCATTTTCTCTTGGTGGTACAAGAAGGAGGCAACCTGCACATTGGACAGGAAAGCCAGTTAGAATTACTACACTTGAATAAAATGATTTCAGTGGTACTCAGAAGTCATAACCACAAAAGTTATGAAAATATTTTCTGGAGTTAATCCCTGCATCAATTTTCCATTCTCATTTCTCAGCACCCATTTGGCCCTGTAGGACCCGTAAACTGTTTCCCCTATGGGTATCCCTCTGCATTCATGTTCAACCAACCAGGGATAGGACAGGATGGATACTGATTTCCTTCAACATTTCCCAAGCATTGAGTTATGAACTCAATGGACAATGTTTGTCTTAAAGAAGATGTAACACAAAGCAATCAAAGGTGATGGAGAGAACAGATTAATCGAAGCGACAGGGCTTCATTTGTGTTCTTATGTTCTCATAATTTTGGCAAATGTAATCTTTAAGGCTTCGTTTGAAAGAAATTTGACTCTAGAATACCCAGGAGCAGGGGCAAGCACTCAAAAAAAAAAATTATCCAAACCAATTCTGATAATAAATTTTTAAAAATTTTGGAGAATCAGTAATTCGGACCTGAAATTTATTTGGGGTTATTCAGATAAAACAAAGAAAACTTCAGGTTACCCAAATTATATGTTCTGTTTATTTATATGGTTATTTATTTTTAAAATTTTAAAATTAATGGGTTGTAATTTTCCTTGAACATTATTTTCGTAGTCAAAACTTTTATTGAACCTAATTTCATCTAGTTAATTGAAAATTTTTAAGGAATTTTGGGTAAAAACAAATTAATTGGGTGGTGAATAAAACATTTGGATAATTTGGGAGACCTGAATTACCTGAATTGTTTGATGGGGTAAAAACATTCAGGTAAAAGGAAAAAAAATTCTGGTGATTACCCAAAATGGAAATTTTTTACCCGAATTACATGAATGCTCACCACTACTGACCGGGAGACACTTGACTTTGGATGGATGAGACTGTAACTGCTTATGTTGATTTTCTCCATTCCACAGTGGAAATTTTCCAAATTTAGAATGAGAATTAAGAAAAACCAATGTGAAATTTACTGGATGAAAGTTCAAGTAAAATCTTGATTTATTTTTTATTACTATTCAAATCCTTTGATCCCAAGAAATTTTATATGCATACAAGATTAAACAATGACTTTCTACCAGCTATAAGTAACCTTCACCTCTCTGGAACAAATGCCAGTGAGATTAGACTTTGAACAGAGAAAATAGGAGTCATATATATATATATATCCAATACTCAGAGTCAAAGGTTGAACCATCAGATTCAACACAAAATAAAACTTGGAACAATATCTACACAATCATGGTTTCATAAATCACTAGAGGGAATTTGGCATAAATTAAGGATATTTTTGAACTGTACCTCTTTTGCTTCTTCCAAGAGTTCTTGCCCCAGCTTCTTCAACAATAGTACTGTCTTTGGCATGGATTTCCACATAAGCATCTGTTGCTGGGTGCTAGGATGAGTGAAGGCCAGGGAAGATTCTGTAACCTGCTCTCTGGTGCAGGAGAATCCATCTGTCCGCACAAGAAACATCTCTGCTTTCCTTCTTGACTGCACCCTTACAACACCAGTTGCAGAAGCACACATGTTTCCTTCAATTGTGCACAAGTCATCATCACTGGAGGATAAGTAAGCAACACCATTGTTTTCACCACCATCCTTGATTGATGCGCATGCTAGATGCTCAGTTAAATTCTCAACCACAGTGGTAGAGACATTGTTTCCAGTCATGAAACGCCTCTCCCCTCCACTAAATACACCCATGCCTGAACCAACAGAAGCATCACTGCTGCCATTCAGATGCTTGTCACTGTCAGCAGGTGAGCTCTGAGGCTTTGAAGATGCCATTTTACCACTGACCAATCCATTGGATCTTTTTGCCTCCACGAACCTTGACTCAGGATCAGTACCATCAACTTTCTGGAATGTCCCAACACTTGCCGTTCTAGAAACATGCAACTTTTCAAACCCTTTCAACTGATAATTAGAGTATGCTGGAGGTTTGAATTTTTTACTTCTGAAAAATTTGGACATCTCTGCTTTGGAAAAGAAATTGCAAGGAGGAACCTGAGCCTTCAGAGGGTCAGCTTCCATGGATATGTTTGCAACAGATCCTACCTTGTTTTCTACCGTTTCTAATGGAATAGAATCTTGAACAGAGGCATGGACATTGTATGTCTCATTAATGCTCTGACCATTTTCATCCTTTGGAGAGACAGCTCCATTAGATAATCCATTTGAACCGTGACGTTTATTCAAAGTCTCCGACAGAGATCCATTTTCCTGTCTGGGGTGGGACCCCCCTCCAATGAAGGAAGGTCCCTGCCTTCCTCCCTTTTCATTTTTATCTTGTAGTCCCTTGTCTCTCGGAGTGGTGATCAGAGATGCACTGCGAGTCATATACTGCCTCCATCTGGAGACCATAGCGGAAGTTCTCCGTACTCCTTCCTTGCTGTGGAGATATATGGGCTTTTTGCTGCTATCTGAAACCAAAGATGCAAACTTTTCAACCTGCTCCATTGAAGGAGCTGTCCCATCTTCAACAGCAATTTTAATCAGTTCTACTTTCCCAGCCGCAATAGCATCATCTACCGCGGCTTTGTAGAAGTTATCCTTAATAATTTCTGCTCTAAGATCTACAATGGTCTTGAATCCTCTCTCCAGCAACCAATTTAAACCTTCCTCCGTTACCTGCCCACCCATCCAAAATGCAAACTCGGAATTTTTGGAGATTATGTCTTCTCTAGAAGTGGAGAAATAAACAGCATTCCAATTTGCAAACAGCATATGACAAGGATAATCATCACGACGGTGGAAACCAGAATCATAGCATACATTCTTCAGCCTCTGCAGTTTCCTCCATACATCCAGGCTTCGATCATCGTCAGGTGTCAAAAAGTTTTCAAGAGCAACATGCAAACTCTCACAACACCTTTTCATCTCACTCCTGAAAATGGCTAGCGGTGGGAGTTTACCCTCCATCGCACTTACTTCTGCAACCCGAAAGGAATTCATGATGGAAGATCTTCCAGAAAGAACATCTTCTCTTCCTTTGTTCAAAAGCGATAGGATGCAGCCAAGCACGGGTACTATTTTATCTTCCAATAATGGCTTTTCCTCTGACGGAAAATCATAAGAAATTTTACACTCCCCAGTCAATGGATTGCATAATGTATCCATCAATGCAGCATGAAGCCGTTCAGCTGCTCTAAATATTCTACAATAAGCCTCGACTTCTGCAATGTCCCCAGGAACTGGACCAATCCAAGGCAACTGTGATAGATCATGAGACTGGCTGATGTTCTAATTAAAATAAATCTTTGTCAGTCTATACTATAGTTGCCTTCCCTAAATCATTAAATCACCATCTTTCTATCAACCATACAGATTAAACAAAAATTAATCAAAATACAAAGGTGGAAATAATCTAATATACCTGGAAAATGAGAAAAAATGTTCTTACTGATGCAGATAAATTGATAAAAAGGGAAATACCAGCACCTTTTAGGATGTGAAAGTAAAAATGCAAGAGGGTGACCACAGGCAGTAAGAAAAGATGATTATGACAGTAGAAATAGCTGGAGAGGGGAGCTCAATATTAGTTCCCACTTCTGTTACCCAAACCCATGATCAAGTTTTCAAATTTGGTTTTTCAAATCTGGTAGACTTCCGACAAGAGAAGTTGCCCTGGTATAGTATCATGGGGGTGTGACGAGTTAACCAAAGGATCTACTTCTAACTCATTGTACACTTTTGCTATTTCAAGTCTATAACTATATTTAAAGCCTGGAATGTCTGTCTGAAAGAAGTAAAAACAGATAATCACGTAAGAAGCTCCTCTTTTAATTGTTTCCGAGCAAAATTCTGGCTTTCTCTCACACTTTTGAAGACAAATAGCTTAACAACATTATTGTTTCAATCATGATTATACTTAGCAGTATAATTAAGAGTTACAGAATCAAGGTAATTGCAATTCTGAATTCAACAAGCTTGAATAAGAAAACTCAGTTCCAACTAGTCAGCAGTTTTCCTTTTGAGAAACTACGTAAACAGACCGCAAAGTGTCAATCAAATTATGAAACTGGATCAAACTAGATAAAAATCTATTAGCTGATCCGAGAGTTTCTTCGATATATGCACCATCAAATCTTTGCATGGAAAAGTTTCCAGGTCCCCTGGTATCAAACAATTATTTTAATTTTGCTCTCAGGAAAATAAGAACAGCGAAACTCGTTTCTCTCTGGGGCATATAATCGAATAAAATAGACCAAATACACGAAGAGATCGAGAAGAATTCATAAAGTGAGAAAGAGAGTGACCTTAGAGTCCAAACCCAAGTTCACAGAGAAAGACTTGGATAACTCCGCGCTGACGACAAACTTAAGCTTCCTCTTTAACCTCTCCTTTCTTTGCAACTCAAACCCAAAACCCACCAGTTTGGTGTCTCTGTTATTGAGCTTGAAGGAGCACGAGCATGACGATAATATTCCGGTGACCGGAGATAACCTATTCATGATGACAGGCACATGGAAGAGACATAGCACCATGTGCGTGAATCTTTGGTTGTTTTTATTTTTTCTATGGGTCCGTCATCTGCGTATAAAGTGTGATATTTGATTGTTGAACATTATTTCTTTGAGGATAATAATAATCGAGAATTGAGAAAATGATGGCGTCGGTGTTGTGGATATAAAATGGCCGCTCAGAATTTTGACAATTATTAAGATTTTGGAGTGATATTATTGGTTGGGTTTTGGAGTTTGTGGTGATGGAATTTTTGCCTTCTTTATTTTCTCTTTTAGAGTTCTTGTCTTGTTACGTACGGATGCTAGTTTTTGTTTTTAAAAATCTTAGGAATTAAGCTCAGCTAGGAAAAAAAAGTAATATTAATAATTCATAGATAAAATTAGTCTTGATGGGTATCTAAATTATAAAGAAAATATCTTAACCATTAAAAATATCTTAAGATGGGATTGAATAGGAGGAATATTTATGTCGGTTATAAAAGAATATCTTTGTTTTTATATTTTAAAAATATTTTTAAATAAATTAAGAGTTTTTTTTTATGTTTTTACGTCGTTGTTTTAATATACTGATATTAAAAAAATTAAAATAAAAAAAATATTATTACAATGTAGTTTTAAGTAAAAATATTTTAAAAAATAATTATTATTGATAATATATCTATCTAGTTAGTTTCATGTAAAGATTCATGGAAAAGACAAATTTGACCCTACCCCATCTATCAATTATCCCGATCTTAGATTGTGATTCACTCCATTTATCTCTCTCTTTCTAGGATGAATTTTCCTTAAAAGGATAATGCTCTATTTGATGCCCAGTGTATGTATGATTCAACTCCATTCATCTATTAAGATTTTTATTTTCAGATTGGACACGTCATTTAAGGAAAGGAAATTATTGCACAAAAATACTCTATCCTGCCGACTTTACCCTTGTGAACTCAAAGGGAGATCAGATACTCGTGTGGAATTTCTAGGCATGTAATGTAACATCAAAAATCATGTGTAGACATTTTTAGGTTGACCTTTCCTTTTTAATTTAGTTTTTTACTAGCTCAAATTTCTAATTAAATTATACGAAACTAGCCTAAATAAATTGATTAATTTTATAGGTTTAAATATAATCTTAATAACCGGTAAAAACACAATTTATTAAAAAAAAACTTTAAAATGATAATATTTTTAAAAAAGTATTGAGACAGTGACATATTAGATAGATCTCAATCTCCTACCTACCCTTGTTATAGATTTTATTGAGTTCAATAATTTTTTTATATATTATTTTTATTTAATTATATAATAAAAATAATATATAATGTATCCCATATTTTTTTAAAAAAAAATGAGTTTTTTTAGTAAATTTTACTTGTCTTAGCCGATCCTTCAGTAAAAACCAACTGTCCTTTTTTGTTTCAAGAGGGGCCTCAAGCCCAAACATAACTGCATATCTCGCAAGTCCACCGGAGCGCGTAAGAGGGCTTTAGGAAATCACTCTAGGCCAGCTTCTTCGACATGGAACGAAATGCCTTTAATGGGCTTAGTGTAAAACGAAGCCTTTCTACTGCGAGTCCAGAGATAAAAACTTAAATAAAAAACAATAAGCCCACATTTTTCAATGCTAAATATCTGGTAAAAAATGATAATGGCAGATCATATTTGACTGCTCTTGATATATTCTAGAAAGTATTTATTTGAGATATTAATAATTTTATAGAAAATAAATAAAAATAAATTGTGTAGTATATTTTTTTAATTAAGTTAATATTAAAGAACAGAACCAAGTGAAAAAAATTAAAAAAAATTAAAAAATCAAAAACAAAAAAAGTATATCTAGTCGGTAAGTAAACTCGTCAAACCTGTAAATCGGTTAACACGTAAAAATTCTGAACCGGGTTATGGACTCCAATGAGATTTTAATTTGTTTTTTTTCCAAACTATTTTTTGTTGACTATATAATAACAAGAATAAATAATCACAAAATCAAACACCAATCTAATATCGAGATGTTGAAAAAAATAAAAAAATAAATAAATAATGCTAAACTCGTCAGACCTGCAAAGAAGGTCAACCAACCAAACCCGTGAACATGTCAATGGACTTTATAAAAGTTTAATAACATGGTTTTTCTCTTAAACTAATATTTTTGATATATGAGAAAAAAATAGTCAATAAAAAAAATCAAACTCAATTAAAAAAAAAAACACTTCATCAAACCCGTAAAACAGGAAAGCCAGGGAAGGTTCTAGGATCCAATTTTAGTAGGGGCAAAATAATATAAGTATATAACTAAATTAATTAAGATTCAAAAAGTTCAAAAATTATAAGCTTTCAATATAAAATTCAAAAATTTACTTACCTAATAAAAAGATGGTCCATAAAATTCTTTTTTTTTAATAATTCATAATCATTCAACCAATCATCCCTGATTCGATTGCGTGACCAACTTTTAATCAATTTCATTACTGAAAATATTCTCCCTACTAATGCAATGACCACTAGTAAAATTAATGCTAAGTTTACAAGTAAAAAGATTAAAGAATATACCA